>Ga0181529_10001918_pt1 | contig 25887 bp, 22 predicted proteins | sample PEATcosm2014_Bin_36_FD_119763 | JGI IMG/M metagenome (GOLD analysis project Ga0181529, IMG submission 119763) | Peatland microbial communities from MTU Mesocosm Facility, Houghton, MI, USA - PEATcosm2014_Bin10_30_metaG | ecosystem: Environmental > Terrestrial > Soil > Wetlands > Peat | place... | reverse complement strand
TGGACCAGAGCGCCCCCGAGAAGCGCTACCTGCCGGGCCATCCGGATGCGGACGCCGACGGCTATGTGTCCATACCCAAGGTGAACCCGGCCGAAGATATGGTGGACCTGGTGGGCGCCAACCGCAGCTATCAGGCCAACGTGGCCGCCATGTCGGCGGTGAAAGACATGATTCAGAAGTCCATCGACCTGTTGCGTTAGGAGAATCCGAATGTCGGCGTCTATCTCAGCTATCGCCCCTATCGCCACCCCGCAAACCATCGCGCCACCGAGCGCCACGGCAGCGTCCGGCCAGTTCCAGGACATCCTTTCCAGCACCATCAATTCGATGGAAGGACTGAACCGCGACGCCTCCACCGCGGTGCAGCAATTCCTGAGCGGGGAGAACGACGAATTGCACACCACCATTCTGGCGACGCAGAAAGCCCAACTGGCCTTTGAACTCGGACTGCAGGTCCGCAACAAGGTTGTGGATGCGTACCAGGAAGTCATGAAGATGGCGATATAGCGAACCCGCGAGCGTCTCATGGACCAACTGACCAAGCTCATCTCCGGACTCACGCTGACGCAGCGGATTTCCATAATCGTGCTGGCGCTGGCCGTCGGCGCCGGAATTTTCGCCTTCGCGCACTACCGGCACGAAGGGGATTTCCGCCCGCTGTATACTTCCATGGCGCCCGAGGACGCCGCCACCGTGGTACAGAAGCTGCGCGAGACCGGCGTGGAATACCGCCTGTCGGACGACGGCAGCTCGGTGATGGTGCCCTCCAAGAATCTGGCCGAATCGCGTCTCACGCTGGCCCAGGCGGGTCTGCCCAAGACCGGACGCATCGGCTTCGAGCTATTCGACAAGAGCAATTTCGGCGCAACCGAGTTCGTGGAGCATATCAACTACAAGCGCGCGCTCGAAGGCGAACTGGAACGCTCGGTGATGAGCCTGGCGGAAGTGGAGACGGCGCGGGTGCACCTGACGCTCTCCAAGGAATCCGTCTTCCTCGAACAGCAGCAGCCCGCCAAGGCCAGCGTCATGGTGAAGCTCAAGCCCGGCGCGCAGATCTCATCGCAGAACGTCCAGGCGGTCACTAACCTGGTAGCCAGCGCGGTGGAAGGGCTCTCGCCCGAAGCGGTGTCGGTGGTGGATATGGACGGCACGCTGCTCAACCGTCCCCGGAAACCGGCCGCCGAGGATGGCAGCGAGATCTCCAGCGAATCGCTCGAAATGCGCCAGCAGATCGAAAAGGCGCTGGTCGCCAAGATCGATCAGACCCTGGAACCGCTGCTGGGAGCCAACGGCTTTCGCGCGGGCGCCTCGGTGGATTACGACCTGACCAGCGGCGAACAGCAGGAAGAGACGCTCGACCCCGCCAAGTCCGTCATGCTCAGCTCGCAGAAGACCGAAGACGTGGTGGACCGCGCCGGCACTTCCGGAGTTCCCGGAACGGCGTCCAATCTTCCGGCCCCCAACACGGCGACGGCCAAGGCCCCTACCGGGACCGCGCGGCGCACCGAGAACATCACCTATCAGACCAGCCGCACCATCCGCCATACGCGGATTCCGCAGGGTGTCATCAAGCGTATGTCGCTGGCTATCCTGGTGGATCAATCGGTGCAGTGGGAAGGGGACGGCGCCAACCGGAAACGCGTTCTGGTGCCGCCGCCGCCCGAGACCCTCAAGACCATCAGGGAACTGGTAGCCGGCGTAACGGGCTTCGACGGCGACCGCGGCGACCAGTTGATCGTGGAGACGCTGCCGTTCGAATCGAGCCTGCACGCCGAGCCGCCCAAGATCAACAAGCCGGCTCCCACCACCAAGCCCGTCAAGAATCCGCCGTGGCTTGAATTCCTCAACAAGTATCGCGATTTCTGGACTCCCATGGGCATCGGCCTGGTGGTGCTGCTGGTACTCGGTATCGGGCTGTTCCGCACGAAGAAGCGCACCGTGGCGCAAGTTTCCGTCGAGGAACAGGCTGAACTGGAAGCCGCCGGCGAGAAGACTGAGCTACCGGGCGGCGTACACCGGCAACTGGAGGAGGGCGAAGAGCTACCGCAACTGGTGACAAAGGACGCGGCTACCGAGTTGGTGGAACGCGTTCGCCAGATGACCAAGAAGGAGCCCATGGTTGCCGCTAACGTCCTGCGCCTCTGGTTGATGGACTCGAAAGGCTAAGTTCCGAGCCCAACTATGACCAATCGAATGCACCCAGCCAATCCGGCGGTCTCCGGCGCTCCGCGGGTCGCCAGCTTCCAGGGGGACGCCGGCGCCCAAGGCCACGTCCCGGCCGGGCGGTCGCGCCGGCTCATTCGCCAACAGATTAGCCGTCGGGAAGGGCGGCGTCCATGAACATGTTGTCCAGGGTTTTGAAGCACGAAGGCATCGAAACCAAACCGGTGCTGTGGCGCAGGGGGTTGGGGGTTGCCAAACCGGGTCCCATGCATCGTGGAAAGCCGGTGCAGTTGAGCGAGGTGGAACAGCTTCGCCTGCAGATTGCCGAATTGAGCCAGGCCGCCGACTTGCAGGCGCGTCAAGCGTATGACAGCGGTTTCCAGGCGGGTCAAGCCGCCGCGGAAAAAGAGCTGTCTGCCGGGGTGCGAGCCAAAGTAGAAGACCTGGCCGCCACCATTTCCGAAATCGCCGGCACCCGTTCGGACACCATTCACCGCGCCGAAACCGATGCCATCCATCTCACCTTGGCCATCGCGCGGCGTGTGTTACATCGCGAATTGTCGTTAAATCCCAGTGCGGTAGAAGAGCTAATTAAAGCGGCGCTTGAGAAATTGCAGGCGCAGGAAGTCTACCGCGTTCGGGTTCATCCGGACCAGCAAGAGATCCTTAAGCGCTGTCTGGAGAAAACCGGCCGCGGGCAGGCGGTGACGGTGGTCCCGGATCCCAACCAGTCCGAGGGGGGCGCCGTGTTCGAGACCAGCCGCGGCTTGCTGGACGCGTCGATGGACACGCAACTGGATGAGATCGAACGGATACTTGCGGACCAACTGGAGGCACGAAGTTGACCCAAACGGCGATTGACCTGGCTCCCTACATTCAGCAGGTTGGCAAATCCACGCTGCTGCCGTGGACCGGTGAGATCGTTGAACTGGTCGGCATGCTGGTGGCCTCGCGCGGACCGGCGGTAGCGGTGGGCGATTTCTGCGAAGTCCTGGCATCCTCGGGAAGGCGTGTGCGCACCCAGGTGATCGGATTTCGCGACGGACAAGTGCTCTCCATGCCGCTTGAGGAGATCGACGGCATCCAGTTGCACGACCGCATCATTGCGCGGCAGGACGAAGCCCAAGTGGCCGTCGGCCCCGACCTGGTGGGCCGCGTCCTGGACGGTTTCGGCCGCCCCATCGACCGCCGGCCGCCCATCCATCCCGCGGCCATGTACCGGCTTTACCAGGCCCCGGGCAGCCCGCTCGACCGCGAGCACATCGTCCAGCCCATCGCCACCGGAATCCGTGTCATCGATACTATGACGCCCTGTGGAACGGGGCAGAGAATGGGAATTTTCGGCGGCAGCGGCGTCGGCAAGAGCACTCTGCTGGGCGCCATGGCGCGCCACAACTCCGCCGACATCACGGTGATCGCGCTGGTGGGAGAGCGCAACCGCGAAGTGCGCGCGTTCCTGGAACACGAACTGGGCCCCGAAGGCAGCCAGCGCTCCGTGGTGGTTTGTTCCACCTCGGACCGGCCGGCGCCGCTGCGCGTCCGCGCCTGTTTCGTCGCCCTGGCGATCGCCGAGTATTTCCGCGACCAGGGCGCCAATGTTCTGTTCATCATGGATTCGGTGACGCGCCTGGCGATGGCGCAGCGCGAGATCGGCCTGGCGGCGGGCGAACCCCCTAGCCAGAAAGGATATACGCCCTCAGTCTTCAACCTTCTCCCGAAGATTTTGGAGCGGGCCGGCAACTTTCCGAAGGGTTCCATCACGGGCTTCTTCACGGTATTGGTGGAAGGCGACGATTTCAACGAGCCCATCTGCGACGCGGTCCGTGCGATTCTGGACGGCCACATCGTTCTTTCGCGGCGTCTGGCGGCGGGCGGCCATTATCCCGCAATCGACGTCTTGAACTCCATCAGCCGTCTCGGCTCCACGCTGTCGAAACCGGACCACCTGGCGGCGGCGCGCAAAGTCCGCGACGCCCTGGCGGCTTACGACGAATCCAAGGACCTGATCGAACTTGGCGCGTATGTCTCGGGGACCAATCCGCGCCTCGATGCGGCGGTTCGCATGCAACCCGAGATCACCGAATTCCTGCGCCAGGATACCTCGGCGGATGCGCCCCTGGATGACAGCGTCGCACGGCTGGTGAGCATTGCAAAGAGGCTGTAGAACCTCATGCGTAGCTTTAAGTTTCCGCTGGAACGCGTTCTGGATTGGTACGGAAATCAGTTTCACCTCGAGCAGACGCGCTTGGCCACGGCCGTGGCCTCTCTGCACGCCATCGAGCAAAGCATCGCGCGCTTCCACGCGGAGTGCCTGGGTGTAGAGCGGGACATCATCGGGCGGCGGGACATCCCGGGGCGGGATTTCGCGGCTCTCGGTCTATTCCGTCTGCGCGCCAAGAAACTGGAGCAGGAATTTAGCCGGGAATTGCAGCGCCGGGAACAGGCTGTGCTCGACCAGATGCAACGCGTACAGGAGGCCCAGCGGCGGGTCCGTTTGATCGAAAAGCTTCGTGAGCGGCGCCTGGAAGAGCATCAGTACCTGGAGGCCAAGGAACTCGAAAACCTGGCTGCCGAGGCCTTCCTGGCCCGGTGGGATCGCACTCAGGGCCTCTCCGGCGCCAGCGTCAGACCGTCTTCGCACTCGGCGGTAGCCCCAACGAGCCATGATGGATCGCAGCCATAGGTGGTGGTTTTCGGCCACCGGACGGCGCTGGACGATTCAACTATCTAACTGAAATAAAACGGCTTGTGAATTGGCCTAAACCGTGCAAACTGGCAGGCGTAGATCGGAGGTTCTGCCATGAAACACTTGCATCCGCGGTTCTCGGCATTCACGAGTGCGGCACTCCTGGTGGCCGGGCTGTACCTTCCGGCGCGGGCGCAGGATCCGGACGATCTCAAGCGCGGAGTCAGCCGCATCAGTTTGATGAATGGCCAGGTTTCGGTGCAGCGCGGCGACTCCGGCGATTGGCTGGCGGGAGTGATCAACGCTCCTCTCATCACCGGCGATCGCGTCGCGACCGGCCCTAATTCGCGCGCCGAAATCCAGTTCGATTCCTCCAACATGCTTCGCGTAGGCGCCAATGCCGAAGTGCACCTCACGCAACTGGAAGCCGCGCGTTTCCAACTGGAATTCGCCAAGGGCATCATGACTTTCCGCGTGCTGCGCCCCTCCGAGGCCACCGTGGAAGTGGATACGCCCAGCGTCTCGGTGCGGCCGGCGCGGGTGGGAACGTATCGCATTGCGGTGAACGAATCCGGCGAGACCGAAGTCACGGCGCGCGCCGGCGCGGTGGAAGTCTTCTCCCCTCGCGGGTCGCAGTGGGTCAATAGCGGCCAGACGTTGATTGCGCGGGGCGATCCCGCCGATCCCGAATACCAGGTTGTGGCTGCGGTTGGCTACGACGAGTGGGACCGCTGGAACGACACTCGCGATCACACCTTGACGCAATCCACCAGTCCGCAATACGTAGGACCGGGAGTTTCCGGCACCGAGGATTTGGACGGCAACGGGACTTGGACCAACGTGGACGATTACGGCTACGTCTGGCGGCCGAACGAACCGGCCGATTGGGCGCCTTACCAGAATGGCCGCTGGGTCTGGGAGGATTGGTATGGATGGACGTGGGTTAGCTACGATCCGTGGGGCTGGGCTCCCTATCACTATGGACGCTGGTTCCATCACGACATCTATGGATGGCTGTGGTACCCGGGCGCCAGGGGGATGCGGCACTACTGGTCGCCGGGCCTGGTGGCCTTCTTCGGATACGGCGCCGGCGGGTTCAACCTGGGATTCGGGTTCGGGTTCGGCCACGTTGGATGGGTGCCGCTGGCGCCCTATGAGGTCTTCCATCCGTGGTGGGGCCGAGGTTACTACGGAGGCTTCAACCGGAACATTAATATTACGAATGTAAATATCGGCAGCGTCTACAAAAATGCGCGCTTCGCACATGCAGTTTCTTCGGTCGCTGCAGAGGACTTTCGGAACGGCAGGTTCGGCAACATCGGGCATCCTACGGGTGAGCAGTTGCGGACCGCGGGCTTGATCCAGGGACAGGTGGGGATCGCCCCCAGCCGCAGCAATCTGCAGTACGGGTCGCGGGCGGCGGAGTTCACGCCGCGGACGTCGGCGTCCACCAAGTTTTTCACGCATCAGCAGCCGTCGGCGGTGCAGCGCGTGCCGTTCAGCCAGCAACAGCGCGCCATGGAGCAGGGAAGCCGGCTTTCCGGCGCGGCTCCCTCCGTACGTCCGGGCGGCAGCGTCGCTAACGACCGCCCCACCACCGCGGGACGGGCCGCTGGAACAGCCAACGACCGGCCGGCCGGAGCGCAAGGATCGCAGTCGGTGAACCGCGGCAACGGCGTGGGAGCGGGAACGGCTAGCGGCAGCGGCGGATTCCGTCGCTTCGGCGATCCGGGATCGCAGCCGGGCAGCGCGGCTCCTAACGCGGCGCAACGGAGCGACTCCGGTTGGCGGGGCAGTCAGAGCCCCGCGGTGCAGAACACCAGGCCGTCGCAATCGCAAGCGCAGCCGGGTGCCGGGTATCGAAGGTTCGGCAGCCCCGGCAATTCGCCGGGCTCCAGCACGCCGCAATACAGCGCACCGCAGAGCCGGTCCAGCCAGCCCAGCTATAGCCAACCGAGCTACAGCGCGCCGTCGCGCGGATCGTCCCCCAGCTACAGCGCCCCATCGCGCGGATCGGCGCCCAGTTCCGGTGGCGGAGGCGGCAGCCGGCCATCCAGCGGTGGCAGCAGCGGCAGTAGCGGAGGCCGTCACCGGTAACAAGTTTCCTCGACGAGGAAAGCATCAGTTGGTTTCTTCCCAATTGGCCCGGTCCCGATCAGCGGGGACCGGGCCGTTTTTTGTGGGGAAAGCGGGCCGCGACGCGAAGTTGGCGAATTGGCCGAATTACGCCGGGGCGTCCCCGACTTCTTTTTGACGCTCCGCCAACTCCCTGGTCAGTTCCTTCACCAGGCCCGCGTACCGGGGATCGCGATAGAGATTGTGCATCTCGCGCGGATCGTTGCGTACGTCGAAAAGTTCCCAATCCGGCTGCGTGTCGGGCGGATTGGCGCCGCTCATGCCCAGGGGTTTGCCGTAGTAGTAGATGAGCTTCCAACGGCCGGTGCGTAACCCATAGTGCGCGGGCACGTGGTGATCGCTGGTGTTGTGCATCCAGTAGCGGTAGTACATGGACTTCCGCCAGTCTCGCGGCGTATGCCCCTCCACGCTCGGGCGGAAGCTGCGGCCCTGCATTTCGGAGGGAATCCGGACGCCGGCGTAGTCCAGGAACGTCGGCGCGAAATCGATATTGAGCGCCATGTCGCGAACCACCGAGCCCGGCCGTATGGCGCCCGGATAGCGCATCAGGAAGGGCATGCGGAGCGACTCTTCATACATCAAACGCTTGTCGAACCAGCCATGATCTCCCAGAAAGAATCCCTGGTCGGAGGTGTAGATCACGATGGTGTCGTTGGTCAGCTTCCCGGTGTCCAGGTAATCGAGAGCGCGGCCCACATTGTCGTCGATACTCCGGATGCACCGCAGGTAATCCTTGATGAAAATCTGATACGCCCATTGGCGCAAGGCGTCGCCGTGGAGGTCGGGGGGAATCGGCCGCTTCACGTCGTCCCGATTCATGTCCTCGCCGACGCGCATAGTTACCGCGGCCACGCTACGGGCGCGTCCTTCGTAGTGGTCGAAGAGATTGTCGGGCTCGGGGATGGTCTCACCCTCGAAGAGGCTTTGGTACTTCGGGTCGGGCTGCCAGGGACGGTGTGGCGCCTTATGATGGCACATCAGGAAGAACGGCTTGCGCGGATCGCGCCGCTTCAGCCAGTCCAGGGTGAAACCGCCGATCAGGTCGGTGCAATAGCCCTGATATCGCTTCCGGACGCCGCCCTCGATGAACTCCGGATCGTAGTACACGCCCTGGCCCGGCAGGATATTCCAGTAGTCGAAGCCGGCCGGCTCGCTGGTCAGGTGCCACTTGCCGATCATGGCGGTCTGGTAGCCGGCGCGCTGTAACTCCTTGGCGACGTGATTGCGCTTGGGATCGAGCCGATCGTTCAATGTGTAGACGCCGTTCTTGTGGCTGTACTGCCCGGTAAGGATGGCCGCGCGGCTGGGCGTGCAGATGGAGTTCGTACAGAAGCAGTTGGTGAAGCGCGCTCCACCGGCGGCCACGCGATCGATGTTGGGGGTCCGGTTGATCCGGCTGCCGTAAGCCGAGATGGCGTGGGCGGCATGATCGTCCGCCATGATGTAAAGGATGTTGGGCCGCGGACGTCCGGGCGCGGCCAGACCGGCGCCGGCGGCTCCGAGCAATCCAAGAACTTCGCGGCGGTTGTATGCGTGAGTCATAGATTCAGATGGGGATTACGGGTTCTTCTCAGGATGTATCGGCTACCGGACCAAGATCGTCCTCTGCCCTTTGAGCGCGGCGAACTGGCGCCGCCCGCGAGGGGAAAGTCCCTGCGAGTTCTCTCAGCCATCCGGTTTCCCCGCACACCAAGGTATCAGAACAGTATCTTGAACACGAAGTTGACCATGCGCTGGCCGTGGCCCAGTTCGGAGGTGATGGTTCCGAATGCGCTGCTGGTCACGGTGGTATTGGGCGCGGCGAACTGCACGTGGTTTAGGGCGTTGATCCCTTCGAAGCGAAACTGGCTGTCCACCCGCTCGCTGATGCGGAAGTGTTTCATCAGCGAAGCGTCCATGTCGTTGATGCCGTCGGTGCGCACGCCGCTGAAACGCAGCGGGAGGGTTCGCACGTTGGAGGCCAGTTGGTCCGCCGAATTGCGGTCGAACCCGGCATTGACGTTGAACCATTCCTCGGCCTTCCGCCGATTGTTTGGAATAGGAACGTCGGCCAGGTTGCCGATGAAGATCGAATTGCCGAAACCCAGCGGGAATCCGGACTGGCCTTCGTAGGAAGCCTCCAGTTGCCAGCCGCCGATGAGCGTGTCCCAGAGGCGCGGCATATTGCGGAATAGCGCCCGGTTGCGGCCGACCGGAAACTCGTAGATGCCGTTGGTCATGAAGCGGTAGGTGGCGTCCAGGTCGGAGGGGCTGCGCCCCGGCCTCGCGTCTCCGGCGTTCAGGAAGGTGATGGCTTCCATGAACTTGGAATAGGTCCAGGTGGTATGGAACGAGAGCCCTTTCGATAAACGCTTTTCCACGCTGACGGTCATGGCGTGGTACCAGGAGAAACCGTCGTTGGAGGTGTAGGTGACCCCGGTGAACGCGGGGTACGACCGCAACAATTGGGAGAGCGCCACGGTGGACGACGCCAAGGACGTACCGGCAAACTGCGAAATCCCGTAGAAGGGATTGGGCACCAGAGCGCTCAGGGCGTTGATGGTATTCTGATCGCGCAGCGGGCTTGTGGAGAGGTACTGGTTGGGCACGCCGTCGATATTCCTGGAGGTGTACAGCTTGGTTCCGCGATTGCCGACATAGCCAATCTCCACTACTGCCCGTCCCGGCAACTCGCGCTGCACGTTCAGGCTCCAGCGCTGCATGTAGGCGTCGCGCAGGTTCGGTTCGAAGAAGCTGATGGAACTGCCCACCGAAGTCGCCAGCCCGGAAGCGGAGCCGGTGGGAGCCAGTAGCCCGGTGGGGAACGGGTTGGCCAGCGTGGCCTGGAACGTGAGGCCGTTGTCGCTGGAAGGAATGATGGACGTGGCCCGGCTGAAGCCGGTTTGGGTGGCGCTGGAATAGTCGGCTCCGTTGGCTACATAGAAAACGCCGTAGCCGCCCCGCAGCACCGTCTGCTTCGCCAGTTGGTAACTGAATCCAATGCGTGGCGCCAGGCCGTTAAAATCGCTGTTCCAAAGCTGGTGCGGCTGCCCACCGACGCCGGGGAATACCAGGCCGCCGTTCAGGTTGAAACTGGAGGCGGGAATTTGCGCCAGCGGATGGGCCGCGTAGTTGGCCATGGCCTGCGCGGCAAACGGCAGCGCGGCGTTGAAGTCGAAGGCTCCGATGGAGCGGTTGAAGCGTTCCGACACCGGCGAGTTGTATTCCCAGCGCAGCCCGACGTTGAGAGTCAATCGGCTGGAGATGCGCCAGTCGTCCTGCAAGAACTCGGCGAAGTACTGCGACTGGTCGGCCAGGCTGGCATTCACGCTCACCTGGCCGCCGGTGGGGATGCCCAGCAACATGGAGGCCAGCCCTTGCCCCATGGACGCGCCCCCGGCGGTGTCGGTGGCCTTCGTGTACGTGCTGCCAAAGCTGAACGAAGGGGCCACATTGCCGAACGAAAAGGAGTTGTCGCGATACAGCCGGAACTCGCTTCCGGCGTGTAGCGAATGGTTCCCGCGAATCTGGGTGAGGGTGGCGCCGATGGTGTGCGAATAGTTGGAATCGATGCTCGGCCCGGCGTTGCCCATGGCCGTGAAGCTGTCGGCGCTCACGGCGGGAAACGTCACGCCGGAGTAGTCGGTTGCGTTCCGGATGAGGTCGATGAGACTCGGCGAGAACCCCAGCGACGACAGGTTGAACCCCTGGCTCAACGAACCGGAATAGGGCCGCTGGTGCAGGAATCCATAGCGCACGTCCAGCAGCGTGGTGGCGTTGAATGTGTACACATTGTCGAGCGCGAACCGGTTGCCCACCGGATGGTTGAAAGTGGTAAAAGCCACGCTGGGGAAATTCTGCGTGGCTTGCGAGAACATGCTGTCGCCGAAGCGGAAGAAGGCGCGCCACCGCTGGCTGAAGTAGTGGTCCAGCCGCGTGGCAATCGACCGGTATTTCCAGATCTGGTCTTCGGGGTGCACGTAGTTGCCGGTGCCGGTTGAATCTCCGGTGGTGTTGGGGACGGGGTAGTACTGCAGAATGGCCTGCGCGATGGGGCTGAAGCGCGACGAGGGAACGATGTTCCCCGCGAATGGCGTGCGCGTGACGTGCCCGCCCGTCGTTGCGACGGCCGAGGCTGGATCGTAAATCTGGAACGAGGATCCATTCGTCAGCAGTTGCGAGAAGTCGCCCTGGCGCTCCGCCAGCGTGGGAAATGTCCCCGTTTCCGACTGTTGGCGTTTCACTTCCATGCCTTCATAACCGGCGCTCCAGAAGGTCTTGTTACGCCCGTTGTAGAGACCGGGGATGACCACCGGTCCACTCAAGGTGCCGTCCCAACGCAAGTACAGCCATGGCGGGTTCGCGGTGAAGCGCTTGGCATCCGTAATCGGACCGGTGGTCGGGTCGTAGAGCCAGCGGTCCTCAAACCAGGGCACGGCGCGAATCGGGGAATACAGGAAGTAAGCGGTGCCGTGGGGCGTGTTGGCTCCGCTCTTGGTGGTGAGGCTCACCACCGCTCCCGCCGCGCGTCCGGCGCTGGCATCGTAGGTGCTAGTCTGCACGCGGAATTCCTCCACCATGTCCTGCGGCGGCACCATGTAGGTTGAGGTTCCATTGGACATGGCCGTCACGCCGTCCACCATCGCGTCGCTGTTCCCGGTGCGCGTACCGTTGACGACCATCAGGCCGCCGACAAAGTCCTGCGTGGGATTCCCCGGTTCGTGGCCGCCGGTCACCGTGATTCCAGCCGAAAAACGTTCCATGTAGAAGGCATTCCCGCCGGCGTTGGGCAGTTCCGTGACCTGCCGGCTATCCACCACGCCGCCCACCGTCGCCGAAGCTGTATCGATCAAGGGGGCGTCTCCGCTCACGACAATCGAATCGGAAGTGGCGCCCAGCGTGAGCGAAAGGTCCACCGTCACGTGGTCGTTGACGCGCAGTTCGACGCCTTCGCGAGTCATCGGCCGAAAGCCGGTGAACTGGGCCGTGACCTTATAGTTGCCGATCAAGAGGTAAGGCGCCTCGTAGTTGCCGTCCTGGTTGGTGACGGCGCGGATGGTCACTCCGGTGTTGATATTGACGACGCTCACCTGCGCCGCCACAACGGGGGCGCCAGCCGGGTCGGTAACGCGTCCGCGGATGGCGCCGCGCGATTCCTGTGTCCATGCTGCGCTGCACACCAGGAGGATCGAGAACAGAGTATTGCGAATCATGATTGTCAACTCCCGAGTTACTCCCGGTGGCGGACAGGTAACCCGCCTGGATAATTGGGTGAGTAGAGCTGAGAGCCGGGGCGCAAGGCAAGACGTCCTTGCGCCACCCAAGTGTTTCCCCGGGAGGCTAGATGATGGGTCAACCGGCTTCTCCAGAGACGCACTTCGTCGGCGCGTTCCGGATTGGCGGCCAGATCGTTCAATTCATTGGGATCGGCGTCCAGGTCGAAGAACTGCTCCGCGCCGGTCCGGGCATGGAAAATGAACTTCCGTCTGCCGTCGGTCAGCCCGTTCCAGTGGTTCTCGGGGCTATAGCAGACGTCGTGCTCAAGGTCGATGAACTCGCGCCAGTCGCATTGGGGATTGCGGATGAGGTTCAGCAGGCTGCGGCCTTCCACCGCCTCTGGAGCGCGGGTGCCCGCGGCATCCAGGAAGGTGGGAACGATATCCCGAATTTCCACCGGGCGCTCGATCCTCTGGCCGCGCTTGGCGGAGAGCAGGCCGTCCGGCCAGCGCACCATCATGGGAATGCGGGCGGAGGCCTCGTAGCCGTACGACTTGCGCCAGAGGTGGTGGTCGCCCAGCATGTCGCCATGGTCCGCGGCCATCAGGATCAGGGTGTTGTCCATCATCCCGCGCCGGTCCAGCGTCTCCAGAATGTGGCCGATCTGCTCGTCCACCAGGGAGATGGAGCCGTAATACGCTTGGCGCGACTGGCGCACCTGGGCGGAACCGAAATCGCCGTGCCAGGGCTGGTTCGAGGGATCGCTGCGAGTGGCAAAGCGGGCGGCCCAGGACCCGGTTTGGGCTGAAGGTATCGGTGCGCCGTCGTACATCCGCAGGAAGCGTTCGGGCGGATCGTACGGGCTGTGGGGCCGCAGGAACGAAACCTTCAGAAAGAACGGTTCCGGGCGCCGATACGAATTCAAAAATCGGACCGCGGTTTCACCGGTCCAGGTGGTGGGGTGGAGGGCCTCGGGCAGGGCAAACGGGCGGGCGCGATAGTCGTTCCACAGAAGGCCGGTCGCAAACGGATTCAGGTCGGGCGCCTGCGAGAAGAACCAGCTTTCATAGTCGGTGCGGAAGTTCGCGGTGGACGCGGCCGCCCGAGGCGTGTCCGGATCGAAATCGAGAGGCGTGGATTCGTCCAGAATGGTTCGATGGAAACCGTGAAGGGCGCGCTGGGGCGTCCAATGCATTTTGCCGATGCCCACGGTATGGTAGCCGGCCTCGCGCAGCAGGCGCGGCATCTCCACCGGGTACTGCGGGGCGACGTCGCCGTAGCCCAGCATGCCGTGGGTCCAGGGCGATTGTCCGGTGAGCAGGGCCGCGCGGGCGGGAGTGCAGGTTGGGGTGGAGGAATAGGCGTGCCGGAAGTGAACGCCATCGGCGGCCAGGCGGTCGAGATTGGGAGTGCGGATGACGCGATTCCCGGCGGCGCCCAGGCAATCGGCGCGATGCTGGTCAGTCATCAGAAAGAGGATGTTGGGGTGGGAAGCGGACCCGGCGGCGCGCGCGGCGGCGGCCGTACCGGCTGCCTGGAGGAAAGACCGGCGCGAGATGTCCAGAGACTTCTGCATCGTAGGAAGTCTGGCCCAGCGGCCGGACCGACGGCAGTCGGTTACCGTTACTGATACGGTAACCGGTTCGCAAGTCTCTGAATTACAATGGGGCGTGGAATCCGAAAGAAAGCGTTGACCGGCATGAAAATCGATCCGGACAGTCTGCGCGCGGAACTGGATCGGGTCACCGCCTCGGCGGGATTTCGGGAAGCTCCCGGTCTTTCCAGCCTGCTGCAGTTCGTGGTGAGCCGCGAACTCGAAGGGCGGGGCGGGGAAGTCAAGGAAACCACCATCGCGATTGAAGTCTTCGGGCGGGGTCCGGACTTCGACGGGCGGCTGGATAACTCGGTCCGGGTGAACGCCTCGCGCCTGCGCTCGAAATTGGCGGCCTACTACGCCGATGAGGGGCGCGCGGATGAAGTCGTGATCGAGATCCCACGCGGCGGCTACCTCCCGCAATTTACTCTCCGGAGCGCGCCGGATACCGCCGCCGGCCTGGCGATTGCGGAGACGGTGGCGCCACTTCGGGAACGCAGAGGTGAGGTCCGCTGGAGATCGGCGGCGGGCGTGGCGGCGTTAGTGGCCGTGGCGGCCTTGGTGAGTTACCGGACCGGGGTACGAAGCGCGGCGCCCGAGTTGCATCCCGCCGTGCGGGCGTTCTTCAGCCGCCTGTGGACGCGGCCGGTTGTGCTGGTATACCGCGTCCCGGTGTTCTTGCGGGAGGAAAATAGCTATCCCACCTTCTTGCTCTACGGCGGACATACAACGGGGATGACTTACGAGACGATGCCGGTACCGTCGGACTTGCCCCCGGAGGTTCGTCAAGAATTGGGAGAGCGTCCGGTCCGATTCGAAAATACCTGGACGGATGTGGGGTCCTTGCACGGCGTCTACCAGATCGCCAACATATTCGGCCGCGCGGGGGCTCCCATCACGCTCGAAGATACGCTGAGTGTGACCGCCGACCAATGCCGCAACCAGAACCTGATCGTGGTCTCCCCGCCGTGGTTCAACGCCCTGGTGAACCAATTGCCGGATCTCAAGTACTTCCAGTTCGATCCCAAAGAACCAGTCATCACGGGACGGACCGGGAGAGGCGGCGCGGCGGAGAGGTTCCGGTCCACCCGCGACGCCACGTCGCACGCCCTGCGTTCGACGGTTGGGTTCGTTTCCCTGGGACGCGGGATTTGGCCGGGCACGCGCGTGCTTCGGATTTCCGGCACGGATCCGATCGGGGTGCATGGCGCCGCCGGATATATCGCCTCGGTTTTCGGACTGGAGGAATTGGCGCGCGGCCTGGGTGGCCGGATCCCCGAGGCATTCGAAGCCGTTCTGGCGGTCAACTGCATGAAGGGGCAGGTTTCCTCGGTCACCCTGGCGCGCGCGGTCGCGACTAGGTAGCGGCGCGCACGGCCGAATTTTGACGCACCTCAAACGTACTGGTCTACACTGGGGGACGATGTTTAAGAATGCGGTCCTGATGGCCGCGGCGGCATGGCTGATCGGCGTGCCGGCGCGGGCGGCTTCCGATGCGGAGACGAGTAAGGAAATTGTGGCCATCGAGCGGCGCGCCATGGACGGGTGGATCACCGGGAATCCCGATCCCGCGCTGGCCATTGCCGACGCCGATATTTCGTACTTTCATATCATGACGGAGAAGCGGCTGGACGGGCTCGCGGCGGTGCGCGCGCTGTTCGAGCAGTACCGCGGCAGGCCGCTGTACGACAGCTACGACATGGTGGATGCGAAGGTGGTGGTGTGTGGCGACATGGCGGTACTCACCTACCTCTTCGTCTTTCGGAACGGGGGCACGACCGGCCGGTGGAACTCGACGCAGGTCTACCAGCGGAAGAAGGACGGCTGGCGGGTGATCCACTCGCACTGGTCGCAAACGCGGCCCCAGGCGTGACGCCTACGGGGTATCTTTGGGAATCAGCAGTGTCAGAGAGGCGCAGGCGCGCGGCTGGATATCGATCTGCTTGGGTCCGGCGAGGAGCTTGACCGATTCCGGGAAGCCCGCGGCGTACACCTTGACCTGATGGCCGCCGGGTTCCAGGCCATCGAAAACGAAAGCTCCATAGGGGCCGGTAGTGGTGTAACGGATGCCGGAGGGGGAGCGCAGTTCGACGATCGCGCCGGCCGCCGGGAGATCGATCTGGCCGGGATCGCGGCGCGTGGACTGGTGGACCTGGTAGAGCGGATCGAAGGTGGCGAAGCCTTCCAGGCGGGCCGCGGGATTCTTGCGGTCGCTGTAGAAGAAGAGATACGCCAGATCGTCGCCGGCGTCGCTGAGGCGGCGGGTGCGGGTGCAACTGTCGGTTTCGAGGATGTTGCTCTCTTCGTCTGTACCGGCATAGACGAGGTAGGTTTCGCCGGGCTGAAAATCGACCGCGCAATCGCCGAACGGGGTCCAGACGTCGAAGGACGCAGGGGGCTTGGCGTCGTCGTCTTTGTCCGCCTTGTCGGCGTCGTCGTCATCGCCGTTGCGGAAGACCGTGCGGACCCGAAAATGGACGCGCTGTCCGTGGCTGAGCACGGAGGTGAACAGCGAGACCAGGGACGCGTGAGTGGAGGCGTTGTCGAGGCGCTGGCGGTCGTCTTCGGCGAGGTTGGGGAAGAGGTTGCGGAAGGCGTCCTTGAGGGCCCCGAGGTTGGCGGCGGTGCGGTCGGCGAGGTAGCGCTCATTGGCGCCGTTGAGCTGGCTGAGGGCCGGCCGCGGAAGCGGAAACCAACGGCTCATGAAACTGGGCGTGCTGGATTCCACAGTGCCGATGAAGACGGCGCCGGGGGACGCGACTTCGCCGCAGACCGACTGACGGAGGTCGCAATGGCACGCCAGGGCAGGGCAGGCAAGCAGGAGTGCAAAGACAGCCTTCATTTGATCTCATGCTAGCACTGGCCGGGGCCGATGCGATGTGGGGCAGGTTTTCAACCTGCGGCGGGTTTGTAACCCGCCCGGGCGGCGTGCGCACGTTGCCGACCAGGCCGAGTACCACTCGGCCGCAGAATGCCATTCTGCCCCACATAACACGGCGGCCGCTTAATGTTTCGGCGGGCGATTGATGACGTTTTGGATGTTCTGGCTGGTGCTTCCGAAGGAGTTGGCGAGACCCTTCACGCGGTCGATAGGGTTGTAGCCGAAGACCTTGGGGTGCGGTTTGACGACGCCCTTGGAATGGCGCAGTTCCTTGATTTCGTAACGCGAATCGCGGATGAGATCGCCGGCCTTCTCGATGGCGGGGTCGGCTTTGGCTTTGAGCATCTCGATCTTATCGACCCACTGGTCGCTTCCAAACTCGTCGATCGCCAGGTTGATGACGGCGCTGGTGTCGGAGCAGGCGATCAGATAACAGCCCAGCAAAGGGCAGGCCTTGAACAGGGTGAGGTCCCACGGCCCGGTCAGCAACTGCTCGTTGGCCTTCTTGGTTTCCTTATAGTCGCGCGCGAACTGGATGATCTGGCTGAGCAATTTGGCGATGCATGCAGCCACGCCGACCACCGGTCCACTGACCGCTCCGCCATCGGCGAAAAACAGGCCGACCTGCAGTCCGAAGCCGGTGGTGGCGATGGTGGCGTCGCCGACCTGGGCCTGGAGGTTGCGATTGACGATTACCAGAATGGCTTTGAACGCCGCTTCGGGATCGCCGGGGGCGAAAGACTCGGTGATCTGGCCGAGTTTGTACCGTTCCCAGCCCTGCTTGATCACCAGACCCCAACCGACCGCCGCCTTGGCGCCGTTGGCGACCATGCCGATGAAGGGCGTGATGGAGTGCACGACTTCGGCGAATAAGGGGCCGAGAGCGTGCATGACGATATGGATATCGGCGACGTCGAAACAGGCCTTGAGCAGATCGTGCGCCGCGTGTTCGATGGCGACGTGAGCGGCACTGGCGGTGGTTTGAAGGGCCACCTTGCTGCCCTGATAGGCCAGGGGCGTGACGCCGGTCGCGACCGAATGCACGGTTTTGGCCGTGGAATAGGCCGTCTTGGCGGCCGACCCGATATCGGCGAGGGTGCCGCCGATCGACGTATTCTTGACGGTCAACTGCCGGCCCATCATCATCTTCTTGCAGTTTTCCCGGGCGGCCGCGCAGACCAGTTTCCAGGCTTCCATTTCCTCCCGGGTGAGGCCTTGCGTGGTTCCGTTCAGGAACTTGTCGAGCGCCGTGATGATGCCCGTCTGGTTGCGGACGCTCTGCATCCAGTGAGGGCCCTCCTTGGCTTTCCAGGCGTTGAGGTACTGGCGAATGTTGTAGAGCTTGGCGTCCCTGGCCGCCAGGGTGCTCCTGTCATAGTCCTGAATGGCCGCGTCGAGTTCCTTCATCTCTTTGCTGCGCGGCTTGTTCCAAACCGAAGTTTCCTTCATCCACTTTGGATACGGTGGGATCCCTCCGGGTGTGGGAGGCATGGTATGCGACGCTCCTTTCGAAGAGTAACGGATCTGCAAACCCTGTGATCGGCTGCGGGTCGCGGCCGGTCAACAGTATACACCGGTCCGCCGTCGCAAGGCTGGTGCCGGCCGGGATTGGGTACTAGTGCCGTGACCGCGCGATGCCTCCGGATCGGCAGACCATGCACCCGCGCGGCGGCATGGATCGGGAATCGCCAGGCATCCCGATGAGTCGGGATGCGGCACGTACGAGTACCTGTGCCACTCAGGCCGCGGCGCGGGCGGGGAGCTCTTTGAGAATCTCGCCGACGAAGGCTTTGGCATCGCCGAAGAGCATCAGCGTCTTCTCCATGTAGTAGAGCTCGTTGTCGATGCCGGCGAAACCGGGGTTCATGGAGCGCTTGATCACCATGACGGTGCGGGCCTTATCGACGTCCAGAATGGGCATTCCGAAAATGGGGCTGGACTTGTCGTGGCGGGCGCCGGGGTTGGTGACGTCGTTGGCGCCGATCACCAGGGCCACGTCGCACTGGGGGAATTCGCCGTTGATTTCGTCCATCTCCACCAGGCGGTCGTACGGGATGTCGGCTTCGGCGAGTAGCACGTTCATATGGCCGGGCATGCGTCCGGCGACGGGGTGGATGGCGAACTTGACGTCGATGCCGCGGCGCGTGAGGTTGTCGAAAAGCTCGCGGATTTTGTGCTGCGCCTGAGCGACGGCCAGGCCGTATCCGGGGGCGATGATGACTGAGCTGGAAGCTTCCAGGATGGAGGCGGCTTCCTCGGGGCTGGCGCTGCGCACGGAGCGCTGCTCGGTCCTGGCGGCGGTAGCCTGAATCTGCCCGAAGGCGCCGAACAGCACGTTGGCGAAGGAGCGGTTCATGGCGTTGCACATGATGATGGAGAGGATCAGGCCGGAGGACCCATCGAGCGCGCCGGCGATGATCAGAAGCTTGTTGTCGAGGGCGAATCCCATGGCGCAGGCCGAAAGTCCGGCGTAGGAATTCAGCAGCGCGATGACGGTGGGCATGTCGGCGCCGCCGATGGGGATGATCAGCAGGACCCCGAATAGCAGCGCCAGGCCGGCGAAAATCGGAAAGATCCAGGTGTCGGTGGGGACCAGGATGAGGCGCACGCCCAGGCCCAGCGCGATGGCGAACAGGATCGCATTGACCAGGTTCTGATTCTTGTAAGTGATGGGGCGCTGCGGCAGGATTTCCTGCAATTTGCCCATGGCCATGAGGCTGCCTGTGAAGGTGAGGAACCCGAGCAGCGTCTCGATCACCAGCGCCACCATCACGAAGCCGTGCAACTCCTGGGCGGCGTGCGGCTGGCGCTGGTAGAACTCCGCGGTGCCTACCAGGGCCGCGGCCAGAGCGCCGCAAGCGTGCGACATGGCGGTCCGCTGGGGGACGGCGGTCATGGGCATGATATAGGCGATGGGGATGCCGACGGCGGTTCCGATGAAGAAGGCGGCGAGGATCCAGGTCCAGTTGTGGACGTCTTGAGCCAGCAGCGTGCCGGCGACGGCCAGGATCATTCCGATCTCGCCGGCGAAGATGCCCTGGCGCGCGCGCACCGGGGTGTTCATCCACTTCAACGACAGGATGAAGAGCGCTGCGGAGACGATGTAGATGTAGTTGACCAGGTGGGACATCTATTTTTTCTCCACTCGCTTCTTAAACATTTTCAACATGCGGTCGGTAATCAGGAAACCGCTGACGATGTTAGTAACCGCGGCGGTGATGGCGATGAAGCCGAGCACTTTGCTGAAAGTGGTGGCGCCGGCGGCTCCGGTGATGAGGATGGCGCCGACCACCGAGATGGCCGAGATGGCGTTGGTCAGCGACATCAATGGAGTGTGCAGCAGCGGCGAAACTTTGCGGATGACTTCCAGGCCGACGAAGGTCGCCAGCATGAAGACGTAGAGACCAAGCTCGAGGCTAGACGGCATGATGGGCTCCTGGCAGTTGCAGTTGTGGGGCAGGTTGGCAACCTGCGGCCGAGTGGCACTCGGCCTGCCGACCAGTATGCAGATGCCGACCAGGCCGAGTGCCACTCGGCCGCAGGATACCATCCTGCCCCACAAAGTCTGGACCGTTTGACATAACTTATACCGTTTGAAGCTCGCGGACACGCGCGTGTACGATCTCGCCGGCGTGGGTGACCAGCGTCTCGCGCACGATTTCGTCGTCGAAGTTGAGCGCGATCTGGCCGTCCTTGACTAGGTACTTGAGGAAGGTCAGAATGTTCTTGGCATACATCTGGCTGGCGTGGTAAGGGATCTCGGAGGGCAGGTTGACGGGTCCGAGAATCTGTACGCCATTGCGCTCGACCGACTCTCCGGGGCGAGTCAGCTCGCAATTGCCTCCGCGCTCGGCGGCGATATCGACGATCAACGATCCGGGGGCCATGCGCGCGGCCATTTCCGCGGTAATGAGGATGGGCGCCTTCTTACCGGGGATGGCGGCGGTGGTGACGACCACGTTCTGCTCGGCGAGCACATTGCCCAGCAACTCGCGCTGGCGGCGGTAGAACTCCTCGCCCATGGCTTTGGCATAGCCGCCTTTGTCTTCGGCGGCGGCGTTGTCGAGATCCAGAACCACAAAGCGCGCGCCCAGGCTTTCCACCTGTTCCTTGACGGCGGGGCGAATGTCGTAGCCGCTGACCACCGCGCCCAGACGGCGGGCGGTGGCGATGGCCTGCAGTCCGGCGACGCCCGCGCCGATCACCAGGACGCGCGCCGGAGCGATGGTTCCGGCCGCGGTCATCAGCATGGGGAACATGCGGGGCAGGGAATTGGCGGCGATCAACACGGCTTTGTAGCCGGCGATGGTGGCCATGGACGAGAGCGCGTCCATGCTCTGCGCGCGGGTGATGCGCGGCATGAGTTCCATGGCGAGAAATGACACGCCGCGGGAGGCGAGTTGACGGGCCGCGTCGAAGGAGGTGAGCGGTTCGCCGAAACCGATGACGATTTGGCCGGGACGGAGGAGCGCTAGATCGCGGCCGCCGGTTTCGGGATTGGCGCCCAGCGACCGGACTTGCAGAACCACTTGGACCGTAGCGAAAACTTCTTCGCGGCTGGCGAGCGAGACGCCTTTTGCGGCGTACTCGGAGTCGGCGAAGCCTGCGCGCAGACCGGCTCCGGTTTCGAGGACGAGTTCGACTCCGGTCTTGTTGAGTACGGAGACGGCTCCGGGGACTAACGCAACGCGCCGCTCACCTGGGGCGCTTTCAGATACAACACCGACTCTGAGTGACACTGTTCATTCACTATATGACGAGGTCGCTCAATCGCGCTGGCGGTTGTGTGATGCAGAGTACAGAAGCTTCGTGGCGCACGCTCTCAAGCGTGCCGCGTCGCGACTCATCGCGGCGCCCGGCGGGTAACTGGGGAAGTGGCAGGGTGCCCTGCCACTTCGATCTTCGTAAGTAGCTTATTTTCAGCTACATGCGTTTTCATGTGGCAAGAGCCTTGCCACGGCGCCTACAGCAGTTCCGAAGCGCTGAAGAAGAAACCTAACTCTACGGCGGCGGTCTCCGGGGCGTCGGAGCCGTGAATGCAGTTCCGTTCGATGCTGGCGGCGAAGCGCTTGCGGATGGTGCCTTCGGCGGCGTTGGCAGGGTTAGTCGCGCCCATGACTTCGCGCAGTCCCTTGATGGCGTCCTCGCGCTCCAGGGCCATCACGATGATGGGGCCCTCGGTCATGAACTTGACCAATCCGGCGAAGAACGGCTTTGCGCTATGCACGGCGTAGAAGCCTTGGGCCTGCGCCGCGGTGAGGCGCGTCAGGCGCAGTGCCAGCAGTTTGAAACCGGCCTTCTCAATGGCGGCGAGAATCTCGCCTGCGTGCCCGGCGGCGACTGCGTCGGGTTTAATAATCGAAAACGTTCGTTCCACACTCATAAGCGGCTTTGTACTTTCTCTCCAATTTCGGCGGGAGTCGAGCATACGGTGATGCCCGCCTCCGTCATAGCTTTGATCTTGTCGGACGCCTTGCCGGATCCGCCGGCGATGATGGCTCCGGCGTGTCCCATACGGCGTCCCGGGGGCGCGGTCTGTCCCGCCACGAAACCTACCACGGGTTTCTTCACGTTGGCTTTCACATAGGCCGCGGCGGTCTCTTCGGCGTTGCCGCCGATCTCGCCGATCATCACGATGGCGTGGGTTTCGGGGTCCTGGTTGAACAGTTCCAGGGCATCCAGGAAGTTAGTGCCGACGATGGGGTCGCCACCGATGCCGATGCAGGTGGATTGCCCGATGCCCAACTTAGTCAACTGGCCGACGGCTTCGTAAGTCAGCGTGCCGGAACGCGAGACCACGCCCACGTTGCCTTCCTTATGTATGTGTCCGGGCATGATGCCGATCTTGCACCGGCCGGGCGAGATGATGCCGGGGCAGTTGGGACCGATCAGGCGCGTCGGCTTGCCCTGCAGGAATTGCCAGGTGCGGACCATATCGAGCGTGGGAATGCCTTCGGTGATGCAGACCACCAGGGGCAGGCCGGCGTCGGCAGCCTCCATGATGGCGTCGGCGGCGAAGGGCGGCGGCACGAAGATGACGGTTGCGTTGGCGCCGGTTTCGCGGACGGCCTGCTCCACGGTGTCGAAGACGGGCAGATCCAGGTGCTTGCTGCCGCCTCGGCCGGGCGTCACACCGCCGACTACCGTGGTGCCGTAAGCGATGGATTGCTGGGCATGGAAGGTGCCTTCCTTGCCGGTGAATCCTTGGACGATCAATCGGGTGTTGCGATCTACAAGTACGCTCATCGCGGGTGATCCTCTTATGCCGCCAGTTTGACTACCTTTTCCGCCGCATCGCGCATGTCGGCGCCGACGGTGAAGTTGAAGCCGGACTCCAGCAGAATCTGGCGGCCGAGGTCCACATTGGTGCCTTCCATGCGAACCACGATGGGCACCTGAATATTGAGGTCGCGCGCCGCCGCCACCACACCGGAAGCTAACGTATCGCACCGCAGGATGCCGCCGAAAATATTGATCAGAACGGCCTTGACGTGTAAGTCGGAAAGTAAGATGCGAAATGCATTCTTGACTTGCTCGGCGGACGCGCCGCCGCCCACATCCAGGAAATTGGCGGGGCTGCCGCCGGCATACTTAATAATGTCCATGGTGGCCATGGCGAGGCCCGCGCCGTTGACCATGCAGCCGACCGTGCCGTCCAGCTTGATGTAATTCAGGCCGAAGCGCGAGGCCTCCACTTCCAGCGGGTCCTCTTCGTTGAGGTCGCGCAGGTCGATGAGTTCCTTGTGACGGTAGAGGGCGTTGTCGTCGAAGTTCACCTTGGCGTCGAGCGCGTAGACCTTGCCGTCCTTAGTGAGGATGAAGGGATTGATCTCGGCGAGCGAGGCGTCCATCGCCAGGTACGCTTTGGCGAGCGCCGACATGGCGGCGGCCGCGGCACTAGCGCTGGCGGCCGGGATGCCGATGCCGAAGGCCAGTTTGCGCGCCTGGTAGGGGGCCAGCCCGATGCCCGGCTGGAGCGTCTCCTTGAGGATCAACTCGGGGGTCTTGGCGGCCACTTCTTCGATCTCGACACCGCCGGCGGCCGAGGCCATGAAGATGGGCTTGCCCTGGACGCGGTCGAGCACGATGCCGAGATACAGCTCGCGCTCGATGGGCAGGGTCTCCTCGATCAGCAGGCGATGCACGATGCGGCCCTCGGGACCGGTCTGGTGCGTGACCAGCTTCATGCCGATCATGCGGCGGGCGATTTCGGCGGCTTCGGTGGAGTTCTTGGCGATCTTGACGCCGCCGCCTTTGCCGCGTCCGCCGGCGTGAATCTGCGCTTTCACCACCACGCTGCCGCCGATCTGTTTGGCGGCCACTTCGGCTTCTTCGGCCGTGAAGGCCACCTCACCGCGTGGCACAGGAACGTGATACTGGGCCAGAATGGCCTTTGCCTGGTACTCGTGGATTTTCATGGAAACCTGCTTGTGCTAATATGGCGGAACTGCCCGAGATCCACTATATCATGCCCTTTCAGAACTACCTGGAACGCGTCGTCGATCGCGATGATTTGACTTCGGACGAGGCGGAAGCGGCGATGTACGCGATCCTGAACGGCGAGGTGAGCGCCATCCGCATCGCGGGCTTCCTGGTGGCCCTGCGAATGAAGGGAGAAACCGCGCGGGAGCTGGTGGGGTTCGCGCGGGCCATGCGGCAGTTGGCCTCGAAAGTGGACCACGGGGTGGCCGACAAGGCGGTGGTGGATACCTGCGGAACCGGCGGCGATGGCGCCGGCACGTTCAACATCTCGACGCTGGCGGCGTTCGTGGTGGCGGGCGCCGGCGTACACGTGGCCAAGCACGGCAACCGGTCGATCACCGGCCGCGTGGGCGGCGGCAGCGCGGACCTGCTGGAATCGATGGGCGTACCCATGCCAATGCCGACGCATTTAGCGGCGCGCGCCATCCGGGAAGTGGGTATCGGGTTCCTGTTCGCTCCCGCGGTTCACATCGCCATGAAGCATGCGCAGCCGGTGCGCATCGACCTGGGGATTCGCACCGTCTTCAACCTGCTGGGTCCGCTGACCAACCCGGCGGGAGCCGATGCGCAGGTGGTAGGCGTGCCATCGGAGAAGGCCGCGGAGTTGTTGGCGGGAGCGCTGGCGGAACTGGGATTGCTGCACGGGTTCGTGGTCCACGGGTCGGACGGGCTGGACGAGATCACCACGACGGGCGCGACGCTGGCCTTCGAAGTACGCGATGGCCGGGCGGAGCGCCGCATTCTGGAACCGGAGGACTTCGCCGTAAAGCGGGCGCGGCCGGAGGACCTTAGGGGCGGCGACAAGGCGGCCAATTACGAGATCGCCCTGGCGGTGCTAGGCGGCGAGCGGGGTCCGCGGCGCGATATTGTGCTGGTGAATGCCGCGGCCGCGCTGGTGGCGGCGGGCAAGGCCGAGACTTTTCTGGAAGGCATGGCCCTCGGGGTGGTGTCGATCGACAGCGGCGCGGCGCGGCGTAAGGCGGAAGAGTTAGCGCGGTTCGCGCGGGGGCAGTGAGCGAGGCGGCGCGTCGAGGTTTAGGGCTGACCCATGGACTGAAGTTGACATAATATTCGTTATCGGAAGTGTCGGCGCCCGCTCTTGAAGCACCTCAGCAGGTTGGCCCCGTCACTCAAATACGATCTACTCTTTCGACATCAAACCGCGCCAGCCGGCACCCGCCAACGGACCGCCCTCAACCGCCTACACCCCGTAGGCAACTCAGGTACACTAACACAGGAGCAGCCACCTCCCCATGAACGACACGCAACTGTCCCTCGCCATCGGAATGCCCACCATCGCAATCCTCGTAGGCGTCCTCATTAACGGCATGCAGTACCACGCCGCCACCGCGGCCCTCAACGCCCGGATGTCCACCATCGAGACCTCAATCAACGCTCGCCTAACCAGCGTGGAAACCCGCCTCGATATCCTAATTGGCAAGATGATGGACTTCGACGGCCGCCTATCCAGGCTCGAAGAACGCAGGGAGAAACACTGATGATCCCCGAAGACGAACACCTACCCTGGATCAGGGACCTCAAACAATCCGAGGAACGCATTGTCAAAGCGATCTACGCGGCGCAACGCACCATCCAGACCGCCATCCAAGGCGCGGAGACGGACGCCTGTCAGCGCCGGTCTAGAATTCCCCAAAAGCGCCGGTTGAAAATTCCCCAGTAGCGCCGATCTAAAAATCCCCAGGTGTGAAAACGTTGGGCTTGACCAAGGAGCCCAATGCTCAACCTGGA
>Ga0181529_10001915_pt1 | contig 25920 bp, 19 predicted proteins | sample PEATcosm2014_Bin_36_FD_119763 | JGI IMG/M metagenome (GOLD analysis project Ga0181529, IMG submission 119763) | Peatland microbial communities from MTU Mesocosm Facility, Houghton, MI, USA - PEATcosm2014_Bin10_30_metaG | ecosystem: Environmental > Terrestrial > Soil > Wetlands > Peat | place... | reverse complement strand
TACAAGGCGACGGACTTCCCGGTCCCGGGCCCCGGACTGGCGGAGCTCGTCTTTACCCCGGAGGGGCAGGGCGCTTCCGTCCGCCTCCCGGTGTACAAGTTCGAGGGCCGAGGCGTCCTCATGGGCATGTTCAACACCGACGCCTCCATCGCCTCCTTCGCCAAGGCCTGCTTCGCCTACGCCATCTCGGAGCGCATGGACCTCTGGTTCGCGGTCAAGGACACGATCAGCAAGACCTACCACGCGCGCTTCAAGGAGATCTTCGCCGCCCAGGCCGAGTCCAGGGCCGGCGAGCTGCGCGAGGCGGGCATCTCGTACCGCTACCTCCTCATCGACGATGCCGTGGCCCAGGTGATGAAGCACCCTGGCGGGATCCTCTGGGCCTGCACGAACTACGATGGGGACGTGTTCTCCGACATGGTCGCCTCGGGCTTCGGCTCCCTGGGCATGATGACCTCGGTCCTCGTCTCGCCCGACGGGGCGTTCGAGTACGAGGCGGCCCACGGGACGGTGCGGCGACATTACTACGAGCACCTCAAGGGCAACGCGACGAGCACCAACTCGGTCGCCTCGATCTTCGCCTGGTCGGGCGCCATCCGCAAGCGCGGCGAGCTCGACGGGACGAGCGACGTCGTCCGCTTCGCCGACGAGCTCGAGCGCGCGGTCCTCGGCCTGATCGAGGAGGGCAGCGTCACGAAGGACCTCATGGCCCTGGTCGAGCCGCGGCCCGCGGGCTACGAGAGCACGGAAGGCTTCATCGACAAGGCCGCGCGGCGACTTGCCACGGCCATGAAGTAGAGGAGGGAGCCATGCCCAAGGATAGCCTCAGCGTAGTGGACAATCGGACCGGCTTGAGCTACGAGCTCCCGATCACCGACGGGACGATCAAGGCGATGGATCTCCGGAAGATCCGTTCGGGCGACGGCGACTTCGGCCTCATGTCCTACGACCCGGGCTTCACCAACACGGCCTCGACGCGGAGCTCGATCACCTACGTCGACGGCGACAAGGGCGTCCTGAGGTACCGGGGCTATCCCATCGAGGAGCTCGCGGTCCGAGCGAACTACCTGGAGACCGCCTACCTCGTGATCTTCGGCCGCCTTCCCACGGCGCCGCAGCTGGCCAAGTGGGAGCAGGACATCCGCTACCACTCGATGCTGCACACGAATATTCAGAACCTCATCGAGACCTTCCGCTACGACGCCCACCCGATGAGCCTCTTCATCAGCTCGGTGGCCTCCCTCGCCACCCTCTACCCGGATTCCCGCCGGGTCACCGACCCGGCGAACCGCCGCCTCCAGGTCGAGCGCATCATAGCCAAGGTCGCGACCATCGCCGCCTGCGCCTACCGCCACAACCAGGGCTGGCCCTTCAACCTCCCCGACGACGGCCTCTCCTACGTAGGCAACTTCCTCAACATGATGTTCAAGATGACCGAGGTCAAGTACGAGCCCAATCCGGTGCTCGAGCGCGCCCTCAACATCCTCTTCGTCCTCCATGCCGACCACGAGCAGAACTGCGGCACGACGGCGATGCGCGTCATCGGCTCGGCCCAGGGCGACCCCTACTCGGCCCTCGCCGGAGCGGCGGCAGCCCTCTACGGTCCCCTGCACGGAGCGGCCAACGAGGCGGTCGTCTCGCAGCTGGAGCTCATCGGCACGCCAGACAAGGTCCCAGCCTTCATCGAGCGAGTGAAGAAGGGCGAGTGCAGGCTCATGGGACTCGGCCACCGGGTCTACAAGAACTTCGACCCGCGCTTCCGCATCCTCAAGAAGACCGCCGAGGAGGTCTTCCGCGTGACCGGCGCGAGCGCCCTCGTCGACGTGGCCCTCGAGGTCGAGCGCATAGCCCTCGAGGACGAGTACTTCGTCTCGCGCAAGCTCTACCCCAACATCGACTTCTACTCGGGCCTGATCTACCGGGCGATGAGCCTGCCGGCCTCCCTCTTCACGGTGATGTTCGCGGTGCCCCGAAGCTGCGGATGGCTCGCGCACTGGCTCGAGTCCTTCGACGACCCGGAGCAGAAGCTCATGCGGCCGCGCCAAATTTACGTCGGTCCTGACGAACAGGACTACGTCTCCATCGGCGCGAGGTGAGCCTGCGGACGGCGGCCACGCGCGCGGCGTCTATGGCTCGCGCGATGTCCGGCTCACGCGCACCCCTCGTCGTCGGCTCTGCGCTGCTCCTGATGGCCCTCGCGGTCCTGGCTGGCCAGGAAGGCCCGCCAGGCGCCCCGCCTTCCCCGTCCGGCCCGAAAGCCGAGGCCTTCGGCCGCCTATTCTGCCTCGACCTCGTCGCCGCGCCCTTTCCCCATCGCGCTCGAAACGCGGGCTTCACCTACGAAGGCGACTACATCCCCCGCCAAGGCCACTATGACGATCCTTCGGTCTCGGTCTTCATTCCCGCCGGCCTCCAGCCGACGGGCAAGGTCGACCTCGTGTTCTTCTTCCATGGCTGGTACAGCTCGGTCGCCGAGGCCGAGCGGGACTTCGATCTCTTCCGCCAATTCTCGGCGAGCGGGGTCAAGGCCATCCTGGTCCTGCCCGAGACGGCGCGCGAGGCCCCCGGCTCCTTCGGAGGCAAGCTCGAGGACGAGGACGGCTTCACGGCCCTCGTCGACGAGCTCCTCGTCCGTCTCCATTCCGAGGGCGCCACGCCCCGCCTCAGGGCCGGGCGCATCGCCCTCCTTGGGCACTCGGGCGCCTATCACGTGATCGCGCGCATCCTGGGCCAAGGGGGGGCCGCGGCCAAGGTCGCGGAGGTCTGCCTCTTCGACGCCCTCTATGGCGACCTGGAGGCCTTCTCTGACTGGGCCCAGTCCGCCAAGGGCAGCTTCGTCTCGATCAGCTCCGAGGGGGGCGAGCCCGCGGACAACGCGCTCGACATGGCTCTCTCGCTGCGCAAGGCCGGGTTCGAGGTCGAAGAGGGCCGGGACGACCCGGGGGCGGACGCCCTCCTCGCCCATCGCATCGTCTTCCTCACGAGCGCCTACGACCACGGCAGCCTCGTCGTCCAAGGCGACGAGCTGCGCCGGGTACTGGCGGCGGCCTTCGCGGGCCGGTAAACTCTGCGCCGGGGGTTCCACGTGCCATCCTGTCCAGATTGCGGCTTCGACATCAGCGCCTTGGGCGATTGCCCGACCTGCGCGGCCTCGGCCTCGCGCTTCCCTCCCGCCTCGGCCATCCCCTCCCTCGGGGCTCGGCTCGCGCTCGCGTTGCGCGATCTTGTCCTGCCCACATTCCTCTGCTCGCTGGCGATAGTGGCCTCGGCATGGCTCTACCTGGCCGCGCCCGAGCCGGAGAGGCGCGCGGCCACGGCCTGGGCGCCTGCGCCTGCGTCTGCGCCCGGCTTGGCCCAGGCGCCCGCGCCGAGCGCGGCTCCGTATCCTTGGGAGTCGGCGATCGCCGCGGCGAAGGAGGATCCGGTCGCAGGCGGACGTCCGACGGCGCCCAGGCTCAGCGAGACTCTGCCCGCCGAATCGGAGCAGGACTATGTCGAGTGGATGCTCGCGCATACGAGCGAGGACCGCGCCTTCGTCGAGAGGAAGTGGGAACGGTCTCGGGTCATGCTCCAGCGCCAGGACATCGCCGAAGGCCGGGTGCTCAAGGCCTTTCTCTATACGCCTCGCGAGTACTTCGCGCGGCGCTACAACTTGAGGAAGGCCTACGACGATACGGCCATACCGATAGGCTACGGGCAGACCATCTCGGGCCCCCACATGGTCGGCCACATGACCTCGAGCGTGGATCCGCGGCGCGGGGATCGAGTCCTCGAGATTGGCACGGGCTCCGGATACCAGTCAGCCCTCCTGTCGGAGCTCTCGGACCACGTCTACACGATCGAGATCGTCCCCGCCCTGTTCCAGGAGACCGACCAGATCTATCGGAAGCTCGCAGGCCGCTACCCGGAATACGCGGGAATCGCGAGGAAAAACGCCGACGGATACGGAGGCTGGCCGGAGTTCGCGCCCTTCCAGAAGATCATCGTGACCGCCGGCATCGACCATATCCCGCCGCCGCTGCTCAGGCAGCTCGCGCCCAACGGGGTCATGGTGATACCCGTGGGCCCGCCCTCGGGCCAGACCGTCCTCCGCGTCGTCAAGCGCCCCCTGCCCGGAGGCGGCTTCGCCTTCGAGCGGAGCGACATCTACCGAGGGCGCAAGGTAGTCTTCGTGCCCTTCACCTCGCAGGGAGGCTCGCGTCACAGCCTCGACGACGCGTCGGCCGGAGGAGCGCCATGAGGCCGCGGCTCGCTGGCCTGCGCCTCGCCGCGCTCTTCCTCCTCTCCATGTCCATGGTGTCCTACGAGCTCGCCGTCATGCGCTGCTTCGCGGTGGGCAGCTGGACGAACTTCGGCAGCATGGTCATCAGCATTGCCCTCCTGGGCTTCGGTCTCGCCGGCACCCTCATCACCTTCCTCGAGAAGAGCGTCGAGAGGAAGGCCGACTCCTGGCTCTCCTGGACGGCCCTCCTCCTCGGGCCCTCGATGGCCCTCGCCCACGTCGCCGCCCAGCAGCTGCCATTCAATCCCGTGATGATGACCACCGACCGCGCGCAGTACCTCCTCCTCGCGGCCTACTACGCCCTCTACGCGATCCCCTTCTTCATCGGGGCCCTCTTTATCGGCGTCTCCTTCATCGCCTTCCGCTCCCGCATCCACGGGCTCTACTTCTGGAACATGCTCGGCTCGGGCCTGGGCGGCTTCCTCCTCCTCGGCGCCCTCTACATCCTCCCGCCCGAACGCCTCGTCGGGCCGCTCGCGGCGCTCTCCTCCCTCGCGGCGCTCTTCAGCCTCGTCCTCCGCGGCGACGGGGAAGGACGCCTGGTCCTGCCTCTTGGCAGGAGCCTGGGAGCCGCCGGGGCGCTCTGCGCCTCGCTCGTCCTCCTCGCCCTCTTCGGCGACTTGCGCGTGTCGGAGTTCAAGCCCATCAACTACGCGCGCGCCTTCCCCGACGCCAAACGGGTCTACCATTCCTTCGGGCCGACGGGCGAGTACGACGCCTACTCGAGCTCCTACTTCCACATCGCCCCCGGCCTGAGCGACAACGCGTCGAGCGAGGTCGAGGCCATGCCGGAGAACGCCTTCCTCGGCCTCTACGTCGACGGGGACGGGCCCGTGGGCATCATGCGCAAGCTGTCGAGCTCCGAGTCGGCCTATTTCGACTATCTGCCCATGGCCGCGCCCTACCTCCTCCTCGACCAGCCCGACGTCCTGATTTTGCGGCTGGGAGGGGGCATCGGGGCCGACGAGGCCATCTACCACGGGGCGAGGAGCGCCACGATAGTCGAGCCGGACCCGGCCCTGGTTCGCATGCTGCGAGACGCGCCCTTCTTCCGCGAGTATACCGGCGACGTCCTGCGCGACCCGAGGATCGACGTGGTCGCCACCGAGCCCCGCGCCTTCGCCCGGAATACCGACCGCCGCTTCGACCTCGCGGAAATCGGCCTCGTCGACTCGGTGGGCCTCTCCCAGACCGGGGGCAACCCCGTGACCGAGAATTTCCTCTACACGGCCGAGGGCATCGCCTCCTACCTCGCGACGCTCAAGCCGGGGGGCATCCTCTCCATTACGGTGTGGAATCGCCTCACTCCGCCGCGCAACGTGCCCAAGCTGCTGTCCACGGTGGCCGAGGCCCTCAGGCTCCGCGGCGTCGAGCGTCCCGAGGGGCGGATCTTCGTGTTCGACCAGCTCCTCTCGACGGCGACCATCCTCGTCAAGAACGGAGGCTTCGACTCGGGCGAGCTGACGAGGCTGCGGTCCTTCTGCGCGCGGATGTCCTTCATGCCCTGCTACTACCCCGGCATGCCCAGGCCGGCCCTGTCGTCGGACGAGGTCCTCAAGCGCTACGCCGAGCAGATGGGCCAGCGCCGCGGCCCTCATGCCTCCGGCGAAGCCCAGGCCGAGGGCGAAGTGCCTCAGGCCGGGGCCGAGGATCTCCTCCAGGAGGACCTTTACTACTACGCCCTCGACTCGATCTTCTCGGGGAAGGCCGAGGCGTTCTACGCCGCCTATCCCTTCGCGGTCCGGCCCGCGACCGACGACAAGCCCTACTACACGGCCTACGTCAAGCCGGAGCGCCTGAGGGAGGTGGCCGCCGACATCCGGGAGCTGTCGGAGGAGTGGGGCTACCTCCTCCTCGTCGCGACCCTCGGCCTGTCGATAGCCTTCGGCCTCCTCATCATCCTCCTGCCCATGATGGGCCGCCGGAAGGAGCTCTTCGCCCGCAAGCCTGGGACCCTGCGGATCATCGCCTACTACGCCTGCCTGGGCCTTGGCTATATGATGATAGAAATATTCCTCATCCAGAGGCTCACCTTCTTCCTGGTCGACCCGATATTCTCGAACTCGGTCGTCATCACGGCCATGCTCGTGCTCTCCGGCCTCGGCAGCCTCTCGAGCTCGCGCTGGAAGCTCACGGCTGGGATCCGCGTCCTCATCGCGGCCGCGGGCATAGCCCTCGCCTGCCTCTTCTACCTCTTCGGCCTCGGCTCCCTCGTCGACGCCCTCCTGGGCCTAGGCCTGGGCTGGAAGATAGGCATCGCCGCCCTCGTCGTGGCCCCCGCGGCCTTCTGTCTCGGCATACCCTTCCCCACTGGTCTCAGCTCGCTTTCCGTGTCGAGGCCGGGCCTCGTCCCCTGGGCCTGGGGCGTCAATGGGGCCCTATCGGTGGCGGGCACCGTCTTGGCGCGCCTGCTCTCGATCCAGGCGGGCTATGCGGCGGTGCTGGTGGGCGCGATCGGACTCTATGCCCTGGCGGCCGCGGTCTTCTCGGGCAATACGGGCCCGCGGGCGCGGAAGGAGGACTCCGCCTCGGCCTAGGGGAGGCCCTGCCCTCAGGTTGGACGCGCGAGGCCTAGCCCATCCTATGCGTGGGCTCGGGACGGCCCGGGCGAAAGGCCGAGCGGTCCTCCTCCGCGATGGAGACTCCTGCCGAGCGCCTCGCGCCCTCGACCGCCGCGCCGACCGCCGAGGACAGCAGCTCGGGCGAGAGCTGCGCGCGCGCGTTGATCGCGACCAGGGCCCGCCGGACCGTGAACGGCGGCAGCTGGGCCTCGACGAGGCTCCTCGGCTCGGCCGGGCCCAGGAAATCGCCTGCCGTCAGGCCGAGCTTGCCCTCGTAGCCGGCAGCGGCGACGTGGAGCTTCAGGTGGCCGATCGAGCGCGAGGCCGGCCCGAGGCCATCGACCAGGCCGAGGACGAAGTCGACGATCGCCCTCCTGCAGCGGCCTCCGTCCGAGGCGAGGCCGCCCGAGTCCTCGATGACCAGCGCCTCGTCGAGCCACGAGAGCTCGCGCTCGCCCGAGCCGTAGCGCTCGTAGTCTATGTCGAGGGGAGGGCGAGGGATGCGTTCGCGCGCAGCCTCGAGGGCCGCAAGCCAGGCCGAGACCCCTTCGTCGGTGGAGCCGCTGATCTCGAGGAGCGCCTTGCCCGGCCAAGCTGCCGCGGCTAGTCCCGGGAGCCTCGCTCGCTCGCCCTCCGCGAGGAGGTCGCGCTTGTTGAGGACCAGGATATCGGCCTCCTCGAGCTGGCGGCCGAAGAGGTACAGCACGTCCTCGGAGAAGGGCAGGCGCCTGCCATCGAGCCGCGCCAGGAGCAGGCGCGAATCGGCGAAGACCGAGAAGACCGAGCCTTTCCCGTAGTCCTCGCGGAATGTCTCGAAGGGCCTTACGACGGTGGCGACGATATCGGCGCAGGAGCCCACCGACTCGGCGAAGATCGCGTCGGGCAGCTCGCGCGCGGCGAGGGCGGCCAGCTTCGCGTCGAAGTCGTCGTAGCGGCAGCAGAAGCATCCTCCGCCTACCTCCACCGAAGGGATGCCAGAAGAGCTCATGAACAGCGAGTCCACCTGGAGCTTCCCCTGATCGTTGGTGACCACGCCTACGCGCTTCCCGGCGGCGATGAGGCGGCGGCAGGCGCCCGCTATCGCCGTCGTCTTGCCCGAGCCCAGGAAGCCTCCGACGAAGTACATCCTCACGGGAGCGCCCTCATCTCGCCTCCACGACCCGCTCATGGTCGTAGAGCGGCTCGATGCGCTTGCCGGGCGGCACGACAAGGTAGTCCTCCTCGTCCCAGGTCCCCGCTACGAGGCCGCGCAGAAGCCGCGAGGAGCCGCGAAGGAGGATGAAGTCCTTCCCCTCGGCGGCCGCCTTCTCGCGCATCGCTTCGGCGTAGGCGAGGGACGCGGTCTCGGGCGTCTCGATATAGCGAATCTCCCTCTCCTCCACCGCGGGGCGCATCGCGTCCCAGACGTAGCGCGCGTTCTCCTCGCCGTACTGCGCGACAAGCTCCTCGTACTCAAGGCCCAGCCCGGCCGACCTTCCGATGTCCGAGGCCCGGAAATAGGTCTGGCCGCGCTCGACGTAGCCAGCCGAACTCCAGGAGGCGCTCAGGTTCCCGCCGAAGCGCGCGAGGAATTCGGAACGGGAGCCGAGGAGGATGGTGCAGCAGTCGTGGGCGCGGGCGATGACGATGGGCAGCTCGCGGGCCTCGATGCCGGCGAGGCCGTTGCCGCAGAGACCGTAGCCGAGAAGCACGGCCCCGTACGCGTCCGATGCCGCGATCCCGGCCGCCTTCTCGGAGGCGGCGCAGGCCTCGTCTATCTTCGACTGCAGCTTCTGGCGCAGGCGCTCTGGGTTCTCATGCAGGCCGAGCTCCAGGAACTCGGGATCGATGACATTGGGCGAGTCGGCTATCGCCGCGCAGAGCTCGCGCTGTAGGACGTTGCAGGCGACGAGCTTGTACTTGGGCATCGACCTTCCCCGCGCGGCGCTCGGCCCCTCGACCTACAGGAGCGCCCTGATGCGATCCTCGAGCTCCTTGCGCGAGGGTATTATGGAGGAGTAAGCCAGCTTCCCGTCAAGATAGATCGCCGGCAGGTTCGCCACGCCCATCTTCCTGCAGCGCGCGATGTTTTCCTTAACCGTGAACTTGTACTCCACGAGGTCGATGGCCTCGCCGAAGATGCCTTTCATGTCCATCGCGGCCTCGAGCATGTAGCCGCAGGCCGCGCAGGTGGCCGAGTCTAGGGTGAAGACCTCGACGAGGGGCCTCTCGAGCTTCGGATAGTCCGGCAATTTCACGTCGAGCTCGATCGCCGCTCCCTGGTAGTGCTCGAGGATGGCCCGAGCCTGGGCCGTCTCGCGAACCGCCTGGCCCGCGGCGATGGCGTTCTCGATCGGCACGTCGTAGGGCATGTCGCAGCCCGGCGACACGACGAGATTGCCCACGCCGCAGGCATCGACGATGTCCACGACCGCCTTCATGTTGTCGGCCTGGCTGCCGAAGAGCATGACGACGGTGAGCTGGATGTTCCCGCCGAGGCATACATCATGGCGGTCGGTGATCTTCTTCGCCTCCGCCAGGTGTATGTTCTCGTCCACCGAGATGCAGTCGGGGCCGGTGAGGCACATGGGCTCTATGTTCTTGAAGGCGTTGCCGCAGACGAAGAAGGAGGAGAGAGCGCCCGCCTCCCGTATCGACGCGAATAGGCCGCCGTAAGGGGCGGAGAGGAATTCGCGGAAGTGCTCCGGGGAAATTTGCGACACCATGGGGTCCACCGCCGCGACGATGTCCATTCCCGCCTCGATATAGTAGCCCGCGACGGCGCGCTCGACCTCGAAGCAGTACGCGAGCAGTCCGTGGACGTAGTCCGGGTCGAGGATCATGTCCATGAAAAGATCCGTCCCCCTGAGGTGCGAGGCGAGGGTGAGGGGGCCCGCGATGAGGCCGTAGAGCGCGGTAGTCTCCCCGACCTCGGCCTTCATCCTCCTCATGGCCTCGAGCGCCATGCCTATGCGCGCCTCGCCGCGCCCGGGGAGGCGCGAGGGAATTCCGGCGGCTCCGGCGAGGGGATGGCTCGAGACCGAGGGTGGGCCCTTGTCCGCCCACAGCAGCTCGCAGCCCAGGGCCTCCGCCTCGAGCTGGAGGTCGAATACGACGGGCTGCCCGTCGGGCCGATATATCCTGTTCACCTCGAGGAGGGAGGCGACGAGCTTGTCGACGTCGACCAAGATCTCCCTCGCGCCGAAGCCCTTCAGCTTCCCCGCGTGGACCCCGGCGAAGGGCACCCAGGGCGCTCTCTCGAGCTTCTCGTGCCGCAGCGTTCGAATCACCAATTCCCTGCCGGTCATGGGCCCTCCTCAAGGCTGGGCCATTTTCCCCCGGCGCCTCGAGCAGGTATATTTTTTTCTTGGGATTTATAGGATTTTCTTGAGGAGATGTGGGACTTAGCCCCTTTCCCGATTGCGCTGTCAGCCTCGCCGCATGATATATTCTGGAATGTGACTCATCGGCTAATAGTGAGGGAAGGGCGACGGACGTACGAGGTCGAGGCCGAGGACGGGGACCAGTTGCTGGGCGCCCTCGCGGGGCTCGGCCCGGCGCGCGTCGACTCTCCCTGCGGGGGCAAGGGACTCTGCGGCAAGTGTCGCCTTAAGCTGGTCTCGGGCCGCCTTTCCCCGCCGGGCGGGCGCGAATCGCGAATGCTCTCCGCCGCCGAGCTCGAAGCGGGGATCCGACTCGCCTGCCTCGCCGGGATGGCGGGCGACGCGGAGATCGAGCTGCCCGAGCGCGGCGAAGCCTCGATCCTGAGCGCGGGGCCGGAGTCGCTGGTCGAGCCCGATCCCCTCGTGCGCACCGTGCAGCATGCGCTCCGCGCGCCGAGCCTGGAGGACCAGGCCGACGACGAGTCTCGGCTCCTCGAGGCCCTCGCGGGCTCGATCGATCCTGCACCGCGGCGCGTGGCCCTCGCCGCCTTGCCGGAGCTCGCCCAGTCCCTGCGGGAAGGCCCCGCCCTGCGCGCGGTAGTCGCCGACGGCGAGGTCATCGGCGTATCCTCCGATCGCGAGGCCTCGAGGGCTCTGGGCATCGGCGTCGACCTGGGCACCACCACCGTCGTCGCCTACCTCCTCGACCTCTCCTCGGGCGATCGCCTCGGCTCCCTCTCGGAGCTCAACGTCCAGCGCCGCTTCGGAGCCGACGTGATCTCGAGGATAGAGGCGGCGGCGAGCGCCGAGGGCTTCGCCGAGCTCAGGCAGGGCATACGATCGCAGATCGCCGGCATGGCCTCCGCCCTGCTCGCGGGCGCGGGGGCGCCCGCGGAAGACCTGATCGCGTTCGCGATCGCGGGCAACACGACGATGCTCCATCTCCTCGCCGGGGCGCCCCCGGGCGCGATCGCCCGATCGCCCTTCGTCCCCGCCTTCCTCTCTCGGCGCCTGGAGAGCGCGGCCGCCCTCGGGCTCGCCTCCCATCCCGGCTGCGCGGCGATCCTCCTCCCGGGCATCTCGGCCTACGTCGGCGCCGACATCGTGGCGGGAATGGCGGCGATCGGGCTCGAGGATGCCGAGGGGAATTCCCTCTTCCTCGACCTCGGCACCAACGGCGAGATCGCCCTCGGCGGGAAGGGCGGCATCCTCTGCTGCGCCACCGCCGCGGGCCCCGCCTTCGAGGGGGCCGGGATCGAGAAGGGCTCGGGCGGCGTCGCGGGGGCCATCGACTCGGTCTGGCTCGAGGGAGGGGGGCTGCGATATGGCACGTTAGGCGATATCGAACCGACGGGCATCTGCGGCTCTGGGCTCGTCGACGCGCTCGCCGCCTTCCTCGACTGCGGCATCGTCGACGTCACGGGCAGGATGATCGACCCCGACGGTATCGTCGAGGAGGGAATCGGCGGCAGGCGCGCCTATCTGGACCGCCGGAGCGGAATCTACCTGAGCCAGGCCGACGTCCGCGCGGCCCAGCTGGCCAAGGCGGCGATCGCCGCCGGCATCGACACCCTCCTCGAGGCCGCAGGATGCGCGAGCTCCGACGTGGACCGCCTCTATCTGGCCGGCGGCTTCGGCTCGCTCTTGAACGCGCGCAGCGCGGCTCGGATCGGCCTCATCCCCGCCGAGCTCGCGGACCGGGCCATAGTGGTCGGCAACGCCTCGGGCTCCGGGGCCGTGGCCGCCTGCCTCTCCCGCCGCGCCCTCGAGGACTGCGACCGCGTACGCGCCGCCTCGAGCTACGTCGAGCTCTCGTCCAGGCCCGATTTCAACGAAGCCTACGTCGAGCGGATGATGTTCCCGGAGGGCGCGTGACCGCGGGCCCCTTGGGCCGCGACCTCGACCTTGGCCTCGCCCTGCGCAAGCTCGAGCACTATTGCCGGGCGGGAGGCGTTCCCGCGCACATCATCGACAGGGACGGAGCCCTCCTCGGCGCTTTCGACTCGTCGGGCAAGTCCTTGGGCGTCGACCTCGAGGGCGGCGCGGGACTATGTCCCGTCTGCGCGGTCCAAGGAGTCGCGGACTCGGAGGAGGAGCTCCGGGCCCAGCTCTTCGTGACCTACCAGGCCGAGCGCTTCGGGGGCAGCTATATCCAGCTCTGCCCCCATTCCCTCCTCTTCTGGGCCGCCCCCGTCGTCAGCGACGGCGCCATAGCGGCGGCCTTGATCGGAGGCCCGGTTATGGTCGTCGACGCCCTCGAGATCCTCGCGGAGCTGCGCGCTGCGGGGAAGGTCCCGGCCGGAAGCGAGGAGCTGGTCAAGGCCGCGCTGGAGTCCGCGCCGAGAGTCCTGCCGCAGCGCGCTTCGAGCCTCGCCGAGCTGCTGGGCGACATCGCCTCCGCCATCTCCTGGTCCTCGCCTCTCCAGAGCAGGCGCGAGCGGTTGGAGCAGGAGTCGCGGATCTCCGAGACCATCCAAGGCCTCAAGGAAGGCAGGGAGGACCCAGCCTCCTTGCCCCTTTATCCCATCGAGGCGGAGAAAGAGCTCCTCCTCGCCATCTCGCGGGGGGACAAGCCGGAGTCGCAGCGTCTTCTCAACGAGGTGTTAGGCTATGTCTTCTTCTCGAGCGGCCAGGACGCCCCGATCGTCAAGGCTAGGGTGCTCGAGTTGGTGGTCTTGCTTTCTCGCGCCGCCCTCGATGGCGGCGCCGACATGGAGCAGATCTTCGGCCTCAACTTCACCTACTTGAATCAGGTTTCCGGGATGGGCAGCGTCGACGACATCGCGGATTGGCTTTCCAAGATCATGTCGCGCTTCACGGACCTCGTCTTCAGGCTCAAGGACGTGAAGCACGCCGACGTCCTGCAGAAGGCGCTCACGTACATCAACCATCGCTACGCGGAGGAGATCACGCTCGACGAGGTGGCGGGCTCGGTCTTCCTCAGCCCCACCTATTTCTCGAAGCTCTTCAGCGAGGAGATGGGCTGCCGATTCACGGCCTACTTGAACAAAGTGCGCATCGAGAAAGGCAAGCTCCTCCTCAAGGGATCGGACATCCCCCTCGTGGACGTCGCGGGCCTCGTGGGCTACGAGGACCAAAGCTACTTCACGAAGGTGTTCAAGCGGATCACCGGGGTCTCTCCGGGGAAATACCGAGAATCGAGGGGCAGGGCGGCCTCGTCGAGCCAGGAGATCCACGAAGGCGAATAAGATCCAAGAATTCCTGAATCGGTAAACCTTGGTGGCGAGGCGCCCCGCCATCGAGGGACTCCGCAGCGCTGAAAAGGAAATCCAAAAAATAGAAAAAGAGTTATATACTGTCCCCCAAGATTGTCTATCATGCTCACGAGAATATAGCCTTCAGGAGGGTTTGCATGTCCGCTTTCGATGACATTTCCGCCTATCTGCAGAAGGGCCGAGCCAATGAAGTCAAGGCCGCCGTCCAAAAGGCCCTGGACGAGGGCCTCTCCGCGAAATCCATCCTGGAAGAAGGCCTCATGGCAGGCATGAACGTGATCGGCGGGAAATTCAAGCGAAACGAGGTCTACGTGCCCGAGGTCCTCATAGCCGCCAGGGCGATGAACGCCGGGCTCGAGCCCCTCAAGCCCCATCTCGCCTCCTCGGGCGTCAAGGCCAAGGGCGTCGTCGTCATCGGCACGGTCAAGGGCGACCTTCACGACATCGGCAAGAACCTCGTCAAGATGATGATGGAGGGCGCCGGCCTAGAAGTCCACGACCTCGGGGTCGACGTTGCCGGCGATAAGTTCGTAGCAGCCGCCAAGGAGCACGCCGCGGACATCGTGTGCTGCTCCGCCCTTCTCACGACCACCATGACGGAGATGAAATCAGTCGTCGAGAGCCTCAAGGGCTCGGGGCTCAGGGATAAGGTATGCATCATGGTGGGCGGGGCGCCCATCACGGACTCCTTCTGCAAATCCATAGGCGCCGACCTCTACAGCCCCGACGCGGCCAGCGCCGCCGAGGCTGCCGTGGCGGCTTGCCGCAAATCGGCATAAGGGCTTCGCGCACGATAAAAAAGGGGCCGTCCGAGAGGACGGCCCCTTTGTGCGCGCTGATCGGTTGTCGGGCTAGAGACTCAGCGCGTAGTCGCCGGCACCACGGTGAGGACCGCGAGGCTGTCCGTGCTGGCCACGGCCAGCTTCAGGGCTCCGCTGTCTTGATAGAAGGTCAGGCTCGTGACGGCCGAGGGAGTCCCGCTGAAGGAGTAGAAGGGATAGCTCAGTATCTGGCTCCCGCCCTGCATCACGACGAGGTTGCCCTGGCCGTCGATGAAGGCCGCGTAGCTCGCGCCGCCGATGGTCGCGGCGGTCAGCTTGACCACGGCGCTGGATGCGACCTGGTTAAGGGCATTGTTAGGAACCTGAGGCACGCCTGCGACGATTTGGCTATCGAACAGTCCAGCGCTGGTCCCGGCGTAGACATAGTTCGGAACCGCGGGGTCGTCCAAGGCCAACGAGGTGATCAATAGGGGCGAAGCGCCCGAGGAGGCCGTGATCGTATCCGCTGCCGTCGATCCTCCCGGCTGCAGCTGATTCAGGATCCAGGTCTTCGGGTCGGAGCCGATCAGACCCTGCACGGTCTGGTTATACATGAAGCAGCCGAGAGCCGTCGCGGCGAAGCCATACGTCGTAGCGGGGGGCGAGCTGCCAAGGACCACGGCGAAGGCCTTGAGGAAGGTTCCGGGATTCGGGAGAGAATTCTGCAGGGTAGGATTGCTTGCGAGATAGGCGCTGAGGCTGCCCATGTTCGCGGGATCGAAGGCAGCGGTCGAGGTGGCGGATTGATTGTTGGAGAATGCGTACAGGAGATCTGAGCCAAAGGAGAACGCAATAAGGCTGTTCGGAAGGGTAGTACCGTCCGCAGTCGTGACATCGGCGACGACCGCCCCGGCTCCTATAGCGTTGACGCCCAAGGTGGAGGAGCGTTGAAGGAGGTAGCTGCCGCTGAGGGTGAACAGGCCATTGTCGGTGTTAATCCAGACCTCGGGCGCGAAGCCGCTCGGATCGCTGGAACTGAACCACTGGCCGGCCGAGAAGGAGCTGACCTTGGAGAAATGTCCGTTGATCGGGACGCTCACGCCATTGCCTGTGACTGCGCCGTTGAGTATCTGGTAAAGAGAGCCGTTTGCCAGGGCCACGTAGGCCGGCGTAGAGGAGGCGGCGGTCAAGGTCGGGTCGAAGGGGATGGAATTGGCTACGAGGTCCTGCTGCGTGATCGCGCCGGCCGTGATGGTGAAGGTCGACGTGGAGCCGTAATACTCGGGCTTCCATCCGCCGCTGGCAGGGGCCGAGCCGAGGGTAGCCAAGACTTGGTAGCCCGAGCTGGGCGCGAGGTCGATGGTGATGGTGTTCGAGCCGGCGCCGCCGTTCGATACCGTCAGGTTGGACTGGAAGTAGTCCTGGCTGCTCGAGGCCTTTATGAAGGACCCGTTGAGCAGGATGTAGATCCTGATGGCTGGCACATCGGTCGGGGCAAAGGTGAAGCCGCGCGCGCCAGAGAGGGACTTGGCGGAGGCCGCTGGTATGTTGATGGTGAGATGGCCCATCGCGGGCGGCTCGAGACTGCATGCCGCGAAGTAGACGAGGGTTATCGCTATAAGCAAGGAGAAACCAAGTCGTTTCATGTTCTCCTCCTCCTTTAGTTCGCGCTCGTGATAGTGATGGAGACGCTGCCGGTGGCTGCGCCATGGCTGCTGGGGCCGGCGCCGGGGGCTGCGTTCGAAGGTCCGCCGCTCCCCATCTGGGACTGGACGTTGCCGGTGTCCATCACATAGTTGACGTGAACGTTCCCGTCCTGGCCCTGGTGGACGTCCACGGACCCGTTCGAATTGGCTCCGCCGACGTTCGCCGCGCCTTCAAAGCCCTCGTCGCCCCCCCCCTCGACGTCACGGTGCGGCCTGCCTGGGATGAGCCTCACCGTTCCCTCGTGGACTGCGAGATGGAGGCCGTCGAATTCGAACTCGGTGCCTCGCACGGAAGCCGTCGAGTAGGGGCTCTGAACCTTGTAGTCTTGGGGAGTGCCCGGGACAGATGCCTTGACGCTCGCCTGGACCGCGCCGACGCGCAGGAACATGCTCGCCGCTATGCTCCCCGAGGACTGCTCGAGGAGCTTGTCCAGGGTAAGTCGGGTGAGGGGCTTCACAACGATCTTGGATTTGTCGATGACGACCGTCGCGGTGGAGTCGAAGCCCGTCGAGACCGTGGTCTTGAGATCGATGACCATGCCTTCGGAGGCCGGGGCCCAATCGCCCGAGACAGGCTTGACCTCGACTTTGCCCTTTATTCCGCTCAGAACGGCTTGCGGACCGGCGAAAGCCGAAGCCGCGAGGATTAGGCCAGCGATCACGAATACTAATGATCTCTTCATCGCACTCTCCTCATATCTTGATCGAAGCCACCACGCTGCCGCTGTATTGTACATTGGATGCACTTTGGGGCACGAATAGTCCCAGAGAACAAGATACCTCAACATCTGACCGAATTCCGCAGGAAAGGCTTAAGTCTGCCTCGGAGCCGAGATAGGATGAAGAGGGAGCTATGTTTACGCTGGTAACGTAAATAGGCCCTAAGGTCGGCCTGAAAAAGGCCATCAATTTGAAAAGGCCATCGAGGCTTAGGGTGCCGATCTTGGGCTTGGCCCCGAAGCTGAGCTCGCCTAGGACTATGTTGCTCAGCGAAGGCGAGAAGACGAGACCGAGCGAAGTCGAACTGATGGGAGTAAAAGCCCCGTACACGGGCTGGGTGTTGCCTTCGAGCGGCTGAGAGGCGTTGGTGTCGCCGGATGCGAAGAGGAACTGGCAGGCCAGGGTCGATCCATCTATGGGCAAAGCGAGGGGAAGGCTCGCGTTGAAGCCTCCCAGGAATGAGGAGATGGGCTTGTACTCGTAGGAGCCCGCTATCGGCGAGCTCGCAATCCAGGACAAGGTCGTGCCCGTTCCATAGGCTACGAAGGCCTGGTAGCCCACCGTGGAGATCGCGCCCGAGGCTTCCAGCTCGAAGTACTGGGTGGAGAGCCTGCCACCCATCGAGGGATCGCGAGTAGTGGAGCCCTCGGCCAGGATGGAGCTCGAGGGGGTGAGGTCGTTCTGGCCGAGCACGGAGAAGGCGAAGGACTGACCGAAGAGGTTGGGCACGTCGAGGTCGGTCTCGAATAGGAAACGGGGCGAGCCGAAGACCCCGTTGTTGGCCTTATCGGCGAGGGACATCGAAATCGGCGAGTCGTCCTCGAAGAGGAGTCCGGTATAGGCCGACCTGAAGTTGAGCTCGAGATTCGGGTACCTGAAGGAGAAGCCCAAGCCGTCCGCGGGGGAGTACAGGATGTCGCCGCTCGGGTCGTCGAACTGGAAACGCCCGACATCGAAGACCAGGGAGTCGATCCCGGCCTGGGGCGCCTTGGCTATGGCCTCGAGGCGGAGCTCATCCAGGCCGTAAGTGAAGGGAGCAGTCCCGTCCAGGGAGGCGGAATTAGCGGCGTAGGCCGAGGAATAGGCCCCTTTGATGAAGCCGCTCCCCGCGAATTCGGCGCTCGCCCCGATAGGGAGGGTAAAGTTGGGTGCCACCTCCTCGTAGACCGTAAAGTCCGATACGTCCGTATTGGAGGCCTTGAGGCCGGTATTGAGGGCGGCGGAAAGCTCCTGGGCCATGAGGGCCGCTGGCAGGGCGCAGGCCGCGGCGAGGACGAGAAAGAGCCTTTTCATTGACCTCCCCCCTTCAGGTCCATAGCCTGACGCAGGATCTGCATGGCCTCGTCGCCCGGAAGAGTTCGTTTGGGACCTCCGCTCGGGTTGACGAAGCCTTTGGCGACGAACTCCTTGTAGGCATAGCGGGGTCCGGGGAAAAGGCTATACAGGAGCCCGCCCTTGAGGCCGAGGCAGCGCATGACCAGGGCGCAGTAGTCGTCGATTCTGATGGGGGCCGAAGCCTCGAGCCCGGCCGGGATCCATTTCTTGTCCTGGAGCATCGCGTACGCGTCGGCGGGAGCGGCATCCTCGCCGATCTGGCCGCCCGCGACGAGGACCATGTAGGCGGCGGAATCGGAGCGCGCCTGCTGCTCGGACAGGAGCTCGTCCACCTGTGCGTTGGACTGAGCGAAACAGGGTACACCCAGCGCCAGGGCGATGAGGACGGGGACATATCGAATCCTCACGATAGGTTCTCCTTTATAGATGACAATAACTATATCAGAAGATTATAGTGCATTGTAATCCGATTCACCGCTCGCCGCCAGGAGTCGAATATGAAAGTACGAATTCCCTTTCGGATCGCCATCCCAGCAGCCATTGCCGTAGTCTTCTCGGTCATGGGGCTCCTCGGCATGATGAACATCCTGGAGGACAAGATCTTCGACGTATTCCTGCATGCGAAGAAGCCTCCGGTGGAGCTGAAAAAATCCATCACCCTCGTTGACTTCGACGATCAGGCCGTTCAGAAGGCAGGCACCTGGCCTATCGGTCGCGATGTCATGGCCGACGGCCTCATGCTGCTCAGGGAATGCGGCAGCAAGTATGCCGTCTTCGATATCGAGTACGTCGACAAGAGCCCCCGGGGCGTCAACAGCGACATCCTCAACAGCAACATCCCCGAAAGCTTCAATAACGAGTTCGGCGCTATCGGCGAGCAGATGAAAAGCTTCGTCTCGGCCCTGCAGCAGGGGAACATCCCCCTCAAGGAAGCCGGAGCCTTCGTGGGCGATTTCCAGGGCCTCGTCTCCACGACGAGGGACGACCTCCAGTCCCAAGTCGCCAAGATCGCCCGTGACAACGACGAATATCTCGGCCAGGCCCTGCGCTTCCATGGCGACGCATTTATGACCATTCACTGGTACAACACCGTCAGCTCACAGATACCGCCCGAGACCAAGAAGCTCGCGATAGACCGATTCTCGCTCAAGGATCTCCAGGTCGAGGGCAAGCCGATCGTAGCCAAGGCCGAGATCCAACCGCCCATCCTGCCCGTCGAGAGCGAGGCCAAGGGCCTGGGGATCACCAACGTCTTTATCGATCCCGACGGAGTGCGTCGCCGAATCCGGCTCGTGGAGCGTTATGGAGAGGCCTATTTCCCGCAGCTTGCGATAGCCCCCCTCCTGGACATGCTCGGACATCCGACGGTCGTCGTCAGCCCGCGCGCCATCACCTTGAAGAACGCCCACTATCCGGATGGCACGGTTCGGACTGTCCAGATTCCCCTCGATCCGGACGGGAACTTTATCGTCAACTGGCCCCACAAAACATTTGTTGACAGCTTTACGCATATCTCCTTCGCGGAGCTGATCGCTCACAAGGAAGATTTCGATAATTTGATCTACGATCTAAAATTGCGCGAGAGCTGGGGCTACCTCGATCTTTATAAAGGGGACACTCCCCTCCTGGACCTTGTCCGACAGTCCGAGATCCTGCAGCAGCAGATCATGGAAGGAGCCGAGCCTCCCTCCCGAGCCGAGGACTATAGGGCCCTGCGCGATCGTTTCGTCCAGGAAGTAGGCGTCTATCTCGACTCGAAGCCAGAGGATCAGGTCGCGTCCATGGTGGCGGCCGTCATGGCCGACCCGAAGACCAAGGCCAAGGACAAGGAGCAATACCAGCGGATCGCCCAGGACGCGCCCACCTATTTCGCAGGGCTCAGGCAAACCTATAATGCCTTGGTCGAGATCAGAAAGGACATCATCTCCAAGGTGAGCGGGGCCTTCTGCATACTCGGCGAGACGAACACCGGCTCGACCGATATCGGCATCAACCCCTTCGCCAAGGAATATCCGAACGTCGGCACCCACGCCTCTCTCGTCAATACCATCCTCACTCGCGACTTCATCTCCGAGGCCCCGATCTGGTTCTCGATCGTCGCGGCCCTCGCCCTGACGGCGGCCCTCGTCTTCGCCCTCAGGAACACGAAGCCCCTCGTCACGATCCTGGCGGGACTCGCTGCCTGCCTCGTGGTCATCGGCGCCGCACTGCTCATCTTCGCGCTCTTCGGCCTCTACGTGCCCATCCTCACGCCGCTATTTTCCATCTTCTTCACCTTCTTGGCCCTGACCTTCATCCAGTTCCTGAATACCGAGCGGGAGAAGGGCTTTATCCGCAACGCCTTCTCGCACTACCTCTCGGAGGAGGTCATCAAGGATATCGTCGGCAACCCCGACAAGCTGAAGCTGGGAGGCGAGCTCCGGCGCATGACGGCAGTGTTCACAGACATCAAGGGCTTCTCGACCATTTCGGAATCATTGAGCCCCGAGGCTCTCGTCCACCTCCTCAACGAATACCTCACCGGGATGAGCGACCTCATCCTGGAGCTGGGGGGCACGATCGACAAGTACGAGGGCGACGCCATCATCTCGTTCTTCGGCGCGCCCGTGGACCTGCCCGAGCACGCGCTCAGGGCCTGCCAGGCCGCGATCCGCATGAAGAAGATCGAGGCCAAGCTCAACGAGCACTTCCTCGAGACCGGCCTCGCCCCCTCCAGGCTGCAGACCCGCGTCGGCATCAACACCGGGGACATGGTCGTCGGCAACATGGGCACGGTCAAGAAGATGAACTATACGATCATGGGCGACTCGGTCAACCTCGCGGCCCGGCTCGAGGGGGTCAACAAGCAATACGGGACCTGGCTCTGCGTCTCCGAGGACACGATGGCCGAGGCCAGCCGCGGCATCGAGGTGAGACGGCTCGACCGCATCCGAGTCGTGGGCAAGTCCCAGCCGATCCGCATCTTCGAGCTCGTGGACGAGAAGGGGCTCATGGACCAGCGCAGGGCCGACACTATCGGGCTCTTCGAGGAGGCCCTCACCAAATTCGAGTCCAGGGCCTGGGACGAGGCCGAAGCGGCCTTCCGCAAGGTCCTCGAGCTCGACCCGGAGGACGGACCCTCGAAGACCTACCTCGATCGCGTCGCCAAGTACAAGCAGACCCCGCCGCCCGACAATTGGGACGGCGTCTTCAACCTGACGATGAAGTGAGAGTCAGGGCCACGGGTAAGTGGTCGGAATAGCCGTTCTCCCCAGTACCTGGCCAGGCCAGGGGCGCGCCTTGAGCGTCGAGCAGGAAGCTCGCGTCCGCGACTGCGAAGTTTTTATAATGCAGGCCCGCGCCGCCGAGGAGGCCGGCTCCGATGAGGAAGCCGTCCAGGCGCTCCCGCTTTCCGCGGAAGGAATAGCTGTAGCCTCCCGAATCGGCCCAGGGGCTGTAGAGCGCGGGCTCCCCATGGAACGGGCAGGCGAGCTCCGGCTTCGAGGCCACCAGGAGGCGGTCGAAAAAGGGCCCCGAGGGAGGAGCCTCCGCTTCCGCGGGCCCGGCTGCCTCCTCCACCGGCATGAGGGCCGTCGGGTAGCGCCGATCCACGCGCAGGTACTCGTCCGGGCTCTCGTTGAAGTCGCCGCAGGCGGCGATGCGGGCGCCGGGATTCGCGGCGAGCAGCTCCTGAATCCGCGATCGGAGGAGGGCTGCGTCTTCCCGTCGCGCCTCCTCGGTCGCCTCGTCCCCCTCGACCTTGGACTTCCAATGGCAGGAGAACAGAAAGAGCTTGTCGCCTCCCGTGTCGAGCTCGAGCTCCAGCATGTTCCTTCCGGCCTTTCCGGCCGGGGTCGAGGCGCCCAGGCAGGATGCCGAGACCAGGGGAAGCCGAGAGAGGACGCAGTCGGAGAAAGGGCCGCCCTCGGAAGGCGCGATGGCCGCGTAACCGTAGCGCGAGGCCGAGAGGGGGCCCGTGCGCAGGGCCTCCAGCACATCGCGGTTCTCGATCTCCTCGAGGCAGAGGATGTCCGGCCCGGGCGAAGGCACGGCCGCGTAGACGGCCTTCGCGACGTTGGCCAGGCGGACCCTGTATCGCGCATCGTCCCAGGTCCCCTTGGCGACGGAGAATTCGGGGAACTCGTCGCCGTCGTCCTTGGCGTCGAATAGGCTCAGGACGTTGTACGCGACGATCGTTAGGCTGGCGCTCGGGGCCGGCGCGAGGGGCGATGAACAGGTGGAGGCGGTGAGGCAGGCAAGCGAGAAGAGCGGGATCAGGGCCGAGGAGGGGGACATGGGACCTCCCGCGGCTCCGCCGACTCGCGAACGAGAGCTAGAGCCGCTCGGCTATAATACGCTCGATGATCGCCTCTTCCGATTGAGGCCCGGTCGGCAAGGGCTCGAAATTTTCCCGCGTGATGCAGTCGTAGGCCTGGATATAGCGCCAGGCAGTCTCGGCCCGCACTCGATCAGGTATCTCTGGCGCCTCTCCCTCGCCCGTGAAGCCCCGCTCGGCGAGCCAGCGACGGAAGGGCTCCTTGTCGAGTTCCCGCTGATCGTCCTCCCCGAGGAAGTTGCGCTCGTAGCTGTCGGCCCACCAATAGCGGCACGAGTCGGGACTGTGCAGCTCGTCGGCGAGGACCAAGCTCCCGTCCGACAGGCCAAATTCGTATTTCGTGTCGGCGAGGACGAGGCCCGAGCAGGCGGCCAGCTCTTGGCCCCGATGAAAGAGGGCGAGGGCCTTGTCGTGGACCTCGCGCCAGGTCCCCTCGGCGACGAGGCCCGAGGAGACGATCTCGTCCCCCGAGATGGGCCTGTCGTGGCCGTCCCTCTCCTTGGTAGTGGGCGTGACGAGGGGGACGGGGAAGCGCTCGTTCTTGGACAGGCCCTTGGGGAGCGCGATGCCAGACACGGTCTTGCCCGCGCGGTAGTCGCGCCAGGCCGAGCCCGCGAGATAGCCGCGCACGACGACCTCGACCGGGAGCATCTCGACCTTTCGGGCCAGGGTGGCCCTGCCCAGGCCGAGAGAGGCCGGGTCCCCGCCGGGCAGGACATGGTTGGGCAGGATGTCCGAGCAGCGCTCGAACCACCAGGCCGAGATTCGGGAAAGGACCTCGCCCTTGAAGGGCACGATGGACAGGACCCGGTCGAAGGCCGATATGCGGTCGCTGGCGACGAGGAGGACGGCCGTCTCGCCGAGGACGAGGTCCCGCACCTTGCCCCGGTAGACCCTGCGGCCCCCGGCTGCCGCCTCGTCCATGGAAGCGAAGGCACGCCCCAGGGAGGCCTCGACCTCGGCCCTCGTCATGCTCCCAGGTCCTCTCGGGCCGCCGCGACGCGGGAGATGAGGCCGTAGGCTATGGCCTCCTCCGCGTTCATCCAGAAGTCTCGGTCGGTGTCCTTGCGGACCCGTTCGATCGACTGGCCCGTCTCGTCCGCGATGACGCGGTTGACCCGCTCCCTCGTCTTCTCGAGCTCGCGGGCGTGGATCTCGATCTCGGTGGCCACGCCCCGGATGCCCGAAAGGGGCTGGTGGATGAGGTAGTGCGAGTTGGGCAGGCCGAGCCGGCGATCCTTGGGCACGGCGAGGAGGACGAGGGCGGCCGCGCTCGCGACGAGGCCCATGCCGACGATGCGCACGGGGGCCGCGACGAAGCGTATCATGTCGAAGATGGCGTAGCCGGCGTCGACGTCGCCGCCGGGCGAGTCGATGAGGACCGACACGCTCTCCTGTCCCAGGCTCTCGAGGAGGAGGAGCTGGCGGATGAAGCGCTCGCTGGTCTCCTTGTTAATCTCGCCCGAGAGGAGGATGGTCCGCGTCTTGAGAAAGCGCTCGGCGAGGGCCTCCTCGGGCCTCGGTGGCGGGGCCTTGGGCTCGTCGTCGTCCTCCTCGTCGTAGCGTGGGCGCTGGCTCTGTATGCTCATGGAATCTCCTTGGCTCGTCGTTCGGAAAGCTAGGGCCCAAAGGCCGGCAAGCTTGAAATATACAACGCCTGCGCCGCCGCGGCCAGCGGGACGGCGACTCCGTCGGGGCGTCGCTGGGCTAAATTTCCAGGCCGATCACTTCGACGGGGTTCCCTCCGCTGGCCTTGGAGCTGCCCGCGAGGAGGCCTGCGACCGCCCTGGCCGCGGCCTCCGAGAAGCCGTAGGCTGCGCCCAGGCCCTGGGCGTTGGGGAAGAAGGCCGCATCGTAGGGATCCCGCATAGCGACGACGCGGTAGCTCGGGACGAATTCCTCGATAAGCCGCGCGAGGCCTTCCTGAGCGGGGCGGAAATGCGCGTCGTAGGAGAGGACGGCGGCCTGGGCGTAGCGCCCGCGAGGCGAGAGTCTGGCCGCCAGGGCCTCGGTCTCCCCCGGTCCGGAGTCGGCGTCCAGGCCGAGGAGCTCGGCGCCTGGAAGCCCGGCGCGGAGGGCCGAGAGCACTGCCTCGGCCTCGGGAGCGTCGGGGGCGTCCCGTGGCGGAAGGAACACGAGGACGAAGGCCGAGCGGAAATCGCCATCCGGCCCCTTGCCGAAGGCAAGGGAGCCCCGGAGGACGCTCACCCCGTCCTCGATATCGCGCATGGCCTGCCTGAGCCTTCGCTCGGAGGGGGGGACGTTCCGCTTTCGAGCCTTCCGCTCGAAAAAGGCGGAGAGACGCCTCCGGCTGGTCTCGACGCGGATGCTGGGAAGCTCTCCCTTCGACACGGCAGTTTCCAGGGCCGCCGCCGCTATGAAGGCGGCCTCGGGCCTCGAATAGAGGCAGAGATCGCAGCCGGCGAGGGCGCCGAGGACGGCCGCCTTCCCCGGTTCCTCGTCGGAGCCGGCATCGTCCCCTATGACGATGCCTCTAAATCCCAGAGCCTCCCTGAGGCGGCCCTCGATGACCCGGGAGCTGGCCGACGCGGGGATGCGCTCGGCTTCGAGGGAAGGGACGAGGACCCGCCCCACCATGACCGCCGGTGCCCCCGAGCCGATAGCCCGCGCGAAGGGTCTCATCTCGCAGCGCTCGAGTCGCTCCACGGGCAGGGCGACGAAGGGCATGCTCTCGTAGGGGTCGCGGCAGACCGAGCCGAGCCCCGGGAAACGGCCGACGCAGGCCCCCACGCCGGAACGAGCCAGGCCCTGCGAAAAGGCGGCGCCTAGGGCCCCCGCGAGCCGGCCGTCCTCTCCGAATCCCTCGAGGGCTCCGACGGGGTCCTTGGGGTCGCTCGCGAGGTCCAGGCGCGGCGCAAGCACCATGTCGACGCCGCAGGCCGCGAGCGTCGAGCCGAGGAGGCGGCCGGCCCTCCGGGCGGCGGCCTTGGACAGGGAGGAGGCGAGGCCGAGGGGGGTCGGCGACGAAGGGAATGGCGGAAGGCCGTAGGCTGGCAGCTTGTATCCGCCGATCGCCACCAGGACTCGCCCCAGCCCCGCCCCCTCGCCGGCCGATCGGGCCGTGGAGGCGAGGGCGGCGAGCCTCTCGGGCTGACGCAAGAGGAAGCCGGGCAGCAGGAAGGCGCCTATGCCGGATCGCGAGTATGAGGCGAGGAGCGCTGCGTCGTCGGGAGAGGGACTCTCCGCGACGGGCACCCCGCCCATTATCATCGCCGCGGCGCGGACGTTCCGGGACATGGCTCCTCCTTGAGCATCATGACTTGCGCGCGCGGGCCCGGCCCGGGCTAACCCGGGCCTTCGCGAGGGCTCGGGCCCTGACCGCGAGCTTCTTGTCGCCGAGGACGGCGTCGATGGGGAAGGGCATGCGGTAGGACCAATTGCTCTCCCCCCTTGTGCCGGGCACGTTGATCCTCTCCTGGCGCGGATCCCCCGGGCGCAGCTTCTCGCTCATCGCGAGGAGATCCTGGATCGGGAAGGCGGCGAGGCGCGAGCGGGAGCGGGCGACGAGTTCGAGGAGGGACTCGACCTGCTCCGCGCTCAGGCGCTCCGGGCAGGGGCCCAGGTCCCTGCCCAGCGAGACCGTAGCGAAGCTCCAGGCCGTCCCTCGATCGGCTTCGGTCT
>Ga0181529_10001914_pt1 | contig 25922 bp, 16 predicted proteins | sample PEATcosm2014_Bin_36_FD_119763 | JGI IMG/M metagenome (GOLD analysis project Ga0181529, IMG submission 119763) | Peatland microbial communities from MTU Mesocosm Facility, Houghton, MI, USA - PEATcosm2014_Bin10_30_metaG | ecosystem: Environmental > Terrestrial > Soil > Wetlands > Peat | place... | reverse complement strand
TTGGAACTTCTGATTCTCGGCGTCCAGGTATTTGACTGCAAAATCACGCGCCACGATTGCCAGTTTCAACGACTCCTTACTGGATTCTACGTTGTTGACGGCGTTGAGAACGCTTAATCTGACAGCTTGTTGGCTATCGCGCAAGGTGAGGGAATCGCGCTTCTTCTGGGCCAGGGCGTCGGCCATATCGGCGGTGGCGGCGTGGTTGCGAATGGGGAGACTGAGATTCAGGCCGAAGGCGTAGACCGGGTAGCCGAAACCGAACATCTGGCTGAGGGCGTCCGGAAGTCCGCCGGAACTCCACGAACCGACTCCGGCGGCGTTCTGCTGGAACAGGTTGCCGCCCACACCCTGCGTAGTGTACGACCCGGTGAGCGACAGGCTGGGCAGGATTTCGTTCTTGGCGGAGCGGATCTGCATGTCGTCGGTATCGAGGGTTTGGACGGCGGCTTTCAAGTCTGGCCGTGCGGCGAGAGCGCGCGCGACGAACTGCTCGGGATCGAGAGGAGCGCTGTCGATGGGGGTATCCACGCTCTCGGTTAGTTCCAGAACGGCGCGCCGGACCTCGGGATCGAGATCGGCGGAAATCTGCTTGCGCAGGGCATTCTCGGCCGTGGTGAGCGAAAACCTGGCCTGCGACACGGTCAGTTCGGCAGTGGCCAACTGCTGCTGGGGATTGTAAATGTCCAAGGGCGAAATGGCGCCCAGTTCGAGCTCCTTCTGCGAGAGCGCCAGGGAATCTTCGGCCAGCTTGCGGGAGCTTTCGGCAACGCGCAGATTCTCGCGCGCCTGCACCACGTCCCAGTAGGCGCTTTCGGCGCTGCCGACCAGTGAGATCAGGTTACTCTTCAAAGTAGAATCGGCTATGCGATAGCGGCTTTTGGCCATCATCAGATTCAATCGGTTCACCGACGCGCCACGGTTGCGGAGAAGCGGCTGGGAGAAGCTGACGTATAGCGAGGAACTCAGGCTGGGGTTCACGGTGGCGTAGGAGCTATTGCTGGTACTCTTTGAGGCCGAATATCCGACGTTATACTGCGTTCCGGTGGGCAGCGTCTCAGAGAAACCGAAGCTGGCGGGCTGGCTCAACGTGATGGAAGTAGCGGCTCCGGCCAGCGTGGTCACCGAAGGCGAGGAAGATCGCGTGCTGCTGAAGCTGGCATTGGCGGTCGGATCCCAAGTGGAGAAGGCGCGCATGATGGCGTTCTTGGGCGACTCCAGGGTGAGCATTTGGAGCTGGATGTCGGTATTGTTCGCCATGACGAGTTCGAGGAAGGACTTGAGCGAGAGATTGAGCTTGCCGTTCAGCAGGAAGTCGCGTAATTTGACCGGGTCCTGGAGTTCGACGCGGGTATGAGTCTTGGCGAAGGTCTCGCGAAAATAGGAGGGCTTGGGGAAGGAAGTGGTCTGGGCGGCCACCGCGCCAATGAGGAGCAAACTGACCGAAGTTAGCCGGATGAGCATAGTTGTGCCGAGGTATGGAATCGTCCTTATATAGACGTTAACGCGAACAGAACGCTAGGTGTGTAGCTCAATTTCCTGCGGGACAGCCTGGGTGAAGGGCGCGCGGGGGTGCTGGACGGAGCGGGGATTGCGGCCGGGAGACACGGCGTGGGTGGTGGCTGGCATGGGTCTTCTCGTTACCAGCAATAGCACAGGCGCCGGGCGGAGTCCGAAACTCGAAGCGGGATGCGGAAGAAAAGAAAGGGATTACTGGTCTGAGACCGGTGTACTGAGAGAGGTTTGCTCGGGTCCGCGGCGCCAGGATTGCCACGATGTAGGTAGACTGAGGCTGTTATGGTTTTTTAGCACCGGGGTTGAATAGGAGGAGGCTGTATGAAATCGAAGAAGGAGACACAGAAGTTCGCCAAGAGCGCCACCGCGAGTGGCAAGGCGGTCAAGGGATTCACGGACGAGGAACGCGCCGCAATGAAGGAGCGCGCCCGGGAGCTGAAGGCGGAAGCCCGCCGGGGCCCGCGCGCGACGAAGGCGGATGGGGAAGGCGACGTGCTGGCGAAGATCGCCGAGATGCCGGAACGGGATCGCGCCATGGCCGAGCGGCTCCATGCCATCATCAAAGCCAGCGCGCCAACCCTCTCGCCGAAAACCTGGTACGGGATGCCCGCGTACGCCAAGAACGGCAATGTCGTCTGCTTCTTCCAAAGCTCACAGAAGTTCAAGACGAGATACGCGACGTTCGGTTTCAGCGACAAGGCGAATCTGGACGAAGGAACCGTGTGGCCGGTCGGCTTCGCACTGAAGGAGTTGACCGCCGCCGACGAGGTAAGGATCGGCGCTCTCGTGAAGAAAGCGGTGAGCTGAGGAGGTGGCTGCATTTCCACGCGCAGGGCAGCCCGCCGAACACGCTGCAGCAGACGGTCGCGACAGAAGGGGGCCTTGTGGGACGAGCACGGAGGCGCGGGCAGGCAGCCGGTTCGCTTCCACATGGTTGTAGTGGAGATGCCTGCGATCCTCGGCTTACGAAACGAGGAGCCTGCCGGAGCCGGGTAAACACAATGACCCATGGTTCTGAAAACTCGTTATCGCCAATTGCGAGCCGGCGGCGGGTCTCCTCGTCGAATTGTCGTTTGCCCCAGCGGCCGCGCTCGCGCGAGTAGAGGGTCTGCGACTTGTCATCGCGCGTGAAACGAATCGCGACAGAGTAACGGAAATGAAACTCAGCATTTCATCATATAAAACCTGAAACTCCTGTACTTCTGGATATAATGAGACCTGCCCGATCCGGGAAGGTGAGAGGCAATCCTGGCGAGGAGCCCCTGTCAGGGTGGCTACCAAACGCGATCCGATCGATACTTCTGGAGGTCAGAAAATGCGCGCGCGATTCATGCTGTTTCCGGCAGTGCCGGCTGTGCTTATGTTCTTTGCGATTCAACTCGGCGCACAGACGGCGCCTTGCGGTAGGTCGGTTATTCACATGGGCGGAGAGAAAGACGAGGCCCGCTTCATTCCCGCCCCCTTCGAGCACGCGAAGGCGTCAGTCATCCGGGCGCTCCCGGCGGTGGCCGCGCGGCCGGCAAAGGACGAGGGCAACCACCTTGAAGCGAAGATCGATGTCAATCTTTGGGACTCATTGAAGAACACGGCTTTTGGCGCGGGAGGAGAGAAAGGCAACGCGGCGATCGGCACGCTCCACATCGACTTTGCAGGCGAGACGAAAGACGGTGTCGCCGGCACGACCGTCAAGGTTTCCTTCTCCAAGCACGGCCTCGGAAGCGGCAGGTATGCCACTCCACTGTTGGACGAAACGGCTTGCCTGGCCGGTCTACTCAGCCCCAACGACCCTTCGGTGAACCCTACGGGCGCCGTCAGACCGGCATCGTCTTCGGTTCCAAGCGACGTGCCATTGGCAGCGGGAAAACCGATAAAGGTGGCGCTTCGCAACTACCTCTACTCCGGGGATTTTCCCAAGAAGGCATCGAGTGTGGATGTGGTTCTTCAGGTTATCGACGATGTCCAGGCAGACGGGGTTGTGGTGGTTCGGAGAGGCGCCCTGGCGAAAGGCAAGATCACGGATTTGAACGGCCCCAAGAGCTACGGCCGTGGCCCGTCCTTCAAGTTTGTCGTCGAATCGGTGACTGCGGTGGACGGTCAGGAGGTTCCGCTGGCGGCGGATGCGGTGCAGGAGAAGGGCGGCACGAAAGGCGACGTAGCGCGCACGATCGTCGGAGCCGGCCTGTTGGGAGGCCTGCTGACGAAGGGCTCCGCCGTGCTGATTCGCGCCGGGACGAACTGGGAGATTCCGACATCCAAAGACGTGGTCGTCAAGGTTGCGCGATAGGCGCTGCTTCGCGGCTTGCAGAGAGAGGGCGCCGGAGGTTTGGTATTCAGGCCTCACGTTGGATGTTTGGCGGGTTCCGCTTCCGGGGCGAGGAGGAAGCTCGCCAGCACTATTCACGACCATGACGATCCCGGTCTCATCCACAACCCATGCAGACGCCCGCCCCATCTTCTGCATAGCAGGTAGCACCTGATTCGTAGCTGGATCGGACGCGACATCGCGCGGCGCCTCTGCTGGCCGCCCGGGCGCTGCTTTTGCCTCATCCGTTATTTTGCTCCGGTTCTATGAACCGAACTTGGCCCGCTTGTCACCATGCTGAACGTGGGGTTACTGATACCGCAGTTCCGAACGAACTACGCTTCTTGGAGCCTGCGCCGACTTACCCACTTCGGATCGTAATCCCGGACTGCGATGACTCCTCCCCCGAAAAGCGGACAGAGAAACGGCCAAGGAAGTTGGCATCGAGATGGGACTCTCAATTCGCCGAATCCGCCGCCCGGAACTGGCGCATCCTTGGTGGCGGCGGTTTCTCGCACGGAGGAAACGGGAGTCCTCGGAAGGAGCCCACACAGGACGCGGCACTCCCACGGGTTTTCCGGGCTAGCGCCCGAACAGCGCGAGGATATCGCGGCTGCCGTGGACGACGTGCAGAATCAGGACCACTTCGTCCTCGACGATTCTGTGGATGATGACGTAATCGTCAGCCGTGAAGCTGCGCAAACCGGGGCGCAAGTCGTCGTCACGCCGCCGCCCCATAAACGGATATCGTGCCAATAACCAGAAACGTTAGGTGATGCTCTCCACCGCGCGGGTGGCGACATCGGCGCTGCCGCTTTCGTGGGCCAGGTGGATCCAAATGCCATCAAGCTCGGCTTCGGCCTCGGGCGAAAGGCGAAACTCGCTCATCAGCGGGGATTCCGCTCGGCGGCAAGGCGGGCCATGCCACGCCGCTCGATATCGGCGGCAAGCTGGTTCACTTCTTCATGCGTCGTAACTCTGCGGCCCTCGCCACGCGCTATGGATGCTTCGGCCCGATCGACAGCGGCGAGGATTTCCAGCCGCCGCCGCTCCCGCTCCTCCCAGAGCGACATGGCTTCCCGCACTGCGTCTGCCTTGCGTTGCAGCCGGCCGGTTTCAATGGCGAGGCAAATAAACGCCTCCTGGTCGGGAGTCAAATCTACTTCCATACGTTCTTAATCGTATGGGGGCGGCAGCGCAGGCGTCAAGCAAAGCAGTCGGGCGGCGGGTGGATCCGACACCAACGTCGCGACGGTGAGAAACCGGGAAATGAGAGCCCACCGGCTGAACGGTCCCCGGAATCTGAGATTCATAAGCCCTTGATCCTCTTACGCGTCTCGCATCGAGATTCAGACTCCAGCCACCTTCATGCTATTCCTGAAAGCGCGATGTGGGGCAGATTGTCAGCCCACGTCTTCGCCGGCCGGGCTGGTTGACCGCCTGCCCCACAGGCTGACGAGGTCTGTGGCACTTGTGGTACGACCGCGCAAAGCAATCGCATCGGGAGGGGATGTTATCCTAAGTTCTTGACCCGCAGAATCTCGCTCCTCCTTGCGCCGCTTGTTGCCGGGGCGTTCTCCGCCGCGGCCCAGCCTTCCGCCCTGCTGGACGCAATGTCCCAGGAGCTAAACCGTAACTTCCGTGTGCTGAAGGAAAAAGCGGACACCCCGCCGTATTTCATGAGCTACGAGGTGACCGAGGTGGAGTACCGCTCCTTCACTGGAACACTGGGAACCGTGGAGCCTCTCTCGGAATCCAAGAACCGCGCGCTGGATGTCTCGGTGCGGGTGGGTTCGCCCAAGATGGACAACTACCACCGCGTCCGCGGCACGGGCGGCGCCAGCCAGGGACAGTTCACCTCCGGCGCTCTGCTCACTTTCGAAGATTCGGTGGACTCCCTCAAGCGGCGGCTGTGGATTGAGACCGACCGGGCCTATCGCGCGGCGGCCGAGCGCCTGATTCGCATCAAAACCAACAGTCAGGTGCGCGTGGCCGAAGCCGACGATTCGGACGATTTCTCCTCGGAACCGTCCTCCGCCGCCGAGCAGAAGCCGGTGGAGTTGAAGTTCGACGAGGCCGCGTGGCGCGAGCGCGTCCGCCGGCTTTCCGCACGGTTCCAGAACTACCCCAGCGTGTTGACTTCGCACGTGGCGGTGGATGCGCAGAGGGACACGCGCTACTTCGTGAACACGGAAGGCTCGCGGATACGGCATGGCCGGGGCTTTGCGCGCGTAGTGATCAGCGCATCGGCCAGGGCCAGCGACGGCACGGATCTGGGCACGTTCGAGACTTTCGAGGCGGTGGATGCGGCCGGGTTGCCGAACGACGAGACGCTGATGGCCGCCATCGACCGGGTGGCTCTCGATCTGACCAACCTTTTGAAAGCTCCCGAAGCGGAGCCCTTCGTCGGGCCGGCGATTTTCTCGGGACGCGCGGCGGGCGTGTTCTTCCACGAAATCTTCGGCCACCGCGTGGAGGGTCACCGCCAGAAAGATGAAAGCGAGGGTCAGACCTTCACCAAGAGCGTAGGTTCCAAGGTGCTGCCCGATTTCCTTACGGTGGTCTTCGACCCGACGCGCCGCAAAGTCGGCACGGCGGATTTGAACGGCTGGTACGATTACGACGACGAAGGCGTGAAGGCGCGTCCGGTGACGGCGGTGGAAAACGGCGTGTTGAAGACGTTCCTGATGTCGCGGTCGCCGATCGCGGGATTCGACCATTCGAACGGGCACGGCCGCCGGCAACCGGGGTATGAGGTGGTCTCGCGGCAATCCAACCTGATCGTGGAATCCAGCCGCGCGGTGTCCGAAGCCGGGCTGCGCAAACTTTTGTTGGACGAAGTGAAGCGGCAGAATAAGCCGTACGGCCTGTACTTCCGCGACATCACCGGAGGGTTTACGACGACGCAGCGCGCCGGCCTGCAGGCATTCAAGGTGATCCCGGTGATCGTGTACCGGGTGTACGCCGATGGGCGGCCGGATGAACTGGTGCGCGGGGCGGACATCGTGGGTACGCCGCTGGCGAGTTTCAGCAAGATCCTGGCGACCGGCGACCAGATGGAAGTTTTCAATGGATATTGCGGCGCCGAGTCGGGAAGCGTGCCGGTTTCGGCGGTATCGCCGTCCATCCTGGTATCGGAGATCGAGATCGAGAAGAAGGCCAAATCGAACAACCGGCCGCCATTGCTTCCCGAGCCGACGGTGATGGAGAGCAAGGGAGGCCAGCGATGAAGTGGCCGGCAATCCAGCGGACGTTGACGGCGGCCGGCGGCGCGGCCCTCGGACTTTTCGCGCTCGCGGCGGCGGCGCAGACCACCGCTCCATCGCCCGACCCGCTATTCCGCGCCATGCGCGACGAGATTGAGCGGTCCCGCAAATTGTCCATCCCCGGCCTGGAGTCGCCATACTTCATCGCGTACGGGATGGACGAACAGGAGACCTTTACAGTGTCGGCGAGCCTGGGTGGGCTGTTGTCGCGGCGCCGGGAGCGGTTCCGCGCGCCGGACGTCTTTGTGCGCGTGGGCGACTACCAGTTCGACAACTCCAACTTCGCCGGCGGTGGGGGCGGCTCCGGCTACGACCTGGGGCGGTTCCCGGTGGACGATGCCTACGCGGTGCTGCGCCGCTACCTCTGGCTGGAGACCGATTCGGCGTACAAGGCCGCGGTGGAAGCGCTCTCGCGCAAGCGCGCCGCCATGCGCAACATTACGCAGAACGAGCAGCTCAACGATTTCGCGCACGCCGCACCGGTGCGCTATGTCCGCGACATCAAGCCTTTGGTGGTGGACGAGAACGCGTTAGCCAACCACGTCCGCGCGCTTTCGGCGATCTTCGCGCAATATCCCGGAGTGGTGCTCTCGACGGTGGATCTGGAAGCCACCGAGGGTGGCCACTACCTGGAGAATTCCGAGGGCACCGAGGTGCGAGCTCCCGAAAGCGTGACGATCCTGCGGGTCCGCGCGACGGCGCAGGCTGCCGACGGCTCCACGGTGCGGGATTTCGCGGTGATTCACGCATCGGATGTGAAGGGCTTACCGAACGACGAGGATCTGAACCGGAGCGTTGCGGCGGTGGCGCGGAACGTAGTGGCGCTTTCCCACGCGAGCAAGGGCGAGGATTACAACGGGCCGGTTCTTTTCGAGGGCTCGGCCGGCGCCCAATTGTTCGCCGAAGTGCTGGGCGGGAACCTGGGAGTGACTCGAAAAGTAGACGGCGGACGCGGCAATGGAGCGCCCGCGGGCGACCTGGAAGGACGGATTGGCGCGCGAGTGCTGCCGGATTCGTTCGACGTAGTGGACGACCCGGCGCGCAAGGACTCGAAGGGGCGGCCTCTGTTCGGCAGCTATGAGGTGGACCGCGAAGGTGTGCCGGCCGCGCCGCTGCAAGTAGTGGAGAAGGGCGTCCTCAAGAACTACCTGCTGACGCGGCAACCGGTGCGCGGGTTCGAGGGTTCCAATGGGCGGGCGCGGATGCCGGGCCGGGCCGGGACCAACGTGGCCGGAATCGGGAATCTGATCGTGACATCGTCGGAAGCGGTGCCCGCGGCGGACTTGAGGAAGAAGCTGATCGAGCTGATCCGCACGCGCAACAAACCTTATGGAATCGTGGTGCGTAAGATGGATTTCCCATCCACGGCGTCGGCGGAAGAAGCCGCGCGGGTGATGCAGGCGCAGGCCGGGAGCGCGCGTCCGGTCAGTGCGCCGCTGCTGGTTTATAAGGTGTACGCCGACGGCCATGAAGAGCTGGTGCGCGGGATGTTGTTCCACAGTCTCAATGCGCGGTCGCTCAAGGACATTTTGGCGGCCGGCGACGACGGCGCTCCGTACGAGTTCATGGAGAGTACGGCTCCGTTTTCCCTGGTGGGGTACGCTGCGTTCAGCACCGAGGCCTGCGTGGTGGCGCCTTCGGTTTTGATCGACGATCTGGAATTGCGTCCGGCGGACGACGAACAGCCCAAGCTGCCGCTGGTACCGGCGCCGGAGATATCGCATTAGGCGAGGACTGTAATGCGCCTGCTCGGCCGTTACATATTCCGGGAAGTAGTATCAAGCGCCGTGCTGGGCACGCTGCTGGCCACGTTCGTGGTCTTCCTGCAGAAGCTCGATCAACTCTTCAAGGTGCTGGTGGGAAGCAACGCCACGCCGCACACGGTGATTGCGCTGTTCCTGTGGGCGCTGCCGCCGGTGTTGCCGTTCACCATTCCTTTCGGCGTTTTGGTGGGGATTCTGATCGGGCTGGGACGGCTGGCGAGCGACGGCGAAATCATCGCCATGCGGGCCGCCGGGGTATCCAGCCGCAAGGTGGTCCTGCCGGTGATGCTGTTTGCGAGCCTGGGGCTGGGCGTGGCGGCGTTCTCGTCGCTACGGCTGGCGCCGCTGGCGGTACGCGAGAGCACGCAGATCATGCGGGCGATGGAGGCCACGAAAATATCGGCCGACATCGAACCCCGCGTTTTCGACGAAAATTTCCCCAACCACATTCTGTATGTCGGCGAGGTGCGTTCCTGGAATGCCGGGCAGGCGCTGTGGTCGCCGGTGTTCCTGGCCGATGTGACACCGCCCGATCAGCGGTCCAGCGGGATGAAAGGGAAAGCCGACGGCCCCATGATCACGGTGGCGAGGGAAGCCGTCGCCGTGTCGGACCCGAAGCACAACCGCATCGAACTCAAGCTGGCGGACGTAGCCACGCACGAGATGGGCAAGGATACGGTGTCCAACGACAGCCAGTCGAAGAGCAGCCAGCAGGCGCTCGACGCGAAGCCGCCCAATCTGGAATCGTTCACGTCGTACTCCATGAACACGCGCGAGTTGCTGCGGTACCGCGGCCCCGAATGGGTGGAGATGGGGATTGAGTTGCACCGGCGCCTGGCGTTTCCGGTGGCGTGCATGGTGTTGGCGCTGGTGGGCATTCCGCTGGGGATCAAGACGCGCAAGGGCGGTAAGTCGGCGGGCTATGTCAACGCGATCTTCCTGGCGTTTTTCTGCTACTACGGAGCGTGGATCTGGCTCACCAAGATGGCCCGGACCCAGTTGCTGCCTATACCTCTGGCGGCGTGGCTGCCGAACACGGTATTGGGAGTGATGGGCCTGGTCTTCATCGCGCGCATGGAGTTGGCGGGCGACAGCGACATGATGGACGGCGTCAAGGGGCTGTTCGCACGGTTGGTGGCGAAGTTCCGGCGCAAGGGAGAGGAGGCCGGCGAAGGGGGACGGCGGACCACCTGGAGGCTGCCGCTGCTGCCGCAGATTATCGACACGTACATCCTGAACAACTTCCTGTTTTACCTGGTGATCGTGGCGGCCGGGCTGGTGTCGTTGATTCTGATGTACAACTTCTTCGAGTTGATGGCCAACGCGTTCAAGAACAGCACGTTCTCCGTTCTCTTGACCTACCTGATGTTCCTGACGCCGCAACTGATCTACGACACGCTGCCGCTCAGCGCGCTGGTGGCGGTGCTGGCGAATTTCGGAGTACTCAGCAAGAACAACGAGATCAGCGCGTTCAAGGCGTGCGGAGTGAGCCTGTACCGCCTGGCGCTGCCGGTGCTGCTGGGCAGCACACTATGCGCCGGAGCGCTCTTCGCATTCGATTATTCATACCTCCCGAAAGCCAATCACGAGCAGGAGAAGCTGCGCGACGAGATTCTGGGCCGCGCCAAGAAAACCTATCAGCAGACCGACCACACCTGGATCATGGGACGCAGCGCGCCGGGGCAACCGTCGCGAATCTACTACTACAATTTCTTCGACACCACCGCCGTCCAGATGAACGGCGTGGTGGTATTCGAATTGGACCCGACCAGTTTCGCGCTGACTCGCGAAATCTCCGCGGCGCGCGCCGTGTGGAGCCCGTCGCTGGCGGGCGGGTCGTGGATTTTCGAGGACGGCTGGAGTTGCGTGTATAAGGGCCTCGGCTGCGACAAGTACAATCCCTTCCAGGGCAAGACGGCGACTTTTCCAGAGCTGACCGAAGGTCCCAAGTACTTCCTCACCGAAGCGGTGGAAGACAAGCAGATGAATTTTCTGGAACTGGACCATTATGTTCAGAACCTGAAGCAGCGCGGCTTCAACGCCACCAAGTTCCAGGTGGAATATTACCGCAAGTTCGCCATGCCGCTGGCGGCGCTGGTTCTGGCGATGATCGCGGTGCCGTTCGGGTTCATGGTGGGAAGCCGCGGCGCTATGACGGGAATCGGCGTAAGCCTGGTGATCGCCATCGCCTACCGGGGGACTGAGCCGCTATTCGCCAAGATCGGCGAAGCGGGGCTGCTGGAGCCGGCGCTGGCGGCCTGGTCGCCCGACGTGATTTTTGCGTTGGTGGGGATGTACTTTCTGTTGCGGATGAGGAGCTGAAGCCGCAAGAAGCGCGGAACCGTCGGCGCAGCCTGTAACTTCAGCGCTAACCGGTCCGCCTATACAATTGCAAGCCAATCAAGATACGAATTTCCATGGCGGTGGAAGAATCGCCGTGCGTCCGGGCTTCGCATGTCCAAATCAAAACGTGCCCAGGAGAACTATACCCATGAAGAAGTCTCTGCTCTTAACCGGAATTCTCGCTCTTTCCTCGATGGCGTTCGCGTACGCGAAGACATACGAGATCACGCTCACGACCGCCACTAAGGCCGGCAGCGTGCAACTGAAGGCTGGTTCCTACTCGGTGAAACTGGATGGCGACAAAGCCGTATTCACGGATGTCAATACCGACAAACACTTCACCGTGCCGGTGAAGGTCGAGAATGCAGCCAAGAAGTTCGAAGGAACGCGGGTCGACACGACCAACGACGGCAAAGTCGATACCATCAAAGACATCCAGTTTGGCGGATCCACCACGCAGCTCGATTTCTAGCTCCGCTCCCACCTCTGTAAGCCGTGCGGTGCCCTACAATGGGCACCATGGATACCAAACCTACTCGGGACCGCCGCGGCTTCGTGCGCCGTCTGTTGACCGCCGGAGGCCTTGCGGTTGCCGTGCCTGAGGCCGGATCGCCGCAAGGCCGCAGTGCAAGCGATGCCGCCCTGCCGTTGCTGCCGGGATACGCACGGGCACAGAATTACCGGTCGCTGAAGCAATCCAGCTTCGACCGGACGGGCGGCAATCGCGACTTCTGGAACATTCCCGGCGGCGGCGCGCTGACGGTGTTCGATGCGGCCGGGCCCGGCATTGTCAGCCACATTTGGTTCACTATCGCGGCTCGCGGCGGCGATCATCTCAAGGAACTGGTGCTGCGCGGTTATTGGGACGGCAACGCCAAACCCAGCATCGAAGCTCCCATCGGCGATTTTTTCGGCCTGAACCTGAATTCCTACCAGATCTACCAGTCGGAGTACCTGGCATGTTCGCCGGGTAAGTCGCTGAACTGCTATTTCGCCATGCCCTACCGGAAGTCGGCGCGCTTCACCGTTACCAACGAAGGACGGCAGGACGTAGGGGCGTTCTATTCGAACATCGACTACATGACGGTGCCGCGGCTGCCCGACGACGCGATGTATTTTCACGCGCAATATCGCCAGAGCGCGCCGTGCGAAGCGGCGACGGGCGACGCGGCCAAGCTGAATCCCGACGGCAAAGCGAATTACGTCTACGTGGAGACGCACGGGCGCGGACACCTTATGGGGGTGACGCTCGGCGTGCTGCAGAACGCCGATGGCTGGTGGGGCGAAGGCGACGAGATGATTTTCGTGGACGACGAGTCGAAACCGGCGATCAATGGTACCGGGTCGGAAGATTATTTCCTGGGAAGTTGGGATTTCGGCGGGCGGGACGGTTCACAGCCCTTTGGATACGCCATGTACGGGGCGCCGCTGATCGTCAATGCCGAGCGGACCGGCGGGCGCTACTGCTGCTACCGCTGGCACGGCGACAATCCGGTGACGTTCGAGCGATATCTGAAGCACACCATGGAGCACGGCCACGCCAACGATCGCGGCGATAATTTCTTCTCGGTGGCCTACTGGTATCAGGCCGCGCCGTACACGGATTTTCCCGCGCTGCCGCCGGTGGCGTCGAGAATTCCGCGAGTGCGCACGGCGTGAAATGAAAACGGCTCGTCCCGGGGATGCCGGAGCGAGCCGTTTGTAAGCTATCGGTTGCGGATTAGAAGTTCACGCGCAACTGAAACTCGATGACGCGCGAACCGGGATCGTTGGAGTTCGAGAGGTCGCGGTAAGCGGTGGTGGTCTGGCCGAACGAAGCGCTCGACGGATTGACGTTGGCAAGCTGGAAGTTCGCCACGTTAAAGCAATTCAGACAGGTGGCGCGGAATTCCAGGTTGGCTTTCTCTTTGACGAGTTGGGTTCGCTTGATCAAGCTGAGATCGAAGTGGTTCTGCCAGGGCCCCCAAAGATAGACGCGATAGCCGAACTGGTTTGGCGTCAACTGCGGCCCAACGTAGGGAGCGCCCGAATTCAGCTTGGTCCAGTTCAATCCAGCCGCCTCGAACGCAGCCTGGCTGTTGGTGACGATGGCCGAGGGCAGGTACCAGACCTGTCCGAACCCGTTGGAGCCGGTGGTCTTATAGATGCCGACTTCTTTCTGGAGTTGCTTCTGCGTGATGCCTTCCAGAACCACGCCGGTATCGTTGTTGTTCATACCGGTGCGGCTGGCCGTCAACTGAGTAGGCGTGCCAGACTGGTTGCGCTCAACGGTGGATATCTCCCAACCCTCGATGACTTTCCCCAGGATCGGGTTGCCGTGGCCCAGGAAGTGGCGCCCGGGTCCGAACGGCAGTTCGTAAATCCAGTTCAACTTGAAGGCGTTGCGGATATCGAAGCCGACGGGAGTTTTGTCCAGGTTCAGGTTGCGAAATGTAGTCGGCTCGCTGTAGACATAGCTACTGGCCGACGCGCCGTTTACCAGGGATTTGGCAAAGACATAGCTGCCCTGGACCTGAAGGCCCGAAGCCATGCTACGGCGGAACTCCACCTGCAAAGCGTCGTAATAGGAGCTGCCCAGGTTGGTGATCTCGTAGGTACCGCCGCTGGCCACCGTCGGGTTGACGATGAACAGGTTGGCGGGGTACTTGGCCGCGGTCAGCCGTCCCATGTAGGTGGTATTGGCGTAAATCACGTTGGCCAGCGAGCCGGCCCGGTTCTGGCGAATGTACGTGGCGTAGCTGGAATTGTTGGTCAGCGTGCCGAGGGCCGTCTGCAAAATCGGAATGTCCTTCTGGCCGGGCAGCCCCTGGTTACTGAAGTTATTGCTATTGGTATTGAGGATATTGCCGTTGCGGGCAATCAGCAGGTTGTTGTAGGCATTGTAGAAATCGGTGAGGAAGCCGCTCTCGAAAAGGTTCACCTCATTCAGATCCACTTGCCGCCACTCGTGAACGCCATGGTTGCCGACATAGCGGACATCCACCACGGAGCGCCTGCCGATTTCCCGCTGGACGCTCAGGTTCCAGCTCTGCACGTAGGCGGTCTTCAGATTGGGATCGAAGCCGTTGATGCTGTCGGTTGGGTTGGGGCTGAACGGATAGCTGGGAGCGGAGGGATAGGATCGCGACGGTAGCGATCCCTGGCTCAAGAGCACGCTCCCCGGGTTACCGAAATACTGCGGGTAGCTGACCGGGTCCACGCCGTCTCCCAGCGTTACGCCGGGGTTCGATCCATAGATTGCCAGGAAGTTGTCGGTACCCTCGCGGATAGTTGCGATGGAGTAACCGGCGCGCAGGACGGTAGCGCCTTGATGGCTGCCAAACAACTTGCCGGGGATTCCGGACAGTGCCGGGATCTGCCAGGCGAAGCCGATCGTCGGATTCCAGGCCCGCGGCGTGGTGTATGCCTGGGTGAGCGCGGTGAAGGTGGGCGCTACACCGGTCAGGACACCCGGTTGGAACATGTGGCCGATTCCGGAGATTCCCCAGATGGAGGCCAGATTGGCGGCCGAGTACGTGTTGTTGAGATTCTGGAAGGCGCCCTGCTGCTCATAGCGCAGTCCGAGGGTCAGGGTGAAATTGGGTTTTACTTTCCAGGTGTCCTGGCCGAAAAAGCCGAATTCCCGCTGCTGATCGCGGTCTATGGACGGATTGAACCCATACTGGTGGGTCTTCTCGTCCAACACCACCTGGCGGGCAATGCTATACACGCGTCCAGTGAGCGCGGCATACAGGGCAGCGGCATCGTCCATCTGGCTCTGCGTGGCGCCAGCCATGGTAGACGCCGTGAAAACGTCGCTGGCGCCGTTGTGTACCGGGTCGCCGGTGTTGATCCCGAAAGTGATCTGCGGCAAGCTTTCGGTGTATTGGGTCTGCGCCCAGAGGTTGATCTGCGAGAAGTCGCCGCCGAAGCTGATGACGTGCGAACCCTTGAGCCACGACACCGAGTCGTTGAACTGCTTGACCGGCGAGTTCCGGCGTTGGGGATCTTCCGCGTTGGTGGGGACAACTCCCGACGGATTGGTGGTGAATCCGGTGAACAGCGGTATGTACCCTTTCCATGGCGCGTACGACGCCGCCGACCCGGCCCCGTCGTAGAAAACTGTGGTTCCGCCCATCAGGCCGGCGTGAAATTCGTTAGTGATGTGCGAGGTGAGCTGGGAACGGAGGCTGATGGTGCCCATGAACCGGTTGCTATGTTGGCCGGTGATGATATTCGTGCCCACGATGGTGCCCGTGCCGGGGTACATCGGCACCACGCTATTCAAGATGTCCGGAGACGTCTGGTACATGTTGTAGCTGTACGTAACCGAGAGTTGATGCTTTTCGGTGATGTTGTAATCGACTCGGGTGGTGTCGAGATTTCGCCGGTCCGTGCCCGTCTCGGAGTAGTTCAGGGTGTCGCGATTGTAATCGTGGGCGGAGGAAAGGTTTTTCACCAGCGTCCCGTTCGGTGTATAGCCCCAGATCTGGTTGAAAGTCTTCGTCAGGTTAGGGTCGGGCGTGGAATTAAAGCCGCCGCCCGCGGCGAGCGAGAGCACGTTGACGGTGTGAAGCGCTCCGGTGGAATCCGGATAGGTGTAATTGCCGTTGATGGCGTTGGGCGTGAGCACCGTACGGCTGAACGAAGCGGAATTGGGAATGCGCCGGACTTCGAAATTCGTAAAGAAGAAAAGCTTGTTCTTCTTGATGGGCCCGCCGACGTGGAAGCCGGCCTGGTTCAACTTAATGATGTCGGTTGGAAGATGATTGATGGTGTTGAAGTAGTAATTGGCATCGAGCGCGGTGTTGCGCACCTGCCAGAAAACGCCGCCGTGGAAATTATTGGTGCCGCCCTTGGTGACGAACTTCATCTGGGCAGCGCCTTCGCCAGTGGCGTCGGCGCCAGCCGCGGCGGTGGTCAGGGTAACCTCTTCCAGCGAATCCTGCTGGATGGGGATGTATGTATAAAAGCCGTTACTGCTTTTCAGTAGTTGATCCTGGGTGTTCAACCCGTCCAGGGTCACATTCATGGCGCCGTTGGGCAAGCCGTTGATGCTGGAATTCCGGTTAGTGCTCGCGGTCTGTACGCCAGCCTGGCTCACCAGCAAATCCAGCCCGGCGCGGGTGATGTTAGGCAACTCGAAAACCTGGCGCCCCTGGATGGTACTGTTGACGGTGGCGTTGGTGGTCTGCACCAGCTCGGCGCCGGCCGTAACCTCGACGACTTCGTTGACTGACCCGACTTCCAGCTTGGCGTTGACCGTCTTGGGAACGCCGACATCCACCTGGACACCTTCGACCTCGGTGACGCGGAAGCCCTGGGCTGTAATCGAGACCTTGTAGGTGCCTTCTAATATCGAAGGGAGCACCCAATGGCCATGTTCGTCGGTGGTCGCCTTGAAAACCTGACCGGTACTGACGTTGGTGACCGTAATGCTGGCCCCTATGATCACCGCACCTTGCGGATCGGTGACGTTTCCATCCACCACACTGGTGGTAACGACCTGCGAAAAAGCAACAGTGGCGCATACCACCAAAAAGAGCAACAGCGATCTCATCGGAAATTGCAGCTTCGTCATATTCTGTGACCCCTTTTCGCGAACCAACTCCCTCACGTAGCTGGAGAGCGGCCAATCTTAGCGATTCGTCCGCTCCGGGAAACTGAGACTCACCGACACCTCACCCTGGTGCCATTCAGTGCCGGTTTTGGTGCAGTATGACACAGGGATGACGCCGCGATCAAGAAAAAATGATCTATATGTCTGATAATCGAACCAGTTGGGAGTGCAGGTTTACACACCCCACCTAGGTGGTGGCGGTCTGGTAAAGGTCCACAAAAGGATCCACGCTCCATCGAGCGTTCGCGGTGATGGAGATGCACATCGGGGTGGAGTCGGAAATCCGGGAATCTGACAATGTTGACTGCCATCGAACTCGCCCACAGTGTTGCGGCTATGGTTGAGCACACACCTCGCCCATGTGGTGCTGTAGCGCTTATCCGCACAATCCGAAAGATATTGAAGAACGAAGCGGTGTCTCATGCGCCGGAAAAGCGGCAACAGCCAGCACGGCATGGGTGCGTCATTCGACCTGAGTAGCTATGCCCGCCAGGGCACTTCGAAAGTGCCATGCAGGTTGTGGAAGAAACATCCACACAAGCGCTCTGGCGCAGCCATTCAGTGTTCGGGATCAGCACGCCTAATGGTTGATAATAAATCCCTTATTTCCGCTGGAGGGTGCCACGCCTCACCTTCCGACTCCCCTCCGAACGCTGTAGGATATCGCAACAGGTGAGTCTGCTTTTGTTGATTTTTCGGATGCACATGAGTTAGGCTTGAATGCCAAACCAAATAGTTCAAGGGGTTGTATCGGTCCGCGCAGTATCGCGGCATCAATGTGGCCCGTGCCAATGCCTGATTTGAGGCATTGGACGCCAAGCTTCTAGACGATTGAAAGGGGTTGTATGAGTCGCTTACGTTTCGTGTCATTGTGCGCCGCGGTGCTGTGGACCGTGGCATCATTAAACGCTCAAGTCGCCAGTAGCGTGACAGGCACCGTGGTAGACCCGTCGGGCGCCGCGGTTCCCGGAGCGGCCGTAAGTCTGCAGTTGACGGGCGGCGGGATCAATCTGTTTACCGCAAAAACCAACGCCAGCGGCGTGTTCGACATCGTGTCGGTCCCGCCCAACACGTACGACGTCGTTGTCGAGGCGAAGGGATTTTTGAAACTCGTGGTCAGTAAGCTGGTTGTGGAAGCCAGCCGTGTTGCGGATGTCCAGACGCTCAAGTTGGCCCTCGCTACCGCGTCGCAGACGGTGGAGGTGAGCGAAGCGAGCACCACGGTGCAGACCACCAGCGCCGACGTCTCCACCAACATCAGCCGGACGCAGATTCAGGATCTTCCGGTCATGGACCGCAGCCCGCTAGGCTTCCTGCAGACGCAAGCCGGCATCAACAACGCTCGCGGCAGCACCACCGTGGACGGCCAGCGCGCCAGCTACATCAACGTGACGCTCGACGGCGTCAACATCCAGGACAACTTCATCCGCACGAACGACATGGATTTTCTGCCGAACATGCTGCTGCTGGACCAGGTGGCGGAAGTCACGGTGGCGGCGTCCAACGCCGACGCTTCGGCTTCGGGCGGTTCCTCGCAAGTGAACTTCGTGACGCCTTCCGGGACCAACCAGTTCCATGGGGCCCTGTACTGGTTCAATCGCAACAGCAAGCTGGCGGCCAATTCCTTTTTCAATAACCAGGCGGGCGTCGCCAACCCACATCTGAGCCAGAACGAGCTCGGCGGTAAGGTGGGCGGACCGATCGTCAAGAACAAGCTTTTCTTTTACTTCAATTACGAAGCGTACCGGCAAAAGGAACAGACGCCGGAGAACTACACCGTACTGACGCCCGATGCCCGCAACGGCATCTTCACCGAGAGCAACGGCACGAAGGTAAACCTGCTCAATCTGATGAACGTGCAGCAGAATTCCGTGATGAAGAGCATACTCGCTAAAGTGCCGACCACGTACAACAATTTCTCCAAAGGCGACTCGAGCGGGGCGCTGCTCCGCAACACCGCGGGCTACCAATTCAACGTGCGCGACAACCGCACTCGCGACAACGTCACCGGCAAACTGGATTACAACTTCTCCGTCAAAAACAGCCTCAGCGCGAGCTTCATATTCAACCGGGACATTCTGGACCGGCCGGACGAGGACGCCACGTTCGATACGGTTCCCAGCGTTACCAACGACAACGTCACGCGGCTGTTCTCCATCGGGTGGCGCTATAATCCGCTGGCCTCGTTGACCAACGAAGCGCGGTTCGGGTTCAACCTGGCTCCGGGCCTCTTCGTGGCGCAGCCCACCATATATCCCTTCTTTGAGACGGGCCTGACCTACACCAACCCCGTCAACACTTTCCTTTCGCAAGGCCGGTATACGAATACCTACAACTGGTCCGACAAGGCCAATTGGATCCACGGGAACCACAGTGTGCAATTCGGCTTCACGGCGCAGAAAATTACCATCCGGAACTACAACTACGCGAGCATCTATCCTAGTTATGGGTTGGGTTTTGGAACCGGGAACCAGGGTCTGGTGGCCTCGCAACTGCCGGGCATCACCTCCAGCGACCTATCCTCCGCCAATACCCTGCTTGCCACGCAGGCGGGTTACCTGAACACGGATACCCAACTGTTCAACGTCACCTCGCGAACTTCCGGCTATGTGAACATGGCGCCCAACGTCCGCGATCTCTACTTTTCGAACTACACCTCCTTCGTGAGCGACACATGGCACGTGCGGCGCGGCCTGACCGCGACGCTCGGTCTGCACTGGGATCACTACACGCCGGCGGACGAAAAGAACTCCCTGGCGCTGCTCCCGGTGTTGGAAAACGGCAATGCGATCAACACCATCCTGGACCCGAACCTGGTCCTCAATTTCGCGGGGAGCGCGGTGGGCCGTCCCTGGTACAACACCAGCATGCATGAATTCGCTCCCAACCTCGGGCTGGCATGGGACGTTTTTGGCGATGGCAAAACCGCTCTTCGCGCCGGCTACGGCATGTTCTATGTGGACGACAACATCGCCTATGCCATGAGCAACAGCGCGGTAAGCACGAACTCCGGTCTGGCGACCACGGTCGCCGGTTCCGGCCTGACGGGATTGATCAGCAACACTCCGCCAGCCCTTACCGTCCCCACCTTCCAGGTGCCGCGGACGCTGGCGCAGAACTACGCACTCGCGCCTTCGTCGAACGCGGTGGCCATGCCCAACACGAACATCGCAACCCCCTACGTGCAACAGTGGAACATCAGCGTCGAGCACAACTTCAAGAGCGTGCTCGCCAGCGTCCGTTACATGGGCAACCACGGGGTTAAGGAGATCCGCGGCCTGGACTACAACCAGGTGTTGATCAACGGAATGTTGCCGGCCTTCCTGCAGGTCCAAAACAACGGGTTCCTGGCGCAGAAAGCTACGGGATCGTTCAACCCGGCCTATAACCCGGCGATCCCCGGCAGCGTACCCACTCCCGCCTTCTTCACCGCCATGCCGAACAGCGGCTATCTGACCAACTCCAGCGTTATCAGCTACCTTCAGACGAGCGCGATTGGCGAATTGGCGAACTTCTACCAATACAACGGCGTCAACGGTCCGTACAACTTCTACCGGAACCCCAACACCCTGGGCGCCAACCTGCTGCAGAACTTTAGCAGTAGCACCTACAATGCCCTGGTGGTGGAAGCTATCAAACGCCTGTCCAAGGGACTGACGTTCCAGGCCAACTACGTATTCTCGAAAATCCTGAGCGATTCCCAGGGCACTGCGGGAACGGACTTCGAGCCGCTGCTCGACATGAACAATGCCAAGATCGAGAAAGCGCGCGTAGCCGCCATGAGCAATACCCATGTGTTCAAAGCCAATTTCACCTACACCCTGCCAATGGGCGAACACCACAAACTGAGCGGCAACCGGATAGTCAACAAAGTGATCGGCGATTGGAACCTGGGCGGCATCTTCACTCTGGAATCCGGCTCGCCGTTTTCCATTCTCTCCGGCCGCGCAACCTTGAACCGCTCTTCTCGCTCCACCAACAACACTGCGGATACCTCGCTGACTCTAGGCCAACTGAAGGATCTCTTCAAGCTCCGCATGACTGGGAACGGTCCGTACTACGTCGCCTCTTCCGCCCTTGGGACGGATGGACGCGCAGTCGCTTCGGACGGCGTGGCGCCATTCACCGGCCAGGTCTTCACGGAGCCGGGCGCCGGCACCATCGGAACCATGCAGAAGGCGATGCTCGACGGACCGTCGCTGTGGGACTTCGATTTCAAGATCTCCAAGGAAGTCAAGATCACGGAGAGCAAGAGCGTCCAGATTCGTATGGACAGCACTAACTTTCTCAACCATACGACCTGGTATCTAGGCGATCAGACCCTCACCTCGACCACCTTCGGCAAGATCACCACCCAGTTCTATGGCAACCGGCTGATCCAGTTCGGCCTCAACCTGAAGTTCTGACGAGCCGGAAACGGCCCACTTTCCCGCGCCGGGGAACCGCGACCCTCAGGGGATCGCGGTTCCCCGGCGCTTTCTTTTTGGCGGCGGCTCTACCGGGCGCGCCGCGCCAGGGCGGTCTGCGGCGTAGTCCAGGAACTGGCCGGAGGAGGAGGAGGAGGGGGCGCCGGCTCTTCCGGAACGGGCGGTTTCTTGACGCGCCGGTCCAGGCGATTCGCCACGAAATCGTCCTTCGCCTTGGCATAACGGGGAGTTCCCGGTTTGCCTTCCACGGTGGCCCATTCTTCGGGCGTAATCTCCTGCACGGTCAACAGGTATTTCTGGAAGTAATTGCGCAGACGTTCCTGTACCGGCTTGAGCGCGGAGTGGTACAGCAGGAACAGCACTTCATCGGGGTGCGCCGCCGAAACCAGCCGATACACTTGCGAGGCTTTTCGAATGCGGGCCGAACGTAGCGCGGTTTCCAGCTTCTTGGAGCGCGCTTCGAGCTTCTGCCAAAGCTCGACATCGGGCTTCGACAGAGCGGTAGTCTTAACCAGCGCGGGGCGTTCCTTGACGGTCAACTTCTCGGCGAGCACGTACAGGAAGGGTCCGACGCGGGCGGCGCGGGAAAGGGCGTCGTCGGGGAAAAGCCGGGCGAGTTTTTCAAGCTTGGCCAGGCCGGCGAGATTGAGCTTAGGGCCGGCTAGCAAGGGCGAGAACAGCGTCGTCAATCCGGCTTCTTCAAGCCCTTTGAGGATTTCCGACGGGCTGTCTTCGAGCGCAATGCGCTTCAGTTCCTCGCCCAGCGCCGCGGCGGGAATGGATTTCTCCACCTCCGCCTCGCGCGCATTGGCAACCTGCATGGCGGTCCGTTCTTCCACCGCAAACTCCAGCCGCACGCGAAAACGAATGAGGCGCAGAAGGCGCGACGGATCGTCGTAGAAACCGTAAGCGGTGATGGCGCGGAGCTCGCGATGTCCGATATCGGCGAGGCCGTTCATGGGATCGAGCAGGAGACCGCGCGAGGCCCGGTTGAGGGAGAGGGCGATGGCATTGCAGGTGAAGTCGCGGCCGCGCAGGTCCTCCTGGATGGTGGCCGGGGCGGTGGCCGATTTGGCGGATTTGGCGATACGCTCGCGCCGGGACGTGGCCAACTCGACGGTGACCCCTCCCGGAAACAGCAAGTCCGCGGACCGGTTGATTTCGTCGAGAGACAGGGCTTTGGCTCCGCTGCGCCCGATAAGGGACTCGGCCAATTTCAGGGCAGGTCCCTCGACGACGAAATCCAGGTCGCGAATGCGGAACCCGGCCAGCATGTCGCGCATGGCGCCACCGGTGAGGAACAGGTTGACGTTGGCCTCGGCGGCGGCCTTGCGGACTTCTTCCACCACCCGGTTTTGATCCGGGTTGAGGTGGCTCTCCAGCATGTACACGTAGTCGCTCATCGTAAGAGCTCTCGCATAAAATCCAAAATCTCCTGCGGCGCCCCAAAAACGGCCGCTCAGGCCCTGGGGTGATGCCGCTCCACGGTTTCGCGCAGCCTCGACCGCATGACATGGGTATAAATCTGAGTGGTCGAGATGTCCGCATGGCCGAGCATGATCTGCACACTGCGCAGATCCGCCCCGCCCTCCAATAGATGGGTAGCAAAGCTATGACGTAGCACGTGCGGCGTCAAGTCGCGGAAGATGCCGGCCTTCCGGCCATAGCCGGCCAGCGATTTCCAAAACGCCTGACGGGTAAGACAACCGCCACGCGCGGTGATGAACAGAAACCGGCTGGTCCGCCCCTTCAATAATGCGGCGCGGGCCCCGGCGAGGTAACGCTCCACGGCTTGAATCGCCTCCTTACCGACGGGGACCAGGCGCTGCTTGTTGCCTTTGCCGGTGGTCTTGAGGAACCCATACGAAGTATCCAGGTCACCGAGCGCGAGATGGCACAATTCGGAGACTCGCAGACCCGAAGCATAGAGAACTTCCAGCATCGCACGGTCGCGGACGCCCGTGGGGCGGGTCAGGTCGGGAGCCTGTATTAGTTTGTCGATCTCCTCTAAATTGAGGAACTTAGGAATGGTCTGCCACTGCCTGGGCGTGCGCAGGTACTCGGTAGGATCGCTCGAAATGGCGCCTTCCCTCAGGAGAAACCCGTAGAAGTTGCGCAGCGTGGTAATGTGCCGGGCGACGGACCGGTGGCTCAGGCCGGATTGATATAAATGGTCGAGATAACCGCGGAGACCATCGGTGTCGGGCAGGCCGGAAGGTCCCAAAAATGAAATAAATCTCGATAAATCGGCGGTATACGCTTCCATGGAGTTGGCTGAGAGGCCTTTTTCCAGACGGCAGAAGTTCAGATACAGGTTGGCTAGCCGGTCTACGTGGCCCGTTTCTGCCGTTGGCGCTTCGGACATCGCCCCAATGATACAATAAGCGCCGAAATGTTTGAAACACAGTTGTGAAGAAGGGGAAGGTTTGACGACGTCCACCACGAAGCGGGTTATGGTGCGGAGATTCGAGCGGGAGACCCTCGCTGGTTACGTGAATCCCGTTTCTTATCTGCAACCTACGGGTATCGAATGGCTGTCCATGGATGGCCAGACTAGTACTCTGCCGTATGCCGAAGTGAAGGCAATATCGTTTGTGCGGGATTTTGCAAGCGGAGTGGACGGAGAGAGGCGGGTTTTTCAGACGCGGCCGAAAATGGCGGGACTGTGGGTGAGCTTCGAGTGGCGGGACGGGGAACGGATGGAAGGAATTCTTCCTAATAATCTGTTGCATCCGGAGCCCTATGGGTTTACCGTGGTTCCTCCGGATCCATTCGGAAACACACAAAGGGTCTGGATTCCCCGGGCGGCTGTGAAGTCGGTGGAAGTGCTGGGAGTGGTTGGAAGTCCGATCAAGACCCGGAGGGCGAAGCCGGTTCCGAGGGAACAGATCGGCCTGTTTGAGCAGGAAGACTGACTGGCGAACCGGTATAATGGAGTTTCCTGCGTCTTTATCTCTAGTTGGAGGTTCTATGAAGATTCGCAATGCGGCCTTGGCAGCAGTAGGGCTCTTGTTTTGGGCTCTCCCTTCGTTTGCGCAAATCACGTCGCTCGAGGGATACGTCAAGGGCTCTGACGGGAAGCCCATTGAAAAGGCCGTGATCAACATCGACCGCACGGACATCAAGGGCCACTATACCTGCAAGACGGACAAGAAGGGCCACTACATCTACACCGGCCTGCCGATTGGCAAGTACAACATCACGCTGGTGTTGGATGGCAAAGATGCGGACAAGATCAATGGCGTGCAGACGCACCCCGGCGACCCGATTCCCAACGACTTCGACGAGTCGAAGAAGGCACAGTCCCAGGCGTCCACCCGGGAACTGCAGCAGAAGGCCCTGGCCACCGGCGAGATCCCCAAAGAACTCGAAAAGAGCCTGACGCCGGAGCAAAAGGCCGCGATGCAGAAACAGATCGAAGAGCAAGCTTCGAAGATGAAGAAGAATGCCGCGCTGAACACTGCGTATGGCAATGGCACGACGGCCATGGAAGCCAAGAATTACGACGAAGCGGTGAAGGACTTCACCGAGGCTTCCACTCTGGACGCAACGCAAATCGCGGTGTGGAACAGCTTGGCGGGCGCCTATCTGGCGCGGGCCAAGACGAAGACCGGGCCGGAGTTCGACGACGATACGCAGAAGGGTATCGAGGCCTACCAGAAGTCGCTCGAACTGAAGCCGGACGATCCGGGCATCCACAACAACCTCGGCCTGGCGTACGCACAAGCCAAGAAGTTGACGGAAGCGCAGGCGGAACTGGAAAAGGCCGTGGCGCTGGAGCCGGCCTCCGCGTGCAAGTACTACTTCAACCTGGGCGCGGTGGAAGCCAATGCGCACCAGGATGACGCCGCCACCGTGGCTTTCCAGAAAGCCATTGCGGGAGACCCGAAGTGCGCCGAGGCATATTTCCAGCTTGGGAACTCGCTGATGATGAAGGCGACGACCAAACCGGATGGCACCGTCCAGCCGGCGCCGGGCACGGTAGAAGCTTTCCAGAAGTACCTGGAAGTGGCGCCCAATGGACCCAGTGCGGACGGCGCCAAGGCCATGATCGAAGCCTTGGGGAGTAAGGTCGAGACTAATTACGTCGATCCCAACGCGAAAAAGACGACCAAGACGAAGAAGTAATGTGTAATCCGGGGCGGAGACGGTTAGTCTTCGCCCCGACCCCATGATCCGCGCTTTTTTTGTCGATTTCCTCCTACCGCTCCTGTTCTTTCTCCTGGCGAGATCGTTTCTGCGGGGCTTGTTCTCCGGCCCGCAGCGCGACCGCTCCAGCGAGCGGGCAGAGCCGGGTGCACCCTCGCTCCAGTCCGGCGGAGAACTGAAGCGCGACCCGGTGTGCGGCACTTACGTCTCGACGGCCGTCAGCGTAAAGCGAACGGTGAAGGGGCAGGTAGTGCATTTCTGCTCCGATGAGTGCCGGGACAAGTTCGGACGGTAGGCGGGAAAGGGTAGATTGACAACCTGCGGCCCGGCCGAGGCCGCAGGATACCATCCCAATGCCACTTACTTTTCCCAATATTGGAGATACTGCAGAATTTGTGGGGCAGGCTGTCAGCCCAATGCCGCATACTTTTCCCGCAACCGGACACCGGTGTTGATTGAGTCTCGCACGCGGTTTTATGTGGGGCAGGTTGGCAACCTGCGGCCGAGTGGCACTCGGCCTGCCGACCAGCATGCAAATGCCGACCAGGCCGAGTACCA
>Ga0181529_10001910_pt1 | contig 25954 bp, 22 predicted proteins | sample PEATcosm2014_Bin_36_FD_119763 | JGI IMG/M metagenome (GOLD analysis project Ga0181529, IMG submission 119763) | Peatland microbial communities from MTU Mesocosm Facility, Houghton, MI, USA - PEATcosm2014_Bin10_30_metaG | ecosystem: Environmental > Terrestrial > Soil > Wetlands > Peat | place... | reverse complement strand
GAGGTGTTGGCCCGCATTCCCCTCAGGGGCTAAAGCCCATTGATTTTGCGGACTTTATGTACGGGCTGAAGCCCGTACCCTTCAAAACGGATAAACGACTGTCTGCGTGAGACACACCACTAGATGTGCGTCGTGCATAGCGTTTTGCCACGGCCGATACCGCGGCTTTTCTGGGCAGTCTTCGCACAGGGGCGCGCAGGCAGTAATCCTGTTGGCGGCTCATAGCAGGACTTCTATATCAGTACCTTCGTCCACGAATTCGTCGAGTCATTGCGATTCTTGGATGTGGGGACGAGGCGCTTGGCCGACCACCAGGACAGATCCAATCCGATGATTCCAGACTGCCCAAATTGGGTCTACAGCCTGGTCCGCCGTTGTCATGCCCCCGGCCGTTGTCATGCAAAAAGCGTCCCAGAGGCCAAATCCGACGGAATACGCTAACAACACGGACGGAGCGGAAATCACCCAGCTACCTATTTTCTATGATTTGCGAATGAAATGAGGAAGATGCAGAAAGGTCTGGCGGAGAGAGGGGGATTCGAACCCCCGATAGAGCTTTTGACCCTATAACGGTTTAGCAAACCGCCGCCTTCAGCCGCTCGGCCATCTCTCCTGATCCAAGTAGATTATAGCGGAAATTGCGCGGGGGAGCGCAAAGCATTGATCGTTCTCAGGGGCGATCGCGTGAAGAAAAGGCGAAGAAATACTGACAGGTATGCAGGAAGGCACTTTCGCTAACTTGTATAGGCTGTTTTTCTATCTTCATGGGAGGTTACATAGAGACAGCGGGCAAAATTCGGTTGGCAGATGTGTACGTTTCGATCGCGGAATCTAGATGTGGGATCGCCGCCAATCGGCTGCAAAGCACTCCAAGTGCGCAGACAGGTATAACTTTGGGATAGTTCTGATCCTCTTCCCTCTTGCGTTTACGGCGCCTTTAAGCCGCCGCCCGCTGTAAACCTGGGTTACGCCATGATCTTAAGCCTGTCTGAGTTCATTCGACGCTGGAAAGACGGCGAGTTGACCGAGCGCGCGGGCTCGCAGACGCATTTCATCGATCTGTGGCCAACCTCTACGCGCTCTGCGACAATTGACACTACCGCAGAGAGGTATCCTCGGGCGCTGGAAGCTGAGAATCTCAAGGCGTGGTTTAGCCAAATTTGAAAGAAGGAAGATAGATGGCGCTACAACGGAACCGCGAGGAGGTGATCAATACTCAACTCGCAATCCTTATTTCGAGCCTGGGCGTGATGGCGGACGCGGAGACGATCCACGTTCATGGCAAGCAACGCCCCGACGTTCTGTTTGAAATGCGGGGACTGCGCGTCATTATCGAAGGGAAATATGCCGATCACCCCAACGCGGAAGGGGTCGTTCTCGACGATGCCCGCAGGCGGGTTGACAGTGGAATCGCGCATATAGCGGCCGCCGCGGTGTATCCCGTCGCTCTCCGCAACACTTCGACGGCGAAGGTTTTGGACAAACTCCGCGCCTCTCAGTTGAAGTACAGAATTGTCTCCGAGGCTCACCGGACAAACGACTGGTTCGAGGGCGATCCCGCATCCCTGTTGAACGCTCTTCGCCACGCGCAAGAGTATCTCACAAAAGACGATATAGTCGAGCGTACCGCGAAATCCCTCTCCGGTCATTTGACTGGCGTGGCGAAGTTATGGATGGGCCAGAAGGGAGCCTGCGATCGGCTCTGCGAGATTCTTGGAATCACCCCGCCGGATGGGGAAACCCAGGTGAAGGCGCAACAACGAAGAGAAACCGCGGCAAAGGTCTCCGCGCTGGTGCTCGCCAACGCTTTCATCTTTCAGGAGCATCTTACTGGAACGGACGGGCGTATTACTTCGCTGCGAACGCTGGATAGAGATGAAGATCTAGTTACTTCGACTGCGAAACATTGGCGGTGGATATGGGAAACCATCAATTACGTTCCGATCTTCCAGCTTGGCGAGCGTATTCTCAATGAGCTTCCCTGTAGCGTGAATTCCACCATCGCTACCCGCTCTCTGCTTACGGAAGCTATCTCGATCTGTTCCAATCAGGCGGCTCTTCGGCACGATCTGATGGGCCGAATCTATCATTGGCTTCTGCACGAGGCCAAGTATCTGGGAACTTATTACACCTCGGTCTCCGCCGCAACGCTTTTGTTGAACCTGACATTTGCCGCGAAATGGAAGCAGGATTTCAGCATTCCGGCAGAGCTGGCAGGCTTCAAGGTTGCCGATCTGGCTTGCGGCACGGGAACGCTGCTGATGGCCAGCGCGCAGGCGCTCACGGACGTCTATATCCGCTCTCGGGCAGAGCGGGGCCTTCCACTTGACCACAAGGATATGAACATATTGCATCGCACGCTGATGGAGTGCATTCTCCACGGCTACGATGTGCTTCCCACCGCGCTGCATCTTACCGCTTCGACTCTGGCGATGCTAGCGCCGGAGATAACTTTCTTGCGCATGGGCTTGTTTGTCATGCCGCTTGGCATGGACCACGGCATCGCCAAACTTGGAAGCCTGGATTTCCTCACGACCAACGAGATTCACACGCAGATGACGCTCGACAACACGCAGACTGAGGCGATCCGCGCCGGCGTCACATCTTCCTATGCAACCACGGCAAATATCCCGCCTCTTGACTTATGTGTCATGAATCCTCCGTTTGTCCGCAGCGTCGGCGGCAATCTTCTCTTCGGCTCCATGCCCGATGAGCGGGGAAAGATGCAAGCCGAGCTGAAACAGCGAGTTAAAAAGATCGGAGCCAGTTCGACGGCAGGATTGGGAAGCGTCTTTGTCGCATTGGCAGACCGATGGCTCAAACCGGATGGACGACTTGCGTTTGTGCTGCCGGCCGCGCTTGCTTCCGGCGAGGCTTGGGGCGATACGCGCAGTTTGATCGCCGAGAAGTACCACCTGGAGACAGTCGTATCAAGCCATGACGCGGAACGCCCTAATTTTTCTGAAAACACGGACCTTTCCGAGATATTGTTTATCGCTCGAAAGCGAGAGAGCGCGGAAACAGATGCTCGCACAACTTATATAAGCCTTTGGCGCAACCCGCGTTCGATTCACGATGCGCTCGACCTGGCGAATCGTATCAATCTCGCCGAGGAGCCAGTCACAGTGGAAGGAGCCGGACTGAGCACCATTCGACGGCCAAGCGGCAAACTCGGTGAGATGATCTCACTTCCCGCTGCACATGGAACGGAGAACTGGACGGGGACGCTGTTTGCGCAGAGCGAACTGCTGCGCGTTTGCTGGAGTTTAGAGCGGGGTGTTCTCAGGGTTCCGGGCGGCAATCCAGCCATTCCGCTGCCTCTGTGTTCTCTCGATTCTCTTGGATCGCTTGGCCCGGATTGCAAGCGTATCCACGAAGGATTCAAAGTCACGAGAGACGATTGGACTCCTTACCCGGCCTTTTGGAATCACGAATCCGCCAAAGTTCTTACCATCCATCAACAGCCGAATGCCCGGTTGTCAGCGTGGCTGGAATCCCCGCGCGGACCAAACTATGGAGCGCATTTGTGGGAACGAGCGGGAGATATATTGTTGGCGGAACGTCTTCGTTCCAATACCCACCGCGTTCTTGCAATCGGTTTCGAGAAGGAAGTGCTTGGAAATACATGGTGGTCACTGAAGTCGCAAGACCTAACTTCTCAGCAACGGAAAGCCTTGTTATTATGGCTGAATAGTTCGCTAGCAATCCTGCTGTTTTTCGGGCGGCGAGTTATTACTCAGGGGGCATGGATGAAAATGAAGCAGCCAGCCTGGGAAACAATGCCAGTTATCGATGTGCGTACGCTTTCATCGAAGCAACTCACGAAACTTGCAAAAGTCTATGATTCTCTTTCGACCGAGCGACTGGATTCGATTTCGCATCTGAAGACAGACGCTGTGCGTATCCAGATAGATCAAGCAATCGGCAGCACGCTCAAAATACCCGATCCCGTTTTTGTACGCGAGCTTCTAGACCGGGAGCCTGGATTGAGCGCGAACGAGATAGCGCCACGGGCCGGGCGGGCAGGGTTCCCCGATGAAGACGATAATGAAGATGCGCAAGCGGACCTACCGGTCGAGGGCTAGACAGGCGAACAACTCAAGCGTTCAGTCGAGGCGCCGGCGGAGGACAAAATCGACGGGGATGATCTTCGCATCCTGACCGCCGGTATCGGTGGGGGGGATGTGCTGGGCGAGACGGCTTTCGGCGGTGTGGGCATTGGCGAAATCCAACTCCAGGCGGGGGGACTCGACGCCGTTGACGCGTTCCTTCCACTGAACATTGCGCCGGAAGGGCCGCTGTTCGCCGGGGCGGGAGATGTCGGTGACCTGGACGTAGATGTCGATGCCGTCTTTGCGCTTGGCGGCCCAGGCGTTCTCCAGATCCTTGTAACTGCCGCAGCGGTTGGCCCTCCAGTTTTGGAGGCTGAGATTGACGGCGCCACCGGGCGCGCCGAAGCGATTGCCGATCAGATGGCCGGCGTCGTCGCCGGTGCCGCCGGCAACTTTTTTCTGTTCGGAGGAAGAGCGATAGGTGCTCACCTGGTCGGGCATCCCCAGCCATCCGCTGGCTTGTTTGTAGGTCATGCCGTTGCGGGTAAAGGTTACAAAAGTATACTGGCCGCGTATATCGACTCCGTTCGCCATTTTCGCAACTCCTTGCGCCCAGTATACCGGCGTCGGCGATCGCGTGGCGCGGCGCTGGCGGCCCTACGCCGGATCGCCAAAGACGCGCACCCCGGCAGCCCTCGCGGCTTTCCGCCAACTGCCGGTCGAAGGTGGCCAAGGCCCTGCCGGTTCGCAGCGCTAACTCCGGATAGGTGGAGCCGTAGCTTGTAAGTTTGCATGCGTGGGCCAGGGTCAAAACTGTGGACTGAACCGCCGACGGCCGCGCCGCGTCCTCGGCAATCGGCAACCCATTCGATCTTCTCTTGGATCGACTCGCCGGACCGCGCAAATTACTCCACCAACGGCAAGAAGCGGCGCATCTGTTCGTCATATTGCTCGATTCTGCCACTGAGAATGTCGTAGTACCACCCATGCACGGTGAGACGGCCATCGACCGCGGCGCGGGCCACGGCGGGCTGGGCGCGCAGATTGAGCAACTGCGCCACCACGTTGCCGCGAATGAGCGCGGCCAGTTCGGCGTGTTCGCCGTCGGCAGGGTCGGGCGGCTGGCGGTGGGAGAAGGCGGCCTCCGCATGGCTTAGCCAACGGCGCGCCTTGGGCAGACGCTCCAAATCGTTGCGTTCCAGCGCGGCTTTCATGGCGCCGCAGTCGGAGTGGCCGCAGAGTATGGCGCTCTTCACCTTGAGCACCTCGACGGCGTACTCGATGGTAGCTGTCACGCCGTCCACCTCGCCTGCGGCGATGGGCACAATATTGCCGGCGTTGCGGGCGATGAACAGGTCGCCGGGGCCAGTTCCGAGGATCAGGTCGGGCACCACGCGGGAGTCCGAACAGGTGATGAAGAGCCATTCCGGCGCCTGTCGATCGGCCAGCAACTTGAATTGGTCCTTCCTGCCGGGAAAGACCGCGGTCATAAAGCGCCTGTGCCCCTCGATCAACCGATCCATCTACGCCTCCGATGCGGCCCACGTAGGAGTGTATGCCGCCTTTGCCAGCGTACCTCAACGGAGCGGCAGGGCGTGTATTCTGTGGTTTGACGCGCAGTAGATATGGAGTTTGAAAGAGATACATGGACGTTCTAAAGCGGCTTTTCGAGCAGCATTACCGGTTGCCGGCCGAAGAAGCGCAGCCGCTTCACGGGAATCTCGGCGCTTCGGGGCGGGTTATCGTCCGGCTAACCGGCGGAGGATTCAGCGCCATCGGAATCCTGTACCCGGGAAGGGAGGAGAATGTAGCTTTTCTTGAGTTCTCCAGGCATTTTCGCCGGCATGGATTGCCGGTGCCGGAGATTTACGGAGAGGATTTGAGCCAGGGCGCCTACCTCGAAGAAGACCTGGGAGACACAACGCTCTTCGGATTTCTCGGCGCCAATCGCGACGGCGAGTCCATCGCGCCGCCGGCGATCGAGGCGTATCGCAAAGCGGTGGCCGCATTGCCTCGTTTTCAGGTCGAGGCAGGCCGCGATCTGAATTACAAAGTATGTTATCCGCGATCCAGTTTCGACCGCCAATCCATCGCCTGGGATCTGAACTATTTCAAGTATTATTTTCTGCGGCTGGCCGGCGTTCCGTTCAATGAACAGGCGCTGGAGCGCGATTTCAGTCGTTTGACCAAGTTCCTACTGGGCGCCAGCCGCGATTATTTTCTCTATCGGGATTTTCAATCGCGCAATGTCATGCTGCGCGACGGGCAGCCGTTTTTTCTGGACTACCAGGGCGGCCGCAAAGGCGCGCTGCAATACGACATTGCTTCTCTTTTATACGACGGCAAGGCCGATCTGCCGCCGGAGTTGCGCCAGGAGTTGCTCGACTGCTATCTCGACTGCCTGGGCCATTTTATCGAGTTAGATCGGGAAGCGTTCATGGAGCATTATTACGCTTACGTATACGTTCGCATCCTGCAGGCCCTGGGGGCTTACGGCTTTCGAGGGTTTTACGAGCGCAAGGCCCATTTTCTACAGAGTGTGCCGTATGCGCTGAAGAACCTGCGCTGGCTTGCCTCGCACGTCAAGCTACCCGTTGCCCTGCCGGCGCTTATGGAGGCACTCGACGGCATTTCGGCATCGGAGCAATTGCAAGGACTGGCTTCTTCCACCGGGGGTTTGACTGTGCGGATTTTCAGTTTCAGCTTCCACCGGCAAATGCCCGCCGATGAGACTGGGAATGGAGGCGGATACGTCTTCGACGCGCGCAGCCTTCCGAATCCTGGACGGGAAGAGCAGTTTCGGGAGTTGACCGGCAAGGACGCGGCGGTAATCGAGTATTTGAGCCGGGAGGAGAGTGTGCATCGGTATCTTGCCGGCGTTCTCGCGCTTGTGGATGCAAGCGTGAGCAGCTATCGGCGCCGCGGCTTCAAACACCTGATGGTGTCGTTCGGCTGCACCGGCGGCCAGCACCGCTCGGTGTATCTTGCGGAGCAGTTGGCGAAGCATCTGTGGGGCAGCGACGGAGTGGAAGTGGCGGTTCGGCATATCGAAATGGAGAAGATGGGCAAATGAAGGCTATGATTCTGGCCGCCGGGCTGGGGACGCGCCTGCGACCGCTCACCAACGATCGACCGAAGGCGCTGGTCGAGGTTGCCGGGCGAACGCTGCTGGAGATCGCCCTCCGCCGGCTGCGCGCCTTTGGAGTACGCGAGGTTATTGTCAATGCGCATCATTGCGCGGATATGATTGTCGAGTACTTGAAGGGCCACGACGGCTTCGGGATGCGGATTGAAGTCTCGCGCGAGGAGGTCTTGCTGGACACCGGCGGCGGCTTGAAGAATGCCGCTCACTTCTTTCTCGAGGCAGGCGGCTTGCAAGAGCCGTTCCTGTTGCACAATGTCGATGTTATCAGCACGATCGATCTTGGGCGCATGATGCAGTTTCACACGGAACGGGACGCGCTGGCCACTCTTGCGGTTCAAGACCGGGAGAGTTTGCGGCAACTGCTCTTTGACGAGCATGGCCAGCTCTGCGGTCGTCGGACGGGGCGCGCCGCGAAGGCGGAAGAGATAGAGGATGAATTGGTTTGCCCGGCCCATGAGGCACAGGCGCTGGCCTTTTCCGGCATCCACGTCCTTTCTCCCGGCATCTTTGCGAAGATGGAAGAGGAAGGAGCGTTTTCCATCATCGCTGCCTATATGAATCTGGCGGCCAAGGGAGAAAAGATCGTCGCCTTTCGCGCGGATGAATGTTATTGGCGCGATCTGGGCCGGCCGGAGGCCATCCTGCAAGCCGCTCGCGATGTGGAGAGCGGAAAGTGCTCGATAACTTGACGCGGCGGCCCCGGCCAGCGAGACTGTCACCGCGATACACTGGAAGGTGCAAGGAATCGTTGAGGATATATGTTTGAGAATCTGACGGAAAAGCTCCAGCGCGCCTTCAAGAGCCTTCGCGGGCAAGGTACGCTCAGCGAAGAAAACATCGCCGACGCGCTGCGCGAGATTCGCGTGGCGCTGCTCGAGGCCGACGTCAACCTGAACGTGGTGCGCGACCTGATCGAGCGGATTCGCGTCAAGGCCGTGGGCGCCGAGGTGCTCACCGCACTTTCGCCCTCCGAGCAGGTCGTCAAGATCGTGCGCGACGAGCTGATCGCCATGCTGGGCAAGGACACGGCGCGCTTCAAATTCGCCTCGCAGCCTCCCACGGTGATTCTGATGGCCGGACTGCAAGGCTCCGGCAAGACCACCACCAGCGGCAAGCTGGCCGCATGGCTCAAGAAGGGCGGGCACCGGCCCCTGCTGGTTTCGGTGGACGTGTATCGCCCCGCCGCCCGTGAACAACTCAAGGTCGTCGCCAAGTCGATTGAAGCCAAGCTCTACGAGGGCGACTTGAAGGGCGAGGCGGCCAACTCCTCCCTGGTCGAACGCCTGGCCAAGGAGGCGCGCCGCGAGGCCGTCATTCTGGGTTGCGATACGCTGATCGTGGATACCGCCGGTCGGCTGCACATCGACGAAGAACTGATGGGCGAGATGGAGCGTCTGAAAAAGCTGCTCAACCCTTCGGAGATTCTCTTCGTCGCCGACGCCATGACCGGCCAGGATGCGGTCAACTCCGCCGCCGACTTCCACAAGCGGCTGGGCCTCACCGGAGTCGTCCTCACCAAGATGGACGGCGATGCTCGCGGCGGCGCGGCTCTGTCGATTCGTGACGTGACCGGCCAGCCCATCAAGTTCCTCGGCGTGGGCGAAAAGCCGGACGCCTTCGAGCCGTTTCATCCCGACCGCATTGTCAGCCGCATCCTGGGCATGGGCGACATGATGTCGCTCATCGAGAAGGCCGAATCGACGCTGGACCGCAAGAAGTCCGAGGACTTCGCCAAGAAGGCGCTGCTCGGCGACGGCTTTACGCTCGAAGACTTCCGCGACCAGTTGCGCCAGATCAGGAAGCTCGGCTCGATGGAGAGCATTTTGAAGATGATGCCCTCGGTGGGGCCGTTTGCCGGGTTGCAGCAGGCCTCGAAGAATGTGGACGAAAAGCAGTTCACGCGCCTCGAAGCCATTATCAACTCGATGACCCCCAAGGAGCGCCGCAACCACGAGATCATTAGTGGCTCGCGGCGCAAGCGCATCGCCAAAGGCAGCGGCACAGAGGTGCAGGACGTAAACCAGTTGCTGCGCCAATACGCGCAGATGAGCAAGATGTTCAAGCAGATGGGCAAAGGCGGCCTCGCCAAGCAGATGCTCCGCGGCGGCATGGGTTCGCTGGGCATGGGCGGCAAACAACGGTTTGGACGGTAAGCAGCGCGCTGGAAGATAGTTTCTGATTCTTTGCTCACTGCATTGTCATCCTGAGCGAGCACCAACCTAGGGATGTCATCCTGAGCGAGCGAAGCGAGTCGAAGGACCTGCGGTTGCTTTTACTTCTCTCAGGAGTAACACAAAGGAGGACGGAATGCGAAAACTGACAGTGAAGAACTTTTCGGTTATCAGAGAAGCCGAGCTTGAGTTTGGCAAAATCACCGTCCTCATCGGCCCGCAATCGAGGGGCAAGAGCTTGCTGTGCAAGCTGGCGTATTTTTTGAGCAAGCGACTACTTGAATTAGCAGTTGATTCTATCTCTGTTATTAGGTCTGAAAACGAATTTAAGAATTTGGCAATAGGTGAATTTGCTGAACGTTTTCCAGTAAGTGTGTCAGGGACAACATACAGTATAGAATTTGAGGCAGGGAATTATTCGATTAGAATATTGGGGCGGGTAGCCGACAATGTTGGCACATCAGCATTAGGTGTCAAGCAAGACACCATCATTAATCTTGAGTTTTCCGAGCAGTTTTCAAAACTCTATGCTTTCATGATCGATCAGGTACGAAATGGGATTTCAGGTGGAACCTCTGAAATCATTCAGAAGAATGAAAGATGGACGAAACTCAATCTGCTACTATCCGATGGATTTGTTATTCAGTCGTTATATGCTCCGGCCGAGAGGGCGTTCTTCACAAATACTACTCTTGGATTCAAAGAACGCAGGAACCCTGACATTGATCCTGTTATCGATGAATTCGCAGCCGAGATTACTTGGGGAAGACCTTGGAGATATGAAGGTGATTTCGCTACACGGGATAATGATGTCCTCGACAGTGTCAAGCAGACAATGGATAAAATTGCAGACGGCGAGGTCAAGATGGACGGCAATCTTCCAAGGTTCAATGCATTCGATGGCAGAAAAATATCCCTTAGCAATTTGTCGTCTGGCACACAGGGAATGCTACCACTATTCAATATTATCGGATTTCTGGCTCACCATCAGCAACAGAGCGAACTACATTTTCAGAGTACTGGTTACTCACTGCCCAGGGAAGCGGTCGTGCTTACCAAGAAGCTCGTCTATGTAGAAGAGCCGGAGTCCAATGTTTTTCCATCAACCCAGTACGAGCTTGTCCGTCTATTCGCATGGCTCAGCAGTACACCAACTCTGGATTTCTCGTGGGTGATCACCACCCATAGCCCCTACATTCTTTCATCCTTCAACAACCTGATCGAAGCCGGACAAGTGGCCAAGTCAAAGCCTGAATTGAAGGATGAAGTCGCCAAGATCATTGAAGAAAAGTATTGGATCAAGGACGGCGACTTCAAAGCCTATGCCATCGAGGAGGGCGTTCTCAAGTCCATTGTTGCGGAAGACACAGGCCTTGTGAGCAGCAATTATCTCGATCAGGTCTCGGAGACAATCGGCACACAATTCGATGAACTGTTGAGGCTCGCGTATGCCGAATCCTGATCCGACCTTGCAGCCTTGCATTAGCGAAAAGAGCGACTCCAAAATCACCGTCAAAGCAAGAGGAACTGGCCAGAAAGCCACGTTCGATAATTCAGCCAAGTCCACAATCAAGATCGTGGATGTAGATTGCTGGATTGCTGCTTCGGACGTGTTGAAAGCAGACTACATTGTGTCGAAGCCAGGCATAGTCGATGTCATCGTTGAATTGAAGGGGCAAGACACGGATCATGCTGCAAAACAGATTCTCTCCACTTTGGCGAAGTGGAAATTGGCTCCGCCATTCTCGGCCAGTTTCGGCGGCTTGATTGTTTTCACACGGAGTCCAGAGAAGTCCGCGACCAACTCTGACCTCAAAGCGCGTCTTCTTAAAAAACATGGCCTCTGGCTCGAAATGGATAAGAATAATCATCCCGCATACCCATTCGAGAAGTTTCTTATCAAGAAAAGATGACCACTCTCCAGGACCAACTCGACGAGATCACCGCTAACACGCGGCAGTTGGTGCAGGCGGAGCGGCTGGCTGTGGGTGAGCGGGCGGTTGCGGAGTTATTCGCTACCGGCATCGAGGAGCGCATTCTGCCGGCGGGCGCGCTGGCGCCGGAGTTTGCGCTGAAAGATGCGAGCGGCCGCATGGTGCGCAGCAAAGATATGCTCGCTCTGGGGCCGCTGTTTCTCAAGTTCTTTCGCGGGCGGTGGTGCTCTTACTGCGTCACCGAACTGGAGGCTTGGCGCGACTTATACGGCGAGATACGCGAGCGCGAGGCGCTGATGGTGGCCATCGGCCCGCAGACCGAGCGGCAGAACGACTTCATGGCCGGGCAGCATGAGCTGCCGTTTCCGGTACTCGGCGACCCAGGCTGCGCGCTGGCCGAGCAGTTCGGCTTGGTTTATACCGTCCCGGAGTATCTGCGCAGTTATTATCTCTCGATCATGGTCAACGTGCCCTATGTCAACGGGGAAGCCAGCTGGCGCCTTCCCCTGCCCGCAACTTATATCATCGCAAGAGATCGGAAGATCCTCTTTGCCGAAGCGCACGCCGATTTCCGCGTTCGCCCGGAGCCGAACGAGGCACTTGCCGCGCTGTTCGGCCACGTCCGAAGATAACTCGCTCGCTATCTATTCGGCAGGGTGCGATTCTCGTTGCTTGCAGCGGCGTCGCTCAATCGTTCCTGTGCCGCCATTGCCGCGCCAGGTCTTCGGCGGCTTCGGGCCAATCGGGAAACTCGAACTGGAAGCCGACTTGGAGCAGGCGGCTAGGAACTGGACGACAACTGTTCAATGCCAATTCCGCCTCGGTGCGCAGAAAGAACGCCCCAATACGGATGGCCAACGACGGGGCGGGCAGTCCGTTGGGCATATCCAAGGCATCGCGCAGCGCCTCCATGAACGCGCGGTTGGGCAATGGATTTGGGGCGACGAGATTGACCGGGCCGCTGAGGTCCGGGCGGGCGATGAGAAACTCCACGGCGCGCGCGTAGTCGTCCTCGTGAATCCAGGGGACAAACTGGCGTCCACTGCCTTGCGCGCCGCCCAGGCTCATCCGCACCAGATTGCCGAGCACGGCAAAGGCATTGCCGGGCGCGGGGCTGAAGACGACGGCGCTACGCAAGGCGATTTTGCGGGTGCGCGGGGTTTCCGTCTCGAAGAACGCGGCCTCCCAGTCCCGGAGTACGCGGGCGATGAAGCCGCGCGAACGCCGCCAGGGTTCGGCTTCCAGCACGTCGCCGCCCTCCAGCGCGCTCGATTCATCCAGCGGCAGATCGACTCCGTTTGGATCGAGAGCGCGCTTGTAGATGGTGGCCGCCGAGGCGTTCATCCAAAGTTTGGGCGGGTCGGCAAGCTGGGCGATGGCGCGGTGGAGCAGGCACGTGGAGAGAATGCGCGACGCGTAGATAGCCTTGCGATTCTCCAGGTTGTGACGGCAATGGATGCTGCGCCCGGTCAGGTTGATGCAGACGTCGGCTCCCTCCAGATGCTCGGTCCAGGGGCCTTCGTTCTCGCCGTCCCAGTGCACCGTCTGCCAGGGCGCGGCGTAGGGACCGCGAGTAAGCACGGTGACAAGATGGCCGCGCTCCTGAAAATGCCGCGCCAGCATCCGGCCCACCTGGCCGCTGCCGCCGGGAAGTACGATGCGCAGAGGGCGGGAGTGCGGGGGTGGAGTTTGCGGCGTGAAGTTATGCGAACTCAGGGCTGCGGGTTCATCCATGCTTTCAGAGTACAGCGTTGCGGCAGTCCGCGTTCCGAAGCGTAACGGCAATTGCCGTCACCGATATGGAATCCGGCTCCGGTGGGCGCGCCGGTCGAGATACGGCCGTAGGGGGTATTGCTTGAGATCATTGCTTCTTTCGCCCTAGAAACAATGCCATGGGAACAAGCACGGCAGTCCAAAAAACGGGATAGCCCATTTTGATGCTATGAAGGGTATCTTTGTCTCCGTTCAAGGCCGGAAATATCTGTATCGTGGCGTATGAGAGAGGGATGGCCGAAAGCAGGCCTATAGCTACAAGAAATGCGGTCCAGTAACGCATTGGAACGAGCCACCGGCTTGCAGAGAGTGTCAGGCCTGCCGAGACTGCCAGAATTGCAATAAAAAAGTAGAGAGCGTAGTTCGCTCCCGCTCCGAGCCACGACGAGAAAAACTCCTCGGCGGCCCATCTCGCAAGCGTGAAACCGGCCGTCATCATTGCCCATCCCACGCCTACGAAGAGCAGGCGACGCGCGATTTCGGCTTGCATAGCGACGCTGTAATTGCTTGCGATAGCTATTACAGCGCAGATTGGCAAACTCGACCAATTGAAGCCATGCGTCCATGCCAGACCCGCCCAACCTTTGAACCAGCACACTTCCGCTATCCAAAGTCCCCACGCTACGAGGGCCTGTCCAATGAATGCCGAATAGCGAACCACTTTGCGCATTGATCCTCGGTGAGAAGCTAAGCCAGCCGTCAGAAACTGACCGTTGCCGGTCCGATAACTGTCAGGTCCATTGTTTCATTCCAAACCTCGGACTCATCGTGGAAAGCCTTTGCCAGTCCTGCGTTTTCGACCCGGATTGCATTGCTGTGATATACGGTAATGGACTTCTCTCCCGGCGCGACAGCGTCGGTAGCCGTGGAGTTGTAGTCTGGATTGGGAACAGTAATGTGCTTCGATGAATCCCAGTGATACTCGTCGGATGCCTTGCATTTCCAACTCGTAAACTTGACACTGTTTTTCTTAGGGCTATTTGCCGCCACCTCGGCCACAACATCTGTAATCATAAGAAACCCGTGGAGGGCATACAGAGCGTCCATCTCCCGGTTGTCCACATGAAGCCCCATATAAGCCCTTGCCTTAACTGATAGCGATGCCTCCACGTGCCCTTCCAAATGCATCTGGTAGGGTGGACTGGCCTTGATTATGCCTTTGATGCGCGGGACGACGCCTCCTATCCCTCCGTTTGGCGTCGGCTTCTGGCTGAGATAAACCGGCCGAGCCGTGCTTCGCAAGTAGTCTCTGACTTCCTCCCGATCGCGGACATACTTTGCAGGATATATCTTGTCCGCGCCGCCGCCATCGAGCCAATGCAGGAGAAGGATCGCGGCAAGCGAGTCGCCGTTGAACATCTTCTGAATGCTCAGAGCAAAACGCCTGTAAAAGGCAGCTACGTTGCGCGGATTCAAGGGAGCAAGATAGTCGGTACCATGACAAGCATATTCTACGGCCAAAATCAAGCATCGTGCAATGGCAACGATCTGGATCGAACAAACGATACACTATAGCCAGATGCTAACCCTGCAAAATGCCGGCAAGCGGTTCGGGCCGCGGCTGCTGTTCCTGGAGGCCAACTGGCTGATCCGGGCGCGAGAGAAGACCGCGCTGGTGGGCGCCAACGGCACCGGAAAATCCACGCTGATGAAGGTGCTTGCCGGACTTGAAACGCTGGATTACGGCGCGGTGCAACAGACGCGCGGCATGAGCATCGGCTACCTGCCGCAGGAGGGTTTGCGGCTTGCGGGGCGGAGCGTCTTTGAGGAGTGCCTGACAGTCTTCGACGAACTGCGCGAGATGGAAAGGGAGTTCGAGCGGCTTGCCGGACAACTGTCCGAGTTGGATCATGCCGGCACGGAGTACGAATCCGCCGCCGAGCGATTTTCCATGCTTCAGGAGCGCTTTCACGCGCTGGACGGCTACGCTTTGGACGCGCAGGTGGGCGGCGTGCTTACCGGACTCGGCTTCGGCAAGGAGGACTGGTTGCGGCAGACCGATGAGTTTTCCGGCGGCTGGCAGATGCGCATCGCGCTGGCCAAACTTCTGCTGGCCAAGCCTAACTTGCTGCTGCTGGACGAGCCGACCAACCATCTCGACCTGGAAACTCGCAACTGGCTGGAAGACTATCTCCGCACTTATCCCTTCGGTTACATCCTCATCTCGCACGATCGCTACTTTCTCGACGTAACGATCGACCGCACCGTGGAGATATGGAACAGGCGGTTGACGATCTATCAGGGGAATTACACCAAATATCTCGGCCAGAAGGACGAGCGACGGGTGCAGTTGGAGTCGGCTTACCGCAACCAGCGTGAGCAGGTCGAGCGCCTCGAGACGTTCATCAACCGCTTCCGCGCCCAAGCCACCAAGGCAAAACAAGTCCAGTCGCGCATCAAGGAACTGGAAAAGATCGAGCGCATCGAGATACCCGAAGAGGAGCCGGTTATCCACTTCAAGTTTCCTCAGCCGCCGCCCTCCGGGCGCATGGTGGCGGAGGCCGAAGGGTTATCGAAGAGTTATGGCGCAAAGAAGGTTCTCGACGACGTCCGGTTCTTGATCGAGCGCGGCGACAGAGTGGCGCTGGTGGGCGTGAACGGCGCGGGCAAATCCACTCTGATCAAGCTGCTGACCGGGGACGAGGCGCCTACCTCCGGGCAGATCAAGCTGGGTCACAACGTAGTGAGCGAATACTTTGCCCAGGACCAATACAAGGCGCTCGACGGCGAGTCGCGGATGCTGGACGACATCAGCCGCACCGCGCTCAAAGTGCCCGAAGTCGAGCTGCGTTCGCTGCTGGGCTGCTTTCTTTTTCGCGGCGACGATGTTTTCAAGCCGCTGGGCGTACTTTCCGGCGGCGAGCGCAACCGATACGCGCTGGCGCGAATACTGGTTTCGCCGTCCAACTTCCTGCTCCTCGACGAGCCGACCAACCACCTGGATATGCGCGCCAAGGACGTTCTGTTGGAGGCGCTTGCGGCCTTCAGCGGCACGGTCGTCTTCGTCTCCCACGACCGCTACTTCATCGACCGGCTGGCAACGCGAGTGCTGGAGGTGGAAGACGGAACAGTCACCAGCCATGAGGGTGACTACGAAGACTATCTGCGCCGCAAAGGGCTTGCATCCGGCAATCTTTCCGTTGCTGTTTCAACAGAAGACAAGCTGACGGAAATACCGGTGAAGACCTCGACTTTCGTCCCCGCCGCGCCCAGCGAAGCGGACTCCTCCAAGGACCGTCCGCGCCGCCTGAATCCCATCAAGCAGAAGCAGATGGAGGAGCGATGCGCGTTTTTGGAAGAGGAGGTTCCGCGGCTTGAGGCGGCCCTGGCGCATACCGAGGAGCAGTTGGGCGTTTACGTTTCCGCCTACGAGACCCAGCGGCTCTCCGCATTGACGCTAGACCTGCGCAATCAGTTGGATGCGCACACCGCCGAGTGGGAAGAACTTATGCTGCAACTTGAAGTCCAGGCAGCGCTTTCCTAAGACCATCCTGATAGGCATGGTGGATAATCGAAGCAAGATGGCCCTTTTATGGAATCCAGAAAGCTGGACGCAGCGGCTTGCAGAGTTGGAGGCGCAGTCCGGCGAGTTGAAGGAGGCGCCGCTGCGGCGCGATGTGCGTTCGCTGGGCACTCTGCTCGGCGAGGTGCTGCGCGAGCAAGCCGGCGATGAGCTTTTTGCCCATGTGGAAGCGCTGCGCCAGGGCACCATTCGCCGCCGCGATGCGCAGGCGCGCGGGCTGGCCGAGGAAGTTGTCCGGCAGGATGCGAATGCGCTCGAATTGGTCCATTCACTCCCCGTCGAGCGGGCGATTCTGCTCACCCGCGCCTTTGCATTTTACTTTGAACTTATCAATCTGGCGGAGACGAATCATCGCAAGCGGCGGCGCATCGCCTTGCAACTGAGCGGGAATGCCGGCCGCCAGCGCGGTTCTCTGGCCGGCACGCTGGCCGAGATGCGGCGCGTGGGCATCGGCGCGGACGAGGCTTTGGAATGCTTGAAGCGCGTGCTGATTGTGCCCGTCTTTACCGCGCATCCCACCGAGGTGGCGCGCCGTTCGGTAATGACCAAGCGGCGGCGCATCGGCGAGTATCTGGCCGCGCTGGATCGCATTCCCGTGCCCGCGCAGGAGCTGGCACGGCTCGAAGAGGCCATCCGCGCGGAGATTGCCGGATTGTGGCAGACCGACGAGGTGCGTTCGCGGCGGCCCACCGTCTACGACGAGATCAAGATGGGACTCGATTACTACGATGTTTCCATCTTCGCCACGCTGCCCAGCCTTTACCGCGAGATAGCCGAGGCTTTGCGCTTCGCTTATGGCATTGAGATTGAACCGCTGGCGCTGCCCAAGGTGCTCAGCTTCGGATCGTGGATCGGCGGGGACCGAGACGGAAATCCATTTGTAACTCCGGATGTAACTCGAGACGCGATTCATTTGGCGCGCGGACATCTGCTGCTTTACTATCAGCGGCAACTCGATCGCATCACCGACCTGCTTACGTCCAGTGCCCAGCAGATCGCTGTAAGCGAAGAGTTGCTGGCGCGGTTGCGCGCCTACGTGGAGCAAGTGCATACGCCGGAAGCGCAAGTCTTCGGCGAACAGTACGAGTTCGAATACTATCGGCGGTTTCTAATCTGCCTGAAGGCGCGAGTGCGACGAACCCTCGAATACATGGAGCAGCCGAGCCATGCCGGCGCGGCCTTGCCGGTAATGCCCTACACGCTCGCCCAAGGCCAGGACAAGCTGACTCAGGCGCTGCCGCCTTACTGCTCCGTCGAAGACTTCATCGACGATCTGGAGACTCTGCGCGCCTCGCTGGCGGAACATCGCGGGCTGCGCATCGCACGGGCCATGGTAGATCCGCTGCTTCTGCAAGTGCGCGCTTTCGGGCTGCATTTGCACACGCTCGACATTCGCCAGCACGCGAAGGTACACGCGGCGGCCTTGCGGGAGGCCATCGCCGATACAGCCGCTTCGTCGCTGCCCGGCGCGCTTTCAGCCGAGACTTCCAGCGTTCTTGAAACTTTCCGCGTGGTGGCCGAGATCAAGAACGGCTGCTCACCGGAGACCATTCGCCAGTACGTCGTCAGCGGCGCGTCCACGGTGGAGGATGCACTCTCCGTAGTCCGCCTGGCCCGGCTCGGCGGCGTGAAGGTCGAGGGCGCGGGACGCGATCCGGGACTTATGCCGGTGCCGCTCTTCGAGTCGATAGAAGACCTGCGCAAGGCCCCGGAAGTTTGCCGCGAGTTATGGAGCCGACCCGACTATCGCAAGCTTCTGGCAAGCTGGGACAACTGGCAGGAAGTCATGCTGGGTTACTCCGACTCCAACAAGGACGGCGGTATGCTGACCAGCACTTGGGAGATATTCCGCGCCCATCGCGGCCTGCACTCCGCAGCCCGCGAGGCCGGCGTCAAGCTGCGCCTCTTCCACGGCCGCGGCGGCACGGTCGGCCGCGGCGGCGGGCCCACGCATCGCGCCATCTTCGCCCAGCCCATGGACTCCTTCGAGGGCCAGTTGCGTATCACCGAACAGGGCGAGGTGCTCAACTTCAAATACTCCGACGAGGTGCTGGCCGAGCGCAATTTAGAGTTGATGATCGCGGCCTCGCTGGATGCCCTGGCAAGGCCCAACGCGCGCGACCCGGAGGGCCACTTCACCGGCATTCTCAAGCGGGAGTGGGAAGCCGCCCTCGACGAGTTATCGGCGATAGCTTTCGACTGTTATAGGGAACGCATTCTCGACGATCCCGGCGTGGTGACTTACTTCGAGCAATCCACTCCGGTGGCCGAACTGGAGCACGCCAAGATCGGTTCGCGGCCATCGCGCCGCAACGCCTCGCCAAAGCTGACCGACCTGCGCGCCATTCCCTGGGTCTTCGGCTGGACGCAATCGCGACTGCTGATCCCGGCCTGGTTCGGCGTGGGTTTTGCGCTCGACAAGTATCTGGAGAGGCCCGGCGCGCTGGAGTTGTTGCGGGAGATGGCGCGCGAGTTTCCGCTCTTCATCGACCTGCTGCGCAACGTGGAACTGGCGTTGGGCAAGGTCGATCTGGCCACGGCGCGGCTCTACTCCGCGCTGGTCGCGGATGCGAATCTGCGTGAACGTATCTACGATCTTTTCGATGCCGAGTTTCATCGCGCCGTGCGCTCCGTTTTGGCAGTCACCCGCCAGACGGAACTGCTTCAGACCAACCAAGTGCTAGCTCACTCGATCAAACTGCGCAACCCCTATGTCGATCCCATGCACCTCATTCAAGTGGATATGCTGCGCCGCAAACGGGCCGGCGAAGATACGCCGGAAGTCAATCGCGCCATCTCCGCGACTATCTCCGGCATCTCGGCAGGGCTGAGGAATACCGGCTAAGGAATGGAGGCTCCAGGTCTGAAAATCCGGACCTGGAGCACCCGCACGCGCGGCGAGTTATTCGATCGAATGCAGCTTCCAGGCTCCGTCCTCGAGGACGAAGTCGGCATGGCGCTTGGCGCTCAGCTTGTTGCCGGGATCGTGGGCGATGTCCTGCAATGGCGCGGGAACGCCGTCCAGGTTGACGCTCTCGGAGAAATCCACGCCCTTGGCCTTCGACGCGCCAGGCAGCGTTTCGTCCTGCGCGTCCTGGAGGTCGCGCGCCTTCAGATGATTGGCCGCCTGCGCAATCGCCGTAACCGAGTATTTTGGATCGTTGGCTGCCTCCGGATGCCACTGGATCACGTCGCCGCCGCTGGCCAGCTTGAGCGCCTTCTTACCCGTCGGGGTCAGTGTGAAGTCGGCCCAGATGCGGTTCGGATATACCTTGCTCTTGGTCCAGTACTGGGCCGTCAAGCCCTGCCCCATGCCCAGATCGAAGACGGCAATGCTGGCGCCCGACGCCGGACGCTGATCGTACTCCGCCTGGATCAATGCTTGCGCGCTGGCCTGCGTTAGTTCCGGCTCGGATTTGCAGCCGGTCAGCGCCAATCCAGCGATCAACAATGCCAACGCCCCCATGATTTGAAGTTTCCCTGCTTTTCTCACTTTCCCTCCGTACGGATCAGAATGCGGCTCGTATTGGCTCGCTTCGCCATTTTTATTCACCGCCCCGCCGCTGTCAATGGCCCGATTCTCTCCGCGTCCGTACGCAAACGGGGCGCTCTGTTCGAGCGCCCCGTTTGTCTTGTATCGTCGATCAAGCTTCACTGCGGCAATTACTGGGTCGCGCTCGTCCAGAATCCCATGCCATAGCGATAGATGTAGGCATTGTTGCTCGTCACGGCCGGATTGGTGTCGTAGGTGAAGGTGGAGAGCGCCACTGCCGGCGTCGTCCCCGGCACAAAACCGAGGAAGACGGTGATCGACTGCGTGACTTGATTCTGCCCCGAGCCGCTGGTTGAGGAGTATTGCATCGTATACAAGCCGTCGCAAGGGTCCGTAAGCAAGCCGTCGCTACCGGTTCCATAAAGATACGACTGGCCGGAGACCGGCTTGAGCGTACCCGTCCAAGAGACGCTGGGGCTGCCGTTGTTGGGATCGGTGAGGGTTGCCACGCCGCCGCTGGTGATGGTGAGCGTGGCCAATCCCGTGCTGGCTCCATCGGTTTCGGTCAGCCCCTTCCAGGTGCCGTTCGGGCCGGATTCCGTGCCGTTGGCGATGCTAGTCACCTGCTTGCGGTAGAAAAGCACGTTGTAGGTTCCGGTGATGGGATCGCCTCCCGGCGTCGCGGCGAAGCCCGGACTCGGGTTCTTCGGCAGGCCAATCAGCGTTCCCTCGGTCGCATTGCTCAGGAAGATCAGCGAGTTGGGATAGCCGAAGAGATAGACCCCTCTGTTTATGCTCCCGTTCGTGTCCGTGGCGGCGACCCAGGGCGCGGGATAGGTTCCCGTCGGGAAGTTCAACGTGTCCAGATCGCTGAAAGGCGAGACGACGTTCGTGCTGGGAAGCGCCAGCCAGGGCGTGTACCCGTCTCCGGTCATCTTGCCGTTGGCATCGATCGCCGTCGTGCCGATCTGTTCGTGCTCGTTATCGTTCCCATTCTCCATCTGTATAAAGTTGTAACTCTGGCCGAGGAAGTCCGAGGCGGTCAGGTTCATCTGCGGCACGGCCATCACCAGCACCGGCGGGGTGGTAGTGGCATAGCCGGTATTGGCGACGGAGAGAAGCAGCGCCTGATCCGGCAGTTCCAGCGCGCCGGTCACGTCGTTGTTTGGATCGGTTACCGAGTAGGAGCCATTGCCGTTGACAGTGTAAGTGGCCGTCCCTCGGATGCCGTTGGTCACGTCGTAGTAGGCAAGCGTCCCGGGAGTGGTGCTCGGATCGATGGTGAAGGTCATCAGGTCGCCGGTCGTGGAGCTTCCGACGTAAAGCCGCTGCGCGGTCGCGGAGACCGTCGCGCCCAGCGAGTTCCACGGTCCCGGCGGTGCGGCCGTCGAGGAGCCGCCGGGGTTGGTCGAGTTTCCCGCATTGGTGGCCGACGATGCCGCCGACTGCGGCATTCCCACCCCATAGAAGTAGCTGTAGTCGTCGCCGGGATTGTACGAGGTGGCCGTCGAGAAGCTCGACAGCAGCACCGTTCCCCCGGTGAAGGCGGCAAACACCTGCTCGGTCTGCCCACTTGACGCATCGACCGTGGTGAAGGTGAAGAGGCCATAGCATGGATTGCCAAGTTCTCCTTCCGTGAATGGACCGCCGGTGGTCGTGCCGTCGTAGAGGGAGGCCGTATCCTTAACCGGCGTGAGCAGGCCGGAGAGCACGGTATCGCCTTGGCTGTCGGTGAGGATCAGATTCCCCACGCCGTCCAACTTGAGCGTAGCCACGCCCCACGCAACGTTACCCGCCTCCGGGCTGTTGCCGTCCGGGCCGTATGCGTTGGTCTTCTGATAGTACGTCAACTGATAGGTGTTGGCCCAACTCTGATCGAAGTCCTTGCTTGCCGCCTGCGGCAGCCCAATCATCGAGCCATCCTCGGAATCGACCAGGAACATTCCGTTGGACGCGCCAAAGATATAGTTCTTGCCCGAAGAGGCGGGCGGCTCCGGCAACTGGAGAAAGAGGTAGTTGGGCGAGGGCGACGTTGTGTCGGCGGCCAGGGAGAAGCTCGGCAGCAGGTTGAAGCCGCTGTTGGGAGTCCCGTTCTGGCTGGAGCCCAGGATATTGAACGGCATATACTCCGTGCCGCTGAAGTTGCTGCTGGCATCGATGGCGATTGCCGAAATGCCCACGCCGCCGCCTTTAGTGCGGAATTCGAGCATATTGAATGCCTGGCCGTCGAAGCTGTTGGCTGTGAGGGTCTGCTGCGTTACGCTGGTAATCAGCGCCAGTTGGTCGCCGGTGCTGCCCGCGTTGTTCATCAGCGCAACGATGCCGAAGCCGGGAACCTCGGAGAGCGAAAGCAGGTGGCCGGCGGGATCGTTCAGCGTCGTGTTGCCGTTGAAGTCGGTGGTATAAGCGACCGTCCCCGTAGCGCCGTTGGAGAGGTTCGTATAGCTGATGGTGTTGTTGCTCTGGTCGATCGAAAGGGTGAGAAAGTCGCCCACGGAGGCCGAGCCGCTATAGGTTCGCTGCGCCGCCGGGACATTGACGGTTGCCTGATTGTGAACGCTGCCGCTGGTGGCGATGATGTCGGCGCTGCCGCCGGAGACCGCGGTTACGATTCCAGTAGAAGCGCTTACTGTCGCAGCGCCGGTGTTGTCCGAAGTCCAAACGACGGAATTTGTAATGTCTTTGGTGCTCGAATCGCTGTAAGTACCGGTGGCCGTGAACTGTTCGGTCGCGTTGATGGCAATGGTCAGCGAATTTGCCGTGACGGCAATCGATTGCAGCGAAGGCGGAACGGCGATCGCGGCCTGGCCATGAACGCTGCCGCTGGTGGCAATGATGTTCGCGCTGCCGGCGGAGACTGCCGTCACCATTCCCGTAGCCGCACCCACTGTGGCCACGCTCGTCGTATCGGAGGTCCAAACTACGGAACTGGTAATGTCTTTGGTGCTCGAATCGCTGTAAGTACCGGTGGCCGTGAACTGTTCGGTCGCGTTGATGGCAATGGTCAGCGAATTTGCCGTGACGGCAATCGATTGCAGGGTGGGCGCGGGCGCTGGGGACACGGTGATTGCGGCTTGGCCATGAACGCTGCCGCTGGTGGCAATGATGTTCGCGCTGCCGGCGGAGACTGCCGTTACCATTCCCGTAGCCGCGCCCACTGTGGCCACGCTCGTCGTATCGGAGGTCCAGACGACGGAAGTTGTAATGTCTTTGGTGCTCGAATCGCTGTAAGTGCCAGTAGCCGTAAACTGCTCGGTCGCGTTGATGGCAATGGTCAGCGAATTCGCCGTGACGGCAATCGATTGCAGGGTGGGCGCCGCGGCCGGTGAGCTTCCGCCGCATCCTGCCAGTGTTGAAATTGCGCCCGCCAGTGAGAACAGAAAAATACCCTTGAAGAAATAGATTCTCATGCCCCGCTCCGATCGTCGAGAGATGCAACGTCGAGAGCCTTATCGTCTGGAGACAGGCAAAAGTGAGAAGATTTCGCTTCTCAGCGCGGATTTTAACAATCCCTGAATTCACTCGACACGCATTCAAACCGAATTGGGCCTCGACCCGAACGCTGCTGGCCGCCCATGAAGCCGAATCGTGAATCCCGGCGAGGCGCAACGTTGCCGCTTCCCCACTCCACCCCTTTTGTGGCACACTTGCACTCATGGGAAGCAAAGACAAAGGCAAGAAAGAAGTTAAGAAGGCACCCAAACCCAAGCCGAAACCGGAGCCGGGCCGCAAGCGCGAAGGCTTCGCGCCGGCTCCGCCGAAGTAGGGCGCTTTGCGATCAACCTCCGTCGTATCGAGGACGCGAAAAGGCCCTCCCCGCAGGGGAGGGCCTTTTCGTGCAAAACAAACAGCGGCTCACGCCACCACTTCAATCCCCATCGACCGCGCCGTTCCCTTAATGCTCTTGATCGCCGTCTCCACGGAAGCGGCGTTCAGGTCCGGCATCTTCTGCGTGGCGATCTCGCGCACCTGCATTTCGGTGACCTTGCCCTTCTTTTCCTTGTTCGGTGTGCCAGAGCCTTTTTCGATCCCCGCCGCCTTCTTCAGCAGCACCGCCGCCGGCGGCGTCTTGGTGATGAAGCTGAAGCTGCGGTCGCCGTAGACGGTGATGACGACCGGAATAACCAGCCCTTCCATCTCCTTGGTCTGCGTACGCGCGTTGAACTGCTTGCAGAACTCCATGATGTTGACCTGCGCCTGGCCCAGCGCGGGGCCAACCGGGGGAGCGGGGGTGGCCTTGTTGGCCACAATCTGCAACTTGACGTAACCAGTGATCTTCTTCGGAGGTGCCATGATTCGGTTCCTTTGGAACCAGCTACTAGCTTCTAGCCGCTAGCTCCTGCTGGTTTGTTCCTGCTTGAAATTTTGAGGTCGCGGCCGTCCGCCCTATCCCAACCGGCGCCCGCTAGAAAGGACAGCCGACTAGAAGCTGGGAGCTAGAAGCTAGAAGCCGCTATTCAATCTTTTCCACTTTACCGAACTCCAGTTCGACCGGGGTGGAGCGCCCGAAGATGGTCACCATGACCTTCATCGTCTCGCGGTCCTCGTTGATCTCGTCCACCACGCCGTTGAAGTTGGCGAACGGCCCGTCGGTGATGCGGACTTGCTCGCTCTTTTCAAATTTGATCTTCATCCGCGGCTTGTCTTTGGAGGTCTCGGAGCGGAAGAGGATCGAACCCACTTCTTCCTCCGAAAGCGCCACCGGCTTGTCGCCCGTGCCCAGAAAGCCGGTCACCTTCGGCGTGTCCTTCAACACGTGCCAAAGATGATTGTCCAGTTCCATCTCGACCAGCACGTAACCGGGCAGAAACACCCGCTCCACGGTGCGCTTCTTGCCGTTGACGATCTCCGTCACCGGCTCCATCGGGATCATCACCTTGCCCACGCGGTCGCCGAGTCCGAAGGCCTGAACGCGGCTCTCGATGGACTCCTTGACCTTGCGCTCAAAGCCCGAGTAGGCGTGGAGAATGTACCACTTGAAGCGTTCGTTGCGCTCCGGCGCAACTTGAGGCTCTTGCTCTCCGGCGTCCTGTTCGGCTTGTCCCAATTCTTCTGCCATCTTCCGCTCTCGTTTCGCGCGTTACTTCTGCAACCCGCCCAGCTTGCTCAGCAATTCGTGCATACCGTAGGTGAAAACAGCGTCCACCAGGAAAAAGTACAGCCCGAAGACAGCCACCGCGACCAGCACAACCGTGGTGGTCGTCTCGATTTCCTTGCGCGAGGGCGTTACCACCTTGCGCATCTCGGCCCGCACATCGCCTAAAAAGCCTCTGAATTCCTTCCACGTCTCCACTGCGTTGTCGGCGATCTTCGACATCCAATTCTGCCTTCCGGAACGATCGTCGTTCGCCATCGCTACCTTCGTCGCCATGCTTCCGTTTCCTTTGCGTCCGGCGTCCGCCGAGCGCATCCCAACTCAATCTGGCAGGGGCGGAGGGATTCGAACCCCCAAGTTCGGTTTTGGAGACCGACAGTTTAACCGTTGAGCTTACGCCCCTAAAAGCGAGGGACTAGGGACTAGGGAATAGGGAATAGAACTGCATCGCCGCGCCGGATCTGCATTTCCTAGTCCCTAGTCCCTAATCCCTGTTCCCTGCTCTACTTCGTTTCCTTGTGCGGCTGGTGCTTGCGGCAGCGATTACAGAACTTCTTGAACTCCAGACGGCCGGTGGTCGTCTTCTTGTTCTTCGTCGTCGTGTAGTTCCGCTCCTTGCACTCCCCGCACTGCAATGTCACTATTTCCCGCATATTACGATCCTCTCAGGGATCAGGGGTCAGGGATCAGGGATCAGATTCAAAATCTCGCCCCAAATGCCGTGATGCGCCCTGCTCCCTATTCGTTTGTACCGATCCCTGACCCCTG
>Ga0181529_10001909_pt1 | contig 25971 bp, 20 predicted proteins | sample PEATcosm2014_Bin_36_FD_119763 | JGI IMG/M metagenome (GOLD analysis project Ga0181529, IMG submission 119763) | Peatland microbial communities from MTU Mesocosm Facility, Houghton, MI, USA - PEATcosm2014_Bin10_30_metaG | ecosystem: Environmental > Terrestrial > Soil > Wetlands > Peat | place... | reverse complement strand
TGTTCTTTACAAACTGTCCCGCTGAGCCTTCACCGGCGCTCACACCCTTCAAAATGGTGTCGAGATTCGCGATCGCGTCACTCAACTTTTTCGCTTCATCCGGATCCTTGATGAGCTGTCCGATGGCGCCCTTGCCCGAATTGATCGAGGCCATCACTTCGTTCAGATTCGCCACCGCGGAGTTGAAATTGTTGTATGCAGTCTCGTCCTTGAGCAGTTTGCCGGCGGTGCCCTTGCCGGCGTTGATGCCGGTAACGATGGCATTCAACTGATCGACGGTCGAGTTCATTTTCGTATAGAGAGAGTCGTCGTTGAGGAATTTCCCGAACGACCCTTTGCCATCGGACATCTCCTGAGTGATGGTCTGTAGATTCGCCGCGATCGATACAACGTTCTTCTTCATCGCCGGATCGTTGATGAACTCGCCGAAGGTGCCGCGCGTCGTGTTCAGCGTGTCAATCAGCGTCCCAATTTTCTTCATTAACTGATCGATATCATCAATCGAGAGTTTGCTGCTGCTGATCACTTCCTCAATGGTTGGCGATCCCGAGATCTTGAGCTCCGAGTTGTCGGTGGGCTGCGGCCCGGTTGCATGCCGGGAGTCGATATCCACAAAGCTGTCGCCCAGGACGCCGGCTGGAGCAATGCGCACCGTCGAATCGGTGTGCAGGTCGGGCCAGTACTTCTCTCCTACCTGCATGGTGACTTCAACGGGATAAGGATTTCGCTCGGGGACCACGCGCGTGGTCTTCACATTGCCGATGGTCACGCCATCGACTGAGACCACGGCGCCATCCTTGAGGCCCGCGGCATTCGCAAAGTAGGAGCGGAGAACCAGCTTGCGTCCGAACAAGCCACCCGAGGTGCCGTTCATGAGAAAAACCAGTCCTATGAGCACGACCATGGCGGCCAGTACCAGCGATCCGACCTTCAGTTGTGACCACTGAATCTCTTTGCGGCTTGGCACGTTATTCCTCTTACAAAAAGAGCCGGTTCTCGCCTAGAGAATAGCAGAATCGGCGATGCTACCGCCCGTCCTCCAATACTACGCTGGCAACTGCGAGGAGGTCCGTGTGGGTGAGTGAAAGATTGGAACGCACAACCCCCTGGCGCCGGGCAATTTCGGCGGCGCGGCCGTAGAAACGGAGACTAGGCCGACCGCTCGGCTCGCGCACAACTTCGATCTCAAGCCAGTTGACGCCGAAGCTGATGCCCGTGCCGAGCGCCTTGGCGGCAGCTTCCTTGGCCGCAAAACGGGCGGCAAAACTCTCGGCGGATTTGCGCTTGCGCAGGCAGTATGCCTTCTCCGCGGCGAGGTACACGCGGTCGAGAAAACGCCCGCCATATCGATCCATGGCGTGCTGGATGCGGCCGATTTCCACAACATCGATTCCGGAGCCGGTAATCACGTTATCTTCCACGCTACAACAAGGAGCTTTTGCTGCGTGTGCCAGTGCAGCCTGTGGAAAGCGCAGCAGGCTGTGCCGAAGGCGCGCGTCAGAGCCGCTTCCAATGACCCAACCCACTCTGCTGATGTCAGGAACCGTGGGAGTTGTGCCAAAGGCGGTCATGCGCCGTTCGAGTCCGCGACAGCCTTGATGCCGCCGCGTCCGCCACCGATAAAAACACTGTGAGAAGCCAGATGCCAGAGCAGAGCAGGGCCCAGATCTGCAGCATCCCCTGGGCGATGCAGATGAAGGCGGTGAGCACCGAGGAACCGTCGCGTCTGGTGCAGTGTCTCACCGGCGCCATTCTCGGTTGCGGGGGCTGGGTGCTGAGCCGCGGCGCCAACGACACGGGCATGGTGAACATGCTCTTCGAGTTTGAGCGCCAGGCCTGTGTCGAAATCTACAGCATTCTCATCGCGGCAGGCCTCGAACTGAGCCCAAACGGGCACTTGCGCTTTACCGAGCTTTGCCAATGCACGCGCAGCCAGCAGCGCGATTGCAGCGCCGAGATCGCAAGCATCGATCTGGAGGTGCAGACCTATCCTCCAGAAATCATCAGCACAGCGCCCTATACAGGCCCCATGTAAGCGGGCATTCTCAGAACGCTGCGATGGCCCTGCGCGATCAACCGGCTTCAACCAGCCCGTAGCGCCTTTGCCAGGCCTGTTTCAATTGCGCTCGTACGCGGGCCCGCTCTTCCGCAGTGACCTCAGGACCGGGGTCGACGGCAAATCGTGCCGCTTCGTGCTTGGCCAACTCGAGCAGCTCGCGGTCGCGCAGAAGATTGGCGACGCGAAAATCGGGAAGGCCCGCCTGCCGGGTGCCAAAGAACTCGCCGGGGCCGCGCTGGGCAAGGTCCAACTCAGCCAACTCGAACCCATCCTGCGTGCGCACCATGGCATTTAACCGCTCCTCGCCAAGGGGCGAAATTCGCTCACCGGTCATCAGGATGCAGTAGCTCTTGGCCGCGCCGCGGCCCACGCGCCCGCGCAACTGGTGCAACTGTGCCAGTCCAAAGCGCTCCGCGTGCTCCACCACCATGACCGTTGCGTTGGGTACGTCCACGCCAACTTCGATGACTGTTGTCGATACCAGAATGTCAATTTCGCCGCGCTGAAAGCGGCGCATGATCACTTCTTTTTCGTCTGCGTCAAGCCGCCCATGGAGCAGGCCGACGCGCAAACCGGCGAGCGGCCCGGTGCGCAGCTTTTCATGCATCTCAACCGCTGAACGCAGACCCGACCGCGCGTTGGGACTGGCTTCCTGCGCAGCTTTTGGAAACAACAGCTCCGCTGTCTTACCTTTTGGAGCGGACTTTCGGACGGGCGGCCGAATTCCCGCCTGTGCTTCGTCGTGAGAAAAATCCAATTCCGGCTGATCGTCTTTGCTGCCTTCGATCACGGGATAGACGATGTAAGCCTGCCGGCCCTGCGCCACCTGCTTGCGCACGAACTCCCAGACTTCCTCAGATCGCTCGCCGGGGACGCGGCGCGTGGCGATGGGCATGCGACCGGGCGGCAGCTCGTCGAGAATGCTCAGATCGAGATCACCATAGAGCGAGAGCGCAAGCGTGCGCGGGATGGGCGTGGCCGTCATCACCAGCACGTCGGGCTCGGGCTGGTTGGGCTTTTTCATCAGCTTGAACCGCTGCAGAACGCCGAAGCGGTGCTGCTCGTCGACCACGACCAGCCCGAGGCGGTCGAACTCAACCTTCTCTTCAATGAGCGCATGGGTTCCGATGATGAGATTCGCCTCGCCGCGGTTGATGAGGCCGCGGTTGTGGCGCTTGCGCTCTTCGTCGAGTGAGCCAGTGAGGAGCACGATGCGCGGCTTGCGCGAGGAACGTTCGAGGAGCTTGCGCGCGGCCAGGAAATGTTGCGTGGCGAGGATCTCCGTGGGCGCCATGAGGGCAGCCTGGTAGCCGTTTTCCATGGCGACGAGCATGGCCTGAAACGCGACAATCGTCTTGCCTGAGCCCACATCCCCCTGCAAGAGCCTGCGCATGGGATTGGGTTCGCGCATGTCGGTAACAATTTCGCCGAGCGCCCGTTTTTGCGCGGCTGTGGGATGGAAGGGAAGCACCTCGCGGATGGCTTCGCGCACTTTGTCGTTGGTGGCGAAAGCGATGCCCTGGCGCTCCTTCATGCGCCGCCGCTTGAGCTCGAGGCCCAATTCGAGGAAGAAGAGCTCTTCGAAGATAAGCCGGCGGTGAGCCGGGGTCGACGAACTCTGCAACTGAGGAAACGGCGTGCCTTCACGCGGGAAATGAACTTCGTTGAGCGCAGTTTCGCGCCCGGGCAGGCTGAGATGGTCGAGCATCGACTGCGGCAGGCAATCGGGCACCGCTCCGCGCATGGTATCGAGCAGATTGAAGATGGTTTTGCGCTGCCAGCGCGAGGCCAGACGGCTGCCGCCCAGCGATTCATAGACGGGGGTGATGCGGCCCACCTCGAGGAGCCGGGTTTCCGCGTCGTCGCTCGCGTCGGGCAGGATCTCGAACTGCGGCTGGATCATTTTGAAGTTGCTGCTGGAACGCGAAGGCTCGATCTTCCCGTAGACCGCAACGGTTTGCCCGGCCTGGAATCTGCCGTCCAGGTAGGTCGCGTGGAACCAGAGGCACTTCATCGCGAACCGGCCCTGACCGAGAGTGATCTCGTAGATCGGTCCGCGCCGCGTCCGCAGCAGTGCCGCTCCGCGCACCTCGGCGATCACGCTCACCACTTCGCCAGGCTGCAATTCATCCAGGCTGCGCGGGTTTTGCCGGTCTTCGTAGCGAAAGGGGAGGTGGTAGAGCAGGTCTTCAGCAGTCTGGATGTTTTTTGCGGCGAGCATCTCCGCCACCCGCGGGCCGACGCCGCGCACAAATTTCACTGGGGTATCCAGGGCAGGCACAATCGAATGCTACATCCCTGCCCGGCGCGTGCGCGAGGGGGACAAGGCGGTACGCCAGACATTGCACGTACCAAATCGGATGCGCCTCTCAAAGAGATTCTCCCAGGTACTTACCAACCGCTCGATAAGAGCCGTAGAATCCCGAAGACACGGAAGATGAGAGCGGAGTGTGCGCAGACGATTGAGTCCGCGTGCCAAATTGCACCGGTCACGGCCGGGAAGTGAGAAGACTTGCTATGAAGACTGATTACACCCTGGTAGACGCCAGCGTCGCCAACAGCATTGGCTTGATTACTCTGAATAACCCACAAAAGCACAACGCTCTGAGCAGAGATCTAATCCACGACATCTGCGCGGCTCTGGAATCGATGCGGAGCGAGGAGGTTCGCGTTGTCATTTTAAGGGCGCCAGCGGGCGCCAAGGTGTTTTCAGCCGGCCATGATATCCGGGAGCTGCCGACCAACGGGCGCGACCCGCTCACATATAACGACCCTTTGCGCTTGCTGGTGCGGACGATTGAGCATTTCCCATCGCCTGTGATCGCAATGGTGGAAGGCAGCGTCTGGGGTGGCGCTTGCGAATTGGTGATGAGCTGCGATCTGATCATTGCCGGCGAAGACAGCACGTTTGCCATCACCACGGCCAAACTGGGCGTTCCGTATAACATTTCGGGAATCCAGAATTTCCTGAACACCGGCGGCATGCCGCTGTGCAAGGAGATGCTGTTTACGGCCCAGCCATTGGGGGTCGAGCGGCTGCTGGAGCGCGGCATCGTGAGCCATGCGGTCCCGCGGGAAAAACTGGAAGCAGTTACGTTGGATCTTGCCGGGAAGATCGCGAAGAATTCGCCGCTAGTCGTCAGCCTTCTAAAGGAAGAGCTACGCCTGCTCTCAATTTCGCATAATCTTGGTCCGGAAACGTTTGAGAGAGTGCAATCCATGCGGCGTCAAATCTACGACAGCGCCGATTATCAGGAAGGCATTCGCTCGTTTTTTGAGCGCCGCGCGCCACAATTTCAAGGGCGATGAGCTGCGTCAGGCCTCAGCTGAACCCCAGCACAGGATGCGGCGCGTACGGCTCCTCGAGCCCCGACGTCTCCTCCGGCGTGAGGTGGACGGAGAGCGCTGCAACCGCGTCTTCCAGATGGTGCGGCTTGCTTGCGCCCACAATCGGAGAAGTAACGCCCGGCTTCGAAAGCAGCCACGCCAGTGCAACCTGTGCGCGGGGGATGCCGCGTTTTTTCGCAATCTCGCCCAACCGGTCGACTACTCTGTGGTCGGCATCTTCGCTGCGCGAGTAGAGCGTCTTGCCGAAGGCGTCGGTTTCGGAACGATTGGTTTCGGCCTTCCACTCGCGCGTGAGCCGCCCGCGGGCCAGCGGGCTCCACGGGATGACGGCGATGCCCTCGGATTGGCAAAGACCCATCATCTCGCGCTCTTCTTCGCGATAGAGCAGGTTGTAGTAATTCTGCATGGAGACGAAGCGCGTCCATCCGTGCCGGTCGGCGAGATACAAGGCCCTGGCGAATTGCCAAGCGTACATTGAAGAGGCGCCAATGTAGCGTACCTTGCCCGCCTTCACGGCGTCGTGTAGAGCCTCCAGCGTTTCTTCGATGGGCGTTTCGTAGTCCCAGCGGTGGATCTGGTAGAGGTCCACATAGTCGGTTTCGAGGCGACGGAGGCTTTGGTCAAGTTCAAATAGGATGGCTTTGCGCGAAAGCCCGCGTCCGTTGGGCTCGTCGCGCATCAATCCCTGAACCTTAGTCGCGATCACGACGGCTTCGCGCCTGATGTTGGCCTTGAGGAACCGGCCGACTACCGCTTCGCTGTCGCCGCTGGAGTAGACGTTGGCCGTATCGAAGAAATTGATGCCGAGATCGAGGGCCTGGCGCAGAAAAAGCTGGCTTTCGGCCTCATTCAGCGCCCACGCCTGCCGGCCTGGGAGGAGCTTTCCTGTGGCCGGGCTGCCGTAGGTCATGCAACCGAGACAAATGCGCGAAACCTTCAAACCGGTGCGGCCGAGAGATGCATATTCCATGGTTTCTCCTGCTTCAAGTGTAGAGCGGCCTATAGTTGCGGCCCAAATCGAAGGGCCGGTACCCTCTTCAGGCGCGCGTACTCGACGTGAACCGGGTTTAGAAACCGCTCACGTGACGGGTTGGCGCGCCGGGTGCTCTCGGCGTATACATGAAAGGGGGGTGGGGTACATTGGCACATTGCGCCCTATGCGGTTGGAGTGATTGGATTTTGGCAGGAAGGGCTTTGCCGGACAACTTTTCGGGTCAGGGCAGGGTCTAAGTAAGCATCGCGTTGTGGGCGCGATGCGGACTTGTATCTTCTTCAGGCGCATCCGTTTACGGGAGTTTGTGAGCCAATGTCAACTGCCTGGTGAACGGGGAAGATGACCAGAAAGGCGCCCGACGGCGTGAGCCAGAAAACGGTAGTAATGACAGAACGTCAAAGACACGCCTCAAAGCCCGTGGGCCAGCGAAGCAGGTTTCACTGGTTGCGGCAATCGCCCCAGCGCATATTTGCGAGTTTGATGTTGCCTGCGCTGGTTGTCGTGGCAGGATGCGGCGGCACGTCGGGCGGCGGGTCTTCAAGCGGCGGTCTCTCTGTTTTTCCCGGTTCAGGAACGATCGACACCAATTGCACGGGATGCAACGCCACCAACGCGTCAGGCGGGCCGATTGAGCAGTTTACAGCCACGCTCAGCGGCGGTTCGGCCGGGGTGAACTGGACACTCTCTGGCGGGGACGCAAACTCCGGCCCGGGAACGATTAGTTCGAGCGGGCAATACACGCCGCCCACCTATCTCACGGCAAATAGCGTCTCGGTGACGGTGACCGCGGCACTGGCCTCCAGCCCTTCGACAACCGCGAGCGTAACGCTGACCGTGACGCCGGGCTTCCTGCAGCCGCTGACGCCGGAGAATGTCGCTCTGGGCGCAAATGGAGCCGTTACCATTACGGGTTATATCGCGGAAGCCGGTGGCTCTACCGGCATCAACTACGCCGTAGCCAGCAGTTCTACGGGTTCGAGCGGTGGACAAGGTTCGTTGGGCGGTTCGAGCTGTACGCGCAGCAGCGGTGCATTCACCTATTGCACGGTCACGTATACCGCTCCAGCTTCCGTTACGGCCTCCGCATCCACCTACGTAGTGGCGACCATTGGGACCTCGACCTCGAAAGAGGCGACGGACGTCCTGTTGAACACCGAAGGGATTTCGAGCAATCCGGCAACGCATCAAAAGGAATTGACGACGCCCGTCTTGCTGGGCAGCTCCGGCGGGAACAACAATGATTACGACACCAAGGGCAATCAGATTGTGGATTGTTGCGGCGGTACGCTCGGTTCTTTAATCCAGAACAGCAGCGGAACGCAGTACTTGCTGAGTTGCAATCACGTATTTGCCCGCAGCGACCAGGCCAGTGTCGGCGAATCGATTGTTCAACCGGGACTGATTGACAACAACTGCACACCCAACGGCGATGGCGCCGGGACGACTTTAGTCGGGATTTTGACAGCCTGGCTTCCGCTGAGTTCGAGCGCAACGAATGTCGATGCGGCGATCGCTCAGGTGGATTCAGGGGCGGTGAACACGAGCGGCGAAATTCAGGAGTTGGGCACGTTGCAGGCGGGTGGGACGCTGGCTGCGGCGCCTCCCGGCATCTCGTCGACCGGCGGCAAAGGCGAGTCGGGGTCGCTCAATCTGGTTGTAGCCAAGAGCGGACGCACCACCGGACTCACTTGCGCCAGCATCTCGGCGCTGAATCTTAACGTAGAAGTCGAGTATTTCAAGAATTGCGACGAGACCACTGCCTACCTGACCAAGACGTTCACTAACCAGATCGCGATTGAAGGCAGTGAGTTCAGCGATGCGGGCGACTCGGGATCCCTGGTTGTGGATGCCAGCAACGCCGAGCCCGTGGGGCTTTTTTTTGCCGGCGGTCTGACGAATACGGGCGTGAGTGAAGGGGTGGCCAATCCTGCGCCCACCGTGCTCCAGGAATTGGGCTCGCAGACCGGTGCGTCCTACACGTTTGTGGGCACAACGGACCATCCTGTGAGCTGTTTGAACTACGGCGCGGCCACGGCGACGGCTGCGCAGAGCGTCACACTCGCCGGCCCGCAATTGGAGCTGGCGCAGCAGGCCCTGGCGCAGGCGCGAATGCTGATCAATCCCACCCTGGGCATTCTGGGCGTGGCCACAGGCAAGAGCAGCGATCATGCCGGCGAAGCGGCGGTAATTCTTTATGTCGACGAGAGCATGAACGTCTCCGTGCCGCAGACCGTCGATGGCGTGCGAACGGAAGTGATTCCCACCACGGCGCGGGCGGTTGCGTCGGGTACAGCGCCGCAGTCTGCCGCAAAGTCCGGCGCGCCAACGCCTCTGCCGTCCGCGGTGTTCAGCCAGGCGGTTGCGGCCAAGGAGCAGGTGGCGCAGAGCTTGATGCAGCAGAATCCCGCATATTTTGGCGTGGGCGTGGGCCAAAGCCTCGACAATCCACGAGATGCATCGCTGGTCGTCTACGTCGATCGCAGGCAGGTTCCGGCGACCCTGCCGCCGATCATCAACGGCCTGCGCACACGGTATGTCATCATGGACCGGCTGCACGTAACGCGCTCCTATCTCAAGGGGCCGGTTCGTTCCATGGGGCATTGCATGGCTCATCCAGCCGCGCATCAAGCGAATGGCATGGGCGTGTCACTTTTCCGCAAGCTCCTGGGTTTGCAGCCGTAAAAGAGTCCTCAACGCAGGTCTCCTGACCGGGGTGGCTGACCGGCTGGACGGAGGGCCTCCTGGCCCCCAGAGACCTCGCCAGACTCCGAATTTCATGTCATCGGGCTCGAGTTAGATCTGCGGACTTATGTTGTCGCCGGAGACGAAGTCTGTGCAACGGACGCCGCAGGGGCTTCCGTGGCGAAGCTCGGGTTGTCGGGGATGAAAATCTCGAAGACAGTTCCGACGGCCGCCGACGCGTTGCTGTTTCCTTGAGTGGCGACGCGGCTGCGCACGCGCACCAATCCATGATGCTTCAGGATGATCTCGTGGCTCACCCAGAGTCCGAGGCCGGTTCCTGTAACTTCTTTGGTGGTGAAGAAGGCCTCGAAGATGTGCTCGCGAATCTCCGGTTCCATGCCTGCGCCGGTGTCGGCAATGGCGAAACGGATTCCGGTTTGCGCGGGGTTCTTCCAGTCGCGGGAACGGCGGGCGCGCAACAGCAAGCGCCCACATGTGCTGCTGGCGTCGATGGCGTTGCCCACCAGGTTGGCGAACACCTGGCGGATCTCCCCGGCAAAGCAGAAGAGGCTCAACTCCGACTCGTAGTCGCGCTCTACGCGAATGTCGAGCGCGTTGATGCGTCCCTGGTAGAGGCTCAAGACGGAGTCGAGAAGCTCGGAAAGTGTGGCGCGCGCGGGCTGTGTGGGCTGGCGGTAGAAGCGCAAAGTCTGCTGCGTAATCTCGGCGATGCGCCGAACTTCGTATTCGGCCATGGTTACGTATTGCCGGGCTCCCTCAGGAAGGTCGCTGAAGTTGCGCAAAAGGAATAGCAGGTTGGTAATGGCTTCGAGCGGATTGTTGATCTCGTGCGCGATGGAGGCGGCCAGACGGCCGGTGACGGCAAGCTTCTCGCTGCGGCGCAGGGCCTCTTCACTGCGCTTGCGGTCGCTGGCGTCGAGCGCGATCACTCCCACCCAGCGTACCTGAGTCGGAGTGGTCCGCACCGGATAAGCGCTGATGAGCCAGGTCCACGGCCGGCGCGGCTTGCCGCCTATGCCGTTGAGTTCGAGATTGCGTACCGGTTCTTCGCTCGTAAAAACCTGCTGTACGGCGCTTTCGACTTGCTCCGCCACACTCGCGGGAAGCAGATCGGCAAGCGTGCGGCCGAGATGGCGGCTGACGGGTACTCCGGTGAGATCGGCAAAGATCTGATTCACCCGGACAAATCTGCAATTCCGGTCGACAAATGCCAGACCGATCGGCGCGTTCGCCAGCATCGAATCGAGCAGGGAGAGCGTGTCGTTCAGTCCGGCCCGCTGCTCGGCAAGCGAGGCGACCATGCGATTAAATGCCTCGATGAGGTCGCCGATTTCGTTATGAACCGCCACGGGAAGCGGGAAACTGCCTGTACTCTCTGGCGAATTCATCAGGTCGCGGGTTCCGCGATGCAGCGTTGCCAGTGGCTGAGCGATGGAGCGCGCCATCAAAAACACCAGCAACACGGAAGCGATCACCCAAATGATGCCGAAAACGAGCGTATCCCGCAGAATCGCGGACAACTGCTCATGCGCCGCGCTCTGGTCGAATTCCACCCAAGCGTATCCGCGCAAATCGTTGTTTGTATAGATGGACCGAACGCCCTCCCAACGATTTCCGGGAAGCGTAAACAGTCTGGCGGCGCCGCGGCCAATGAGCGGGATTTGCGATCGCTCGCCCGCGTCCAGAACGGACTCGTCCGCATCGCCTTTGCTGATGAACAATACATCGCCCGCCAGATTGGTAACCTTGGCAACAGCGATATTCGGAGATTCCCCGGTCGACTTTACCGACGAGCTGACCCACCGGGGACGCTGTTCTTCGAGGGCTTCGCTCACCTGCGATGCCAGCAATGTCGACTCATAGGACAACCAGTATTGTGCCCTCACCTCCACGCGACGCCTCTGCTGCTGGGTGAGCAATGCGGCAAATAACCCGACCGACAGAACCTCCAGGAGCACAAGCCCAGCCAGCATCTGCCAGCGAATGGATCGGGGCCACCACCGTATGCGCAATGCTCTACCCCCGAGAGGATTTTAAGGCCTTAGTCCACCGGATTGCTCGCCGAGACTGCCTCACGCGACTCGTCCCGGACCCTCAGTTTTTGAAGCAGCGACGCCGCAATCTGATGTCCGTGAAAGCGCCCGTTCTCAATAAAAATCTCGCTGGTGCGCGAACCCGCCACAATCACGCCTGCTAAATAGATGCCGGGAACGTTGCTTTCGTGTGTCTCGGGGTCGCAGACCGGCAACCGGTCGGGGCCCTCGAAGCGAACTCCCAGGCGCTCCAGAAAGCTGAAGTCCGGATGATAACCCGTCATAGCGAAGACGAAATCGTTGGGCAGAGTCTCGGAGCCCGCGGGCGTTTCCACCACAACGGCGTCGGGCGTGATCTCCACAACCTGCGACTGAAAATAGGCCTTGACCTCGCCGCTCTTGATGCGATTTTCGATATCCGGCTTGATCCAGTACTTTACGTGGGGCTGTATGCCCGCGCCACGATGAATGAGCGTAACCCGCGCGCCGTGACGCCACAATTCAAGCGCGGCAATGGCCGCGGAATTCTTGCCGCCGATCACAGCAACATCCATGCCGTAGTAAGGATGGGGATCGTGGTAATAGTGATGTACCTTGCTTAGGGTTTCCCCCGGAATGCCCATCCAGTTGGGCAAATCGTAATAGCCGGTGGAGAGCGCGAGTTTGCGCGCCTTCAGCTCACCATGGCGTCCAAAACGATCCGTGGTCTGCACTGCGAAATCGCCATCGACGCCGCTGACACGCTCCACGCGGTGATATTGGCGAATATCCAGCTGATAATAAGCCGCCACCGTGCGATAGTATTCGAGCGCCTCGTTGCGGGTTGGTTTGGCGTTGGGGCTGGGGAAGGGAATTCCGCCAATCTCCAGTAGCTCCGAGGTCGTGAAGAATGTCATGTGCGCGGGATAGTGAAATATCGAGTTGCAAACGCAGCCCTTGTCGACCAGCACCACGCGAAAGCCGGCTTTTTGCGCCTCGATGGCCGTGGCTAGCCCGGTTGGCCCCGCTCCCACTACTAGGAGATCAAAGACAACATCCTGTCCCGCATGTACCGTTGCATCGCTCATGCTTCTAGATTAGAACCTGTCGTTCACTTTCGCACGCGCAGGGGTTGCGCCGGCCTGATGACGTTGGAACGAAAAAGCTCCAGCATTTGCTGGAGCTTCGTCGCATGACTGACTTGGATGGAAGACCTATACGAACGCGGGCGTCGGCTCCATAAGGGTGATCACCGCGGTTTCAGCCGATTCCGGTACCGGGGAAGGCATCGCGGCGGCAGCCTGCGTCGGCGCATGGGCGGGACGAGTGAGCTTGTGAACGAAGTGATATGGGGGCCACGGGCCGGAAAGCTGCATCTGGCATTCGTGCATGATAGCGCTGGTGGTGGCGAATTTGTTCTGATAGCGCTCCACGCACTTGCGGTCGATCAAATGCGCGATATCCAGCAGCATCTTGCCGTTGTCCATCAGCCGGCAGCTGACCTCTTCATCGAGCGGCTGGAAGAGCCGATGCATCTGGAAGCTGACGGCACGCGCACGCGTTTGCCGCTCGCGCGCCCGCGATGCGTTCTCGCGCAGGTTGCTGAGGTAGGCCCGCCCGACGCTTTCACTCGCCAGGTGCTTCTCAATCTCTTTGCTGCAGCAGTCATCGACAAAGATCTTGAGGTGCATCTCAGTCTTACCGCGCAGCTTATCAATATTGCCGAGGAATTGGCGCTGATTGGAGCGGATGGACTTGCGCAGGATTTCGTCGTCGTGAAAGACAGTGCCGAAACGAAAGGGAAGGACGGTGGAATGACGAAAGCAGTCCGCAATCACTCGGGCGTGGTCCACGCCCGACTTCTGGCAGAAGGCCTCCTGAGGATTGTGTTCGCTTACAACCACCGCAAGGTCGCTGGCCGGATAAAGAAAAACCTGATTGCCACTGACTCCAAGCACGGATTCCATTGGAACCGGTTTACGATGACGCGCTAAAGCAGGAAAATTTTGTTTTTCACCGATGCAGTAGGCATACCATGCCATGACGAGACACTCCGTCCGCGTGCGCCCCTATGGTCAGGCGCCGCTGGTTGATGAAGCTCTGTGAACTTGGGAACAACTGCATGCATAGTGGTACGATGGCGGAACCATAGTCTCGGCTTCCTGAGACTAACCGGAATAGTAGTCTTCCGAAAATACGACTGGCAACACCCCAGTGGAAAAAGTTAACGAGAGTGTGTAAACTGTGGGAAAGTCGTGTTGATTATATAAACTAATCATTTGATCCCATAAATTTAGTGTGCCAGCGCACCAAGACTTGGTCCGATCCGGCCAAGTCGCCCGATCCAGATCGAAGAAGGGCTCCGGCCCGATTTAGGGACTTCTTCGCAGGCCGCCGGCCTTCAGCCCGAGGTGGCTGGGCGATTGGAGGGCGATTCGGTAACCCTTCAGGATCTTTCCCGCGGGCCAAACTCTAGTAGACTCAACGGAAGAATGCTTGGCCCTTCCCGATCAGCTTACCGCTTTCTCTCCGCTCTAGCCTCTTTCGCGCTTCCGGTACTAACAGCCGCGGGATGGATGTCAGTTTCCTCGTTTGCCACCGCACAGGGAACGCACCTATGGACGCAATCGCAGATGGAAGAGTTCGAGAAAGGCACTCCGGACGGGGTGGCAATTGCGAGCGACGGGCAGCTGCGCCAAGGACCGGGGCTGACTGAGCAACTGACCACACCGTCAACATTTGTGTGGGCGCTGGTTGCCGATAAGGCAGGCCAGGTTTTCGCTGGAACCGGCACGCCAGCGTCTGTGCTGCGGTTGGCTGGGCAGAGAGGCGAAGAGCCCTTCATACTCTTCGAGACCAAAGACCTAAGCGTTCAAGCTTTGTGCCTGGGGCCGGATGGCGCGCTCTACGCAGCAACGCTGCCCAGCGGCAAGGTCTACAAGCTGAATCCCAGCGCGACAGCGAAACAGGATGAATCCAGCGCCACGGTAGTCTTCGATGCCGCCAAGGTTGGTGCGGCGGCCGGCGGAGAGAGCAAAGCGGCAATGCCGCAACCGAGCGCTCAATCCCGCTACGTTTGGGCACTCACCTTCGACGCCGCTGGACGGCTTTATATTGCAACCGGCAATCCCGGCGCCGTCTACCGTGTCGATCCCTCGAAACCGGGTGCGACGCCGGAGCTTTTCTTCAAGAGCGATGAAGCGCATATCCGCACTCTTGTGTGGGACGCAAAAGGAAATTTGATTGCCGGTTCCGATGGCTCGGGGCTGGTTTACCGCATCGATCCGCAGGGCAAGGGATACGTGATCTTTGAAGCGTCGCGGCGCGAGATTACGTCCGTCGCAATCGGGGCGAACGGCACGATCTATGCAGTGTGCGTGGGGGACAAGAGCCGCAACCCGCTGCCCCCATTGCCGGTGCAGGAAATCGGCTCGGTCAGTGTCACGATCATGCAGCCGGAGTCGCTGCAGGCGGCGAACGCCAGCGCCTCGGTACCCGAAGGGACGGATATTTACGCTTTGACAGAGGGACAGGCGCCGCGCAAACTCTGGTCGGGCAAAGACGAGATTGTGTATGCGCTGGCTGCTCAGTCCGATGGTTTATTGGCGCTGAGCGGGAATCGCGGACGCGTCTTTCGCGTTCATGACGACGGCAGCTACGCCGATGTGGCCCATCTGCAGGCGCAGCAGGGCCTGAGCCTGGCTATCGTTCAGGGCGGGGAAGGAATGGGCGGAGCCCTCATCGGTACCGGCAACACCGGCAAGGTGTTTCTGCTGGGCGCATCGGAGAAGCACGAATACGCGAGCGATGTTCTGGATGCGGGCGCGTTTGCGCGCTTTGGGCGCGTTGAGGTTGAACCGGGTTCGGCAGGCTATGAGATTTTGACCCGTTCCGGCAACGTGGAGCAGCCTGTACGCGGTTGGAGCGATTGGCGACCGTTGCAGGATGGCTCCATCGCCTCGCCGCCAGGTCGTTTTCTGCAATGGAAGGCCGAACTGCACAAAGACGGTGTGCTGGGAAGTGTGGGCGTCAACTATCTGCCTGTGAATTCCGCGCCTGTCGTTGATGATCTAGTAGTCGTTCCAGGCGCGCGCTTGAATCCGCAGAACGCAGTTTCCCAGAACCAGACGGTGAGCATCGCGTTCAACTCGCCCAGCCAGGGTGCGACGGTCAACTTCGACGCTGGATCGAGCGGCGCCCTGCAGGCCAACAAGGACCGCACCGGTGTGACCGTGCGCTGGGCCGCGCATGATGACGACGGCGACGACCTGATCTATTCTCTCTACCTGCGCGGCGACGGCGAGACGGTGTGGCGGCTGCTCAAAGACAAAATTACCGACAAGGCCTACAGCTTCGACGCCACGCTGATTCCCGACGGCGGGTATCGCATCAAGGTTGTCGCTTCCGACGCGCCTTCGCATGCGCCAGGCGATGCGCTGACCGGGGAAAAAGTCAGCGACCGCTTCGAGATCGACACTACGCCGCCGGCGATTGCAAACTTGAAGGCGACGGCCCAACAAGCGACCTGCTCCGGGGCCGACTGCAAGAAGCAGTTGCTTGTCAGTTTTGATGCCGAAGACGCCATTTCGCCCATTGCGCACGCCGAGTACTCGCTGGACGCAGGTCCGTGGCAGTATATCGATCCCGTGGGCAAGCTCTCCGACGCGAAGACGGAACATTACGAATTCCGTGTCGACTTCGGGGCCGGCGGAGAGATCGGCGAGCACCTGATCACCGTCCGGGCCTACGATCGCTACGACAACGTGGGCGTGGCCAAAACGGTGATTCCCGCCCAGGAACGGTAGGCGCGATGCGATTCGAGCTTTACGTAGCGGCGCGGTACCTGAAAGCCAAACGGCGGCAGGCCGTGGTGGGCATTGTCACAGCGATCTCCGTCGTAGGCGTCATGGCTGGCGTAGCAGCATTGATCATCGCGTTCGCCATCACCAACGGCATGCAACGCGATCTGCAGGATAAGCTGCTCGGCTCCAGCGCGCACGTGCAATTGATGCAGGTGGAAGGGAACGGCATTCCCAACTGGCGGCCGCTGTTGGCCCGTTTGCGCAATGTGCCGCACGTAACTGCGGCCTCGCCGGGCTTGTACGAGCAAGTGGTCGTGGCGCGCGGCGCGCGTGACGGGTACGCACTGATCGAGGGAATTCTGCCCGATGACGAACGCAACGTGAGCGATCTGCTCGCAACAGCTACTCCGGGAGCGGTAGGGGAGTTGGAACCGAGGCCCCAAACGGCCGGCGCGACGAATGCGGAACTACCGCCGATCGTCCTGGGCAGCGACCTCGCCGAGACCATCGGAGCGGTTGCCGGCGATTCCGTCATGGTGGTGAGCCCGCAGGGAGAACTGTCGCCGATGGGCGGACTCGTGCCCAAGTACATGACATTTCGCGTTGCGGGAACATTTCACTCCGGCTTTTATCAGTACGACGCCGAGATGGGCTTTCTTCGCCTTGCCGACGCACAGCGCCTCTTCGATGAGCCCGATCTGCTCTCGGTGATCAGCTTCAAAGTCGATGACCTGAACCGCGCTCCGGAGATTGCCCGCGTCATTGAGCAGGCAGCCGGCCCGGGTTACATGACGAACAACTGGATGGAGCAAAACCGGGAGCTGTTTCGGGCTCTCAAGCTGGAGCGAGTGGTCACGATTATCGTGATTGCGCTCATCGTGATCGTGGCCGCGCTCAACATTCTCATCGCGCTCACCATGATGGTGATGGAGAAGACGCGCGACATTGCGGTGATGATGAGTTTCGGTGTGGATCCCGGCCAGGTGCGCCGCATCTTCATGTTGCAGGGCCTCCTGATTAGCGTGATCGGCACCGTGCTGGGGCTCGCGCTCGGCTACTTCGCGTCGTGGGCCGGCGGGTACTACCACTTCATCCATCTCTCTGCCGAGGTCTATTCCATCGATACGCTGCCGTTTGCGCCCCGTGTGCTCGATGGCGTGATTGTTTCCGCGGTTTCGATTGGAATCTCGCTGCTGGCGACACTGTATCCTTCATCGGCGGCGGCGTCGGTGCTTCCGGCCGAGGCGTTGCGCTACGAGTGAGCCGCCTTACTGCGGCGTGATAATCCCGCCCAGCGCGTGACGCCGCGGCAGAACGATGCCGCGATGATCCACTTCCGCTGCGTGGGGCAGGTCTTCGGGCAAGCTTTTACGGTCGATCAGCGCGCCTCCACAGGCAGGGCACCAATCGGCTTGCGTGGATTCTGCCAGCACCGCATGGCATTGGCTGCACATTCGCTCCATGCCAAGAGCTTATCGCATGCAGGTTCCCTCGTTCCCCGTCTTTCGTACACTGGAGACATGCCCCCTCTGGTTCGTCCCGTGCGTCTCGTCGCGATCGATATGGACGGCACTCTGCTGCCCGCCCATTCACAAACCATGAGTGAGCGCACCGGGCGGTCTCTGCTGGCCACGCAGGAAGCGGGCATCACGGTGGCCATCGCGACGGGCCGACGCTTGGCCTACACCCTGCCGTTGATTGAAGGCCTTGGCTTGCGAGCGGATACACCCCTGATTACGTCGAATGGTGCAGTGACGTGCACGCTGGGCGGCGAGATCATCGACAGTTGCCATATGGATGCGCGCATCGCGCGAGGCGTGTGCGGGGTGCTTCGTCCGTTTGGGACTGTGGTTTTCACCTTCGACCGGCCAGGGCGAGGCGAATTGGTTCTCGAAGATTTCGACCAGGCCCATGGGCGCATCGCTCTGTGGGTTGAAGCCAACCGGAACGCGATTGAGGTGGTGAAGCCGCTGGAACTTGCTTTGGTCGAGGGCGAGGACCCGATACAGGGCATGGCGGCCGGGAGTATCGAGCGGATGCGAGCAGCAGAAAAAGCGCTGAAGGCGAGTGAGTGGAGCGCGGCTTGCGGCAGCGCACGCACCGAGTATCCGGCGCGTGATTTGTCGATTCTCGATCTTCTGCCGCTCGGAGTGTCGAAGGGATGGGCACTGGAGCGGCTTGCGGCGCGGCTTGGTGTGGACCGGAAAGAGACCATGGCCATCGGCGACAACTGGAACGACGCAGAGATGCTGGAGTGGGCAGAGCAGGGAATCGTGATGGCAAATGCAGCTCCTGAGTTGCGCGCACTGGCAAAGACGCGCGGCTGGAAGCATGCGCCCTCCAGCGATGATGATGGAGTGGCGGTGATTTTGGAAGCACTACTGGCGAAGATGACGGCGGCAAAAGCATGAGCGGCGGGTTCAAACTCGGACGCAGTCTGCGAACAACCGTTTTTGTTGCGATCGCGGCCGTAGCGGCGCTTTTGATCCTTGGCGTGCAAGCACATGCCGCTGAACGGGTGACGCTGCGTAACGGGTTCGAGCTGCGTTGCGATCATCATGCGCTCGTGAACGGGCACATGCGCCTCTACCTGAGCGCGGGCGAGGATAACTACATTGAATTCGCTCCGGAGGAGATTGCAGCTTTTGAACAGGTTCCTGACCCGCCTGTCGTCGCGGCGCCTGCCACTGCGCAGAATTCGAATCGCAGTGCAAAGCTGACTCCGGTCGACCTGCGCGAGATGCTCGTGCGCGCGGGAACCGAGCACAACCTGGATGTGGATTTACTGGCCAGCGTGGTGAAGGCGGAGAGCGGCGGCAATGCGCGGGCCGTGAGCCACGCTGGTGCGCAGGGGCTGATGCAGTTGATGCCGGAAACGGCCGCTGGCCTCGGAGTGCAGGACAGCTTTCAGCCCGAGCAGAATGTGCGCGGCGGATCGACGTATCTCGATGCGCTGCTGACGCGCTATCACGACAACGTGGCTTTAGCGTTGGCCGCATACAACGCTGGACCGGAAGCCGTCGACAAATATCATGGGATTCCGCCGTACAGCGAGACGCGCGCTTACGTGGCCCGCGTGATTCATGAATTCAACCGCCGGGTTCTGGCCCGCGAGGCCGAGGCGAGGCGCGCTTCCGCGACCGCTCCAGCGGTCCACCCCGCATCCTCGCATTGAGCGGCGGCCGGAGCATATCTTCTCGATTTCAATTTAAGGTGCAACTCGTTACTGGAAAGGGGCTTTGGTTAAGGTTCCAGAAGCATTCTAGCCATGGCTGCGTGAGAACATACTTATTGGGCCTTATCGCGGCTTGTAAGAGGGAGTTTGCTTGAAGAAGAGTCAATGGATCGTGGGCACTCTGGCGCTGGTTGCTCTGACTGCGCTGGTGATTTGGGCTCGCGCTCATGTCCAATTCAATTTCCACGTTTTTGCTTCCCAGGTAGCCCTGGCCGACTGGCGCATGATTGTCTTTGCCACTCTTTGCATCTATTCCAATTTCGTTTTTCGCGCGTTCCGTTGGAGCCAGCTGGTACGGCACACGCAGAAAGTTCCGCCCCTGTCGCTGCTGGGGTCGCAGGTGATCGGGTTTACCGCGGTGGCGTTGATCGGCCGCGTTGCGGACCCGGTGCGGCCTTACCTGGTCGCGAAGAAAACGGGCCTCTCGTTGAGCACGCAGGTTGCGGTATATATCGTTGAGCGGTTAGTGGACGCGGGATCGGTGGCCTTGATTTTTTCGATTGCCATGATCTGGGTTCCGGGTGACGCAATCCTGAACGCAACGGCGCACACGAGCCCGTTGGCGCATCTCGCTTCGCATCACCGGCTGCTGGCTTTGTTTGTTGCGCGATACGGCGGATTGGTTCTTACGCTCCTTGGAACGCTCTTCCTCTTCGCGGTGCGCCTGGCGGGAGGCCCCGTCGCAACATTCTTCGAGCGCAGTTGCGGGCTGGTGTCAAAGAGCCTTGGCCAAAGCGTTGGTCACAAGATCCGCATGTTTCATGCCGGCCTCGACACCATGCGCTCATGGCGCGACTTTGCTGTCGTGGTGGGCCTTTCGCTCAGCATGTGGATGCTGATCTGCTTTGCCTATTTCGAGACGTGCAGGGCCTTCACCGCCAGCCCGGAGCTGGCCGGAATCACAATTTCGCAGTCGGTTTTGCTCATGGTAGCCAGCGGTACAGCCAGCATTATTCAGCTCCCGGTGTTGGGCTGGTTCTCGCAGATCGGCGCCGTGATGTTGGCGCTCACAGCGATTCTGGGCGCGAATGCGGAAGCCGCAACCGCTTGCGCCGCGACGCTCCTGCTGGTCACCTTCCTTGGAATCGTGCCCGTGGGGTTGATATGGGCCCGCTTCGAGCACGTGAGCCTGCGCAAGGTGACAACGGAGAGCGAGAAGGCAGAAGAAAGCCTGGAGGCCGGCGAGGCTGAAGGCCGCCCTGATTCCCGAGGGCACGATAAGCATGTTGCGTCAGCCGAGCGCTGATGCTCCCGATGACGGCGCCTAGGGCGTGGCTGGTGAATTTCGATTGCCGTCCGCCTCGTGCAAATAGCGAATGGACTCCGGTCCCACTGCTCCGCCGGTCATGATCATGCTCATCGCCTGTTCCATGGTCAGGTCGGTCTCGATGACCCGTTCGATGGGCAAAATCTGCAGGAAGGCCGAAGTGGGATTAATGGCATTCGGCACCAATACAGCGGCTAGCGGCTGTCCGCTGGTCGCATCGCGGAGCGTTCGCGTGAGAAATCCGACGCATTTCTGGCCGGCAATAGGGAAGTCGATCAGAACCACGCGCTGACTGGCGCCTTTCTTGGCCATCATGGAATCCAACAGTTGCCGTACGGACGTGTAGACCTTGGCGACGAAGGGCAAGCGCTCAAGGACGGACTCAAAAAGCCCGAACATTTGCCGCCCGATCACGAGAGAAGTCACGCGTCCAACCACGTAAAGAACCGCCAATGTGAGCAGGATGGCGAGCGCGGGCTGCAGCCATGGATTGTTGAACCATCCCCGGGGAAAGGAAGCCGCGATGAGCTGGACCGCAGGCAATCCCGCCTTGGCCAGGGTTTCCAGGAGGAAGCTGAAGATCAGGTATGTGACAAAAAGTGGGCCGATGGTGATGATTCCGGCCAGGATATTGCGCTGCAGACTGCGCAGCGTGTGGTGGATGGGTCCTTTCACGAGCGTCACCCCTTTACGATCATTGTTACGAGCATACCCGGCGCGGGCCGGGCGTGGAATGCGGCGGAAAATACAAAAAGTGTTTTCAATCGGCGCAAAATCAGCTATATATGGGGATTGCCGTCTCTCGTAACGGCAGAAAGAATGCCATGAACGATTCCGAGAGTTTCGACCTGAGCGACCAAGACCAAGCCGCACCGCAAGCGACAGCGCCGCGCCCGCGCGCCGTGGGATCGCCTTTATCAACCGGCGTTAGCCGGCATGCGTCGTATCCTCCTTCCGAGGGCGGCGTCAAGCGGCTCACGCCGCCTCCGCCAGGCCGCGCGCTGGGCGGGGAACCTGCCGCCAATGATGATTCCTCGAGCCTGCAACGCGCCGTATCTGTGCTTCGCTCTGCGCTTCCATTTGTGCAGCGCCTGTTGCCATTGCTCGACGGAAATATCGCCTCGACCATCAGCAATCTGCTTACGCCTCACCCGCATCCGCAGGCGCCTCCTCCATCAGCCAAGCTTGACCTGGTGCCCATCGAAGACGGACTTGCCGAGTTGCAGACGCAGCACCAGAGCTTACGCGAGCAGGTGACGGAGCAGAATAATTCGATCAAGCGGGTTGAAGATCAGCTGGAGATGGTGCGGGAAGCCACCGACCGGAACACGCTGGAGCAGCAGGAGCTGCTTGAGGATCTAAAAGCCTTCGGGAACAAGGTCAAGATCGTCGTCATCCTTGCGCTGGCGCTTGTGGTAGCTGGTTTCTTGATGACGCTCGCGCTCTTTCTACACATTCAGCGCGTATTGCCGTAGACATTCTCAATCGGAAGCGCACCGGCGCGCCTTAAAGCTCCAGCACGTTATCTTCAATGGCGAGCCGGACATTGCCGTCGGATTTGGCCAGGCGGCGGACCGCTTCAGGCTTGTCCACTTTGGCTTTCAGCATCACAAGCGCCACGGGAACGCTGCGCCCGGCACTCTTGATTGTGTCGACGGCGGTTGCGCGATCGATATTGCAGGCGCGCATCAGGATGCGAATACCGCGCTCCACCAGCTTTGAGTTCTGCATGTGCACGTTGACCATCAGGTTCTCGTACACATAACCCAGCCGCGTCATCGCGCCGGTAGTGATCATGTTCAGGATCATCTTCTGCGCGCTGCCGGCTTTCAAGCGCGTGGATCCAGAGATGACCTCGGGGCCGACTTCGGCCACGATGGTGATGTCGGCGGCGCCTGCGAGCGGGGTTCCCTGGTTGCAGGTGACGGCCGCGGTATGGGCTCCGCGGGCGCGGGCGTAAGCTACTGCGGCTACGACATACGGCGTGCGGCCCGAAGCGGAGACGCCGACGATAATATCTTTGCGCGTGGGACGCCGCCGCGCGATGTCACGCTGACCCAACTCTTCGGAGTCTTCATTGACCTCGACCGCGGAGGCCAAGGCCTTGGGCCCGCCCGCCATGATGTACTGCACCTGGCCGGGGGCCGTCGAATAGGTGGGCGGACATTCTGAGGCGTCCAGCGCGGCAATCCGCCCGCTGGAGCCGGCGCCAATATAGACCAACCGGCCGCCGTCGCGGAGGCAGCGCGCCACCTGGTCGATCACAGCGGCAATTTCAGGGATGGCTTTCTTAACCGCCGCTGCGACCTTGGCATCCTCGTGGTTGATGATGCGGGCAATTTCGAGTGCGGATTTCGTGTCGAGGCCCTGAGAGGCCTCGTTCTGGCTTTCCGTCGTCAGTTCTTGAAGCAGTGCGGCCTGGTCGTTATTCGTATCTTTGATCCGGGAGCCGGCCGTTTCCTGCATCGTGGTGCTGGGTAGCATCGCGTCAGACCCCAGCTTTGATTGTAACTATAAAAACACGCAAGCATAAAACTTTGTTCTGCCGTATCCCGGGTTGTAACCCGGGAACACTTACTAAAGGGATTTACGCACGGCGTCGTGAAAAAGCGGCCTGACCTCGCGGATCAGTTGATTTCGGCGGTCCGGCCAGGTGCGGTTGGTGAGCAAAACCACGGCGACCGCCGCGTCCAGATCAATCCATAAGGAACAGCCGCTGTAACCGAGATGTCCGATGGAGTGCTGCGCAAAATGTTTACCGGAAGACGAAGGCTGCGATGGCGTGTCCCATCCCAGCGCAAAGGAATTGCCCTCAGGCGGTTGCGGTTGAGCAAAGCGATTCAAAACGGCCGGGTCGAAAAGGCAGGGATCTTCCTCGGAGCCGGCCGGCCTTGCCTTGCCCAGGGTTGCGCTGGCGAAGCGCAGGAGGTCAGGGACGTTGGAGAAGAGGCCCGCATGTCCTGCCACGCCGTTCAGAACCCACGCATTTTCGTCCTGCACCTCGCCCTGGATGCGGCGATGGCGAAAAGTGGTGTCTTCTTCTGTCGGCGGGATGGTGGGCCGCAATGCCGGCGATGGGCAGAATCCAGTGGCCGTCATGCCCAGTGGCTGAAAAACTTCGCGGTGCGTCCATGTAGCAAAGTCTGTGCCGATCAGGATCTCAAGCGCGTTGCCGAGGAGGATGAAGCCGGGGTCGGAATACTCGGCGCGGGTGCCCGGGGCGGCCTGGAGTGGCAGCTCGAGGCAAGCCTGGAAAAGTGCGGCGGGCGTGGTCGCAGTCCGGAAAAACTCCACGGTTCCCGGTAAGCCGGAATTGTGGGCGAGAAGATTCCGCAATTTGACGGTGCGCGCCAAATCTCCGGATGCGCGTCCGATCACAAAGCCGGGCAGCAGTTCGCACAGCGGCATTTCCAGATCGAGTTGACCGCGCTGGGCGAGGAGCATGGCCGCAGCCGCAGTCGCTGCGACTTTGGTTAAGCTAGCCAAGTCATACACAGTGTCAGCGGCCACGGCGGGCGCGCTTTCTTCATAAGTGAATCGCCCCAGCGCCCCCTGGAGCACAACGTCATCCCCCACCAGGACGCCGAATGCGCATCCCGGGAACGCTCGCGCCGCAATAGCGTCCTCCAGAATATGGAGGGCAGCGGCAAACCGGCCCGTCTTTTCGAGGGGTGCGTCAGTAGATGGATCGCTTTTCGAGGTCATCGCTTTCTCGTAGGGTAACGCGCGCGGCTCTGGCGCGGCGAAGACGCCGCACTTTTCGCTGCCGGAGGCGGGAATTCGGGCTATCCTTGTGTCCGAGAGCGCCGTCTATTTCATGGGGGGTTCATATGGCACCGCTGCGCGGATGGTTGCGGGCAGTCTGTTTTGTGAGCCTTATTTCCGTGGGCGCCAGCTATGGCATGGCCCAGGCCGCGGGCCAGCCTGAACCAGCTCCTGACGTTCCGCCGTCAGCCGCGGCACAATCTCCAACCTCGCCTGTAGCGAACCCCTCCGCGCAGCCCGCAGCGCCTGCCGAGGAGCCCGCATCTCCCGCAAAAAGGACATACACCGTGCCTGCGGGCACCAAGGTACTTTTGCAACTGAAGAGCGCCATCAACACCAGGAGCGCCAAGGCGGGCGACGGTGTGTACCTGATCTCCATCTTTCCCGTCGTGGTGGGTAACCGCGTGATGATCCCAACGGGAGTCTACGTGCAGGGCGTCGTCGATCGGGTCCAGCGCGGTGGGCGCATCAAAGGGAAAGCGCAGCTCGACATGCACTTTACCTCCATCATTTTCCCCAATGGCTCGGTGGTAGAGATTCCCGGGGTTGTGGACAGTATGCCGGGCGCAAAGCAACAGACCGTGAAGGACGACGGGGAGGGAACCATCGAGCAGAACGGCGATAAAGGCCGCAACGCAGGTCGTACTGCGGAAATCGCCCTCCCGACCGGTGCGGGGGTGGGCACCATCGGCGGGGCTGAGTCGGGGCATCCCATTGAGGGCGGGTTGGCCGGGCTGGGCGCTGGCCTCGCCACCGTGGGCGTGGTTTCGCTCTTCACGCGCAATGCCGATGTGGATATTCCTACCGGTACGCAGGTAGAGATGGTTCTGCAACGGCCGCTGCAGCTGGAGGATGAGAATCTGGCAGGTGTGGGCGAACCCGGAGCTGCGCCGGCGCTGGTTCCGGCCTCCACCCAGCAGAGACCCATCACGTCGCATCGTCCGCGGATTATGTGCCCGCCGGGAAGCCTCGGTTGCGAGTAATCTAGATGTAGATGCATACCGGTTCCGACGCCCCTACTCTTTCCGATTCCAGCGTGAACGCCGAGTTCACCGCTCCTTCGCAGCCCTCCGGTCCTCCACCGGCAGCGCCGCGCAAATCCATGGGCTTTATGCTCTGGTTGCGCGATCTGCTCATATCAACTATCGCCTCCGTTCTCATCATTACCTTTCTTTATCAACCAGTGCGCGTGGAGGGCACCAGCATGTTGCCGCGCCTGGAAGACCGCGACCGTCTCTTTATCAACAAGTTCGTCTACCACGTCTCTGCCATCCAGCGCGGCGATGTGGTCGTTTTCCGGCATCCTGCATCGTATGACCCGCAACGAAGTTACATCAAGCGTGTCATCGCTCTGCCGGGCGATACGCTTCGCATCGATCATGGTCGTGTCTACGTGAACGGAATGCTCTTGCACGAGCCGTACGTCCCGCTGGAATTTCGCGATAACCAGTCCGTGCCGGAGATGGTCATCCCTGCCGAGAGCTACTACATGATGGGCGACCATCGGTCGATTTCGCAGGATAGCCGGTATTTTGGGCCCGTGGACCGCTCGCTCATCTACGGGAAGGCCGTTTTCGTCTACTGGCCGGCCCGCGATGTGGGCGTGGTGCACTAGGGCCGTGGAAAACGAAGCGAAATCGGGCCGCAAAACCTGCTAAAATCGATTGAATCCACTCCTCGGAGAGGCGATGCAGGCGATCTTAGCGCTCGAAGACGGGCGCATCTTCCGCGGCCAAGGCCATGGGCACCCGGGCGAATGCCAGGGCGAAGTGGTTTTTAATACGTC
>Ga0181529_10001907_pt1 | contig 25973 bp, 23 predicted proteins | sample PEATcosm2014_Bin_36_FD_119763 | JGI IMG/M metagenome (GOLD analysis project Ga0181529, IMG submission 119763) | Peatland microbial communities from MTU Mesocosm Facility, Houghton, MI, USA - PEATcosm2014_Bin10_30_metaG | ecosystem: Environmental > Terrestrial > Soil > Wetlands > Peat | place... | reverse complement strand
GCAGCCCTCGACAACCGCGCGGAATACCGATCTTACTGTTCTGGGAACGCGCTTCAACGTCCAGACACCCCGCGGATTGTCCGGCGTCTCGTTGTCGTACGCGTAACGCCCCGGGTTCCCTAGCCGCGCCGGCAGCTTGTAGTCGTCCCCCGCTTCGCGAAGTTGGATCTCGACCACCTGGCCGTCCCTCCGGCGCCGGATCAGCTTCGCGTTCCGCGCCGTCCGCAGCCGCTCAACGCGCGACGCGTCCGCCAGCTCCACGCACTCGAGTCCACACATCACGGGAACACGTTCCATGGGATACGGCTCTCCTGTCAGTGCTACGGGACCGGGGTAGTTTTGAGCCCCCTCCGCGAGGCTTCGGCCCGCTCTACGCGGCCACGTTCAGGCCACTCTCACATGGTTTCGCCCCCGGATGTGAGCGTTGAAATGGCGGCCAATGGAATCGGCCGCCACCAAAGCATCGTGATCTCCCGGTTCTGTGCCCGGATAGTCATGAATGCGTCCGTTGGAGAACTCAATACGCGCCGTCTTGCTCGCCGGGTCATACCCGATCGCCCTGATCGCCTCGGAAGTGACCGGCTTCATCTGCACACCTACAGCATGAGGTGTTAATTAAGACAAAACAATCCCGATAATGGTAGGGTGGAATTACCATACTTTCGTACCCTGACGGTTTGTGGGGTTGGCCCGAACCAATTGAGGGTAGCGAGGGGAATCCAGGGAACCCGGGTGAAACGATCCACAACGGCCAACGTCGACGGCCAGCCAACTTCCCTCCTAGCACTGTCACCCCGCGAATGCGAGGTGCTGGCGCTCCTGCTCGAAGCCAACAGCAACAAGGAAATCGCCGTCCGGCTCAACATCGCCGAAGTCACCGTCAGGGAATACGTTTGCCGGATCATGGCAGCCATCGACGCCCCCAACCGCGTGGCCCTGTGCCTCTGGGTCCTCACTTACCCCCAAGTCATGCACGGCCATTCCGTGCCCCTCGTCCTCCACCAAGTGGGTTGTCCCTGCGAACGCGACATCTGCCGCTGCCGGCGGGCTGCTTAGTTTTTCCGGGCATTCGTCGTCGTCTCGGGGCTTTCCTACGAAGAACGACGACGACGACTTACCCCAAAAACAAACCCCTCCGGAGGGAGCCGGCGCGTCTCTGTCGTAACTCTCTGTACTAACTCTCAATACGCTGACCTGTGGTGGCTACCTCCGGTAGCCCTCGCAGGGCTACCCCCGGTAGCCATGGAGGGGCTCCCCCTCAAAAGACACCTTTACGCAGCCCATCGTATGGGAGTATAGCTATAGGGAATGGCCAAACTAACCGCAGCCGAAAGAAAGCTCCTAACAAAGCTCGGCGGCATCGGCGGCCGCAAGGCGGCCAAGATCCGGCGGGCGACAATGACGCCAGAACAGCGCTCCGAGAGGATGAGAGCGACAGTGAATGTACGCTGGGCCAGAGTCCGCCAAGACCGAGCGAAAGCGGCGGAGACAATCACTCCTTGACGTCACAGCCCCATCAACGCGCACGCGTTGGCCCGGAAAAGCTGGCTTCGCCGAAAATACTTCCGCAGAACGTTCATCGATCGGTGGCCGGTCTGCGAGGCAATCAGCAGGTCTCCCACTCCCGCCTCTCCCGCCGCTGTGACGAACCCGGCCCGCAAAGAGTGAGCGCTGAAACGGTCGCGCGGATCCAGTCCGATCATGGCGACGCACTTCTTCACGACTCGGGCGACGCACTCCCCATCCATCGGCAGGTTGGCGTGCTTTCGATCGAGGCGCGGGAAAAGCGGGCCGGCCGCGTTGCCGCGCACCGCCAGCCAGGCCTGCAGGCAGCGCACGCCGCACGTCGCCGGCTGGGTGCCGTGCGGTATACCAATCAAACGCCCTCGCCCCTCCTGGTCTTGTTTCTCGCGGCGCACGTTCACGATGAACCCCTGCTCGGTGAATTCGATGTCTTCCAGGTTGAGAGCGGCGATGCTCGAGCGCCGCAATGCCGACGCGAACCCCACTACCACAATGGCGCGGTCGCGCACCGCGATCCGCGTCCCCAGCTCGGCCAGTCTGGTGGAGATCTCGCGCAACTGGTCGAGGCTCAGCGGCCGCATTTCGCGGGGCTGCTCCCCGCGTTGCCGTTGGGCGCCGGTGAGCAGTTGGTAGATATCGGAAGTCACCGGCGACACATGCCCGGCGGTCCGGTGATGATGAGCGATGGCGCAGCTTCTGCGCCTGGCTGTAGTTACTTTCTTGCCGGCGCTCAGCATCGCGGTGAGATACAGCGACACGGTTTCGGGAGAGGCCGGCAAAGCGGCGCGCTCCCATTCGGTGCACCATGCGGAAAACAAAGCCCAGTCGTACGCATAGCCAATTTCAGTGGCTGGCGCAAATCGGCTTTGTCGCAGCCTGGCGCGTTCTTGGTAGAGGCGATCCATCTCGGAGTTACTAGGAAACAAGTGCAGTTGCATAGATACCGCACTGTATCAGGACACCGGGACCGCTCGGGAAAACCCTACATTGTAATCGAAGTCACGGCTTGATTCGCGTCCTGTTCTCCCCACTCGATCCAGCGCCGGACATTGCCTTCGTTCCAGCGCATGGACGTGGACAACGGGCCGAGGTCCCGCGAGGGCTCGATGCGGATCACCTGCAGCGCCGCGCTGGGGCGCCGTCCGATGGCTTTATAGAGCCACCGAAACGGCGCCTTGGTCCAGGCGTTGATGGCGATGGCGCGCCGCGCTCCCATGGCCTCCGCGGCCCATAGCGGCAGAGCGCCGCGGAGTCCGCCGTCGACGTAATACCTGCCTTCGATACGGACCGGCGGGAAGCAGAGCGGTACGCTGCAGGTGGCGGCCAGGTGCTGCCATGTGATTTCGGAATCACGCACCAGGCGGAGGCGCATCAACGGCACTTCCACCAGGGTCAGGCCGAAGGGGACGCGAGGCCGGAATCGCTCGACGAGCTCATGCGCTTTACGATGCAGTCCTTCGGGGCGCAGAATCCCGGTAGCGTGCCAGCCGACCTGCAGGACCTCTTGGGTCGTCGGATCGAGCCACTGGCGCACCAGGTCGTCGGGAGACGCGCCGCCGGCCAGCATCCAACCATTCCAGGCGCCCGCCGATGTTCCCACGATCAGGTCGGGCCGAAGATACCGATGGAGAACGTTCCAGACTCCCGCTTCCCAGGCCGCGAACAGGCCGCCCGCGGAAAGAACCAGTGCCGTCACCAGTTCACAGTAAACAGTTCACAGTTGACAGTCAACCGTCGGTCGCGGTGCCCCGCGGGAGCTGAGGTGTAACTGTAAACTGATAACTGTAAACTGTGAACTTTTCCTTCGATCCCGCGTCCTACGGCCCCGAGGTGCAGGCGATTCTGGCGCTCGATGGGTCGGGCGGACGGCTGCTGCCCCTGACCCGCGGCGCTTGCTCCTGCGCCGCCGCGCGCGACGCCCTGAAGGCCACCACCGCGCGCGTCCTGTTCCCGCAATCCCGCGCGCCCGAAGCGGCGCTGTCGGGACTCTACCTCTACTTCTCCTGTTGGGATGACGCGCACCAGGTGGCGCAGGAGCTGGATACTCCCGAGGGCAGTTATTGGCACGCGCTGGTGCATCGCCAGGAGCCCGACGATGGGAATTCCGCCTACTGGTTTCGCCACGTGGGACGGCATCCCATCTACCCGCGCCTGGCCGCGGCGGCCAATCTGCCACGCTGGGACCCCATGGCGTTTCTTGAGGTCTGCGCCCAGGCCCGCCGCGAGCCGGGGAGCGACGGGGAACGCCGCGCGCGCGAACTGCAGCGCCTGGAATGGCAGATGCTCTTCGACTATTGCGCGGCTAAGCCGGAGCCGGTGTGAACGTCGTGGCAGTATGAACCTGATCCGCTTCCTCTTCGGCGCCGGGGCGAAGAGCCACGACCTGCTGGAGATTCGCCGGCGCCGCGCGGCGATCGCGGAACTGGGTGACGACGGAGTGCGCCAGCTGTACCGGCAGGCGGACGACTTGCGGGATGTGGTCGCCATGGTCTGCGAGGCGGCGGCGCGCACGCTGGGGCTCGAGATGTTCGACGTACAACTCCGCGGCGCCCTGGCCATGGCTCGCGGGCGCATCGCGGAGATGCAGACCGGCGAAGGCAAGACGCTGGCGTCGACCCCCGCGGTGGCGTGGCTGGCCCGCTCCGGCGCGGGCGTCCACGTGATGACCGTCAACGATTATCTGGCGCGGCGCGATGCTCGCTGGATGGGTCCCATCTACCGACTGCTGGGGCTGACGGTGGGCTGCATTCAGCAGACCATGGGCGCTGAAGAACGGCGCCAGGCGTACCGCTGCGACATCACCTACGCCACCGCCAACGAGGTGGGCTTCGATTTTCTGCGCGACCAGATCGCGCTCTCGCTCGACGAGCAAGTGCACCGGCCCTTCGCCGCGGCGCTGATCGACGAGGCCGATTCCATCCTCATCGACGAAGCGCGCATTCCGCTGGTGCTGGCCGGAGGCGAGGCCGACGACGAGGGGCTGGCGCGGCAAGCCGAGGCCATCGTCCGCCACTTTCAAAACGGCCGGCATTTCACGCTCGACGAATTCGGCCGCAACATCGCTCTGACGGCCGAGGGCGCGCGCTGGGTGGAAGGCGCCACCCGTTGCGGCAATATTTTCGCGGAGTCCAACCTTTCGCTGTACACCGCGGTTCACAACGCCATCCACGCCCACGCGCTGCTGCGCCGCGATGTGGATTACGTAGTCAAGGACGGCGCCATCGAGTCGGTGGACGAGTTCAAGGGGCGCATTGCGCAGGACCGCCGCTGGCCCGCCGGACTGCACACCGCCATCGAAGCCAAGGAGCGCGTGGCGTTCAGCCAGCAGGGCCGCGTGCTGGGCTCCGTCACCTTCCAGAACCTGGCGGCTCTGTACCCGCAGATCTGCGGTATGACGGGAACCGCGGCCACGCAGGCCGGCGAGTTTCACAAGTGCTACGGGCTCGAAGTGGAGGCGATTCCCACCAACCGGCCGGTCATCCGCGACGATGAGCCGGACGTGGTTTTCCCCACGAAAGCCGCCAAGGAGCAGGCAGTGCTGCAGGAAATCGCGGAAGTTCACGCCGCGGGACAGCCGGTGCTGGTGGGCACGGCCAGCGTGGAGGAGTCCGAGCGGCTCAGCCGGCTGCTGGGCGCCATTCCGCATGCCGTACTGAACGCGCGCAACGAAGAGGCCGAGGCGGAGATTGTGGCGCGCGCGGGGGAACGGGGCGCGGTTACGATTTCCACCAACATGGCGGGCCGCGGGGTGGACATTCGCCTGGCGGACGGCGTGGCCGAGCTGGGCGGACTGTACGTGATCGGCACCAATCGCCACGAAAGCCGGCGCATCGACAATCAGCTTCGCGGACGCGCCGGCCGCCAGGGCGACCCCGGCCGATCGCGTTTCTTCCTCTCGCTGGAGGACGATTTGCTGGTGCGCTACGGCCACGCCGACCGGCGCCTGAACTACAACGCCGAGGAGGTGCAGCGCCTGGTGGAGGGCCAGAACCTCGAGATTCGCAGCTTCCTGGCCAGGTATGAGGGGGTCGTCGAGGGCGAGCGGCAGTACATCCAGGCGCAGCGGCAGGCGATTCTGGAATCGGAGCAACCCGAACTGGAGAAACGGGTGGCGCTCACCACCATCGACGACCTGTGGAGCGAGTTTCTGTCGGCGGTGGGCGAACTGCGGTCGGGGGTGCACTGGTATTCCTGGGGCGGCCGCGATCCGCTGCACGAGTACCTCACACGCGTCGACGCCATGTGCCGCGAATTGGGAGAACGCATCCCGGTGGAGACCGCCGAACGGCTGGAGAAGGCGCAATCCGGAAGCCTGGAGCCGCCCCAGCGCGGCGCCACCTGGACCTACCTCACCACCGACCGCCCCTTCGGCGACTACACCGAGCGCTTCCTGAAGGGCATCGTGCAGAAACTCCGCGGCGGGCGCGAGTGACCGTCGCAACTGTTAAAGTGGCATGAAGATCGGCGTGGCTGTGCCGGGGATTGGGTAAGATAGACTTGATGTTTCTCGGACACATGACCACAATGAAGCCATTCCGCACCGGGGTTCTGGTGGCCGCCGTCGCGGCCGCGGCAACCGCCGGATTCGCAGCCGCCAAAGGCGATCCCGAAAAAGGCAAAGCCGTATTCGAACAGTGCGCCGTCTGTCACAACGCGGACAGCGAAGACAAGAAGATGGGCCCGGGATTGAAAGGCCTGTTCAAGCGCGACAAGATGACCAACAACAAGAAGCCCACCGAAGCCAACGTGCGCGCCAAAGTCGATGAAGGCGGAAATGGAATGCCGCCCTACAAGGACGTATTGTCCGACGGCGACAAAGACGACCTGATCGCGTACCTGAAAACGCTGTAAGCCAACCGGAGGCTAGCCCAGGATTTCGAGAGCTTTCTTCACCACTGGATCGTCATCCAGCCGCTTGGGCTGCGCCTGAGCGGCCGGCGGCGCGGGGATGGGCTCGCCATTCTCGTCGTAATCGGTGGCCGGCTCTTCGTCGGAAACCTGCTGCGACGGCAGGACGGTGGCGTCCTGAATGGCTTTGCCGCTGGGCGAGTAGTACTTGGCGACGGAGAGGATGATGGCTCCGCCGTCGTCCGTGGTGATGGCCTTGCGAATGGCGGCGTCGCCATAAGTCCGGTCGCCGACCACGCTGCCGCGTTTGTTGTCCAGGATGGCGGCGGCCGCGATCTCCGCCGCGCCGGCCGTGCCGTGATTGGTCAGGAAAGCCACCGGCAGGGTGGTGATGGCCTTGGCCGGGTCGGCCTGGATATCCTGCTGCGGATAGCGCTGGCCCTTCACATAGGTGATGAGACCCTTGTTCAGGAAAAGATTGGCCAGTGCGATGCCGTCTTCCGGAGTTCCCAGCGCGCAGTGGCGGACATCCACCATCAGCTTCTTGGCGCCATCCTTCTGTAGTTTCTGGACGGCCGTCGCGACGTCCTTGACCTGCGCGGCAGAGAGCCCACCCAGCTTGATGTAGCCCACCTGGTTGGCCAGCATCTGGGTTTCCACCGGGGGCATCACCGGGTTGGCGCGCATTAGCGTGACCTTCTGCGGCTCGGGATGGCGGACGCGCACCACGCTGAGCTCCACCGACGTGCCCGATTCGCCTTCGAGCAGCATCTTGGCGTAGGCCAGCGGCATGTCGCGCGTGGAGATTTCCTTGATGGTCTCGATCATGTCGCCAGTGGTGAAGCCGGCCTTATCCGCCGGCGATCCGGGGACTGCGTCCACCACGCCGACATAGCCGAATTTCTTGGAGAGGATCAGGCCGACGTCGGCACGCTTGAGATCTTTGTTCTTGAGGTAGTCGCGGTACTGGTCGGCATTCAGATAGCTGGCGAACGGATCCACGGCTTCGAGCAGGCCATTGAGGGCGCCCAGGGTGACGCTCTTCATGTCCGGCTCTTCCACGTACTGATCCTTGATATACGAGACGACCTCGCTGAACACGCCGATGTGTTTGAAGGTATCGTCGCCGCCGCTGGACTGGCCGAGCACGCTTCCAACCAACAGCAGAACCATGAGGCATGTCGACGCGCTCACGACGGTGTACTTGATACGGCTACTCATAGGATTGAACTCTCCGCGGGGCCTTCCAGCCATTATACCGGCTTTCTATACAGGGGCGGACCCCTCCCCTACACGATTGGACGCGGGGCAGGGAAGTTTGGTTGTAAGGGATTTGGAACCGCGACCGGCAAGGGAGCGGCCCGAGCGGCAGATGAGGTAACCCCTGCTTCTCGATTCTCCCTACCCATTAAGGATGTGGCTCTTCGTCGGGCCGCTCCCTTGCCGGTCGCGGTTCCAAAGCGGCGCCACCCGCGCGAACCCTCGCGGTTGGGAATGAACCGGACCAACTGTAATACAAGGCAGCGAGGCTACCAGCCCATGCGCTCGCGGAGACGGGTGATGTGCGCGGTGTGGTGTTTTCCATGCCATGCGTACAAGGCCAGATTGGTATCCAACCGTACGGGTCCGAGCTTCGAGTGGCGAAACGTTCGGGCCCAATCGTCTTCCGTCATGGCGGCGAACAGCGTTACCCACCGCTCATGCAAGTGCGCGAACAGCGGCAGAGACAGAGCTACGGGACCGCTGCGGGCATCCGGCAATTGCGCCCATTTGGCCTCGTCGTATCCCTTGACCGCGGGCTCCTCTTCGGTCAGCGCCAGGCGGAAACGCACGTAGCTGTTCATGTGGCTGTCCGCCAGGTGATGGACCACCTGACGCACCGTCCAACCGTCGGGACGGTAGGGAGTGTCGAGCTGGCCTTCGTCGAGGCCCGCGATGGCTGCGCGCAACAGCTCGGGAGCCTGCCGGATATCTTCAATCAGGCCCGGCCGGGCGTCTTTCGGGATAGTCTGCGAGAAGTCGAATCTGCCGATGGGATAGCTCAGGTTCATGCCAGCGATGGTAGCATCGCCCGAGCCAGCGGCTGTACGGTTCCTTACCGTTGCCTTACCGTTAGGATCCGCCGGGACTGCCGTTCAGAACCCAGTCGGCCACCTGCTCCATGCGGTCCATCACCATCTCGGGGGCCGGATCCACCAGAGTTTCCGGTTGAAATCCGTAGGTGACGCCGCAGCACCGGACGCGTGCGTTACGCGCCGTCTGGACGTCCACCGAGCTGTCGCCGATCATCAGCGTCCGCGTGCGATCGCAATCCGCCTCGCGCATCAGCGCCTCAATGCCGATGGGGTTGGGCTTCTTGAAATCGAAGCTGTTGCCGCCGTACACCTGAAAGAAGTGCCGGCTGACTCCCAGTCCTTCGACGATCATGCGGCTCATGCGCACCGGTTTATTGGTCAGCACCGCCATCTTTTTCCCGGCGGCTCCCAACCGTTCGAGCGATTCCGCAACGCCGTCGTATAACGTGGTGAAGTCCAGGACGTGCTCGCGGTAATACTCCAGAAAGAACTCCAGGGCTTCCTCAACCTCCAGTTTGGTGGCCTCGTCGCCGAGCGCCCGCTGGATCAGAATGGGCGCTCCATTGCCGACGTACGAATACACTTTCTCGAAGGCCAGCGGGGTCATTCCCATGTGGGCGCGGGTGGCATTCACGGCGTGCGCCAGGTCCAGCCTGGAATCGATGAGGGTCCCATCCAGGTCGAAAATCAACAGGTCCATTACCCTCGATACTAGCAGCCGGGGCGCCTGCGGAGAGACTGCTATACTGAAGGATTCGAGACCGTACACACCAAGGAGTTACATGATTTCCGCAACACAATTGCGCCCGGGAATGGTCGTCAAATTCAATAACGAACTGTATTCCGTCTTCTCGAAAGACCACCGCACGCCCGGCAACCTGCGCGGATTCGTCCAGGCCAGAATGCGAAGCCTGCGGACCGGAACCATGATCGAGCACAGGTTCTCCTCCGAAGACAAAATCGAAAAGGCCGTCCTCGACGAGCAGGAGATGGAGTATTTGTACGACGACGGCGAATACTACTACTTCATGAACACCGAGACGTTCGAGCAGATGCATCTCATGAAGGATCTGCTGGGCGATGCCACCAATTACCTCATCCCGCAACTGAAAGTCGCGGTTGAGTTTTATGAAGGCAAGCCGATGAGCGTGGAACTTCCAGTCACCGTCGACCTGACCGTGGTGGAGACCGAGCCGGGCCTTAAGGGCGCGACCGTTTCCAACGTCACCAAGCCCGCGAAAACCGAAACCGGACTCATGGTGCAGGTGCCGCCGTTTATTGTGGAAGGCGAAAAGATCCGCGTCAATACCAGCGACGGCTCATACCAGGAACGCGCGTAAGGCCGCCGCCAGGGCTGCTTCTTCCGCTGGCAGAACCGTTCGTAAATCGATCACCAGACGGTCTTTTTCGATCCGCGCCACCACCGGCGGATCGCCCGCGCGCAGCCGCTTTTCGGCGTCCACGGCGTGCGCGCCGTCAAGCGCGATCAGCCACGTCGGCAGGGATTGCTCGGGCGTCGCGCCGCCGCCGATCACGCTCTCTCCCGCAATCACTTCCGCCGGTAAACCGGGCATCTGCTCCAGCAGCGCTGCGGCGCGCTCGCGGATCCGTTCGGGCGTCTGGCGGATCATAGCCAGGGCCGGCACTTCATCCCAGCGTTCCAGCACGATGCGGCGCAGGGTCTGCTCCAGCGCCTGATAGACCAGTTTGTCCAGCCGCAGCGCGCGAAACAGGGGATTACCCCGCAACCGCGCCACAATCTCCGGCGTTCCCGCCAGGATGCCGGCCTGCGGGCCGCCCAGCAGCTTGTCGCCGCTGAACGAGATCAGGTCAGCGCCGGCGCGCAGGCTGTCCGCGGCCAGCGGTTCCGCGATGCCGAAGGCGCTCAGATCGGCGATGCAGCCGCTGCCCAGGTCCTCGTACACCGGAAGGCCGGTCTCGCGCCCCAGGGCGACCAGATCGGCGAGCTCCGGCCGCGCGGTGAATCCCGACATGCGGAAATTGCTGGGGTGGACGCGCAGAATCAGCCGCGTTCGGTCGCCGATGGCCGCGCGGTAATCGGCGGCCGTCGTCCGGTTGGTGGTGCCCACTTCGCGCAGCACCGCGCCCGATCGCGCGAGGATCTCGGGAATGCGGAAACCGTCGCCGATCTCGATCAATTCGCCTCGGGAGATCAGCACTTCGCCGGGCGCGGCCAGTTCCTGAAGCGCCAGGAAGACCGCGGCGGCATTGTTGTTGACGGCGATGGCCGGTGCTCCCAGCAGTCGCTGCAGCAGGCTGCCCACGTGGGTGTCGCGTTTGCCGCGGCGTCCCGTGGCGAGGTCGAACTCCAGGTTCGAATAGCCCGGCAGAACCGACATCTGTCCCAACGGCGCCCGCCCCAGGTTAGTGTGCAGCACTACGCCGGTGGCGTTGATGACGGGCCGCAGCGAGGGCGCTTCCAAGTCTTGCAACTGGCGTTCCACGCGGATTTCCACCGGCAGGCCGGCAGTCCGCCCGGCGCGAATCTCCGCGCGCATGTCCTCCAGTGCGCGGCGGACTTCCGCCACTAACAGGGCTCGCGGATATGCTCCCGCGCCGCTATCCAGCCGCTCCAGGACTTCATGGACGCTGGGCAGGTCGCGGAAGGAATCGGATTCACCGGTCACAGTTGACAGTGTACAGTCACCGCCGCCAGGCCGGCGCGCCGTCAATTTCCCGCAGGGACTCGCTGCATGTGACGCCATCGGGAGTCCATTCCACGGTGAAGTCGAATACGCCCACGATGCCCGTCTCATCCACTACGGGGCGCTCCAGCTTGAAGAGCGGACCCGAGAGTTGGTTGGCGAATTCCTCCAGGGAAACGGCGCGAGCCGCTACCCGGCCTTCGCGCCACGTCAAACTCTCCTCGCCGCCGGCCGACGCCTTCAGCTTGGGTCCCTGCTTGGCCACCAGCAGGACATACGCGCGCATCCGGCGGTTCTCGTAATGCGTTTTGGAGCGCAAACCGCTCCGCCAGCAGCTTCTGCATCATCCGCCGGCTCCGCTCGCGCGAGGTTTCGGGCGGCATGGTGGCGACAATATCGAACTTTTCGGTCTCCATCCAGGCCGGACCCGTCAGCTGATACTCCCGGCCGTCCGGGATGCCGTAGGCGAATTCGATGCACTCGCGCAGCGATACATTGTCAAATTGCCGCCGTCCGCCGGTGCGCCCGGTCGATCCGTTATTGCGGCCGGTCTGATTGGCTTTCACCGAGGCCACGCCGGAACTGTACACTGTGAGCCATGGACATCCTTCGCCACCTGCGGCTGGCCTTGCGCACGCTCTCCCGGCATCGCGGCGCGTATCTGGCGGCGATGGCCATACTGGCGTTGGGAATCGGCATGAGCGTCGCCATGTTCTCGCTGGTGGACGCGGTTTTGCTGCGGCCCTTGCCGTTTCCCCGGCAGGACCGGATTCAGGTGATCTGGAAGTCCGACACGGTGCCCGGCGCGGTGGTGGAACTGGCGTATCCGGAACTGCGCGATCTGCAGGAGAACATCCCCGGCTTGCAATACGTCGCCGTGATGCCGACCACGCTGTACGGCTATGGACGGGTGTTGCAGTCCGGACAGTCCGATCCGGTGCAGATTGAGAGTTCTCCGGTTTCGCACGATTTCTTCCGCGTGCTGGGCGTCTCTCCGGCGCTGGGCCGCGATTTCGCCGCCGCCGATGAACACGTGGATGCGCCGCCTGTCGTCATGCTCTCCGACCGCGTGTGGCGCGAACATCTACGGGCCGACCGCGCCATCGTAGGTAAGACCATCCGCCTCAATGGAGTTGGGTTCACGGTCATTGGCGTGATGGCGCCAGGCGTGGAGTTTCCGCGCGGCGCCGGACTGTGGGTGCCGCTGGGCATCGACAACCGGGTGGTGCAACGGCGCACGGCGACCTTCCTGCAGGCGATCGCGCGGGTCCGTCCCGGAATCCCCCGCGCAGCCCTGATCCCGCAGGTGAATGCGCTGTTCACGCGTCTGGCGAAGGAACATCCGGACGCGTATTCGCCGACGCAGCGCGCGGTAGTCACGCCGATCGCCGAGTATTGGACGGGTTCGGCGCGCCTGCACTTGTGGATTATGCTGGGAGCGTCGCTGCTGCTGCTGGCGGCCGCGGTGGTCAGCGCCGGCAATCTGTTCCTCTCACGCGCCCTGTCGCGACAGCATGAAATTTCGACGCGCACGGCGCTGGGCGCGCGGCCATCGCAGATTCTGGCGCTGTTCGCCGCCGAAGGGTTGGCTGCCGGAGCCATGGCCGCCGCCGGCGGATTGGCGATCGCGCAACTGGTGGTTGGCTTCCTGGTGAAATGGTCGCCCGCCGACATTCCCCGGTTGTCGCAGGCAACCCTGCATCTGGACGCGTTCGGGTTGGCGGCGGCCGCGTCGCTGCTGGCTGCCGTGGTCTGCTCCATCCTACCCGGCTGGTTTCTGGTGCGCGCCAATCTGGAAACGGCTCTGCGCTCTGGCGGCCCGCGGTCTTCCACCTCGCCGAGCGGCAGCCGCACGCAAAGCGCCTTCGTCTTCGCGCAAGCGGCGGTCACCGTGACCCTGCTCGCCATGGCGGCGCTGCTGGTGCTGAGCTACCGCGCCATGATGGCGGCCGACACCGGTTTCGCCCATCGCGACGCTTTGACGATGAACCTGGCGCTGCGCGGTCCCGGGCTCTTTGGCGCCCAGGCCAACAACCTCCAGACCCGCCGCGCGTTCTATAAGCGCCTGCTCGATCAGCTTCGCCAGTCGCCGGGCGTGACGTCCGCCGCCGCCGTTCTGCTGCGGCCTTTGGAGGGAGCGATCGGCTGGGACGTGCAGTATCAATTTGAGTTCGAAGCCGCCCGCCGTCTCCATCACGAGGCCCGGCAGGCCAATTTCGAAGCCATCACTCCTGGATACTTCGAGACCGTCGGCACGCCGCTGCTCGAGGGCCGCGACTTCAACGATCACGACGCAGACGGCGCCGAGAGCGTCGCCATCATTAGCAACTCGATGGCGGAGCGCTTGCGCCGCGCCGGTGTGAGCCCCGTGGGGCACCGCGTGCGCATTGGCGACGGTCAATGGATGACAGTGGTGGGCGTGTGCGCCGCGGCGCGCTATCGCAGCGTGACGCAATCGGGCGACGACCTGTTTGTGCCGTCGCTGCAATCGACCGTCAACACCAACTATGTGGTGATCCGCGGATCGCGTTCCTCGGGCGAACTGGCCGCCCTGGTGCGCAGCACCCTGGCCAGCCTCGATCCCAACCAGGCAATAGCCGATCCGGCGACGCTGGGCGTGTTGATCGACCGCAATACGGCGCGCCATCGGTTCAATATGATCCTGCTGCTCTGGTTCGGCGTCTGCGCCGTGATCCTGGCGGCCACTGGAGTGTACAGCGTGATTGCCGAAGGGGTCGCCGTGCGCCGGCGGGAAATCGCCATCAAGACGGTGCTGGGCGCGCGCAAGCCTCGCTTAGTCCGCGAGATCGTGTTTCGGGCGCTCGGGTTCGTCCTGGCGGGCGAAGCCGTGGGCCTCGGGTGCAGCGCCGGATTCAGCAGGCTGGCCTCCAACCTGCTCTATGGCGTGTCTCCTCGCGATCCGTGGACCCTGGGAAGCGTGCTGGCGTTCCTCTTTGCGGTGTCGCTCGGGGCCGCGATTGGTCCCGCCTGGTTGGCCGCCGGCCGCGATCCGAACGCCGCGCTGAAGGAGTAGCCATTTGCCGGCGGGTCGGAGTGATACACTCGAGGCGTCCCCTCCGCGTCCAACTTGGAGGAAGTTGTGCGCGCCCTTCTTTGTCTCTTCATTACTTTTTCCTGTTGCGGTTCCAATCTTACGGTTGTTGAGCATCCGCGTGTGCTGGCGTTTGAAGCTCGCCGCGGGGAATACGTGTCCCATGGTCCGGGCTATGCGTTGTCGGTGACGGCGAGCGGAGCCGTGCTGAGTTTGCGCGGCCATGCGCTGCGGCTGTGGGCGGCCGAGGCGAGTCCGGAAGCGACGCTGGACGCGCTCGACCGCATGCCGGGGCGGGCGAATTACCTGCTGGGTCGCGAGACGCGCGCGTCGTACGATCTCTACGGGCGGATTCGGTGGCGTGGGGTCTATCCCGGTATCGACGTGGTGTTTCGCGGGAACCAGGAGCACCTGGAATACGATCTGGAGATCGCCGCGGGGCGGGATCCGGGACAAATCCAGCTGGGTTTCGATGGTGTGGACGGCCTGCGGATCGACGGATCGGGCGATCTGGTGCTGCAGGTGGGCGGAAGCGAGATCCACCAGCCGAAGCCGGTGGCCTATCAGGGGGCGGCGGGGCGACGAACGGCGGTGGACGTGGCGTATCGGTTGGACGAGCGGGGGCGCGTGGGATTCCGAACGGGGGCGTACGATCGAGCGCGCGCGCTGGTGATCGATCCGGTGCTGGTGTTCGATCATTCGTTCGGGGGGAGCGGGTCGAGCACCGCGGCGGGGCTGGCGCGGGACGCGCAGGGCGGGCTGTACATCGCGGGGACGACGGATTCGACGGACCTGGCTACGGTGAATGCGGCGCAGAGCCACCTGGCGACGGCGCCGCTGCTGGTGACGGCGAACGCGGGGCAAAGCTGGAGCTATCCGTCAATGGGCGGGGCGTATTCGGTGAACGCGATGGCGGCTGCGCCCTCGACACCGTTGGTGGTGTACGCGGCGACGCCGGCAGGGATTCTGAAGAGCGCGGACGGCGGGACCACCTGGACCGCGGCGGCGGATGCGGGGCTGGCGGGCGCGCCGACGGGGCTGGCGGTCGACGCGGGATCGGCGACGACGCTGTATGCGGCGACGGGGCAGGGCATCTTCGTGAGCACGGACGGCGGGGCGAACTGGCGGGCGTCGACGAGCGGTCTCTCGGGCAGCGGGATTTTGGCGATCGTGGCGCATCCCACGCTGGCGGGGACGGTCTACGCAAGCGTGTCGTATCCATCGGCGGTGTTCCGGAGCACCGACTTCGGGCAGGCCTGGTCGCAGGTCGGCTTGGGGAACGCGGGGTTGATCGGTCCGGTGAACGGAATGGTTTTCGGATCGAGCGGGACGCTGTTGGCGGCGACCGAAAATCAGCTGGCGATCTCCACCGACGGCGGAAACACGTGGACGGCGGGGGCGAAGCTGGGCGTGTTCCACAGTGCCGAGCTGGCGATCGCGCCGAACAACCCGGCGATCATTTACTTGCTAAGCTCGTCGGGACTGCAGCGGAGTACCGATGGCGGCCAGACGTTTGCGGTGGTAACGGCGTCAGTGAACTCCGACTATTTCGGGGCGGTGGCGGTGGACCCACGGAATCCGTCGACGGTCTACGTGGCGGCGGAGACATTTCCGGCGACCGACACCAATGTTCTGTATCGCAGCACGGATGGGGGACAGACGTGGGCGCCGGTGGCGCTGCCGTATCCGGCGACACCGGGCGCGTTACTCATTTCGCCGGTAGACTCGCGCGTGTTCCTGGGAGCGTACACGCAGAACAACGTGTTCGTGACCAAGTGGAGCACGGATGGCAGCCAGGTGCTGTACTCCACGTACCTCGGGGGCAGCGTGCAGGACGGCGCCAGCGGGATCGCGGTGGATGGAAACGGCAGCGCGTTCGTGACGGGGTCGACGACGTCGCCGGATTTCCCGACGACGCAGGGGGCGTTTCAGACGAAGCTGACCACGGCGAAGGATGTGTTTGTGGCCAAGCTGAGCGCGGATGGATCGCAGTTGGTGTACTCGACGCTGCTGGGAGGCGACTTGGTGGAGCACTATTGCTGCCAGCCGACGGGGTCGACGGGGATTGCGGTGGATGGCACGGGAGGTGCCGTGATAACGGGGTTCACGGAGGGCGCGTTTCCGGTGACGGCGAATGCGGCGCAGGCGGCGCCGGTAGCGGGATGCTACCTGACGCCTCTGCCTTCGGCGCCGACGGCGGGAGATGCGTTCGTGACGCGGATCGCGGCGGGTGGAAACTCGCTGGTGTACTCGACGCTGCTGGGAGGAAGCTGTGCGACGAACGGCACCGCTGTGGCGATCGATGGGAGCGGGAATGCGTGGGTGGTGGGAATGACGGGGTCGCCGGATTTTCCGGTGACGGCGGACGCGCTGCAGGGGAAATTCGGCGGCGGCATGTACGACGGATATCTGGCGCGGTTCAATCCGTCGGGCGGCATGGATTATGCGACGTATGTGGGCGGGGCGGGAGCGGACACGCTGAACGCGATCGCCTTCGATGCAGCGGGGAACCTCTACGTGACGGGGGAAAGCGGAGGGTTGTCGCAGGCGGCATCGGCGGGGGCCTACCAGGCGCAGGCGAGCGCGAGTTGTCCGGTTTTCTCGATCGGTCCGTCGGAGTTCTATCCGCAAGGAAACGCGCTGGTGCTGAAGCTGGATAGCCAGGCGCATATGGTCAAAGGGCTAACTTACCTGGGCGCTCCGCGATGCCTCTCGGGAAGCGCGATTGCGGTGGACGCGGCGGGCGAGCCGTGGATTGCTGGCACGCTGGACGGAGAGGGGAGCGCGCCGCAGACGGTGGGTCCGTTCCAGATCGCGGCGGGTAATGGATTTGTCAGCAAGTTCAGCGCGGATTTCACGCAGCTGCTCTTCTCGACGTATTTCGATGCGGTGACGGGGCTGGCGGTGGACGCGAGCGGGCTGGCGTATGTGGCGGGCAGCAAGCCGAACGTGCCGGCGACGAACACGTCGCCGGGGACGACGGAGGCGTACGTGGCCAAGATCGGCCCGACGGCATCCGGGATTTCGCTGGACGCGGTGGAGAGCGTGGTGGCGGCGGTGAATCCATCGAACCAGCAGGGGATTGCGCCGGGCGAAGTGATCCGGATTCTGGGGAAGAATTTGGGGCCCGCCACAGCGGTTTCCGGGACGATCCAGGGGGGAGTGCTGGCGAGCACGGTGGGCGGCGTCCAGGTGATGTTCGACGGGGTGGCGGCGCCGCTGTTGTGGGTGAGCGCGCAGGAGATCGACCTTGTCGCGCCGTTCGCGCTGGCGACGAAGTCGAGTACCTCGGTGCAGGTTCACTATGGCGGCGGGGCGTCGAACGCGGTCGCGGTGGGGGTGAGCGGGACGGCGGAGCAGGTGCTGGGAGTATTCAATGCGGACTTTTCGGCGAACTCGGCGACGAATCCGGCGAAGGTGGGGTCGACGATCATCCTGTATGTGAGCGGCATCGGGCAGAGCAATCCGGCGAGTCAGGATGGGCAGATCAATACGACGTCGGCAGCGCCGGCAAATTCGATACAGATTTCATGGATCGGTACTGGGGCGGCGAGCGTGCCGCTGTCGTTTGTGGGGCTGGCGCCGGGGATGGCGGCGGGGATCTTCCAAGTGAACTTTGTGGCGCTGCAAGCGGGGATGTCGACGGTGGAGGTGGTGGTAGGGGCGGGGGGTATCTCGGTGCGGGTGTGGGTGGAGTAAGGGAAGGGCTGAAAAAGATACGCAGATCAGGCTGTCCCCCTTTTTTAGATGACTTCTTCCATGAGGGCGGTCAGGTAGGTCTGATCGAAAGGGCCGGAGCGGTAGGTGCGGGTGTCGAAGTAGCGCCAGATGTTGCCGCGCGGTTCCAGGGTATAGAACAAGAGCTGCTCTTCGATCAGGTCCTTGTCGAGGAGCTCCTGGTTGAAGGCGCGGACAGTACCCTCCAGGATGTAGGGGATACGGAACTCTTCGGTGCTGACGAGCTCGGGGGTAGCGGTGAAGGCGATCTGCAGGATGCGTCCGCGGACGTGAATCTGGATCAGGGTGGACATCTCCGGCTCAAAGGCGTCGGCGTCGAAGGCGGGCGGATCGAGGCGAACTTCGGTGCGCTGCAGCAGGCGATTCAGTTTCTCCACGAAAGCGGAGCAGGTGGCAAACAGGTGCGCCGCGGCCAGGCGTCGCATGGCGACGGTTTCGCGCTCGCGGCGCAGGAGTTCGTCGTCTTTGTCGGCCAGGCGGTCGATATTGTGAGCCAGACGCTGCAAGCGCTCTTCGGCTGCGGAGGTGCCGTCCTTCAAGCGACCCAATTCCGATTGTGCCTCCGTATCCTATTGCACCACAACTTATTCACGGCTTTGCCACTCGGCGATATCGGGTTCCTCCAGGAAATCGACGAGGTCGTTGCGGAGAGCCCGCAGGACCTGATCGGCAGTCTGGGTGGAGAAGCCGCGCTTTCCGGCCAGAACATGGTGTATGTGCGGCTGGGAGACGCCGGTGATGCGGGCCAGACGGCGTTCGGTCATATCGCCGTTGTGAATACTTTCGCGGAGGTATGCGGCCAATCGGCGGTGTAGTTCCTGAAAATCGAGGGTATGCATTTAGAGATATATTCCTCAAAGGAATAGGGTAGTACTATACTTGCACTGGTACGTACCTTAGGTCAAGCTTCCGCTGGATTCAAAAGGGTTCTCAGCGGTCTGGGTTAAGTTCCTGTGCACCGGACGGTTACAAAGTAGCCTCAAATACTATAAGATCTAGTACCAAATGAGGGTATCGAGGGGTAACATGCAGGTACCCACGTCAAAAGATTGACGTTTCCGGAGGCCTGGATAAATTGAGATACAGCAGTCAACACAGCGGCTGTCGCCTGCACAGGGTGAGCCGGGAGGACCTTTACAAAATGCTCTGGAATCGATCAACGGCTATCGGAATTGCCAATGCAGCATGCACTTCCTGCGAAGGAATCGGTCTACGCCTGGATCGCCGGGACCAGGAAATACCCTGCGATTGCGTGTTGCGCGCGGTGTTTCGCGCCTGTCTAACCGGCTTTGTGGAATGTGTCGCCTTGGGGGAGCGCACCGCCTCGGTTTCCTGGGAGCCCTGCTACGGTCCCACGGGAGGCCGGATCTTCTCCCGCAAACGGGAAGAATACATCGCCGACTTCCTTAAAGTTACGGAACGGAGCCTGTCGGAAGAGGAATATCGGATGTTCCGGTATCATTTTCTGCTGGGCGCCAGTTTTCATCTTTGTTGCCAGAAGCTGCAAATGGACCGCGGCACGTTTTTCCATGCGATGTACCGGGTGGAAGAAAAGCTGGGCCGCGTGTATGCCGAACTCGAGCCTTATCCGCTGTACCCCCTTCGCGACTACTTTGGCGGCATAGCCCACAAGGACATCGGGCCGGCCCGCAGTTTCACCCTCAGCGGCCGCGCCCCATTCCCCCTCACTGCATAACCTGCTCCGATTCCCACCGGGGACGGCGTCGCCACCGTCCCCATCCCCTTACAATAGGGAGTCGCACTCCCTCATGGACAATCTCACGCACACCGCCGTCGGCCTGTTCCTGAGCCGGGCCGGGATGAATCGCTGGACGCCGCACGCGACCGCCATCCTGCTGATTGCCGCCAACATCCCGGACGCCGATATTTTGTATGCCATCGGCGGGCCGGCCAATTATCTGCACTATCATCGGCACTGGACGCATTCGCTGCTGGCGATGCCTTTGATGGCGCTGCTGGCCGTGGCGCTGGTGCGGCTGGTGTTCAGAAAAACGGTCTCGTGGCGGGGAGGGTTTCTGGCGGCGCTGGCGGGCGTGGCGTCGCACCTGCTGCTGGATCTCACCAATACCTACGGCGTGCGAATTCTGCTTCCGTTTTCTAGCCAGTGGCTGCGATTCGACATCGCGGCATTCCCCGACCCCTGGGCGTGGAGCATTCTGCTGTTGGGAATCCTGGGTCCTTTCCTGTCGCGGCTGGTCGGTTCGGAGATCAGTTCGGGCACGGCGCGGACGCCGCACTACGGGCGCGGCGGGGCGGTCTTCGCGCTGGTGTTCCTGACGCTCTACGATGGCGGGCGGGCGGTGCTGCACGCCCGCGCGGTCAATATTTTGGAATCGCGTTTGTACCAGGGCGTGGCGCCGCAGCGGGTGGCGGCGTCTCCATCGCCGAGCAACCCGCTGCGCTGGAAAGGCATTGTGGAAACCGCCGGTTTTTATGCGGTGCCGTACGTCAATCTGCTGGAGGATTTCGACCCCACGCGATCGCTCATCCTCAACAAACCCGAACCGGACGCGGCCATGGATGAGGCGCGCGCGACCCCGGCGTTCCAGGAGTTCTTACGATTCTCGCAATATCCCCTCTGGCGGGTTTGGCCGGAGCCGCAAGTGGAGAACGGCAAGCGGGTCGAGGTCATGGACCTGCGATTCGGCCTTCCGACTGCCCCGGCCTTTTTCGCGCGGGCCATTCTGGACGGGAACGGCAAAGTGGTGGAATCTTCGTTTCATTTCCGCTAAGGGGACGTTCCGACGATTCAGGTTAAGGCGTTTCCGGCGCTCTTCTAACGGGATTCACCGATTCCCCGGCACTCAGGCTGTCCGCACAATGAAAGTGTGCAGGATATCGATACCTCGGTGACTCTCGACAAACAGCAACTACGCGACGTTACGCTCGACGACGCGGAACTCATGCAGGAGATCCTGACGGCCCTGATCGACGACACCTCGCGGCAGATGCAGCTATTGGAAGGAGCTATCGAGCAGCGCGATGCCCAACGCTGCATGCGCCTGGCGCACTACTCCAAGGGGGCGTGCGCCAACGTTGGAGCCGTTTCGGCCGCGGCATTGCTCAAGCTCATCGAATGCCAAGCTTCTGACCTGGAGTTTGCGGCGTGCAGCGAGGCGTTATCCGCTCTGGCACAACAGGTCGTCCTGCTACGCGAGCAAGCCAAAACCCTCTAGCCTGTTCCTGTCCCGGCAGCCCCGGCGCGTGCCAGGATTTCCTCAACGACGGTGGTCTTGGCATCGGCGTAATCCTGGACGGATGGCCAATCCTGTTGCGCCAGAGCCAGCTTGGTGCGTGCGTACCGGTCGCGATCGGCGGAATGGGCGCGCAAGCGATCGCGAAAGAGGAGCATGCGGTCGATTTCCGGACAGCCGGCGGAAAATACGTGCAGGTTGATGTCGGTATCGGGGCCTTTGAACATGCGGTGCTGGTACCATCCGGGCTCGCGGATCAGGATGGGATAACCGGCCGCCTCCAGGGCCGGCAGGTAGGCCTCTTCGTCCGCCGAATCGACGACCTCCAGCAGCAGATCGAGGGTCGGTTTGGCGGGGAGTCCCGGCACGGCAGTGGAGCCGGCATGCTCGATGCGTAGCGCTCGGGCTCCCAGCACCAACCTGATGCGATCGGCTTCGCGAGCGAAGAGTTCGGGCCAGTGCGGTTGGTAGTCGACGATGAGGATTCGGCTGGCCAAGGGACTCACTCGCAGCGTAGGGCCCGCGTGGCGTCGACGCGCGACGCGCGCCAGGCCGGCAGCCACGCGGCCAGGCCCACCACCGCCAACAGCAGCAGGGCCGATGCGGCCAGGGTAGGCGCGTCGGTAGCGGCGATCCCAAAGAGCAGATTTGCCACCAGGCGGCTTCCCAGCAGGGCTGCGGGAATGCCGATGAGCACGCCCGCGAATCCGAGCCCCAGGGCGTCGCCCAGCACCATGCGGCTGACTACCGCCGGGGTCGCGCCCAAGGAGACGCGGATGCCGATTTCGTGGGTGCGCCGCGCGGCCACGTAGGACATCATGCCATAGAGTCCGAGGCACGCCAGGACGAGCGCGAGAGCGCCGAACAGGCCGGCGATCCAGGCGACCATGCGTTCGATGGCGAGGGATTGGTCCATGGCGGCCTGCACCCAATCCATGGAGCGGATGGCGACTCCCGGGGCGATCTGATGGAGTTGTTCGCGAATCTGCGCGGCAATGCCGGGGGCGTCGCCGGCAGTGCGCACCACCAGGCAGGCGTCCGACGGATCCTGCCAATCGGGGCCTAACGGGAAGTACACCATGACGGCGTTGGGTTGGCGGAGTGCGTTGTAGGCGGCGTCGCGCACCACGCCGACGATCTCGATGGGCACACCGGTGGCTTCGTCGCCCCACAGGAAGCGGCGGCCGACGACGTCCGAGGAACCGAAGAAACGGAGAGCCATGGCCTGGTTGACGAGGGCGGCGCGGGGCGGCTGCAGCATATCGTGCGCCGTCAGATCGCGGCCGGCGAGCAGGCGCATGCCGGTGGCTTCGAGGTAGTGCGGCGCAATCTGGTCGGATGCCACGACGCGGTCGGCGGGGGAATCGGACGGATGGCCGGGGACGGTGACGTCGGTGAAGACGGCGAGGGTCAGCATGCCAAAATGAGAAGCGCTGACGGAGCGCACGCCGGGAATCCGCGCGATCTGCTGGTAGATGTCGACGCCGGGCGCCGGTCCCTTGCGGCTGCCGGGAGACGCTGCGGTTCGCACCAGTAAGAGGTGCTGGCGCTCAAAACCGAGGTCTTGCGATTTGAGGCGGCGCAGCGTCCCCACGAACAGGCCGGCGGCGACCAGCAGGACGAGCGAAAGCGCCACCTGCACCACCACCAGCAGTTTGCCCAGACGGAACCGGCCGGGACCGTGGGACCCGCCTTTGACTACACTGTAGATCGCCACGCGGGACGCGGACACGGCGGGGGACAGACCGAAGACCATTCCGGTGAGCAGACAGAGCGCCGCGGTGTAGGCGAGCACACGGCCGTCGGGCGAGAGATGCAGATCGACGGCCCAGGGTCCGCCGCGGGCCAATTGCGCCAGGCCGCTGGTGCCGCAGTAGGCCATCGCCAATCCGGCGGCGCCGGCGGCCATGGCCAACACCAGGCTCTCGATCAGCAACTGGCGGGCGATGCGGCCGCGTCCGGCGCCCAGCGCCAGGCGCAGCGCGATCTCCTGGCGGCGCGCCTCGGAGCGCGTGAGCAGGAGGTTGGCGGCGTTGGCGCAAGCGATCAGCAGCACCAGTCCGGCGACGATCGACAGGACCAGCAGGGACTGGCGGTACTGTTCGCGGGGCCGGGAAATGCCCTGGCCTTCGGGGAGCAGCGCGAGGCGGTCGGGGCTCTCCGCCGCCAGGGGACCCATTTCACGGGCGATCTGGCGGTACACGGTCCGGGCCTCTGCTTCCGCCTGCTTCGCGCCGGCTCCCGGTTTGAGCCGGGCGATGATGCGGACGGGGTTGGTGGCGAGCTGCCGCGGCCATCGCGCAATGGCTTTCGGGGCGAGGGCGGCGGGAATCCACAGATCGATGGGCTGACCCACGGAATCTCCGGAGAACGGCCGCGGGGCGACACCGACGATGGTCAGCACCTGGCCGTTCATGCCGAGGGTGCGGCCGAGGACGTCGGGCGCCAGGGCGAAGCGGCGCTCCCAGTAGGCGTAGCTGATGACGGCGGCGGCCTCGCCATCGGCGAAACTTCTGCCGATCGTAGGGCTGACTCCGAGCAGCGGGAAATAGCTGCCGCTGACGATGCCAATGTGCGTCATGCCTTCATCGACGCGGCTGCTGGTCAGGATGCCGGCGCGATCGGCGGTCCAGGTGGAGGCCAGTCCCGAGAAGCTTTGCGTGCGGCGCTGGAGCTCCTGAAATTCGCGATAGGTGAAGAAGTACATCCACTGGTGGATGGCGTTGTCCCAGCCGGCGAACACCACCAACTGGTCGGGCTTTTCGACGGGGAGGGATTTCAGCAGCAGGGCGTCGGTGACGCTGAAGATGGCGGTATTGGCGCCGATGCCCAAGGCCAGCGAGAGCACCGCCGCCGCGGCAAACGCGGGGCTGCGGCCGGCCATGCGGATGGCGTAGAGGACGTCGCGGACGAGATGCTCGAGAGCAGGGAATCCGCGGCGGTCGCGGCAGGTTTCCTTGACGGCGTCGAGGCCGCCCAGTTTCAGCAGCGCCTGGCGGCGGGCTTCGGCAGGGCTAAGGCCGGCGCGCAGGTTGTCGTCGACGTGCAGTTGGAGATGGCTCTCCAGTTCCTGCGCCAGGTCGCGTTCAGCGCGATGCCTGCCGAACAGCGATCGAAAGCGTGCCCACAATGGCCGCATGAGTCCTCCCTCGGGACGGATCAGCTCTCGCCGGGGTTGAGAAAGCGCAGCATGATAGCGGTGGTCTGCTCCCATTGGCGCGCTTCTTTTTCCACCTGACGCCGTCCCGCGCGCGTCAATTTGTAAAACTTGGCTTTCCGGTTGTTATCGGAAACGCCCCATTCGCTAGCGATGTAGCCTTCCTGCTCGAGTTTGAGGAGGGCCGGATAGAGGGTGCCGTAATTGACCGATAGGAGATCGCCGCTGGTCTGCTCGATGCGCCGGGCGATTCCGTATCCGTGGAGCGGTCCCAGGGCTTCCAGAGTTTTGAGGACCATGAGCGCCAGAGTCCCCTGCCAGACGTCCGATTTATCCGCCATGTGTCATCCTATGGGATTCCCATAGTAGCATACCCGGAGAACGGCGTACCTGGCGGATCTCGGAATCTGCTCCGGTTCGCCGGCGAAGCCGAGGCTGGAGATAATGGGTCGGGGTGCCAAGCGTTTCGGATCTCCACCGGTTTTCCACCGGACCGCGCCTGCTGCTGGCCGTATGGTAACGGGCTCGGCAGGAGGCAGGCCACCATCAAAGCAGGAAGGTGGGGAGGGTTCCGACACCGCAGCCAGGGAAATCGCCGGGTTCAAACTGTGTGGACTGGATTGACAACGATCCGCATGGATCTTCGGAGATTAACCTTGACAGGGTTTCCGGAGAGATTACAATACCAGACAGTAGAATCTGATTTGATGGATCTGACCTCACCTTGATCCAATGGCCCAACAGGTTGGATCCAAGACGATATGTTTTGGTGCTTACTCGTCTCGCTCCGGGCTCAAGCGCAACCGATCTGCGGCCCTTCAGCGATGCGTCGGCCATGAAGTGGAACTACGGAAACAATGGTCCATATTTGACCTGGAACGGTTCAACGTGGAATTACATACCAACCTATAACGGAAGCCCTAACTTCCCACTTACGTTTCTCTCGTGGACGCCAAACCCCTTTCAACGATGACCATGCGCTACCATCTCACGCTGCTTGCGCTATTTAGCTTGCTATCCGCGATGCCTTGCGGTGCCCAGCCCGCGGCTGGCCCTCTGGAACTCTACCTTCTTGGCGCCTGCCCCGGGCACGAGTCGAACGTTCGGGCTCCGGCCATCCTATACCGCGTGGAGAAATCCGCGCGCGATCTCGAGGCAATCCGGGTCGTATATGACCCTGGACGGGGCCGTGGCCCCGGCTCCGTCGATTTCGTCGTCGCGGATTCCGATCTTCGAATGATGGTAGTCGGCTCGCCAGGCGCGGCGCCAGACCATTGCGAATTCATTCGCATGGACGCGCCTTGGGCTGGCGACGCATTTGACCTCAGTGGAGCGGGAGACGCCTCGCTGATCCGGCCACCGCTGTTCTCGCCGGCCGAGGCGGGCAAGCTGCTCCTCCTTTTCGATTGGGTTTCCGGTCCGCCCCTTACTGAGACTCTGACGGCGATCGACGTCTCCAGCAAGCAAAAGGAGGTACGGACATGGCAGGTCTACCAGGGCGCGCACATCACCGGGGGGACACGTGGGTATGAGTTCTCGGACGACTTTCGGTATCTCCACCAATGGGAGAACGGCCGCCTCGTGATGCCGCTGGGCGGGTACGCGGTTGAGGTGCCGCCGCCTTTGCCGCTGGGGCTGAGGTTCGAGGAGGGGCCAGTTCCGGAGCTTGTTCTAAACAACGGTTTCCTGCTGGCGGCG
>Ga0181529_10001905_pt1 | contig 25997 bp, 30 predicted proteins | sample PEATcosm2014_Bin_36_FD_119763 | JGI IMG/M metagenome (GOLD analysis project Ga0181529, IMG submission 119763) | Peatland microbial communities from MTU Mesocosm Facility, Houghton, MI, USA - PEATcosm2014_Bin10_30_metaG | ecosystem: Environmental > Terrestrial > Soil > Wetlands > Peat | place... | reverse complement strand
CGGCTATGGTTATGTTACTGTTTATGGACACTTATCTAGTGCATTGGTTAAAGAAGGTCAAAAAGTGACCAGAGGAAAGGAGATTGCATTATCCGGCAACTCGGGATTATCTACCGGTCCACATCTGCATTACGAGGTTCACCATGATGGAGTAGCTTTAAATCCGGAAGGATTTTTCTTTGGAGATCTTGGCTTTTTAGAACTAACGAATAAGAACTAATTTTAATTGCGGAGAAAATAAATGATTTGGACCGTTGAGCTTGCTGCATACTTAGATGATGCGCCGTGGCCGGCTACAAAAGAAGAGTTGATTGATTATGCCGAAAGAATAGGTGCTCCCTATGAAGTGGTTGAAAATTTAATTGAACTTGAAGATTCAGATGAACCCTATGAATCAATAGAAGATATTTGGCCTGATTATCCGTCGGATGAGGATTTCTTCTATAATGAAGATGACTATTGAAAATTGGCGCTTTTAGCGCCTTTTTAATTTATGAATAATTTTTGGAACGGAATATATGGGCAAGATACAGCTAAACAACTCTTGTCCGGATTAATTAATTCATCCAAGATACCTAACGCACTTTTATTCACAGGTTTGGATGGAATTGGTAAAGAATTTTTTGCGTTAAGAATTACTCAAGTCTTAAATTCCAGATTTGAAGATAAAAATAGTTCGGAATTAATTATTAACCGTATTTCAAATTTTTCAGAGCCTTATATCAAATTTATTTTCCCTTTGCCGCGTGGTAAAAATGAAACTGAAGGCAACGGGCCTACCGAAAAATTAAGTCTGGATGAAATACAATTTATTCAGGATGAACTGAAACAAAAATCCAGTAATCCATACTATAGTATTTCCATTCCCAAAGCCACTAATATAAAAGTAAACAGCATCAGGGATATAAAGAAATTTTTATCTTTGGATTATTCTGATATTCCCTACAGGACAATATTAATTTCAGATGCGCATTTGATGAACGAGGAATCTCAGAATGCTTTGTTAAAAGCATTGGAGGAACCGCCTGATGGTATACTATTTATATTAACTACTCCTTACCCTTCAAATTTGAGGGAAACAATTCGCTCCAGGTGCTGGACAATTAATTTCCAACCATTATGTTATATGGATATTGAAAATATTTTGGTGCATCATTTTAATATAGACCGGGGATTAGCACATAAAATATCTGCGTTTTCAGGCGGTTCAATAACAACAGCGCTAAGCTTAATAGAACACGATTTTGAACTGCTGCTGGAGAAAACTATTTCAATACTTAGATACTCTTTTGGAAAAAAATTCAACTCAGCCCTGGATCAATTCAGCCAATTCGTATCAGAAAATAATTCAGATTCAATTAAACTGATTATTCAAATGATTATAATATGGCTTAATGATTTCCAAAAATTCAGAATGGGGATCAATGAATTTTATTTTACCGATCATATTGAAACAATAGAAAAATTTAATCAGAAATATCCTAACCTTGAGATTAATAATATAGTATATAAGCTTGAAAGGCTTGCTTTCGTTTTCCAGAATAATGTAAATATTAATTTAATAGTTTTAAATCTGATATTTGAATTGTCAGAGCTTGTATCTACAATTGATTAATTTGATGCCCATTCGTTGTTTTCATAGCCATTAAATATATAAATGAAAAAATGTCTTAGTAATAAGTAATTTTAAATTTATTTTTAATTAATAGGCTTATTTATGAGAAAAGTTGTTATAACAGAAGCAAAAAGAACTTCAATATGATCGTTCGGTGGAACGTTATCACCATTGAGCACTCCAAAACTCGGTAGTATAGTAATTAAAGCTTTGTTGGATTCTTCTAATATTAAGATTGATCTGATTGATGAAGTTATATTTGGTAACGTACTTACTGCAGGCCTGGGACAAGCTCCGGCAAGGCAGGCTGTTATTTATTCAGGTTTGCCGGATAAAACAGAGTGCCTTACAATCAATAAAATGTGCGGTAGCGGCCTTAAAGCCGTAATGCTTGCCAGCCAGGCAATAAAATGTGGTGATGCAGATATAATTATCGCTGGTGGCCAGGAAAGCATGAGTAATGCCCCTTATCTTTTGATGAATGCAAGGAACGGGTATAAGCCTGGTGACGGGAAAATAATTGACTCTATGATTAAAGACGGTTTATGGGATGTTTACAATGATATTCAAATGGGTAATTGTGCTGAGGCTTGTGCTAAAAAATTTAAATTTACTCGGGAGCAACTAGATGATTTTTCGGTTTTATCTTATAAAAAAGCTTTAGATGCCCAAACACTTGGCAAATTTAATGATGAAATTGTAAAAGTTGTCATAACAACAAAATCAGGGGAAACAACAATCCAAAAAGATGAAGAGCCGGCAAAAGTAAACTTCTATAAAATTCCGAGGTTAAATCCGGTTTTTGAAAGGGGAGGAGTAGTTACACCAGCAAATTCATCGGGTATTAATGATGGGGCAGCAGCTCTTTTAGTAATGAGTGAAGAAAAAGCTGATGAACTGTGTTATAAGCCGCTTGTTGAAATTATAGCACAAGCCTCTTTTGCCAGAGAACCTATTGACTTTACAATAGCACCTGCCAATGCAATAATTAAAGTTCTTAAAAAGTCCGCTATGTCTAAAAATGATATAAATTTATTCGAAATTAATGAAGCTTTTGCTGTGGTCTCTTTGGCAATCAATAAAATTCTTGATCTTGATATAACTAAAATCAATGTCAATGGGGGGGCGATAACTCTGGGGCATCCGATAGGCGCCAGCGGTGCAAGGATTTTAACCACATTTAAATAATAATTATGAATATCCAATATGTTTCAGTTATCGGAAGCGGAATTATGGGTTGCGGGAATGCCTATATTTTCGCATTAAAAGGATTCGATATAAGATTAATTGATATTGATAAATCTATATTAGATAAGGCAGTAATCACGATTAGCAATAATCTGGATAGACAAATTAAAAAGGGAACAATCTCATGGGAAAATAAAAATAGTGCATCATCAAAAATTAATACTATTGTTGGAGTAAATAATACACCGCAATATTCCGATCTTGTAATAGAGGCAATTTATGAAGATAAAATTGCTAAAAAGAAGATTTTTAATTCATTGGAAAGCATAATAAAAAAAGAAGCGATTTTTACTCTTATGGAAGGCGTAGCTTCTGCCGAAGACATTGATAAAGTTATAAAATTAGGTATGAACCATCCAATGGGTCCTTTAACATTAGCAGACTTTATAGGACTTGATACATGCATCGCTATAATGAATGTACTTTATGATGGTTTTAACGATTCTAAATACAGGCCTTGTCCATTATTGAAAAAAATGGTTGCAGCCAATATACTTGGAAGGAAAACCGGAGAGGGATTTTTTAAGTATACAAATTAAATAATTTAGTAGTTATAGTGGGATTATAATCTAATAATTAGTAGTTAATTCATATAACTTCATTGAATAATACCAATCATCACCGAAGCTTATTAATTCTTTTTTGAATGTGGAATCAAAATTATTAATTTGGTATAATTTTGAATAAAATTTTTGCGGTGTAACTCTTAAAATAATATAACTTAAGCCAATACTTGTTACACTATCCGGCCCTAAAAAAATACCGCTAAGATTAACTATATTTTGCTGTTTATCAAGGGTAAATATTTTTGTCAGATCTAATAATAAAGCGTTTTCATTATAAATGCTTTTAATACACATCTTCCTGAATTTTTCAATATTCCTTCTAATCGTTTCGTAAGAATCAAGATAAGATTTAACCGGTTTATAATTTTGGTAAGAGTACAGCCTGTTAATTAGTTCGCTGCTTACACCAATAAAACAAGTATCGCCGTAAATAGTTTTAACCGAGTCAAAGAGAGTTGAATATTCCGGCATTGAGGCAGGTTGGGAATAACTTATTGAAGTGAAGCAGGTGATAAGCAATAGTGTACATAAAAAAGAAAATGCATTCGGGATTAATTTTGATTTGATCATATATTCCAAACGTTTAATTGTCCGATAATGTATATTATGTAAACTAATATTTAATTATCAAAAAGAGCATTTACGAATTCTTTTGCATCAAATTCCTGCAAATCGTCAATTTTTTCCCCTACCCCGATATACTTCACCGGTATTTTTTGTTTATTACATATCTGGAAAACAACTCCACCTTTAGCAGTGCCGTCTAATTTTGTAACAACTAAACCGGTTATATCGGTTACCTTAGAAAATTCCTCTACCTGTACAAGTGCATTCTGGCCTGTATTACCGTCAATAACAAGCAGTGTTTCATTTGGAGCATGTGGAAGAATTTTTTGTATAACACGCTTTATTTTATTTAGTTCTTCCATAAGGTTGGATTTATTATGCAGTCTGCCTGCTGTGTCGATAAGCACAATATCAATATTGTTTTTAACAGCATTTTCAATTACATCATATGCAACTGAAGAAGGATCAGAACCACGGCCTTTCTGAACAATTTCAACCCGGGCTCTTTGTGCCCAAATGTCAAGTTGTTCATTAGCTGCCGCTCTAAACGTATCTGCAGCTCCTACAATGACCTTAAAGCCGGCCTGCTTGAAGTTATATGCCAGCTTACCGATTGTAGTCGTTTTGCCTGCTCCGTTAATTCCGACAATCAGAATTACGAATGGTTTATATTTCTTTATGTCGCTTAGGCTAACCGGTTTGGAATTTCCAAAATCAACTGCTGAAGCTAACTCATTCTTAACAACCTGAATTATATTAACACCGGTACGATCTTTATCATTTTTAAGTCTGATACGGGTATCTTCAATAATTTTTTCTGCAGTATCCACACCTATATCTGAAGATATTAATATCTCTTCAATCTGGTCTATAGTTTTTTCATCAATAGAAGCTTTCCCGCTTATAGTCTCTGTTATTGAATTTATTATTTTATCTTTTGTTTTTGCTAAACCCGATTTTAATCTGTCTAAATTAAAATTATTAAAGATTCCCATAGTCTTTCTTTTTTATGAATTCAATCGCTCTGTACACATATGCAAAAAATGATACAAAAATTAATATAATGCTTAAATAATAGAGCCCTTTAAACACAAGGAAATCCCTATTAACATTTAAAATTATTAAAAGTATAACGATGCCAAGATTAATAACCGTAATTTTTCCAATAATATTGGAAGGTAAAACCCTGCCGACGATCTTCGTTAATATAATTCCACCTGTAAAAATTAATACATCGCGTAGAATTATCAGGAGGAAATAATTCGAATTTATTTCTCCTATAAGGTAAAGTTTAATAATAATCAGGCATATTACAACTTTATCTGCCAACGGGTCAATAATTTTCCCCATCTCCGTAACCTGGTTATATTTACGGGCCAGGTAGCCGTCCAAAATATCCGTTATTGATCCGAATATGCATATGAAAAAAGTAATATATCTTACATAATCATACTTAAAATTATCCAGCAGAAACCAAAGAGGTACAGCCAGAAATAACCTGAATAAGCTTAACAGGTTGGATTTCGTCTTTATTTCTTTATAATTAATTTTCATCTTATTACGGTAAATTTACCAATTTTTTATTTCAATTTACAGATGATATAAATCCGGGTATATTCAATTAATGGTTAGCATTAAATCGGGTTAAATATAAGAGAGAGTTTAGACAAAAGATAGTTAATTATAAAGCAGCAAACGATTTATAATTCATAAATTTCTTTTTTGAAATCCGAATCAACTTCGGTTGGATATTCACCGGAAAAACAGGCTGTACAGAAATTTTCAATACCTGCCTCAGAAACTGCCAGCAGCATTTCGTCAATAGTCAGGTATTCCAGGCTGTCCACACCAAGATATTTTTCTATTTCCTTTACATCGCCGTTCATCCTGCATGCAATTAACTCCTCTTTACTCGGAAAATCCATCCCGTAATAACAAGGATACATAATAGGTGCGGAAGAAATTCTAAAATGAATTTCCTTGGGATTTGCTTCTTTAATGAGGCTAACCAACTGTTTGGAAGTGGTACCCCGAACGATAGAATCATCCACTATTACTACTGTCCGCCCTTCAAGGACGCCTTTTACTATATTAAACTTTATTCTAACCCCAATTTCCCTCTTCTGCTGCCCCGGCTGAATAAAAGTTCTGCCGATATAATGGCTTCTTATCAAACCAATTTCAAGTTTTGAATGTATACCTTCTTTTTCCAATTCTTTCTGATATCCTAAAGCTGTTGTATTTGAACTGTCAGGTACACTAATAACAATAACTTTTTGTCCGTCTTTATCGCGCACGGGATATTTTTTTGCAAGAATTTTTCCCAAACGCCTTCTCATTTTATCAACATTATGGCCGAAGATAAAACTATCAGGCCGTGAAAAATATATATACTCAAATATGCAGTGTTTTTTAGGAAAATCAACCCCGTCAATAATCCGGAATGACTTTATTTGTGAGTCGGATTTTACACTATCGTCAATAACAACTAATTCGCCGGGTTCAACCTCCCGCAAAAACTTGGCTGCTATTATGTCGAATGCGCATGTTTCCGAGGCAATTACAAATGAACCGTTTACTTTCCCGATAGAAAGCGGCCGGAACCCATATGGGTCTCTTGCTGCAATCAGTTTATCATCGGTCATCAATATTAATGAATAAGCGCCTTCCAGCCGGTTTAAGGCTTCTTTTATCTGATCAACCTGGTTATCTAATTTGCTTCGAGCAATTAAATGTAATATTACTTCAGTATCGCTGGTGGTCTGGAAAATAGCGCCTTCATCTACTAATTCATCCCGTAACTGCTTTGCATTCGTAAGGTTGCCGTTATGTGCAACTGCAAGGTTGCCAAGCCGGTATTGAACAACAAACGGTTGAATGTTTTTCCTTGATTCTGAAGAGCCCGTAGTTGAGTACCTGTTATGGCCGATGGCGCATGTCCCGGTAAGTGTATCTTTGAAGATGTTCATATCGGCAAATACTTCAGATACAAGGCCTTCACCTTTATGAATATTAAAGACCGAATGGTGATTTTTATTGAGGTCCTTTGTTACAATGCCGCTGGCTTCCTGTCCCCTATGCTGCAAGGCATGCAGCCCGTAATAGGCATTTATAGCTGCTGTTTCATTATCATAAATTCCAAATATTCCGCAATGGCACTTAGGTTTATCTGATATAATCTGCATCAAGCAATTCGTTACTTTTTTTTGAAACTGTTTGTAAAGTTACAAATAAAATCTATTGATTAAAATAGCAGCACAATTAAAAATAAAATACTTTTGATATTTTAAACAATAAAAGCAGAATATATCTCATGTATGAGAAAATATTCCGCTGATTCATAATCAAACACGAAGAAAAAATATTTATCTAAACATTATTTAGACATTTCTTCATACTTTTCAGCCCATTGCTTTTCAATATTCCGGCCGTCAGTCATAATCTTATAAGCATTGTTCATAATATCTTTATCTTTTTTCAGAACGCCTTCCTTCATCATTTTAAAAGCGTCAAGCTGCTTTTCTGCGCCTTTAACATACATAGCATGCAGATCCTGCACTTGCTTGGTTTGCGGTTGAATTTTTTCAAGTTTGGTAACAAATTGTTCGTAGTTTTCAATTATATAAGTATCAAGCGCCTGGTACATAAAACCGTCATTAACAAAATGTGTACCTGAGACCGAATTCCATCTATTTATTACATCTTGTTCCTGAGTGGTTACATATTTAATCTGTGTAGAATAATTTCTCATGTCGGTTTTAACGGGATCCGAACATCCGAAGAATAATAAAAGAACAAAAAACAATTTAATTGATGATTTCATAAAATTACCTCTTTAAATATTTTGCCTGAGCTTAGTATTTATATTTCCAAAAGTTTTTTATTAAAGGCAGTAATATTCACAGGCCTTTAATTCTGATTATTAAATTTAACCATAAACTCTAAATATTCATAAATAAATTGTATTTAATTGGGCCGGAATATTTTAATTATCCTTTACTCTTTCGTCCCTGCCGGGATTTATGAAAAGGTTTTTTGCGGCGATTGTTTTGTTATAAATATTACGTCCCTGCCGGGACTTAGGAGAAAATCAATGTTCTTTTATATTTTAAAATAGAAAATCCCGGTTTGTACCGGGATTTTCTATTATACAAAGTCGGAACGGTGGGATTTGAACCCACGACCACCTGAACCCCATTCAGGTACGCTACCGGGCTGCGCCACGTTCCGATATTTCATAATTTAACTAACAAATACTCAATAATATTTTTTATTTCTTCAAGATCCTTTTTTATTGAATCTTTATCCTTTTTAAACTCTGTATGAGTTAAAGGCTGTGCGTCAATCTGCCTTGGAGAATCATTATGCTGAACAACTAATTCGGGGATATAATTCTGTAATATTTTTTTTGCTCCTTCAATAGTGTATTTCTTTTCCCGGAGCAAACTTTTTATTTGAAGAACTAACTGAATATCCTTATTAGTGTATATTCTGTTTCCGGCGCGATTCTTTTGAGGTTTTAATTCTTCAAATTCGGTTTCCCAATATCGCAGTACATATTGTTCAACAGCAGTAATTTTACTGACTTCACTAATTGAATAATACAGCTTTTTTATTGAGAGATTTTTCATCCTGCTTTAAATTATTTTGAAGGAAAAATAACTAATTGTAACTTTAATATCAATATTTGCCGTATTAAATAAAAGTTTAGTTTAATTAAATTTTATAAACCATTCTCTTTAAGAATAATATCAATTATTTCACCGATATCATTTAATTCATATTGTGCATTATGATGGGTAGTGTTAAATGTATCTCCATATTTTGCAAAAGCAGTTTTCATTCCGGCATTTGCAGCTCCTACAATATCTCTTTCAACCCAATCCCCAACCATTAGTACTTCATCCGCAGGAATTTGGAGCTTTTTCAAGATCATTTCGAACGGGGCCGGAGCCGGTTTCCTGACTTTAGTATCCTCAAAAGTAACGACCACATCAAAGATGTGATGAAAATTAAGATATGCAAGCCGTAACCACGCCTCTTTTACCGGGGCATCGGAAAGAATTCCCATTTTTATACCCATCTTCATCAATTTGTTAAGTGTAGGATATACATGGGGATACGGGGTTAATGATGCCTCCCTGCCTCTACGGTACGCAACTATTCCTGCAGAAAGGATTTTATAGTCGATTTTGTTTAATACTCTTTGTAAAAATAGATCAAAAACCTGCTGATACTCAATTCCCTGTTCTTTATAGATACCGGCTATTATTTTAGCTGCTTCTTCATTCGAAAGTTTCAGGCCGGAATCAATCATAGCCGGGATGGCTTCTTCAATTGCACGCTCTTTCATTTTCATAAAGTCGACAAGCGTATTATCTAAATCAAAAACAACAGCTCTAATCACGTGTTACTCCCAGGTATAAATATTTATTTTGCGGCCAATTTTTTTATTAAATAAACTGCCGCAAGATATCCGTTTTCTTTGAAGCCGGAAATATATCCGTTGCATCCGGAAGCGGTTATTAAATTCTGTCTGAAATTTTCCCTGGTAACTAAATGTGAAAGATGAACTTCAACTTTTGGCAAGCTGCATTCGGCTAAAGCGTCTCGTAATGCTACTGAACTATGAGCATAACCGCCCGGGTTTATTATCAGGCCGTTAAAAATCTTCCCTGCATTCTGAACTTTTTCGATTAATTCACCTTCGTGATTTGACTGGAAAAATTCAAATTTAATCCCTTGAAATTCGGATTGTATTTTTTTTTCAATTTTCTTCAGAGAAAGTTTCCCGTAATGATTATTATCTCTAGAACCGAGTAAATTAAGATTAGGCCCATTTAAAATTAGAATTTTCATTTTTGTTCTGCCATTTCGTCAATAATTTCCCTTACTCTTGGCGTCAAATAAAGTTTGTCGATACCAAGTTCTTTTAACGCCATGGATAAAATTACAACCTTTCTTTGAAGATTGGCTAATTTATTTATAACAATAACTTTATTTTCTTTAAGCAGGCAGTAACCGCCTTTAAAATCACCTTTTTCAAATCTTACTTCGGCTCCCAATTGAGCTGCGAGCAATTTTAAGTCTTTTATAATATCCTCAAATTCTTTTTCTTTAATTTTCATATTATTGTTTTTTCTTACTCATTTTCATCGGTTGGAATATGAGGAGATAAATCATAGCAAAGTAACAAAGAAGCTCAATTATTGGGAAACTCCCGAATATTTTAAATCTTTTTATAATTAATGCCAGAATATCATTTGGGATAAACTGTTCTGAAAAAATAAGATTAATAACCGTATGATCTATTGTCATCAGGTAAATCTCAAAAGGAGCTGTTATCACTATTAAAATTGCAATTATAAACAACCACCCGTTTTCTTTGAGGCTTAACCGTGATGTAAGTAGAAAAGCTATGAACGAAATTATAAAAATAATGTACAGGACGCACGTTAAAATTATAGCACCATTAAGTATTATGAATATACCAGGAAGATTTTGATTATTAAGGAATGATTTTACGATAAAATCAGTTTTTTCAAATAACTGGTAAGTTACTGCGAGGCGCGCAAAATAACCTCCTACCCACAGTATACCCGACAAAACGGTTAAATAAAGAAATATTTTAGATAAGATATTTGTATTTTTCATAAGATTACTTAGTTGATAAATTAAAAATAAAAAAAAATTATGATTATTGCTTCAATTGATATCGGGACAAATACTATTTTACTTTTAATAGCTGAAGTGGACACTGTTTCAAAAAAACTTAAAACAGTACGCGATGAATTCAGAATCCCGCGAATCGGCGAAGGATTGCTGGTAAATTCTCCTATTAAAAAAGAAAAAATAAAATTATTAATAAAAACTTTATCGGAATATAAAGAAATTATTGCTCAATATTCCTTTGATAAAGTAATTTTAACTGCTACGAATGCTTTTAGAATTGCATCAAATGCCGGGGAATTAGTAAAAAAGATTAAATCCGAACTTAACCTTGATATAACGATTGTGCCGGGTAAAGATGAAGCCAGGCTTTCATTTTTAGGAGCAATCAGCGGATTTCCTTCCGAAGATAAATACCTGGTTATTGATATTGGCGGTGGCAGTACAGAAGTTATTTTTGGCAGCCGCGCCGGAATTAATTTCAGCAACAGCTACCCGGTGGGTGTGGTCAGCCTAACTGAAAGATTTTTAAAGAAACAACCGCCGGAAGTTGATGAAATTATTCAATTTAATAATTTTGTTAAAGGTATATTCGAGGTAATTGAGTACAATAAAATTACTCCATCCAGGACAATTGCTATCGCAGGTACACCGACTACATTAGCATGTATAAAGCAAAAATTAACTTCCTATGATGAGTCCTTAATTGAAGGCTCTGTGTTAACAAAATCTGAAGTAGGAGAATTTGTAGAAATACTGTCTAAACTAAAGCCTGATGAAATAAAATCAAAATTCGGAAGAACGGTATACGGGCGTGAAGATGTACTGTTTGCAGGAACAGGAATCCTTTACTCTCTAATGGATTCAATGAATATTCAGGAAGTATTAGTTAGTACTAAAGGGATAAGGTATGGAGCTATTATTAATTATTTAAATCAAAAAAGCAATTAAATGTTATTGCAAAATCGTTTTGCGGTGACTAGTATAGCGGCCTATAGCTTCACAGACTGTGTGAAAACTAGAATTATATTCATAAATATTTAAAAATTTATTTTGCCCGTCTTCCCATTAGTGGAGGGTAAACCGTTAAAACGGTTTGAAATAAATATGTCATGCATCATTAACACCGCGATTAATCGCGGTGTTAATGATATTAAGAAACTTATTCTTAACTGTTTTAACAGTTTACCACCCACTTTATAAGAATATAAACGATCTGCATATAGTAATTATATTCATGTAAAACAAATTTTCAAACAGTCTCTTTACGTCGGGGTATACAATATAGGTAGTCATCCGGCTTTAGCCTAAAGACCAGGCTCAATTTGGGCTAAAGCCCAATCTTGAGTCGGATAGATTTAACCCAGGCTTAAAAGCCTGGGCTACTTTAAATATTATTTTGGCTAAAGCCGAACATTTTTTGTAATTTTAGCGATCCCCGACATAAATGTCGGGGCTACTTTCAATATCATTCGTATAACCTCAGGAAGAAATTTGGAAGTCGTTGAAACGACTGTTCTAGATTATCTTTAAATGTTTACCCACGAATAAACCTGCCTGGCGGTAGACAGGTTCGTGGGCTGTCTCAAAACATAATAATTGAAATCAGGGGTTATAGTTTTTTAAGATAGTATCTTTAACCTTATTTTCAGGGAACATGGCCGGGTAATCAAGGGTGAAATGCAAACCCCTGCTCTCTTTCCTTTTTTTCGCTGATTTAATAATGATATGAGCGCATGCAACAATATTTCTTAGCTCTAAAATATCTTCAAATATTTTTGTTTTACGGTAAAGCTCTTCGGTTTCCAGGAAAATATTATGTATCCTCTGCTCTGCACGCTGCAGCCTGAGATTTGATCTTACAATACCGACGTAATCCCACATGACCTGTTTAACTTCCCTGGCGCTATGGGTTATTAAAATTTTTTCATCTGAAGAAAGAGTACCTGAATCATCCCAGTCAGGAATATCCGGAATTGTACCCGAAAATTCATTTAAGAATTTCCTGATATGTATTGACGCCCGTTCCGCAAAAACAACTCCTTCCAGCAGTGAATTGCTGGCAAGCCTGTTGGCGCCGTGAACTCCCGTCATGCTTACTTCACCGCAGGCATAAAGCCCTTTTAATGAACTGCCGGAAAACTCATCCACCACTACACCGCCGCAGCAAAAATGCGCAGAAGGAACAACCGGAATAAATTCTTTAGAAATGTCAATTCCGAATTTCAGGCAATTATTGTAAATATTAGGAAAATGTTCAATAATATCTTTTTTATTTTTATGAGTTATATCCAGAAATACATGATTATCACCTCGTTTTTTCAACTCATTATCAATAGCGCGAGCAACAATATCCCTCGGAGCCAGTTCTTTTCGCACGTCATATTTACTCATAAACTCGTTACCGTCTAAAGTACGAAGTATTCCGCCAAAGCCCCTGACCGCTTCGGAAATTAAAAACGAAGGTGCGTTGAAATTTTCACTTAAGTTTGAATTATAAAAAGCTGTCGGGTGAAACTGAATAAATTCCATGTTGCCAATTTTTGCGCCTGCTCTGTATGCCATAGCAAAACCGTCGCCGGTTGCAATCTGCGGATTAGTTGTATGAGAATATACCTGTCCTAATCCTCCTGTTGCCAGAATAGTAGCTTTAGATGAAATCTTAAACAGTACATTGGACTCACAATTTAAAGCATAAGCTCCCCAGCAGTTTCTATTATTTAACGGTGAATCTTTTAAATTCTGCACATTATGTTCGGTAATAAGATCTATAGCAATAGTGTTTTCTATTACTCTAATATTGTCTTTACTGCTTACCTGTTCAATTAAAGCGCGCTCAACTTCCCTGCCGGTTAAATCCTTTGCATGAACTATTCGCGGCATAGAATGGCCGCCCTCTTTTGCAAGGTCAAGTTTACCGTTTTTCTTTGTAAATTCAGTTCCGAGTTCCATGAGATCATGGATTCTGGCCGGGCCTTCTTTTACAATTATATCAACGGTCTTTGGATGGCATAGCCCGGCGCCTGAAATAAGAGTATCCTGTATATGTTTCTCAAATGAATCAGTGGGATCAATAACAGAAGCGATACCGCCCTGTGCATAATTTGTATTCGATTCATATTTTTCTTTTTTTGTTATCAGCACAACATCGGCATACTCTGAAATTCTTAATGCAGCAAACAAACCTGCAATACCGCTTCCAATAACAAGTACATCAGTTTTTATATCCATTTTAATTCTTTTTCAATAATTCTTTAATTCATAAAAAACAGTAATCACCGGTATAAAATTGTTGAACCTAAATACAAACAATAATAAAGGCAAAAGTTAAATATAATACCCACCACGATGGAATATAATTTATTCTTCGTTTGTACATAGATGCCAATGATAGATAAAAGTACAGCCCACAGTATAATAAGTCCTTCAAATCCTAAAAGAGTAAAAGCAAAAAACTCCTTCAAAGTAAAAATGGTTGGATCCTTTGCAAAAAGATTTCCGCCAAAAACGGCCAGCTCAACTGTAAACAATATTAAAAATGCGAACGCGTGGGGTAATAAAGAGTATATAAATACGGCTATGTTATCACGGATTCTTGTTTTTAAATTATTTGATTTATTTATAATTGTTACGGCAATTCCTAATATGATAACAAGAACCAAAACAGAACCGAGAATAAAAAAATAATTTCTGATAATCTTTTCATGGTGAGGCTCCGGAATATCCGTTATTATTGATAAATACATGGAGTCTATAAAAAATTTTGCAGAGGCGATAAGCATAATAAAGGAAATAAAATTTTTATGCTCGGATTGAATTATTAAGGTGAAGGCTTTAGCAGGGCTTTCAATTATAAGGCCCAGAATCTTCCAAAGATCAATATTATATATTCTTTCCCGCAGATAAGACTTGCATTTACTGCATATCAACGCATAAAATGGATTTTCATTTTCACAATTTTTGCATATAATAGAATTATTCATTAAAAGTTTATCCTCATATTCAACATGGGAGCCCTGGTTTCCGGATCTTTACTAACACTAAAGTCAAAAAGTTGTGCATCAATATAAGCATCAACAAGGTTTAGAAGGTAAGTTAGTCCCATATATATTGCAAATAAGTCTCTTTGATCCTCGTAAAAATGAGCATAGGAGAGGTTGTTCTGATCTGCAGATTGATTAAATAAGTTCAAGTATGTTTTATATTGGTTATTATTCCAGACCCAATTATAAATCAGCCATGCAGCGGCGCCCCAGATAACGGGGACCTTCCAGTAAGACTCAGTGTAAACCTGTCCCCAGCCCGGCAGAATGGCACTTCTCCATACAGCCCCCAGTGGAGCTTTACTCATAATGAATGTAGTATCCGGAGGGTTATCAATCTTTTTTTCAACCGTATCCTGCTGTGAAAAAGTAAAGGGCAGCGAAAATAGGAAAAAGATTAAAATTTTAATTATATGATTTGCTGATAATTTCAAAGAGTTCAAATAAACGTTCTAATTCATCGTTTGAATAAAATTCAATAGTAATTTCACCGGTGCCGTCGCTTTTCTGTTTACAGATAACTTTTGTCCCGAACAATTTCCTCAGTTTATCTTCGATATCATTTACCGATGCCGCATAAGAAGTAGTTTTGGCGGTAAATTTAACCGTCCGTTTTGGCGGTTCCGAAGAGATCATAATTTTTTTAACCATCTGCTCAACCTTTCTTACAGAAAGATTTCCATCAACAATTTTCTTCAGTACATCAAGCTGTAATTCTTCCGTAGGCAAATTTATTATAGCCCTTGCATGGCCGGAAGAAATATCTTCTTTAATAAGGCTTTCCCTGACCTGTACGGGAAGCTTCAGCAGGCGAACGGAGTTGGCTATGGTTGTTCTGTCTTTTCCCATCTGATCGGCAATTTGTTCCTGGGTTAAATGGCATTCATCCATCAATCTTTTGTACGCCATTCCGATTTCAATAGGATTTAACTTTTCTCTCTGGATGTTTTCAATCAATGCAAGAGCAAGCATTGTTTCATCCGAATCGACTTTAATTATATAAGCGGGTATTTCTTTATAACCGATATCCCGGCAGGCTCTTAATCTTCTTTCGCCGGATATTAACTGGTAAGCATTATCACCGCCGAACCTCCTGACCGTAACGGGCTGAATAAGTCCGTTCGAAAGAATTGATTTTTTTAATTCCTCAAAAGCTTCGGGCTCAAATGTCATTCTAGGCTGAAACGGATTTGAAGAAATATATTCCACAGGGATTTTAGCCAGTACGTCAACCTGCTTGCCATCGTCCTTCTTAATTTCTGCAAACTTTGCCGGTTCGTAGTTATCTTTCAAACTGTGCTGATTTATCAGGGCATCTAACCCTCTGCCAAGCCCGGTTTTCAACTTTGTCATACTCCGATTTATTTCACTTTTTTAGAATTTCTATCCAACAATTCAGACGCAAGAGCAATATAATTCTGTGAACCGGTAGAGAGAGCATCGTATAAAATTACCGGTTTACCGTAGCTGGGAGCTTCAGATATTCTTACATTCCTGTGGATAATGGTTTTATAAACTTTATCGCCGAAATATTTTTTTACTTCTTCGGCCACCTGCTGAGAAAGCCGCAGCCTTATATCAAACATAGTAAGAAGAACGCCTTCCACAGTAAGGTTCTTATTAAAATGCTGTTTAACTATGTTTATTGTATTTAATAACTGTCCCAGGCCCTCAAGAGCAAAATATTCGCACTGTACGGGAATTAACACCGAATCAGACGCCGTAAGAGAATTAAGAGTAAGCAAGCCCAGTGAAGGCGGACAGTCTATAATTACATAGTCATAATTATCCCTAATACTATTAAGAGAGTGAACAAGCAGCCTTTCCCGGTTCGGCATATCGACCATTTCAATTTCCGCACCTACAAGATTAATATTTGAAGGCAGTATGTCCAGGAACGGCATGTAGCTGTTCATAATCACTTTTTCAATACTTTCAACCCCGACCAGAACCTCATAAACGGAAGGGTTTTGATTGCTTATACTTAATCCCGATGAAGAATTGGCCTGCGGATCAATGTCAACAAGTAATGTTTTTTTTTCGGCCGCAGCAAGTGAAGAAGATAAATTTATTGCCGTAGTTGTTTTACCAACCCCCCCTTTTTGATTCGCTATAGAAATAACTTTTGCCATTAATCTGTTACAATTTAAAAGAAATGTATAAAAAAAATTTATCTACATATAACTTATAAATATTCTTTTTAAAATACTTATTATTAAGATATTTTCATAAGAATTGGCGTAAAAAAATAATTTGCTTTATTAAGAACCACGCAATATAATCAAATAATCTTTGCTTGAATAAATGCTGAACACACCCTTTATATTCGTTATACCGCAGGGAAAAGACGAAAGAACCGGGATGTAAATTCAAAAGCAATAAAACTTTGACTATATACTATTAAATAATTAATTTGAACCATTATATCCTTTTCCGTTGTGTATATTAAGCTCTTCAAATTTAATGGATATATCATGCTTTAAATAACAATTATTAAAAAATTCATAGATGTAAAGTTATAAAATGACTAAAAAAAATATGTGTGTCTTGAACATAGTCCTGCTTGTAACAGTTTTATGCGGCTTCGTAAACGCACAGCAGGCATCCGAAAAAGTTATTTCGAAAATAGATATTATTTCATATATACAAGATTCATTTGTTGTAAGCCCCGACAACAGGCATATAGCTTTTGTTCTTCGATCAGGCCATAAATGTGCCGTTGTAGTAGACGGCAAACAGGATTCTCTTTATGACGGTGTAGGTAAAAGCAGTTTAATTTTCAGCCCGGATAGTAAAAGGGTTGCTTACATAGCTCAATCAGGTAATGAATGGTTCGTTGTTGTTGATGGAATGCAGGAAAAACATTATGATGGCATTATAGAAGAAACTCTGAAATTCAGTCCGGATGGATCAAAAACTGTTTACGGGGCAAAAACAGGTAGTAAATGCTTTGTAGTAGCCGGCGGAGTAGAAGAAAAACAATATGACGGTGTAGAAAACTTAATATTCAGTTCAGATGGTAAGTCATTCGCTTATATAGCGCATTCAGGTAATAAGCTATTTATAGTAGAAAATGGAACTGAAGGAAAGCAATATGATAGTTATGGGAAAGGAAGCCTGATTTTTAGCCCGGACGGAAAAAGAACAGCTTTTGCTGCGCGTGAAGGCGACAAATGGTTTGTGGTAACAGACGGGAAAGAAGAAAAGCAATACGATGCAATCGGCAACCTGATTTTTAGTCCAAAAGGCGACAAGATTGCTTATTATGGTGAATCAGCAAAAAAATGGTTTGTTGTTGTAGATGGGAAAGAAGAATTAAAATATGACGGCATAAGCAGCTTAATATTCAGCCCGGATGGAAAGAGTTTAGCATACATTGCTAAATCAGATAATAAATGGACCGCTATTATAAACGGGAAAAAAAATAAAGAATATGATGCTATAAATGGCATTACATATAGTGCAAACAGTAAGAAATTCGCCTATGAAGCAGTATCGGGTAAGAATTGTTTTATAGTTGAAAACGGAAAAGAGAATAAACAATATGATTTTATAGTAAAAGGCAGCCTTAGTTTCAGTATAGATGGAAAGACGTTAGCTTATATAGCTAAATCAGGAAACCAATGGTTTGCAGTTGATAACGGAAAAGAAGAAAAATCTTATCAATCTGCAGGTAATTTAGTTTTTAGTCCCGACGGAAAAAAGTTTGCTTACTGGGCGCATAAAGGTAACAAATATTTTGTAGTTGCAGATGGTGTTGAGGGGAAAGCTTATGAATCTTTAATTACCAAAGGCGGCGGAAAAATCGTTTTTGATACACCTAAGAGTTTGCATTACCTGGCTATAACCGATGATAATATATATTTAGTTGAAAGTACTTTAGAGTTTTAAGTAATTTTTAAGACGGACAGATCTGCCGGATAAATGTGCCGGACTGCAAAATCAAAATTGCCTTAAATTACGGCACAGTGCACAGGTTCCCGGCTAAGCCGGACGGGAGTCATTATAATTATAAAAATAAATTGAAAGGAGTATATCTATATGAAAAAAGCATTAATAAATTTCATACTGTTTATCCTGGTTTCAATCCCGATTTTAGCACAACAGCCGACGTTTAAAGATTCCCTTCTTGATCATATGGCAGGAAGCTGGCTTCTTGAAGGTACCATAGCAGGCCGGCAGATTACACATGATATTGAAGCAAATTGGGTACTGGCGCATCAGTACATGCTTATTCACGAGACTTCGCATGAAAAAACTGCAGACGGTAAGCTGCAATACGAAGCTAATGTTTATATCGGCTGGGATCAGGCTTCAGGAGAGTATGTCTGTATATGGCTGGATGTCTACGGGGATATAGCGCCGCAGTCAATCGGAAGCACAAAACCTGCAGGTAATAATGAGATTCCCTTTATATTCAGAGATAGCAGTAACGCCGACAACTTTCACACAACATTCATTTATAACAAAGATACAGATACATGGCAATGGCTTATGGCTAACGTGGACAAGGGAAAACTTCTACCGTTCGCAGATGTAAAACTTACAAAAAAGAATAAATAGTGTTCTCTAAAGATTAGAGTGCAAGTTCAAAGGACAAAGTAAGAATATTAACTAATTTAATTTTGGCAGTACACAATTAGATATACATATATTGTCGTGCTTACTTTATAACCGGATTAAATTTTTATTTACTTATAAATATTAATATAATAATTGTTCTTAGTTGTAAAAGAAATTTACTATATTCTTAACGGTTCTATCTACTAATTATGAATTGTTTACTATGAATATAAAACTAATTTTTCAATTGTCGCTCTTTGGACTTGCAATGGCAATTGCGACTGTTTTTTGGATCCCATTAAACTATGAGCCTTTTTTCTGGCTGGTTATATTTTTTATCTGTGCATACCTGATCGCGAAAAAATGTTTTGAAAAATATTTCCTGAATGGATTCCTGGTAAGCCTGGTTAACTGTATCTGGATTACTGCCGCACATCTGATCTTATTCCATAATTACATCATTCATCATCCGAGGGTAGCAAAGATGATGATAAAAATGCCGATGCACCGTTCCCCGAGGCTGCTGATGCTTGTTGCCGGGCCGATTATAGGAATCCTTTCCGGAATTCTTTTAGGCTTATTTTCATTTATGGCTTCAAGAATGATCAGGAAGAAATTAACGATGATTGATAAATAGTTAATCTAATATTACAGTTTTTGAGGAAACACAATTAATACGGCATAGTTGACAACGGACCTATATATTTTACATATTCATTACTTTGTTATACCTCCGGGATTTTATCACTCCCAGATTGTTAATCCGGGCTACGAAAATTTACTCCGGGACTTGGATATCGTTAATTCAGGATGGCGGAATTTTAATTGAAATAATAATCAATAATTCTTATAAGTCAAAGACTGTTTAACGAAAAGGAAACGACTATATGTCTTTAATATGTTCCGTTGTATAATCCATCCACCTACAACTCAATCTCCTCGCCGTATTCCATAATCTTACACTTACGGTTTAAGGCTTCGAGCTTCTTTTGAAATTCAGCAGGGTTGGCCTGGATTACCGGGAATGTATTGTAATGCATTGGGATTGCGACGTCCGGGTTAACAAACTCAACTGCTTTTACTGCATCGCGTATACCCATGGTATAGTTGTCGCCGATGGGCAGAAGCATATAATCTATTTTGTGCAGTTCGCCAATTAATTTCATGTCATAAAATAACCCGGTATCGCCTGTATGATATATATTCTTCCCGCCGGTAGAAAGAATAATTCCTGCCGGCTCGCCGGCATATTCATTATCCGGAGTTTTGGAACCATGATGGGCAATTGTAAATTTAACGCGTCCGAAATCAAAATTAAAACTGCCGCCTATATGCATGTTGTGAGCTTCACAGTCGTGAGCAATAATATAATTGGCAAGCTCATTCACACAGATAACAGTGGATTTGCACCTCTTCGCTATTTTTAAAGTATCGCCGAGGTGGTCGCCGTGGGCATGGCTTAAAATAATATAATCTGCATTTACTTCGCCCGACTTTACGGGCGAAGTAGGATTATTGTCCAGGAAAGGATCAATTAAAATTACTTTACCTTCATCAGTTGTAAATTGGAACGCTGAGTGAGAAAAATATTTCAATTTCATATATACTTCCTTTTCTAAATTATCATTTTAGTAAAATCTTTTAATTCCCTGCTGTGTGTAAATTTCATCAGTTCTAAAATCAAAGAATCAGTTAACTCTTTATTTTTTTCCCCGACTTTTTCAAGGACAGAATTAATTTTTGAATTCATTTCACCGTTGCAAATAGTTTTTATATTTTGATTTAGAACGTCAAGATCACGTTTGGAACCGGTTAAATCCTGCAAATGTTCTACCAATTCATAAAAATTAATGAATTTGGTTTTATTAAAGCATGAGATAAATATTTCCATATTGTATCTTAACCGCCTTAAAGCGATTCTTACTTCGTGAAGATTATCAACGGTTTCTTCTTCAAAGAATTTTTTTATAGCAATATTTAATGTCTGCAGCCTCTGCTGAAGGATTAACTCCGCCGATTCTTTTAAAGAGTTACCGGCAGTAAGTTCTTTAATTTCCCATTTAAATTTTTTTGGCATTATTTCTTAATTCTTTTTATCTTAAAATGAACAGAATGTGATGTTTTAAGAAAGACATTTTACCACTAAGGTTCACTTAGAAGAATTAGTTTTTTTATAATTATGTGATCAATAAACCGTTAAAACGGTTACCAATCAGCGAGTTTGAATCATTAGCCCCTGGATAAATCCAGGGGTTAATAACTTTTAATGTTTTACCTTTCTTCTCACAGGATGCGTCCTCACCCCAAACCCATCTACCTGCAAAGGATAGGGTGAATTTAACTTAGCAAAACTTTTATAAATCCTATTATAGCCTGAACAGATCTCATTTTACTTTTTTCATCGGCGTAAATAGTCGGTATAGGTACAAAATTTATTTTATAATTATGTTCCGCAGCTTTTACCAGCATCTCGCTTTCCGCTTCAAATCCCGTATAAGTAGGAAGAATATCTTCCAGAATATTTGTTCTGTAAGCCCTGAAACCTGATTGAGTATCAAATAATTTCTGTTTGGTTTTTATACTCAGTAATAATGAAGTTAACTTATTACTTAGAATCCTTATCAAAGGCATATTCTTTGTATTATTAAGACGGTTCCCGATTACTATATCATATTTTTCTAAGCCTAAAATTAATTCCGGGATTTTTTCCGGAATGTGCTGAAGATCAGCATCTAAAGTAACTGTAATATATGATGCACGCTTTATACTTTCTAAAAAGCCTGTTTTCAGTGCAAAACCTTTACCACGATTAGTGGAATGTGAGAGGAGGATAACTTTTTCATTCACAGGTACTTCATTGCAGGAATTATCGGTCGAGCCGTCATTTACAGCTATAATGAGGCCGGCGTAAGGAAGTGTACGGTTAATAATTTCCCGGATAGTTTTATTCTCATTATAGAAAGGAATAACCGCGCATATTTTATTTTTCTCTAAAATATTGTTCAATTAAACCTTTAAGACCTTTTTCAGAAGGGCCTTTAAACGCCCAGGTTAGTTTTTTTCTAAGCATTTCCTTGGACAGGCCCCTCGTCATGCGACCGTTTTCAGCGACGGAAATACTCCCTGTTTCTTCAGAAACAATAACGCTAATAACATCGGCCTGCTCGGAAATTCCTAATCCTGCCCGGTGCCTCATTCCAAGATGTTCACCGCTTACGATTGTCGTTATGGAAAGAGGTAATGTGCATCCGGCCGCTTCAATCACATCATTTTTAATAATTACCGCACCATCGTGAAGCGGGGACCTCGGGAAAAATATAGTTGTTAATAAAGGGACACTGATTTTTGCATTCATTATTTCGCCGGTTTCTGAAAATCCTCTTATTCCAGTGGACCTGAGAATAACGATTAATGCCCCGTGCTGTTTTTGAGAAAGTTCAAAAGCAGCATCGGCAATAACCTGAGGTGTGCGGGGCGATTCGGATTTAACAAAAAGCCTGATGAACGGATTACGCGCGATAATTACGAGAATACGCCTTATTTCCGGCTGAAACAGGATCACAAATGCTATTACCCAGATATCCGTTACCAATTTCAACAGCCAGCTTAGTTCCTTAAAATTTGCAGCCTGTGCTGCGAATGATAAAAGAAGTATTATCATTAAACCGATAAAAATTTGGGAAGCAATAGTCCCCTTCAGCACCTTATACAGCTCGTAAATTATAAAAGATACTATTACGATATCCAGAATATCTGTAAAAGTAATTGTTAAAAAGCCTATTTTGAATATATCAAACATTTAAAAAAATACTACAAATGATTTAATAATTTACAAACCTGAGAGCCGAATTTCACATTGTGGGTCCTTATTATCTTTGCTCCGTTTTTTACTGCGATAGCTTCCACAAATGCCGAAGCACTATCCCGTTCGTTTACTTCCAATCCAAGTGTTTTGCCTATAAATGATTTCCTTGATACACCAATCAGTATAGGGCTGCCGAGACATTTAAAATCACTCAGTCTTCTTATAATTTCAAAGTTGTTATCAATACTTTTGCCGAAACCTATTCCCGGATCCACAAACGTTTCTTTTATACCATATTTGTTAAGTAATTGAAGCTTTTCATAGAGAAAATCATAAAGCTCCCTTATAAGGTTATTATACACAGGATTATTCTGCATATTTTTAGGTTCGCCCTGCATATGCATAAGGACATAACCGGCATTATACTTACGCAACACCTCAATCATAGCCGGATCAAAAGAAAAGGCACTGATATCATTAATTATTCTGGCTCCGTGTGCAAGCGTTTTTTCTGCGACTAAACTTTTAGTGGTATCTACAGATATTGTGACGTCCGGGTTTTTGGCTAAAATCCCATCAATAACAGGAATAATCCTCTTAATTTCTTCCTCCGCAGAGATACTTTCCGAACCCGGCCTGGTTGATTCACCGCCAATATCTATAACGTCTGCGCCGTCGGCAATCATCTCTAATGCATAATTTATTGCATCAGTACTATTTAAATATTTACCTCCATCCGAAAAAGAGTCGGGTGTAACATTTAAAATTCCCATCACAAAACATTTATTAAATAAGAAGACTTTAGATCCTATATTATAAGATTTTAGATCATAATCCTCAAAGTTTTTTATAATATTACCGATTTTATATCCAAGGTCACCATCGCCTTTAGTCAGAATATTCCGTGAAATCTCTTTTATATTCCACAGAGCACCATGAATAAATATATTGCTTAACTTTGTTCCTTCATTTTCGGATCTATAGCAAATCTCCTTTTGTTCCAGGACAATTGTTTGAATGCTCTGAGCTAGTTTCTCTTCAAGATTTCTGATTTCCAGTCCTAAAAGCCCCTGCTGAAAAGTATCCCTGTAAATTTTATATTCATTGCTGAATTTTTTAAAAACATCATTCAATGAAAGATTTACGATCTGAATTTCCAAAAGTTCTCCCGTATTTGAGCTAAATTTAAGACTTACTTATCAAATTTTTTAGTTCGGCAGTTACGGCAGATATATTATCAGCTTTAAATATTGATGAGCCGGAAATAAAAACATCGCATCCGGCATCTAAAATAGCCGGTACGGTTTTAGTATCTACTCCGCCGTCAACTTCAATTAAAAAATTCACATTTAATTTTTCTCTCAGCTTTACAGCATCCTTAATTTTTTTTATAGAATTGGGAATAAAGCTTTGTCCGCCGAAGCCCGGGTTTACAGACATAATTAATACAAGGTCGATATATTCTGCAATATCCTGTAAAAAATCCACCGGTGTTGAAGGGTTTATAGCTATGCCGGCCTTTGCGCCTAATTCTTTAATTCGTGTTATAGTACGGTTTAAGTGAGTCACCCCTTCCTGATGTACTGTAATATGGTTAGCACCGGCGTTTATGAAGCTTTCGAGGTATAAATCTGCATGTTCGATCATAAGGTGAACGTCAATAGGCAGCCTTGTAGAACGTTTTGCTGCATCTACTAGTAGAGGGCCAAATGTGATGTTAGGTACAAAATGCCCATCCATAATATCACAATGTATCCAATCTGCTCCAGCCAGTTCTACAAGTCTTATTTGTTGTGCCAGATTTGATAAATCGGCTGCTAAAATTGAAGGTGCTAAAATTGTCATTATTCTTCCATTGTTGAATGATCAGTCCCGGGATCTGCAGGTTTTGTAATGAAAAGATCGATAGTATCTCCAGCATTTACCTTGTTGCCTTTACTGGGATATTGATCAAGGACAGTATTGGGCAAAAGTGAAAATGAAACCTGGTAGTTTATTTTTCCAACTTTTAATGAACTGTCTGCTAATATTTTTTGAGCCTCTGCCAAAGACTTCCCTATAAGATTTGGAACAGTAATAGTTCCCACGGCAGTGCCGATACTATATGAAACGCCAACTGAATCTCCTTTTTTAAGAGGGGTGCCGGGCAAGTACTGCTGGCCGAAAATCATATCCCTGGGATTATCAGAGGCTATTGAATCGATCCTGCCTAAAAATAATCCAAGACGTTCAAGTGCAAAACGTGCGTCAGCCAAAGTTTTTCCTCTTAGAGAAGGTGTCGGCACCAGCGGTTCGCCGCCGCTTACGAAAAGGTAAATTCGCCTGCCTTTTTTAACAGTTTCATTTGCATTCGGCCGTTGATAAATAATTGTCCCTTTCGGAAACTTTTCGTCGAAAGTTGTATCGCTTAATATAGGGTCAAGGTCGGCATCTTTTAGAGTTGCAACAGCATCTTCAACTTTAACTCCTACAACATTTGGCACCTGCTGGTTGGAAGAACTCACGTACCAGGGCATTATAATTACATTCATCACAAATATAAATGCGATAAAAATGCCTATTCCTATAAGTGTTCTTCTGAAGAATGGTTTATGTAATAGATTTTTCATTGTTTCAAATATATTAAATGACCGTTTCTAATACAACAAAAGTATTAGACAGGATTTGCACCCGCGGCTACAAATATGTCATCCATACCTGATTAGGAAAATAATCAACATCGAATTTATTCGGGAATATCTCAGAAGAATTCACCCCTAACCTCCCGATCGAATCGCATAGGCGTCAACTTAAAAAATAAGTTGCTGTTTGTTCCAAGAATAGTAAATTATTGTATTGCAAGCAATAAGGACTATTCAATGAAGCCAAACAGCAAAGAAAAAGCAGTAACAATAATAGAGGAAAAATTAAATAAATTATCT
>Ga0181529_10001904_pt1 | contig 26009 bp, 27 predicted proteins | sample PEATcosm2014_Bin_36_FD_119763 | JGI IMG/M metagenome (GOLD analysis project Ga0181529, IMG submission 119763) | Peatland microbial communities from MTU Mesocosm Facility, Houghton, MI, USA - PEATcosm2014_Bin10_30_metaG | ecosystem: Environmental > Terrestrial > Soil > Wetlands > Peat | place... | reverse complement strand
TGGCCGTGGATGGGACAGTCCTTCACCATCAGGATCTGGCCGTCGCGCTCGACGATTTTCGCCTTGATCTCGCCGGGGCGCTGGTCGTAGAGAACCTCGAGCGGCGTCTCGCCGTCCAGGATCCGCTGGCGGATCTCCGGCACGCAGCGCGGGCACAGAGAATCGGTTTCGCGCGGCCAGCCCAGCGGCGGTTTCGCTTTTTCCCAGCTCTTGAGGAGCGGCTTGTCCGACCACTTCGGCGTAAAGCCCGGATTCGGATGGATCTGATTCAGCTTGTCGAAGACCACCCAGGCCGCGTTGGCGGCCACCGTCAGGACTTTTTCGGCATACTTTACCGGCTTGTGCATCTTGCCCTCACTCCTCTGATGGCTCTGGCGCTGCCCTGGTTGCAAGGCTCCGGCGCCCGATCCAACTTGTGCTTGAGCCCAGTATAGGCAAGGCGGTGGCGACGGCCTACGGGTTGGCATTAAAACGTTGAAATTATTGGTTGTACGGCGCAGAACGGGGTTGAACGGGGCGCTTCCGCCCCGCTCCGGAGGTCGGGTGTAGCCGTATGAAAGGGAATGGCTTACAGCGTCACGACGCGCGCTTCACCACCAGGTCCGCGCCCCAACTGCCGTCTTCGGTGCCGAACTGGAAGTGAATCTCGTCGTCCGTGACCTTGCCTTTGAAAACCAGCTTGTAGGTCGTGCCCTGGTAGTCGGTGGCGACCCAGAAGGTAATGGTGTCGCCGTCGATCTTGCCCTCTTTGATGTCGGTGGGAGAAGTGGGCAGGCCGTCGATCGTCCCGGTTACGCCGGCGTCCTTGACGGCGAGGTGCAGCACCACCGGCACGCTGTTGCCGTCAAAATCGAACGCCCCTTTCCAGTCGCCACTGAGGCTGGCGGGCCAGGCCAGCGCAGCCAGGAAAAGGAACAGAGCAGTCACGGTAAACGCGCGTTTCATAGCGAAGTCTCTCCAGGTGGATATTGTACCAGCGCCGCCGGCGCCGCTGGTCACTCACTTTTTAGATTGGGCAGCCTTCTGGGTTTCGACGAATGCCGCCACGTTGCTCTTGTCGATCAAAGTCACGCCGGTGTCGACGAACGTCGGCAGCGGCGAGAACGAATCGCGCGAGAAGTTGTCCAGCAACGAGGCCGGCGGGTGGTGGTGCAACTCATCCAGCATCTTGATGCTCAGGAAGGCCATCGTGAAGGGCTTTTGGCCCAGCGTCGCGGTGATCACGCCGTTCTGGATGCCCTCAATGGTGCGCTGGTCCGCGTCCATGCCCATCACCAGCTTGCCGGTCACTTGCTTGCGGGTGAGCACTTCGGCGACTTCCGGCGCGGCGATCGAGACCAGGCAAACAAACGCGTCCACCGGTTCCTTCTTCTCGACAGCCTGCATCGTACGGTCGAAGATTACGCCAGGATCGCCCTTCGCGTCGACGATTTCCGTGATGTGGATGCCCGGACGTTCCGCGAAAATGTCGCGGTAACCTTGCAGCCGCTCCTTCAGATTAGGCTGTTCGGGGAAAGTGAATATCAACACGTTGCCCTTACCGTCGAGACGGTTGGCGACCAGCCGCCCTCCCATCAGACCGGCCTTGTAATTGTCGGTGCCGACGAAGAACAGGCGCTTGCTGTCGGGAGCGTCCGAATCCATGGTAATGACGGGAATCCCCTGCGCGATGGCGGAGTCAATGTCGTCTTTGAGCGACGCCGGATCGCCCGCGGAGACCGCAATCCCCGTCGGCTTCTTGGCCAACAGGGCGCGGAATTGCTCGTGCTCGCCCTTAGGGTCATAATTGTCGGGTCCGGCCGATTCGGCGACGACCCCCAGTTGTTTGGCTGCCTGCGCGACGCCTGCCGCCGCCTCCTGCCAGTACTCCATCTTGGTCGTGGCGCTCAGCACGTAATACTTTTCATCGGCACTGTGCGGCGACCCGCCACAGCCTGCTAAAGATGCCAGCGCTGCCGCCGGCAGGAACCACATCCAACGTGACACGGTTGCCTCCTGAATGGCGAGTATAACTTGCGGCTCGCCCGGAGAAAAGAGGCAGTTTGGGAGTCGGCAGGATCTCGCTGGCGCGGTCCTCAGCGTCGAGGCGCATGTCGAGGAAAACCTGCGCCCTTCAGGACTCGTTCCGACGGGCCTATTTAGCAGCTTCCATGACCGCCGTCGCGGAATCTGGCATGCCCGGCGCTCCCGCGCCGCAAGGTAGCAGTTCGGCGACCCTAACGATTGCCGCCGGGTCCACGGGAAGCTCGTCGGCCGAGAGCACCGCCCTGACGCCCCAGCAGACGGACCGAGAGGCCTGCTGATATGTGATTGTGCTCGTGTGCAGGACTGCCTCTGCTTCTCTCACGGTCTCCACGACCTGCCGCTTTAGGTTCTCTGGCGGCATGAGCCTCATAGAAAACGCGTACTGGAAATAGCTGTTGAGTTCCCCCTTGTGGAGGCGTATATCTCCGATTGATGGCTCATCACCGCTTTCGAAAACAATAGTGTACTCCTGTGGCCGAAAGCCGTCTCCAGCTGGCTGGAGCCAGGCAGGATTGTCCAGCGTCGGAATCTGGATTCCACCGGTATACGTCACAGGGAAAACCAGGGTGGGGAAATGAACACAGCCCTGAGCGTCCGGCGTCCTTTTCTTCAGGTCCGCCACCGAGCCGCGGAAGAGGCGCGCATGAAACCTGTCCGGCATATGCGTTGTGTCCCGGAGCTTCAGGAAGATGGGCTTGGCGAACTCCTGGTCTCTTTGGGCGGGTTCGTCAAACGCTACCTTGAAAATGCCGATTTTTTCTGCTTGCCCGAACGAACAGGGCGCTATTAGTGCCCCTATCGAGAGGGCTAACACGTCTTTGGCTAGCTTTGTCATAGTTTCCATCCTGTGCGCCGCTTTTCGGCCTATGCCGGTGGGAGCACGTATTCTTTGTGGTTCTTGCTTTTCAATTCGAGCGCATCCCTCATGTCAATGATGTCAATTCGCGTAATCTCAGTTCTGGGTATCTCCATAACCCATGACACTTGGTTCTCGAAATGCAACACAGTGACGCCCTTATCGTCTTCTGTCAGGAGGAGATTGTCGCTTTCCAACCACCGCGCCACAGCTGCTGGCCTTGTCTGTTGTTCCTTGTGAGCGGTGCGAGCGGGTTCAAGCTTGTCCTGCAGCCGGACCTGAACGTAGGGCATCGTGGTGGGCGCAATCAGCTTGCCGTAGGCGAATGGGGTCATCACGGTATTCACAACCAAGCCGAGGATGCCGATCATCCGCAACGGCCTCGCCCATTGTGGAGGGTGCCCCTCCCTCCTGAGATATATGAGACACCAGCCGACAACCACCGTAAGAAAGCAAAGCACGTAGCCGTCTTTGAGGCTTCGTTCAGCGTTCTCCTTCCCGCTGCCGTCACTGTTGGTCGCTGCCCTACACACGCCACCCAGCCCCCTGGACTCAATCATGAGCGACCACAAACGATTCGAGCGAGCGTTTAGGAAACCGTCGCCCGTGACCCGCGGTTGAACGCAGAAACCAACGATCATCGCGTCCCGCAGCTTAATCGTCGGAAGCTGATACAGCAAGAGCGTCCCGGCGCTGGCGACAATTAGAAGTAGCGCAATCGTGAATTCCGACGCCAGGTGGAAGCTCTTGCTCGTGCGCGCCGGCAAGAGATGCGGCCACGAGAGTAGCGCCAACAATAAAAGCGTCGCAACAGCGGACGCCCAGTGGATTTGCGCTTGCTGCAACACCACAAGGACCGAGTCGAACCAGAATGCGGCTGCGGCAAAGCTCAATTGAGCCACGGTATTGGCCTCGATCCGGACTCCCAGGAAGTCCTGATGCGCGGCAGCGGCGACGTAACCGATGGCGGCGAAGACGCCAGCGATGCCTATTCCCTTCAGCGAGAGAAGAAGGACATCCCCGATGTCGGGTGGCGCAGGGTTTCCGCCTCGGATTCGGTTCGGCGGCGCCATATTAGATAGCCAAGCATGAACTAACGTTTGCCTGGGTGAGTAGTATATGCCTTTTTACCGATTCAAACAAGAGAGAGTTGACAGTACTTGCTAATCTTACGAGCGTGGGGTTGCGGCGTGGGACTCAACCGATCGCGCGGACGCGGGAATTCCGGTCTTATGCCTCTAGGACCCGGGTCACCACGGCCGGAATATCGCCGGTTGTCAGGTGCTGTCCCGGCGCGGCGTGAGTGGCGCGCACATACGCCAGGGCGACTGCGCTGCTCTGCGCGGGCGAGTAGACCGAAGAGGTGATCTCACCGGCCTCCGCGCCGTCCGCTGTGAGCTTGGCGCCCGCGGGCACGGTGGAATCGAGGCGCAGGCGGACCAACTTGCGGTTGACGTGGCCCTGGGCGCGGATGCGCTCCACGATCTCCTGGCCCAGGTAGCATCCCTTGCTGAAACTCACGGCGTGCATCTGCCCGGTTTCCTGCGGCAGCGAAGTGTCGCGGATATCCTCGCCATAGCGCGGCCGGCCGTTTTCCAGGCGCACAAGGCGGGCATCTTCCTCCGTGGCAGGTTGGGCGCCGGCCTCCACCAGGCGGCGGACAATTTCATACGTGGCGCCGGCGGCGGCATAGACGCGAAAGCCAGGCTGGCCGGTCAGGTTGATGCACGCGACCGTGGCATCGCCGGCTTCGTTCCAAGGCAGATGCTGGTAATCGCCGCCGGGCGCCGGGCCGCCGGCCTTCTCCAGCACCTGGGCCGATTCGGGGCCTTCGAGCGCGATGGCGCAGGTGGTTGCCGTCACGTCCTCCAGTTCCACCTGGTCGGCAACGATGTACCGCCGGATGTGCTCTGCGATCTTGTCCCGCAGCTCGGGTTCGGTGTCGAGCAGAATATGATCGTCGAAGGCCAGCAGCGTCAGGTCCGCCTGGATGCGCCCCTGCGGGCTGAGCAGAAACGCGTAGCATCCGAAGCCGGGCGTCAGCTTCTTGACTTCGTTCGTAGTCAGGTTGTGCAGCAACCGTGCGCGGTCGCGCCCGCGAACCGCTATCCGCCCGCGCGGGCTCAAGTCCATCCACGCGGCGCCGCGCCGCAGCGCTTCGTAACCCTGGTGCATGCCTTAGTAGATGCGGCGCAGATAGGCTGCGATGCCGATCGCGATCAGGGAAGAAATCGCGCCGCCCGCCATCAGACGCACCCGCCGCGGGTGGTGCCGCCGCGTAATCAAGACCGCGACGGTGAAGACATGCGCCACCACCAACAGCTTCACGATCAGCACAATGTGGTATCGCAGGGTATGTCCCGGATTGCTCAGCAGGTTATACAGCCCAGAGATCACCAGCAACGAGATCGACAGTATCACCAGCGGTCGGAAAGCCGCCGCCGTCCGTTCGCCCATCTCGGCACGCGCCTCCGGGCTGAGCGCCATTGCCGCGCCAGCCGCGATCCAGCCGTAAATCATCCCGCCGCTCAGGCATGCCACCGAAGCGATATGCAGCCAGTGCATCAGCACGTTCAGTCCTTCGCCCATAGCATGAGTATACAATCGGCTTGTATGATTCACGAGATCCTCCCGGTGGGAATGTTGCAGTGCAACTGCTCGATTTTCGGCGACGAACAAACCCGCGAAGCCATGGTGATCGATCCGGGCGACGACGTCAGCCAGATCCTCGAGGTGCTCGCTCAGCACGGACTGAAAGTGAAAGCCATCGTAATCACCCACGCACACATCGACCACATCGGCGGCGCCCAAGAGCTCAAGCGGATCACCCAAGCGCCGGTTTATATGAATCTCAACGACGCCGGCCTGCAGGCGATGCTGGCCACCCAGGCGGCGTGGCTGGGTGTGCCTACGCCGGAAAGCGTGGAAATAGACGCGCCCCTGAACGACGGCGCTACCCTGCAACTCGGCAAAGTTGATTTTCAGGTGCTGCATACGCCCGGCCACACGCCCGGCAGCATCAGCCTCTGGATCCCCACCGAGCGAAAACTGGTGGCGGGCGACACGCTTTTCCTGGGTAGCATCGGCCGCACCGATCTGCCGGGCGGTGACGGGCGTCAGATCCTGCGCTCGATTCACCAGAAGCCGCTGCCGCTGCCCGAGGAGACTACCGTCATTCCCGGCCACGGCGGCATCACCACCATCGGTCAAGAGAAACAGTTCAACCCTTTCCTGAAACAATAGCGTCCGAGGGTGGACGCCCCGCCGAATACCGGGCGCCGCGGCTATCGCGCCGGCAGGGCCGCCGCCAGCAGGAATACCAGCGGGGCATTCCAGTTGATGGCGATCTCGTTGGTTGAGTAAGAGCCATCGTCATCCACATACATCTTGGCTGGCGGCAGGTCCGGCGACAGCTTCTTGGCGGCGGCATCGCCGCGCCCCGGGTTTGGGCCGCCCGAGAGCAGGCCGGGCCACGGCCCGAGGTCCTTGTTGGCGGCGCTCGGCCGGTGATGCGGATGGCGGTAGGGATTCTCGCCCACCTGCGTCACCCACGACAGCGAGAAGGTATTCCGGCCCAGCAGGTAGTGCAGGTTCTCAAGCGCCGCATGCACGAAGCGCGGATCGGGGCGAAACACGTTCGCCACCACCAACTGCATGCCGTAGTTGGCCACGTTGCCGTTGGAACCCCAGTCGTAATCGATTTTGGCGAGGCTGACGCGGTAGCCGTTGGCGGCGGTGCGTTCCACAATCTGGTCGGCGGCCGCCAGCGATTCCCGACGGATGGCGTCGACGGCTGCGGCATTCTTGGCGCCGCCCAGCACATACGTCCACAACCCCAGGTTGGCAACGTTGCTCCACCACTGCGGCCTGGTCGCGGCCGGGTGGAATTCGGCGTAATGCGCCAGAAAGTAGCTTTCATAAGGCGAGTCACCGGTCGTGCGCCAGAGCTCGGCCGCGGCCCACAGGCGCTCGTCGGCACAATTCGCGTCATCGTACACGCCGGTGTCGATGCCAGGCGGATTGTGGAAGGTCACGTCGGGATGCTTCTCCACCCAGGCCCAGGCGTTGCGCGCGGCCGCCAGGCAGCGGTCGGCGTAGGCGCGGTCGAAGGGACGAAAGGCGCGCGCCGCAATCGCCATCACGGCGGCGAAATCGGCCGTCGCGCAGGAGGTCTTGTAGGGGTCCTGGCCGGTGCCGACGACGTAGCTCACCAGCGTGTCCTTTTCCGGCATGATGAAGCCGCAGAAGCGATCGCTGGTCTGCTTCGGCCACACGCCGCCATCGTCATCCTGCATAGAGAGCATCCAATCCAGGTTCCATTTGATCTCGCTCAAAATGTCGGGTGTACCGTTGCCGGACTCGGGAATGTTGAGCTTGATGGGGCTCACGTGCGGGCCGAACATCTCCCAGGTCCACAGCAGCGTGCCGGTGGAGATGCCGGAGTTGACCACGTAGCGGCCGTAGTCGCCCGCATCATGCCAGCCGCCGTGGGACGCCCGCGGGCCAGTCTTGCCGGACGAGGCGTGCCACGCGCCCTCCAGATGACACGCGTCGTGGCGGAAGCCGGGGAATTCGGGGCCAAGATCCACCGCGGTTCCGCAGCGCTGCCCGTAAAAAGATCGCATCGCCAGGTAGTAGACGCGCTGGTAGACATCGGCGCCGATCGAGAAATTCCAGCTTCGTCCTACGCCGGGCACTTCCAGGTAGTAGCGGCCGGCTTCCTCGAGCGCGCTGAAATCGGCAATCTGCGCGAAGTCGCCGGAGTCGGCGTCCGGCTGGGCGGCGCTGAGTTTGCCGCGCAGCGCGACGGCGTCTCCGGCGGAACGGCGCACCAGGAATTCGGCGGCGGGCTTCTGCGCGGCCACCACCGCGATCTTGGGAGCGGCCGGCAGGTAGCCGGCCTGATCGACTTTGATTTCGAGCGTAGCCTCGGCGGCGAACGCGGCCGAGCACGCCAGCAACAGCAGAGGGATCTTCATATCGGGTGCCAACGGATAACGGTATCACCTTGCTGCCCCCTGACGGGGCTTTGGGGACCGCGCGATTCGTTGCTGCAGCGAGGCCGCGTGCCCAGGCGCTGTTTTCGTGTTCGCATCCGGTTCGATGGATGCTGATCGCTTGGTCACGTCCATTAGATTGTCATCCGAGTTGCGGTCGATGAGCTTGTTGTGGGGATCGATACCCACCCGGGTGGGCGGCTGGTCGACCACAATCTCGAAGGTCCGCGTGGGCTCGCTGAGCCACACCTCCTGTAGGTAGAGGGGCTTTCCGTCGTCCTTCTTGCCGGTGAAGATGCCGATGTCGATCGGATCGTGGAGGGACATGGGACTCTCATCGCCGCTGCCGTCGCCGAGATAAAAGACTTTCGAGATGGGCTTGGTAAATAGAATTTGCACGGTATCGCGCTGGAAATCGCGCAGGATCGAAGTGCCAAAGATCGCGGTGATGACGATGATGCCAAGAAAACTGATGCCGATGTCGTTATAGATGTTGGCATAGGGACCATTGAGCAGCGCCTTGCCGTTGGGTTAAACGATCACGCCGAAGTTCTCAGCGGCGATGTCGAGAAAGCTGAAGGCGAACCAGACAGCGAAGTAAACGTAGGTCGAGACGCTCTTGAAGCGGAACTTAAGCTCGAAGGTGAAGAATTCCCAGAACATGGTCACCTCGCAAGTCTCCTTTTGCCGGATCAGTTCTTCGCCTGGCGGGCGAGGCTCAGCAAGTAGACATCTTCGAGCGAGGAGTCGACCCGGCGGAAGCCCTCGCCGGGGCTGGATTCGGCGTAGACGCGGACCTCGTGCAGGCCGCCGATCAGGTGAGTGGAGATGACGTTGAAGGCGGTTTCCAGGGCGCGGAGCTCGTCGTCCGTGGCCACCATCCTGGACCATATCTTTCCGCGCAGGGATTCGAGCGCCTCGGCCGAAGCGCCTTCGACGAGAAGTTCGCCATTGGAAATGATGGCCATGCGCGGGCAGAGCTCGCGCACATCGTCAACGATGTGGGTGGAAAGGATGCCGGTCATGTTGGATCCGATAGCGCTGAGCAGGTTGAGAAAACGGTTGCGCTCCGCGGGATCGAGACCGGCGGTGGGCTCGCCGACGATAATCAGCTTCGGGTTGGCGAGCAGGGCCTGGGCAATGCCGAAGCGCTGTTTTCATGCCACCGGAGTAGGTGCTGAGGGCCTTCTTGCGCTCACTCCACAGATTGATCTGGTTCAGGATCGCTTCGACCATTTGCTTACGTTCCGTCTTGTTGGTGACACCTTTCATGACCGCCAGGTGTTGCAGCATGTCATAGGCGGACAGCTTCGGGCACACACCGAACTCCTGCGGCAGATAACCGAGGATCATGCGCACCTCGTCCTTTTGGGTGAGCACGTTCAGCCCGTCAAGATCGATCGAGCCGGTGTCGGAATCCTGCAGCGTGGCAATTGTGCGCATGAGCGAGGAACTGTCCTCCGATTCTTGGTGTTTTATCGCACTCTTCTCTGCCAACTCCGGCGCGGTGCAAGCGCGACCGAGCCTCGCTCGGGTCCCTCGATGATACATCCTCTAGGTTGGACGTTGAAACAGCGGCGAAATTTCATCGCGTGTTTCGCCAGGAGGGCGCGGGCGCCCCAATGGGACGCGTTCACAGCGTCACAAAGCGGGTGCGGGCTGTTTCAAAACCCACCCTTCCCAAGTGACGCTCGCTGGCCAACTTCAGGTAAGGGAGCGTATTCCAGTCCAGGTCCCAGTACGCTTTGGCGGCGTATGCGTCCAGCATGACTGGATCGGTTCCGGCAATCACGGTCTTTTTCAAGGCCACGTCGGCAAGATTCCCTCCACTGGGCCCGTTCCGCAAAAGCACCCGATAGGCATCGATAAGAGTCAACGTAGGACGCATGAAATCGGCGAGGTCCACCAGGCTCTCGTGAATGTGCTGATGCAGGCGCTGGCGCGCGCCGCCCAGGATGCCGTACCAGTTCTTCATTCCCAGCGAGGCGCCGGTCAAGCTGTGGTGCTTGGCAACGGGCAGGTTGATCATCTTATCGGCGCTCAGAAATGGCTCCAGCACCGGCCAGGCCGTCAGCACCTCGCCGCGCAGATCGACCTCGCGGAACAGGCGATCCTCGGCGAGGACCACATCGGCGCCCGCCTCGCGCGCGGCCGCGGCAATGCCACTGCGCGCGAACGAGGATCGCGGGTCGTTGATGCTGACATCCGTCACGATGGCGCGTCGGGCGCCGGCCTCCAGGCACAGGCGGCTCACTTCGGCGACCACCAGCGGGTTGGTGTTGGCTGCTTGTTCGGCCGTGCGATCCCAGGCGGCGTTGGGCTTGATGACCACTACGTCGCCGCGCGAGATGAAGCGGCGGATGCCCCCCAGTTCCTGGATTGCCCGCCGCGCGATCTGCGCGGGGTCTTCGCCCTGGATGACCACCATTTCGGGCAGCGCCGAATCCGCGGGAACCTGAAAGCTCGTGCGCACGGTTGATACGGCCGGCGCCGCGGTGCGCCAACCGCGCCCGTTCAGCCACACGCCAAGCCCGGCGGCAGCGGCGGTCACGCCACCCAGCCGAAGCAGCCGGATCATCGCTTCGCGCCGTCCCGCAGGTGTCGCGTCAAGATCCATGGCTGGTGCGCCTTTGACTTCAAGACCAGTTTACGTCTAATCCTGGAGGTGTGAAGGCGGGATTCGGAGCTCGGGCGGTTCTTATCCTGATTGGCTTCACGGCCGCCATCGCCCAGATCGTGCTGCTGCGCGAGCTGATGGTGGTTTTCTACGGCAACGAGTGCTCCCTCGGGTTGATGCTGGCAAGCTGGTTCTTCTGGACGGCCGCCGGCAGCGCTCTGGCCGGGCACGTTGCCACACGCGCGCGACAACCGCGCCGCCTGATGGCCGCCATCCAGGTGCTGATCGCCGTTATCCTGCCGTGTACGATCCTCGCCGTGCGTTCCGCAAAGGGCCTGCTGCAAACGGTGCCCGGCGAGGTGCTGGGGCCCGGTACCATGCTGCTCACTTCGGTTTCCGTTCTTGGCCCGCTCTGCATCCTTTCCGGAGCTCTTTTCACGGTTGGCAGCAAGGTTTACCAGACGGCTGCCACGGCGTCCGCTGGCGAGGCCACAGGTTCGGTTTATTTATGGGAAGCCGTAGGATCGTCGGGCGGCGGCGTGGTGGCGGGATTGCTGTTGATCGAGTATTTGAGTTCGCTCGACATCGCCTGGTTGCTGGCCCTGCTGAATCTGATAGCAGCCTGCGACCTTGCCATCGTGAGCCGGCCGCTGCGTCGCGCGGCCATAGCTGGCTTGGTCGGCATTGCCGCCGCGCTCGCGTTTTCCAGTTGGCCACAGAGATGGGAAGCTACCTCCCAGGGGCGCTTCTGGCGCGGCCAGCACCTGGTCGCCACGCGCAACTCGGTTTACGGAAGCCTGGCCGTAATCGGGGCGGAAGGAAGCCGGAGCGTCTACGAGAATGGCGTGGTTCTGTTCAACGTGCCCGATCCGCCCGCTGCCGAGGAGGCCGTTCACTACGCGTTGCTGGAGCATCCATCACCACGCAGTCTCCTGCTCATTGGCGGAGGGCTCAACGGGAGCATCGCCCAGGCCCTGCGCCACCCCACGCTGGAACGGGTGGATTATGTGGAACTCGATCCCGCCATCCTGGGCCTGGCGCGAGAGTGCTTTCCGAGCCAGTGGCTCGCCCTGCGGGCAGATCCTCGCGTGCACGTGCACGTAACCGATGGCCGGCTGTTTCTGAAGACCACGCAGTCCACCTTCGATGTCGTGATCGTCAATCTGCCGGAGCCGCAGAACGCCCAACTGAACCGCTTCTACACGGCCGAGTTTTTCCGCGAGGTCTCGCAAAGGCTCACGCGAACCGGTCTCCTCTCGTTCCAGTTGAGATCATCGGAAAACTATATCAGCCCGGAGCTTGGGCAATTCCTGCGCTCCATTCACAAGAGCCTGCTGGCGGTGTTCCCGGAAGTCACCGCCATTCCAGGCGAGACGATTCACTTCTTCGCGGCGCGGCAGGCGGGCGTGCTGGCCGGGGGCGCGGACGAGTTGCTGGCGCGCCTGCACGCGCGCCATCTGGAAACCAGCTATGTCAGCGAATACTTCATCCCCTTTCGCATGATGCCGGACCGTGTGCTGGACATGGACACGCAGATCCGCCCGCTGGCAGGGACGCCCGTCAACCGCGATTTTGCGCCGGTGGCTTATTATTTCGACGTGGCGTTGTGGAGCAGCCAATTCAACCAGGATTATCGCCGCCTTTTCCGTGCAATGGCCGAAGTCAGTTTTGGAACCATCTTGGCTGCGGTCGGATTCGTACTGGCGCTGCTGGTTGTGGGAGGGCGCTTTTTGACTGATAGGCCACATCGGGTTCCATTCACCGCTGGCTTCTGCACGGCTGCCACGGGATTCACCATGATCGGGCTGGAAATGCTGCTGTTATTGGCGTTCCAGGCGGTGTACGGCTACGTGTACCAGCAACTCGCGGTGTTGATTGCGGCCTTCATGGCGGGAATGGCGTTGGGAAGTTCGCTCGAGTTGCGGCGAGCGGCGCATGGCGGGATGCTCGTTCTCGCGATCACGCAGGTGCTGGCCGCGGCGGCGCCGCTGCTTCTGCTGGGGCTATTCGAGGCAATCGGGCGAGCTAGCAGCACGCTGACCCTGCTCGCGAGTCAGACTGCATTCCCCGTCCTGGCGCTGCTATCCGGCACCTTGGGGGGATTCGAGTTTGCGGTGGCCAGCCGGATCTTCTTTGGCGGAACAGCCACAAATAATTCCGTCCCCCATCGTCCCGGCACGCTCTATGCGCTCGACCTTGCCGGCTCGTGCCTGGGCGCGGTTCTGTTTAGCGCCTGGTTGATTCCCATGTTTGGCTTTCTTAAAACGGCGCAGTTGTCGGCGCTGGTGAGCCTGGCGGCGGCGATGGCCATCTTCGTAAGCCGGCCTCCTCTCTGGTTTCGCAGTAAGCTCCCGTCAGGTCCTCAACCAGGGCCTGATTACCCGCCAATACCCGGGCCATTATAATCGCCAGCCGGCTCCGGCAGGAGGATCACGCCGACTATGGACACCACAGCGGCTGGGACGGCTAAGTACCAATAGCGCGCCAGACTGTGGGCTAGCCAAAGCCACGCAAGAGCGGTTCCCCCTGCGAGTGTCGCCACCATCTCGACAAATGTGATCCACCCGCTTTGGTGCTCGATGTCAATGAGTTCTCTTCCTGTCTTCTTGCGTTTTCGACCTATCTTCACGATTAAAGCGACCAAACCCGCGTAGAACAACAGGGTGGCTGGAAGGGATATAAACCAGTAGCGAATCAGTGGGTCATTGAATGCAAAAAGCATACAAAGAAGGACTAGGATGGGTCCCCTTGTGAGGAGCTTATCTCCTATCTGCCGCATGCGTTACATCTCCTAGGTCGAAGACAGCGAACCTCCCGCCACTTATCAAAACAGCGAGACTGGCTTAGTGAATTCCGCAAACAGATCCAGCGGAGCGAGCGCCGCAACCGGTCCGCTCTCGCCGAACACCAGCGCGGTAAAACGGAAGAGTTCCGCGTCGGCATCCTGCCACGCACGCCCAGGGAGGCCGGCCTTGTGACAAACCTCCTGCAGAAACGTGGCCCGGTCCCATTTCTCTTCGCTCGCAACCTGCGGCAGCAACAAGCCCTCGCGGCCGTGCTCGCGGATCAGCAAGCCGTGCTGCCCAACGCGGATCTCCTGAATGTCCATCACACGGCGCAGCGGGGATAACACCGAGATCTCGTAATGCAGGTCCGCCAGTTCGCTCGCCGTCACCGGGAGGAAGCGGTTGTCTCTGAGCGCTGCCATCATCGCCACTTCGCGCACCGTGAGATACAGGGGTTTCACCGGCGCCACGAATCCGATGCAGCCACGGAGCTCTCCGTTCTTGGTCAAAGTTACGAACGCCCCGCGCTCCTGCTCGAGCGCCTCCAGTCCGCCGGTGGAGCACTCATAAGTCTTGCCTTCGCGGACCGCAGTTTCGACCGACTTGCGCGCGATCTTGAGCAGCCCATCCTTCTCCGGCTTGGTGAGCGAAAACGGCGCATCGTCGGCCTTGACCGCGTCCGCGGCCTTCACCAGCGCAACCGCGCCGTAGCCGACCACGCGGCTGTGGTCACCGGTGACATCGCCGGTATTGGCGTAACGGAGGATAGTGGCCTGGTTGGCTCCCAACCGCTCGGCGGCGATCATGACGGCCACGATCGGCCCTCCGCCGCATGCCTCCCAAACCCGCAGGTCGAGATTGCGCGACAAATTGAAGTAATCGTACTCTCCGATGGCCTTCAGTGTCTTGTGGTCGATTCTTACCGCTTCGTCGTAGGTATGGTAGTGCGAGAGATCGGAGCTGGCCACGATGAGCGTGTTGGTTCCCTGGACCAGCTTTGCCAGCGCCACGCCGAGCGCCCGGCAGGCATCGTAGCTTTGATCTCCCATGATCACCGGCACAAGCTCGAACTGCCCCAGCACCCGTTGCAGAAGGGGCAGTTGGACCTCGATGGAATGCTCCGGGCGTTCTGGAGTCGGCGTATGGCCCGCCCCCGAAAGCTGGATCGACGGGTCCATCTTGGCGAGCTTTGCGGCGAAAGCCCGGTCCACGGGAACCTGGCCGAACGGGGTCGCGTAGGCGGCGCCGTCATACACGGATGAGTAATCGAAGCCTTCGTAATGCGAAGGGGCAATCACCACCACGCGGTCGAATTTACGGCCCTTCAACAATGCATACGAGTACGCGGCAACTTGGCCCGAATATTGATAACCCGCGTGTGGTGCCACCAGTGCCACCACGTTCTCGAGCGGCGGCGGTGCGGCTTTCGATAGGAAGTCGTCGATCATCCTCCCGAGTTCCTTCGGATCGGCTGGATAAAATGTCCCCGCAACCGCCGGTGGCCTGCTTGCGGGGTTCTTTCCGGCGGAAGGAACTTCTCGAGGCGGCGGACAAGCGCTCAAGATCAGGGACAACGCGATAATGCCGAAAGACAGTATCTTCATATGCGGTGTGCTCCGTCCCAAATCCCGGGAATGGCTTGCTGGCAGAACCGGCACTTACCCCCGTCCAGGTGCATCGCTTGAACGGTGAAGCCGGCGCGCTCTACCACAACGTGGCGGCATTTCGGGCACCAAGTGCTCTCGGCCGGATGGCCGGGAACATTGCCAATATACACGTAATGGAGGCCCTCGGCGTCGCAGATCGCCTTGCCGCGTTCCAGCGTCGGCAAGGGCGTCGGCGGAAGGTTCTTCAATAGATACTCCGGATGGAAGCGCGAGAAGTGCAGCGGGACATCCGGGCCGAGTTCCGTTTTGATCCAGCGGGCCAGCCCACGGAACTCCTCGTCGGTATCGTTCAAGGTCGGCACCACCAGGTAGACCACTTCGCTCCAGGTGCCTTGCTTGCGGATCGTGAGCAGCGTGTTCAGCACCGGCTTCAGTTCGCCGTTCACGACCTCTTTGTAAAACTTCTCGGAGAAGGCTTTCAGATCGATCTTGATGGCATCCACGCGGGCGCACAACTGTTTCAGCGGTTCTTCCTGGATATAGCCGCCGCTGATGACTACGCTCCTCACCCCCGCGGCGCGTCCGGCCGCCGCCGAATCCAGGACGTATTCGGAAAAGATCACCGGTTCGCTGTAGGTGTAAGCGATGGAAGGGCACTGGTTCTGGCGGGATAGGGCGGCAAGTTCCTTAGGCGGAATGAAGGTGCTGTTCACCTGTTCCGGGCGGCTTTGCGAGATGTCCCAGTTCTGGCACATTTTGCAATTGACGTTGCAGCCAGCCGTGGCTACCGAAAACGCCATGCTGCCCGGCAGAAAATGAAACAACGGCTTCTTCTCGATGGGATCGACGTGAGCCGCGCAGACGCGCGCATACACCAGCGAGTAGTAAGTGCCGCCGCGGTTTTCGCGCACGCCACAATAGCCGCGCTCGCGGTCGTCGATGACGCACTCGCGCGGGCACAGCTTGCACTGGATCTTCTTGTATGGCAGCTTCTCGTAGAATCGCGCCTCGATGGTGAACCGGGCGTCGGACTCTGCCGCGCCCGCCGCCACCGCCGGCAGCGCCAGCAACTGAACGAAGGCCCTGCGATCCATCGAGTTAAACCTCCACCACGCCGATCAGGTTCGGATCGTTGGTCCCCAGCCTGTGGCGTGCATCCGCCGCGGTCGCGATGTAGAGCGGCTCGCGATGCAACTCTCGCAGCGGCTTCATCCCCTTTTCAGCCCGCTTGCGTTCGAGGATCTGCCAGCCGGTGTAATCCAGGGCCACCGGGTCGCGCGCCACAATCAGACCGTTGTACGGCCACGACCATTGCGGCATATAGGAAGGTCCGCCTTCGTACTGCGCCATCAGGCCGTCGCAGATGGTCAGCCGCACCTTTTGCCGGACGGCCGGGAACATATTGACGTCCGCGACGTAGGGGTCGCCCGCATTCGTGTGGTACTTATTCGGATTGTGAATCGCGCCGAATAAGTTCTTGAGCGCGAGCGTCACACCGACGATGCCGTGGTCCTTCAGCACGGGCAGGTTGATCACCGCATCGCAGGTGTGTACCAGCGTATTCGAGAGCAGGCTGCCCGCGCTTCCATGGATCGTCAGTTCGTCGTCGTAGCCGGCGGCATCGTTGCCGATGCAGCGGATTCGATCCTTGCGCGAGGCCACGCGGTAGCCGGCGCTCTCCAGGTCGGAGTTCAGCCGGTCCCAGATGACGATGTCCTTCTGCGGGATTCCGGCTTGCTGCAAGCGCTCGCAGATGGCCTCCACCAGCACGGGACTGGTCGCAGCGCCCTTGCCGGAGAGGCAGTTCACTTTCAGTCCGACCACCTCGCCCGGCCGCGCCACTTTCTTCCAGGCGTCGATCGGGGAATCGCCGCCGTAGAACGACTGCACGGCCCGATCGAGCATTTTCAAGAGGCGGCTGGAATCTGGAGAGCCTCCGGCGCTGCGCAGAGCCGCATCGCGCGCAATGATGACTTTGGACTTTTCAGCCGCGGCAACTCTACCTGCAAACGCCCCCGCCAGGCTGCCTCGCAGAAGCCCCCTGCGAGTGATGCCGTGTTGTGGCCCGACGCGCATTGGCTGTTGCCCCAGGGGCCCCGCTGTTTCAGGTATTCCGATTCCTTTATAGCACTGGGCGCGGAAGCGGGCGAGTGGTCCTTACCGCCCCAGCCTTCCCTCTATGGCCTGCCCCAAACTCACCAACGCAGCTTCCGTCTGCGGCGTGTCCTGGTAAGCCACCAGGCGAATGAAAAAAGGGCCTCGGCGGAACGTCAGGCTCGGACCATAGCTTCTGCCCGCATCGCCGAGCTCCAACGGCCGGCTTCCGATGGACCGCTCGGAGTCGAACATCATCGCGGCGCCGCGCGGCGCGTCCATCAGGTGTATGTCAGCGACGGCCTCCACGGTGTCCCCATAACGGTAATTCGCCGTGAGCGTTCGGCGGACGCCCAGCCGCAGATACCGCTCGGCGTCGCCATCCACGTACTTCCAGAGATCGGCGGCTTCAAACAGACGCGTCTCGCCCACCTTCGTCCATCCCGGCGCTTCGCCGCTTTCCGGTAGCCACGACATAGGCTTGGGCGCGCGTCCCAGCAGGATCTGGTTGGTCTTCGACCGGCTCTCGCCGGCGCTGGTCACGTAAACCGCCGGGCGATCTCTTACTGGGCAGACAAACTCACACGCGCCGCAGCCGACGCAGCGCGCGGGGTCGATGTATGGCTGCTGGACCTGCTTCGTGTTCCCGGTCGAATCGGTTACTTCGGCCGTCTGTAGATAGACGGCCTTGGGCGAGGTCGGACACCACTCCTCGCACACAATGCAGTCGGTGGATGTGGCCCAGGGCAGACATCGGCCGCGGTCGTAGAAAGCCGTTCCGAGACGGATCGGCCGCGTCTCCGCTTCCGGCGCAGATGGCACCGCCCAGCCTTTTTCCTGTGACGTAAATTCCCAAATCGCGCCGGTGGGGCATACCTGGCCGCAGAGCGTGCAACTGGGCTCGCAATATCCGACGCGCGGCACCAGCACGGGAGTCCAGATACCCTCCCAGCTCGCTTCGCTGAATGCCGGATGCAAGGCATTGTTCGGGCAGACCTTCATGCACTCGCCGCAGCGAATGCAGCGCGACAGGAACTGCATCTCGTCGAGCGCCGCCGGAGGCCGGATCAGCCGCTCGTGCGGTTCGGCGCTCAGTCCGGTATTGGCGCGCAACAGGGGAATCGTTACCGCGCCGGCTACGAGGCCGGTCAGCACCTTCCGCCGCTTGAGATCCGCGCCCTCCATGGTTCCATTGCTCGTAGCCTGCGGAAAAAAGCGGAATTGAAGCCCGCCTTCCGGGCAATCGGCCACGCAGTTCATGCACAGATGGCATTCGGCTTTGCGCCACGCCGCGCCGGGGATGGGATCGTCTCCGCCCTGGCAGTGGAGCAGGCAACGGTTGCAATCCTCGCAATGGGACGGCTGTTTTTCCAATCCCAGGATGGACCAACGCGAAGCCAGACCCAACAGCGCACCCAGCGGGCACACCGCGCGACACCAGAAACGGGTGATGCGCAGATTGAGCGCCAGGATGAGGATGAAAATCACTCCCAGCAGGAAACCCTGGCGGAAATACGCCTGCTTGAAGCCCAGCAGGACGGCCGGCAGAAGGGAATGACCGTGGCCCGGTCCGGGCAATGCATTCAGCGCGTAGTTACCTGCCGGCACAATCGAAAGCGCGAGAGACCGTACGGTCAGCGCGATTGGGTCGAGGAGCCCCACCAGCGCACCGCCCAGCAAAGCCGCCACCAAAAAAGCGAAAAGCAGATAGTATTTGAAACCTTGCCACGCTTTGTAGCGGTTGCAAGCGATGCGTCGAAGGCCGGCTTTCTTCTCCGAGCGGATGTTGCCAACCGCATGGTTCAGCGTCCCCAGCGGGCAGATCCAGCCACAGAAAAATCGTCCCAGGAAAAGCGTCGGGATGAGGATCGCCAGGCTCCAGAGCAATCCTCGATAGAGCGCGCGAGTGGCCAGCGCATTCGCGATGGCAACTAATGGGTCGGTCTCCAGAAAAATGCGCACCGCACCCGGCAGATGGTACTCGAGTTGGCCTGTCGGGTAGGAGCCGGGCAATCCGGTTTTGCAGAGAAGGACCAGGAACAGTCCGAGAAAGAGGATCTGCGACAGCCGGCGCAGCCTGGGCAGGGTCAACCAACTCCGATCAATCGAGCGGTTGCGTGCGGGTTGTAGACTACGAGACCCGCGAGACAAAGCTTTCAAATCAAGTATACACTTTGTCTACGAGTCTCTCGCGCCGGGCGATAGGACAGGCGATCTGTTATTGTCGCCTGTCTTTCGCTCGCCAGCGGTGTACAACTCTCAACTTTCGCTTACGCGCCCGCTTGTTTGGCGGCTTCCGCCCGCTTCGCAGCCCAGCGTTTCTTGGTGGCGGCGATGATTGCCCGCCTGCCGGCCGCTGAGAGCTTCCGCTTCGCCTTCGGCGCTACTGGCGCAGCTTCCTGTTTCTTGGCTTCGGCCCATCTCTTCCGCTGTGCGGCGGCGATCGCCGCCCTGCCGGCCTTGCTGATTTTCCGCCGCTTACGCGACGGCGGTTCGGAAGGGGCGGCGGCTGGCTTCGGGCCACCGTCAAGCATTTGCCGGATCTCGGCTATTTGGGCATCGATCCGTGACTTTTGGATCTCTAACCCGTCAATTGCAGCAGTCAGAATCTCACTTGTAAGTTTTGTCGGCATGGATAACTCGATTGACAGCCTATGTCACGCCTATTGTACATCGGAAAAGACTCTACGCGGTACCCGGCCCAGATAGGCTGTCAGTTCAGACCGCCGGGATTGGCCGCCATGCTCTTGAGCAGACATTCCCCGCCGGACTCGCAAATCCGCGGCGCACTAAGTCCCTCGATCGTCACTTCCTGAATCGCCGTCAGGAATTCCTGGCTTCGAACCATGCCAAGGGGAAACTCGAATGTGACTTTGCGGCCGTCTTCCGCGAGCCAGAAATTCCCCACTAGGTTGAACTGCGCCGGATCGTCAGCGCCCTGAATGGCGACTCTCATTTCCGGACCGGCAAGCGTCAGGATCAGGCCCTCTTGAATCAAACCATCCGCATAAGAAATATGCATCGCGTGGTTTCCCCCCTTTATTCAGCGAATGGAGACATGCTCTCACGTCTGCGGAAGAGCTGGCAAGTCCTGGTAGCCCAAAGTAGCCCCAAAACGGTACTGTCAGTCCCTTAATCGGTACTTTTGTTATGGAGCTTGGTTCCCGACAGTTAGTGCGCAACCACCACCGGGACGTTAACTATGGAGCACGGCTTGGGAACAGACGCTGCTCTAGTGATGCAAACGCGGATCTCCACCCCGCCGGACTTATCTCACGAACCGCGCGGGAGACTAGCGCTCGTGCTTCTGCCAATGAAGCATGTGATGGTCATCGACGGCGATCTTGGCGGGCAAGGTCAACCCGCAAGTCTTGCAAATGATGACGTCGCGGCCGATTTCCCAATGGGTGCAGTCTTTGCATTTGCAAACCAAAAGGTCGATCTCGCTTTTCTTGCTCATTTAGAGTCTCCTGAATTCCTCTTTGACTTCGCGAACGAAGTCCATGAATGGCGCTGTGGTTATAATACCAGGCTGCCAGCACAGATCGCGTTCGATCAGGTTGTACTCCTTCACGATGCGGGAGCCGGGAAGCTTGTTTCCATTACTGTCCGAATCGCGGCCCATCAGCCAGAGATGGTCGGCGACCGAGCAGGCGGCGGTGACGTCATGGGTGACCACAATGATCGTGTTCAGGTCGTCCATATCGGCGACCTTGGTGATCAGCTCGCAGGTCTTCTCCAGCATCAGTAGGTCGAGGCCGGAAAACGGTTCGTCCATCAGCAGGAAGTGTTCGCTACAGAGGATCTGCTGGATAATGGCGCATCTTTGGCGCTGGCCGCCCGACAACTGAGCGGGATACAAGTTGAACTTGTCTTCCAGCCCGAACTCATTCAGCAACGCCATCACCTTCTCATGGGCAACCTGGGAGTTCTTTTCCTTCTGATTGGCCCCCAACATCAGGTTTCCAAGCACCGTGCGATGTTCGAAAAGCGGGTAACTTTGGGAGACTACGCCAACTTCACCCGCCCTGACCGGGCGATCGAAGCCGTTGACGGATACGCGGCCCGATGTAGGCTGGTTCAGCCCCGCGATAATCCGGAACAGGCTGGTCTTGCCGCAACCGGAAGGACCCAGGAACCCCACCACCTGGCCTTGAACGCGGCCGGGCACGATAATGTCGCGCACCTCTCCGTTGACGTTCTTGAGCACGGGACGGCCATCATACTCAAGACATACGTTGTCGATCTTCAACAGGGTTTGGCCGAGGCTGTACGAAGTGTTTGCCATTATTTCCGCTCCAGCGTCAGGGCCGCATACGGACAAAACAGGTTCTTTAACAAGCCGATCCCGTAATCCTGAAGCAAGCCGAGCATGAGAATCGTCAACTGGATGGCGAAGACGGCGGCCAGCCGGAAGTGGTGGTTCTGGTCGAGCAGGATGGTTCCGACGCCGCCCTCCGACCGGACAATGCCTTCCACCATGGTCAGCATCATCCAACCGATCGCCGCATTCTGGCGGAGCACGTCGAAAACCTTGTCCACCTGGCCCAGCACGATCACTTCCCAAACCACGCGCCACTCGCCCATGCGCAGCGTGCGCGCCAGGTCGAACTTCTCTTTCGGGATGCTATTGATGACGTCGGCCATTCCGGTAACGAAGAACACCGAAACCGAGAACACCAGCAGCGACAGTTTCAGTTGATGGCCGCTCTTGGCCATCAGCGTAAAGAAGAAAGTCAATCCGACCAGCGACAGAAACCGAAGCTTGCTGAGCAGTGCGACGACGGGACGGAAAAAGGGCATCACCGTCGCGTAAGCCAGCAGCAAGGAAACTACGGTGGCCAGACTGATCGCTTCCAGGTTCAGATAAAAGCTGGTGATCAGTTCCCCGCCCAGACCCTGCTCCCACATGTCGCCAAGCGCGTGCAATACTTCGCCTGGTTTGGGGAACAGCACGAGGGGAGTGACGATCCACAACAGGAGCACCACCGCAACCTGCACGGCGACCAGGATCCGGACGGTGTTCCTGCTCAGAACCGCGTTAGGGGAAAATACCGCTACGGCATGATTCATGGTTTACACGGCGGACTAGAGAGTCCGGGGAGGTTGGCCCTCCCCGTTCCCCGCGGAACTACTGGCCGATCTGGCTAATCTCCACACGACGATTCAGCGCCTTGCCTCCCGCGGTTGCGTTCGATGCCAGCGGGTTCTGCGAGCCATGGCCCGCCACGGCCGTGAAGCGCGAATCCGGGAAGCTCAGCGGAGCCACCTGCTGGAAGTAGCGTTTCACGGCCTGAGCGCGTTTTTCGCTCAACGGGACGTTGACCGCGTCGCTGCCGGCGTCGTCGGTGTAGCCGTCAATCTGGAGCGCCAATTGCGAGTTGATGGCCAAGGCATCCTTGAGTTCGTTCAGGGTAGGCAGACTGTTCGGCAAGGGCTGGTCGGAACCAGTCGCAAAGTTGATGTATACAGCCTTATGGCCGACCACAGTGCCGCCGGCGGCTTCCTTGGCGTAATCCACCGTCTCGGCGCTCGCTCCCTGCACGCCGCTCGTGTTCAGCAGAGCCTGTGCGCCAAAGATGAACGAAGTGTCCACCGCTTCCTTGTACGGCGGAATGGGATTCTCTTTGAACAATTGCGGGTAATTCTGCGTGGCAATCTTGCCGAACGTCTCGTAGCTGGCGCGCATGTTGTTATTGTGCTTGCCGTCCAGTCCGAAATAGTTGACATCGTCCTCGAGATTGAAGACCGCCGAGCCGCCCAGGAGTTGGCCTGACTTCGGATCGCGCAGGCCCATGTAGTAGGTGTACCAGTAGTCACCGGTTTGGTCGTTGTAGATCTTGGCGGAGATTTCGCCGGCCTTGCGGCGAACGGCGTCGAAAGCCTTCACCTGGTCGGCAGCCTGGAAACTCGCCGCCAACAGGCCATGCACTTCGTCGCGATTGTCATTGAAGAACTTCTTGATGCCCACGATAACGGCCGGCATCTGCGAAGCGTATTCATGCGAGGAAACAATCTTCGTCGTGCCCGGACGGCCGTGCACGGCCTGTTCGTCGCCGGGAGTCCAGGTCACCACGCCATCCGGACAAACCTTGGTGGTCTCTCCTGTCGGGCGCCCGTCTTTCACTACCTTGCGATCTTCGCAACGATTCGGAACGTACACCTCGGTTACGGCCTTGATGTAGTCCTCGTCCGGCGCCGAAATCCAATTGACCGCATCCGGATCGTAGGTGTTCAGGTCCGGATTGTTCTTGAGAGCGTTGGAGCCCATATAGTTCAGGGCGATGTTCCAGTCGCCATCGCGAATCACGCCAACCACGGTCTTGCCTTTCATGCTCTGCGGATTCGATTTCCATTCGGCCGGGCCGAGTAGCGCATCTTCTCCGTTCGACCGGCCCACCGCGCCGATGATGACGGCCTGATATTCCGGCCCCAGTTTCTTCAGTTGCGGATTCAGATCGGCCAGCCACTGGCCGCCTCCGTCGCCCATCACCACCAGGGCCGCCGCGCCCGAGGAGCAGGTCTTCTCGCCGTCGTGGAGTTGTTTGGCGCAGGCCAGCAGGTCGGCCTTCATCTGCGAGTTCGAGTCCTCGCGGTGCAAAGCCAGGTTCACGCCGTACTTCTCCATGAGCGAGCCCTTGGCAGTCTCCTTGCCGCCGTTGGCATAGAGCAGGGCGAACATGGCGTTCCATTCCCAGATGTCGATCGGTACGCGCGTCGCCGACACGTTGGCCGGGACGGTGGTCGGGTACGGCATAGCCTGCACGTTGGCCACCTGTGCCTCCGTCTGCGGCGGCAGGTCCACGCGGGTGGCAACGATCGACTTTATGATGCCCGGGGTCGGAATCAGACCGTGCTGCATGGCCGAGCGCAGTCCGTAAACCACCCCCACGGCCACGATCACAATCAGGAAAACTTTCGCTTGCGGCTTCATTCGAGCCATTTGCTTCTTCCTCTCAACGAACTGATATGAAATTGCCTACTTAAACATGTTGTCGTAATCGCTGCCCGCGGCCTGCGGGCCGGCCGCGGGCCGGGGCATTTTGAGCGGCTCCGGCGCGGCGATGCCGGGAATCTCGATCATATCGGCGCCGACGGGCTTGTTGCCGTCGGTAAGCAGCTTCTGGCTGAACTCGGCGAATTTGCTGGCCGCTTCGTCGGCCGCGGCGCCGGATTCGATTTGATCGTCGGTCAGCAGTTTGTCGGTGTAGCGGGAGAACTCGCGGATCTCGCCCAGCGTGCGGGACGTGTCGTCCTCGAGGTAGTCCAGCGCCATATCTACCATCTTCAATTGCTCCGGATTGCCGCGCAGCAGCCGCTGGCCGACGCCGAGCGTCGCTTTGGCGTCCAGAATCATCTTGCGCTGCTCGGCCAGGAAGCCGACCTTGTTCTCCGTCCGCTGGATCTTGCTGTCGGCGATTTGCGACCAGTGCTGGAACGTGTGCAGCATCTTCGAAGTCTGATCTTCGAGAGCCTGCAACTGCTTCACGCCTTGCATCAGCATCCCGGCCTTCTCGAGGAAGGTCTGACGTTCCAGCATCAGGCGTTCCTTTTCCATCTGGTCGCTGGCGGCGCCCGCCATTTGCTCCGCCTTGGCGGCCTTGTGACCGAGGCTGTTGATTTCGTCGTTCTTGGCGGCGATGCTGCGTTGCAGCCTTTCGTCGCTGCCGGCGAACCGTTGCAGCGTCTGGTCGAGATCGGACTTCGCCTTCTTCATGTCATCCAGGTTGTTGCGCAGGATGCCGATCGGATCGGTCTCCACCACCCACGAGGCGAACCAGCGCACCATGTACTGAAACAAGTTCCTGACCGCCGCGCGAAACGTCGGATTGAACGCCAGCCAGAGCACCGCAATCAGCACCGCCGCCAGCGCGCCAGCATACAGCGTGTTCGTCAACAGCGTAATCAGGAACGGCAGGATGACGTACAGGCCAACGCCTGCGCCAACGATTATGGCCGCCAGCACAACCATCCCGAACGGGCCCTCGGGACGCTTCCAGAACGATTTCGGCGTATAGTTCTGCAGGTTCTGTGTGAAGTTGGGAGTAACCGGTACCAGGCTCATGACTTGTGTTTATCCTTTTAGCAAAGCGGCGTACTGGGTCTTCTGCTGTTCGATTTCGGTGCCGCGGCGTTGCGCAGCCGCGGCAAACTGGCTTTGCACATGCGCGCTCTTGCCCTGCGCCTCCACCAGTTCGCCCGATAACTGGGCAAGCTGCTGCTGAAGCTGGGTGATTTGCGCGGTGATCTGGCCGATATGGTCCTGCCGGCCGGTGATCTCGCGAGCCGTAAACTGCTGCGCTTTCGCGTTGAACGCGTCTTCTTCCTGCTGCAGCTTGGCTTTCAGTGTGTCAAAGACCGCCAGAATGCTGTCTTCCGTCAATCCGGCCTGTGCCTTGGCTTGCAAAACGGCTGTCTTGAATTTGATATTGGGCGGCATCACCGTGTCCGGGATGGCCTTGAGAGGTTCCAGGAACTTGTGTATGGTCGCGGCCACATCGGTGCCTTCGAAATCCGTCTTGGACAAAAGCCTCCGGTAGGCTTCGTCACTATCCGGCACCACTCCCGTATCGATCGGCAAGGAATACGCAACCGGCGGAGCTGCGCTGGCCTCCACTGGTTCAAACGTCTCGGCAGAGGCCGCGAACGTGTGAGCAGCGGTCCCAAACGTTTGTGCGGCGGCCGGCGTAGTCATTGTCGCCGGCTTCTCCGGCGTCTCCGCCTTTTCCGGCTCGTCCTCAAAGGCCATGTGCTTCAGACTGTCAAGCAAACCGTGTTTATTAGTGGGCATAATCCTCCCTTAAGCAAGCCAGGATTCCCATTTTGGCCTCCCGGTCACTAGCGATTATACGTCCAACCGCCTCAATTTGGAGCAGTTTGTCTCATTTTTTCGCGCCTGGGCTGCGGCCAGTGCGCGGGGCGGCCCAACTCGGGTTCCTCCGCCACGGAGAACCCGGAAGCGCTTCATTGCAAGCGTCTTCGCATGACGCCATGGGCCGAAGCTGTTGTAACCTTGCTGTCACATGG
>Ga0181529_10001903_pt1 | contig 26010 bp, 27 predicted proteins | sample PEATcosm2014_Bin_36_FD_119763 | JGI IMG/M metagenome (GOLD analysis project Ga0181529, IMG submission 119763) | Peatland microbial communities from MTU Mesocosm Facility, Houghton, MI, USA - PEATcosm2014_Bin10_30_metaG | ecosystem: Environmental > Terrestrial > Soil > Wetlands > Peat | place... | reverse complement strand
TTCGGCGTACCGCCGGAAATTTCTCAGGTCGTCAAGGCCTTTGTCGTCTATATTATCTGCCTCCTGCAATCAGATATATTCCGCCGGAAAGTCGCCGGTGTCTTCGGAAGGGAGGTCGCGAGATGAAACACTCCCTGATTAACCAAAGGAATCTACCCATTTTCGTCACTCTGGGGCTATTCATTCTCATGTTCGCCTTGGGGTCCGTAGCCTTCCCAGGCTTTTTCGCTGTCCAGAATTTTTTCAATCTATTCATTGACAATGCCTATCTTCTGATCATAGGCGTCGGAATGACCTTCGTTATTATCTCGGGGGGAATTGACCTGTCGGTCGGCTCCGTCCTCGCCCTCACCACAATGTTAACCTCGAGCCTTCTCGAAAAATCTCATATGAGCCCTATCCTAGTCATCCCGCTCGTATTACTAATGGGGGCAACTCTCGGTTTTTTCCAGGGATATCTCATCCAGACCTTTGATCTCCCTCCCTTTATTATCACACTCGCAGGACTCTACCTAGCGCGAGGGCTCTGCTATGTCGTGAGCGTCGATACGATCCCGATTTCAAACCAATTCTTTAACAACATGGCCCATCTCCAGCTCAACATCCCGGGTCTCGGACAGAACTTTCTTTCGCTGAACGCTGTGCTCGCTATATTCCTCGTGCTCGTGGCGCTTTTTATGGCCCACAACACAAAGTTCGGGCGGACTATCTACGCCATCGGCGGGAACGAACAATCCGCCATCCTGATGGGCCTTCCCGTCGGGAAGACAAAGATCGCTATCTACGCGTTAAGCGGATTTTGTTCTGCCCTCGCCGGAGTCGTTTTCACGCTCTACACCCTTTCAGGATACGCGCTAAACGGAAGTGGTATGGAGTTGGACGCGATCGCCTCGGTCGTTATAGGCGGTACGCTCATGACTGGTGGGGTTGGTTCGATCCTAGGAACCCTTCTGGGTGTCCTTGTCTTTGGTATCATCCAAGTCCTCATCGTGTTTCAGGGTACCCTCAATTCGTGGTGGACGCGCATTGTCATTGGCTTTCTCGTTTTCCTCTTCTGCTTCATGCAGAGGTTGTTCGAGGCAAAAAAGACAAGCGGCGGCGAGCGGATAAGCTCCCCAAAGCAGCAGATAGCCACAGGAAAGAGTTGATTCGGAAGAGGGTCGCAATACTCCGAAGCTCTGCTTCGGGGTATTGTTCATTATGGGTTGGGGCGAGGGGACTCCTTTCCCGATCGCGGACCCATCGAGGTCTCGTGATCGGTAATGCGCGCTACGCTAGGAAAAGACAGAACGCATGGGGGATATCTACTCACGAAGGCCAAGGGATTTCAGGACGCGGGATATGCCGATAGAAATAGCATGTTCGCCGATAACGTAGACACCAACCTCTTCGATTTCTACGAGTTCGCGGCGTCAGCGGCGGGAAAGGTCTGCGTCGAGGCCGAAGGCTACGAGTACGTCGATCTAGGCACTTCGCCCTGGCCCCGCGCCGTCTTCGCCTTAAATTTCCCGGTGAGCGGCCTACCTGCTTCCCTTACCGAAGGCATTACGGCGGGCCGGATCCCCAATAAGGTGCGCGTAGGCCCGACTTCGAGGCCTCGGGGATTAGAGGCCGCGCTCGAGGCCGCGCGCTTCGCGCCGGGCAAGATCTCCCGCGGCATGAGGCTGGAGATTGCCCGGCGAGGGACCGCAGCTCCATCCGCGGCTCTCGAGGTACGCCGACTCTCCAGCGTCGAGGACTTCGAGGCCTTCGCGCGCATAGTCTCCCGAAACCTGTTCGAGGTCCGGGAAGATGAACTGAACGAGGACTCGTATGCATATGCGGGATTGCTAGGCCTTTTGGACGGCGACAGGGCCTTCGGCTTCCTCTGCCTGGAGGGGGGCAAGCCCGCATCGACCGCCTACGCCTTCGTCGACTCTTCCGGTATCGGCGGGATCTACTTTGTCGCGACAGAGGCTGACGGGCGCGGCCGCGGCTGCGCCTCAGCCGCCGTGTCGGCGGCGCTCGAGGAGCTCGCTCGCATGGGCGTAGAGGAGTGCATCCTCCACGCCACTGAACCTGGTCTGCCCGTCTACAAGCGCCTTGGCTTCTCCGAGCTCTGCCTCCTGCCCATCTACTCGCTGCCGACCGGGACCTGAGTGGAGGCCCGTTAGTCCAGCTGCTTGCGGAAACGGGCCACGCTCAGGGCCACGACAGCGGTTGCGATGGCCAGCATGGGCCAGACCTGGGTCCATAGCAGGTCGAGCCCCGATCCCTTGAGGAAAATCCCCCGAACGATGACCATGTAGTATCTCAGGGGCATGAGGTAGGTCAGGAGCCTGATCGGCGCCGGCATGTTTGCGATGGGGAAGACGAAGCCCGAGAGAATCATCATCGGGAACATGAAGAAGAAGATTGAATACATCATGGCCTGCTGCTGCGTCTTTGCGATCGTCGAGACCAGGAGGCCGATGCCCAAGGTCGCACCGGCGAGGGCGAGCGAGAGCAGGAAAATCAAGCCCACGCTCCCGCGAGGCACGATTCCGAAGACAAGAGCGCTGGCAGTGAGAGCCACCGCGACGATGACGACGCTCACTGCCGCGTAAGGCAGAAGCTTGCCCGCTATGAGCTCGGTCTTCCGCAAGGGAGTCACGATGAGCTGCTCGAGGGTCCCGGCCTCCTTTTCCTTCACGATAGCAAGGGAGGTCAGGATTATCGTAATGACCATGAGGATGAGAGCGAAGACCCCGGGTATCATAAAGACGCGGCTTTTTAGCTCGGGGTTGTACCAGATCCGGGTCCTTGCCGCTACGGGCGGCATGATCTTTACCGCGGCCGGCGAGTAGCGCAGCGAGAAGTCGTTCGCCACGGCGTCGGCGTAGGCCATCGCGACGGCAGCCGTGTTGGCGCGGGAGCCGTCGACGAGGATCTGCAGCTCGGGCGAGCGGCCGGCGCGAAGGTCCGAGCCGAAGCCCGGAGGGATGCCCACGGCGATCTCGGCCCTGCCCGAGGCGAGGTCGGCGTCCGCCTCTGCCGGCGAGAGCGGCCATGCCGCCGCAACGAATGAGCCCGAGGCCGAGAAGGCCGAAGCGAGTTCGCGGCTCTCCAGGCTCCGGTCTTGGTCGAGGACGGCCATGGGCACGTTCTGGACGTCCATGTTGGCCGCGTAGCCCAGCACGAGAAGCTGTAACAGAGGCGCGATCAGCACTATGCCTCGCATTTTTTTGTCGCGGCGGAACTGTTGGAACTCCTTGAGCACGACGCTCCCGAGCCTGCCCATGTCAGCGCCCCCTCGAACGCGCGAAGCGGGCCGAGGCCAACGCCGCGGCGACAAGCGCGTAGCAGAGGAGGGCGAGGGCCGATGGCCAGTAGCTCCCGAGGCCGACTCCCTTGACCAGCAAGGCCTGCAGGATCTCGACGTAGTATTTCGTCGGGAAGAGCCAGGCGATGGCTTGGATGACTATCGGCATGTTGCGGATGGGAAAGACGAAGCCCGAGAGAACGAAGGTCGGTACAAGGGTAAGCATCGCGCTCGCGAGGAAGGCGATCTGCTGGGTCGGCGCGATCGTCGAGATCAAGATGCCGAGGGCGAGGCAGGCGAATACGAAGAGAATCGTCATCGCGGTGAGCGCGAGGATGGAGCCCTTGACGGCAAGTCCGAAGAGGAGGGCCCCGGTCCCCAGGACCAGAGCCGCGGACACGAGACCGATAACTGCGTAGGGCAGGGTCTTTCCCACGATGAGCTCCCATGAGACGATGGGCGACACCACGAGCTGCTCCATAGACCCGAGTTCTTTCTCGCGCACGACGGCGAGCGATGTGGAGATGACCGCGCTGATGATGACGATGATGGCGATGAGACCCGGCACGAGGTTCTGGACCGAGCGGAGCTCTTGATTGAAAAGCACGCGCGGCCTGGCGTCCAGGCCGGCGATCAGGGAGGCGCCCTCTCGGGCGGACTCGAGCCTGATCCTGTCCGAGCCGTAGCGCAGCACGATGCCGTCGACATAGCCGACGATCGTGGCGGCTCGCACGGCGTCGCTTCCGTCGACGAGGACTTGGACGGAAGCCGTCTCGCCGCGGCCGAGCGATTTCGCGAAGCCCCTCGGGATCTCGAGCGCCGCGGCGGCGGCGCCAGAGTCGAGGGCAGCGTCGGCGTCGCCATCAGGGACGCGCTCGAAGCGGCCGCTGGAGAACAGGGCCGCCGCGAAGGCGCGGCTCTCGGCGCTGAGGTCGAGATCGCTCACCATAAGGGGCACATGGTCGACGTCAAGGCTGATCGCCCAGCCGAACATGGCCAGCAGAAAGATGGGCAGGGCGAGAAGAGCGCCGAGCGTACCGGGATCGCGCAGGATGTGGCGGGTCTCCTTGCGTACAAGAGCGCCAACCCGGCCGCTCACGAGGTGGTCTCCTTCGCGCTCTCGGAAATCACGCGGATAAAGACGTCCTCGAGGCTCGGCGGGATGCTCGCGGCGCTCCTGGCCGCGAGGCCCTTGGCCGAGAGGGCCGAGAGGACGATGCCGACGCCGCCGTCTTGGCCCGCGAGGCCGGGCTCGACGGCCGCGTGGATCCTGGAGCCGAAAAGCGAGGCCTCGGCCACGCGGTTGTCAGCCGAAAGGGCTGCCAGGGCCTCGGCCGGGCTCTCGCAGTCCAGCTCGACCATGGCGAGGGGGAAGCGCTCGGCCTTGAGGCCTGCTGGACTGCCCATCGCGACGATGCGTCCCGCGTGCATGAGCGTAACCGTGGCGCAATACTCGGCCTCGTCGAGGTAGTGCGTCGTGACGAGGACCGTCGAGCCGGACTCGGCTACCGAGTAGATTATGTCCCAGAAGCGTCGTCGGGCCAAAGGGTCGACGCCGGCCGTAGGCTCATCGAGGAAGAGGACCCGCGGCGCGTGGAGGAGGGCGCAGCCCAGGGCGAGTCTTTGCTTGAATCCGACAGGCAGCTCGCCCGCGAGGGAGTCCTCGCGGCCCGAGAGCCCGGTCAAGCCGAGGACCCGATCGATCTCGGCCTCAGCGCGGCGCTTCCCGATGCCGTACAGCCCCGCGAAGAACCGCATGTTCTCGACGACCGCGAGGTCATCGTAGAGGGAGAAGCGCTGGGACATGTATCCGATGCTTCGCTTCACGGCCTCGCTTTCGAGCGACACGTCGTAGCCAGCGACCCGCGCCCGCCCTGCGCTCGGCTCGAGAAGGCCGCAGAGCATGCGTATCGCGGTCGATTTTCCCGCCCCGTTGGCGCCCAGTAGCCCGAAGACCGAGCCCTCGGGCACCGAGAAGGAGATGCCGTCGACGGCGACGAAGGACCCGAAACGCTTGACCAAGCTTTCTACCTCGATCGCGTTCACGGCTTCTCCCCGAAGTCTTCTCCAAGGGCGTCGCGCAACGCGGCCTTGGCCAGTTCCCAGGCGACGCGGAATCCAGTCCGCTCGAGTCGCGATCGGAGGAGGGCAGTCTCCGCGTCCGAGACCTCGGAGGGCAAGGCCATGCCCGCGGCCAGCCTATCCTTCTGCGATCGTAGGGCGTCCTCAGCCAGTCCAACTGAGCTTGCCGTTGCCTTAAGCCTTTCCGTCGCTTTGCGAAGCTCGAGCCATGCGGAGACGACGTCAAGCGAGACCGAGTCTCCCGTCTGCGCGTACGCCTGTCGCGCCTGTTCGGCCGCGTCCCTTGCCTGCTCGGCCTGGGCGAGCGCCGCAGGAGCCTTACCGAGATCCATCGTTACGAGGACCCCAAGGTCCCAGAGGGGCGAAAATCCGGCCGACTGCGGGAAGGCCTTCGGATTGGGGTTCGCGTACGAAAAACTGCCTGTGAGGAATACGCTGGGCAGAAGGCCTGATCGGGCCGAGATTTCCGAGGCCTGGGCCGAGGTGATACGCGCGGCTGCCGAGGCGAGCTCCGGGCGCGCGGCCCGCGCCCTCTCGAGCAAGCCCTCGATGGGCGGAGGCTCGGGCGGGTCGTCGGGAGCGGCAGGCGCCAGGGCCTCCAGGCTCTGATCCCAGGCGACGCCCATGAGTATGTTCAGCCTCGCCCTGGCAAGCGCGAGCGAGGCCGTAGCATCGGATAGAAGGGTGTCCGCGTCATCGACCCTCATCTGCGCCGAGAGCAGCTCGGTTCGGAGGCCGAGTCCTCGATCGAGCCGGCTCTGGGCCTCGGAGACGTGGGCCTTCATCGACGCCTCGCTGTCCTGGGCCACCGCGCAAGTCTCCTGCGCGAGTACGAGGGCCCACCACGCCTTCTCGATGGACGAGACGCAGCTGCGCCTGAGCGCTATCGAATCGGCTTCGGCCGCATCGAGAGAGGCCTTGGCGAGGTCGATGCCTGATTCCACGCGGAAACCCGTGAAGAGGGGCTGCTGCATAGAGAGGCGGAAGAGCCAGGCGTCCTGCAAGGGCGAGGGCAGCGTGATCGAGACGTCCTTGTTGATCGGCGCGGGAAGTGTGGCGTCGATCGTCCCGCCGTCCACTTCGCTGGAGCGGGTGTAGGACCCGGAACCCACGAGGCTGGGGATGTACTGCTCCCTCGCCAGTGTCAGGGCAGCCTTTGCCGCCGCTTTCTTGGAGTCGTCCGCCATCAGCGCCCGACTGGCCGCGAGTCCCCTGGCTACGCAGTCGGCAAGGGAGAGCGCATGTCCGTCCGCGGGGCCCTGGGCCCAAGCGCCCAACGCGGACGCGGCGAATAGGAGGACGGACGCGAGGCGTTTCTTCATCCATGGGGTCTTCATTGCTCGCTCCCTCCCAGGAGTCGCATGAACACATTCTCCAGGCTCGGCGCCGCGACGCGGCTCGAGTCGATTCCCAGTCCGGCCTTGGCTAGGATCGAAATCGCCTGGATTCTCGCCGCCTCGCCGTCCTCGGCGAGCAGGGCCACGCGGTCGCCGAAGGCCTGGGCCTCGGCGAAGGCGCCCCCAGCCTCGTCGGCGAGCAACCGCCTCGCCTTTCTCGCATCCTGGCAGACGAGCTCCACGACCGCCCATCGAAAGTCCGCCTTCAACTCAGCGGGCGACCCTCTAGCTAGAAAGGCGCCGCGGTCGAGCATGCCCACCTCGTCGAAGCGCTCGGCCTCGTCCAGGTAGGGTGTCGAGGCGAGGACGGTCATTCCGCGTCGCGAAAGGCTGGCGACTATGTCCCAGAACTCCCGCCTGGAAACGGGATCTACGCCCGTCGTCGGCTCGTCCATCAGCAGAAGCTCTGGCTCGTGGACGAGGGCGCAGGCAAGGGCTAGTTTCTGCTTCATGCCTCCCGACAGCTTCGAGGCCGGTCTGTCGCGAAAAGGTTCCAATCGAGTGAACTCGAGGAGCTCGTCGCGGCGAGCATTGAAGTGTCGGCGGCCGTGGATCTCGGCGAAAAAGGCGATATTTTCGTCGACGGAAAGGTCGCCGTACAGGCTGAAGCGCTGGGAGAGGTAGCCCAGCCTCGCCTTGGCCGCGGTCGGCTCGTCTCCGAAGACGGCGACCTTCCCCGAGTCGGGGCGAAGGAGGCCGCACAGGATTCGGATCGCCGTGGTCTTGCCCGCACCGTCCGGACCCACGAGGGCAAAGCTTGAGCCGCGCGCTATCTCGAGGTCGATGCCCTTTAGGGCCTCGAGGGTCTTGAAGCGTTTGCGCAGGCCATGGGCCTCGATGGCGTGCTCGCTCACCGCGCAGCGCCTCCGGCGGCGGTCAGGACTGCATCCGCTGGCATGCCGGGCCGAAGAGACCCTTCGCCGTCGCCTAAGCCAATCGTAACCGCGAAGACCTGCTTGACCCGCTCATCCTTGGTCTGCACATTCTTGGGGGTAAACTCGGCCTCTGACGCAATCCGCGTGACCTTGCCCGCGAAGGCGCGGCCTGGAAAGGAGTCGACGGATATCGAGGCAGCCTGGCCGACGGCAAGCATCCCGAGCTCGGCCTCAGGCACGTAGACTGTCAGCTCCAGGTCCCCGAGGTCCTCCATGACGGCGAGACCAGTGCCCGGCCCCGCAAGTTCGCCCGGCTCGGCCAAGCGGTGAGATACGACGCCGGAGATGGGCGCCGCGACCTCGCAGTCGGCGATCGCCTTCTCTACTATCCTAGCTGCCCATTGGGCCTGCTCGAGGCGAGCCTTGGCCTCGCGTAGCTCCTCGGGCCGCGCCGAGGACTCGAGCTTCTTGAGGATTTGATCCGCCTGGCGCTGCTGGGCATCGGCCGAGGCAAGTTTCGCGTCAGCCGCGTCCTTCTGGCTCTGGGTCGCCGAGCCAGAGGCCAGGAGCTCGGCCATCCGCGAGGCGTCGACTTTGGCGAGCTTCAGGGCCTCGGCGCTCGAGTCCAAAGCAGCCTGGGCCTGTTCGAGGTCCTCGGAGCGGGCGCCTCCGAGAAGGAGGTCGAGCTGGGCGCTCGCGAGTTCGACTCCAGCGCTGGCTTGTCCGAGCTGGAGGTCGAGCCCACTGTGGTCGATCTCGGCCACTACCCCACCTTTCGAGAGCAGGTCGCCTTCACGGACCGGCATTGAAAGGATACGCCCAGAGGATTGTGAGGCGATTCTCACTTCTGTTGCTTCGATCGTTCCCGAGGCGCTGATCCCCGGGTGTCTGGCCGCGCAGGATAGCGCGGCGAACGTCGCGGCGGCCGCGAACAGCGCTCCCTTATTCATGCGACGGTCCTTTCATGTATTCCTCCTGGAAAGCGCAACGGCCCGTTTCGCTCAGGATCCCTTGGAACACCACCCCAAGGACGGTCTCAACGATTTGGGACGGGGGGATGTTCATCTTCGATATGATCTCCGGCCTCCCCACCTGCTCGATGATGGCCATATAAATGAGTGAGATTACGTCTAGGTTGAGGTCCGAGCGGAGGTAGCCCTGCTCGTAGCCTTCTTTCAGCAAGGCGCCGAGGTGGATGAGGATCCGGGTATGACGGAATTCATCGATCTTGGGCCAGATCCAAGGAGCGTTCTTGGTTATGTCCATCATCAGCTTACTCTGCATGGGTTTGAGAGCTTTCTCGATTATGGTAAAAAACCCGACTATGCGCTCGAGGACGGGCTTGCCGCTCGCCTGCATGCTGAGTATCTGAGCCTCGATCGACTCGAGTTTGTAACGGATCACGAGATCAATTAGTATTTCTTTGTTTGGGAAATATTTATATAGAGTGCGCTTGCTGACGCCGATATTGTCTGCAATTCCCTCCATGGTTTGGTGAGAAACCCCCTCGTGCATGAATAAAGCAACGATCTTCTGGATAAGTCCGAGGCGCCTTGTTTCGCTTGGTTTTTCTGGCATTTCTGACACCTCATATAAACAAAGTATACGAAATACGTATAAAACGTATACCAAATGTATCGTCATTCCGCGTATCCGTCAAGCGATAGGTTGATTTAATTCGTTGTAAGGGTGAAGTAATCGCCGTATAATACTTTCCCGACAAGAACACGCGGTAATGGCGTCATAAAGGCGGATAACGCGTGACAAAGAAACAAGTACTACGGCTCCTGGGCAACGCGCTGTTCATACAGATCGGGGCCGTACTGGCAGCCTTCGCCTTGGAGCGCTTCCTCATCCCGAATAAAATGATGGACGGCGGCATCACCGGCGTCTCGATCATAGGCAGCTACCTGAGCTCTCTGCCCCTGGGCCTCTTTGTCTTCGTCCTCAATCTGCCCTTCGTCATCCTGAGTCTTAAGCTGATAGGCCGGCGCTTCGTCGGTCTGGCCCTCTACGCCATCGCCTCGCTCTCGGCCTGGGTTTCTGTCTTCGAGCGAGCGGGAGCGGTCACTAGCGATCTCTTCTTGGCCACTGTCTTCGGCGGCATTACGCTCGGATCTGGCGTGGGTCTCATCATCCGCAACGGGGGCTGCCTAGATGGCACGGAGATCGTATCCATCCTCCTGACCGAGAGGCTGCCTTTCTCGATCGGCGAGCTTGTGATGGGCTTCAACGTCGTGATCTTCGGCGCCGCGCTTTTCGTATTCGGGCCTGAGCGGGCGCTCTACTCGGTGGCCGCCTACCTCATCGCATATAAAGCGATCGATCTCGTCTCCGAGGGGCTTGATCAGTCCAAAGCCTTGTTCATCGTGTCAGGCAAGAGCGAGCAGATCTCGGCTCTCCTCTTCGATAGGCTCAAGTCCGGCGTGACGATCTTCAGGGGAATGGGAGGCTACTCCAAGGCCGAGCGGGACATCATCTATGTGATTGTGCGGAGGCTGGAGATACCGAAGATCAAGAGCGCGGTGCGGGGAATCGACGAGTCGGCCTTCATTACGATCCACAATGTCCATGAAGTCATCGGCAAAAATGTAAGCAAGGAAGCGCGCAGATGAGCCTCGATTCCCTGGTGAAGGATCTGGCCGAATTCTCGAGAAATTTCGCCTTCCCAAGAACCGGTCTCTCGGCCGAGGGCATTGCCCAGACCGCGGCTGAGAGCTCCTGGCTCAAGCCCATTATCAAGGGGAAGGGAGGAGCCCTGGGGCTCTACGAGTGCTGGACGGCGGCCGCCGTGCCGAAAATGGTCAAGAGCTGCCGTTACGTCATCAACCAGGAGCAGTTCGACATTCTCGCGCGACGAACGTGCATGGATCTGCTAAGGTTCTGGAGGGAGGGCCAGCCGGCAACGGGGCGGAGGCTGAGCCTCGGCGCTGCATTCAGCATCGTCGACCTGCTGTTCATGTCGATCAACGAGTCCGACCTCTGCCGTTCTGGCCAGATCCAGGGCTTCCTTCACGCGCCGATCGGAAAGGCCACGCTTGCGCCTTTGCGTTTCTGTGTCGATGAACTGGTCGACGAGGATTTCACGGTGGAGATCCCCTTGCGCGCGGGTACGGGCTTCATTGTGACAGAAGACCAATACCTCCTCGTGCAGAAGGCGATTCTCGCGTTGTCGGGCATGGCCCGCGTGGCCCCGCTTACCTACGCTTACTACTGCTCGGGTCTCCGCCCCGCCGGAACAGGCGTTTGATCCTCTCGACGATGCCGGGAGTCTTTGCCTGTCCAGCGTCCTTGTTCGCGGGGGACGGCGGAGCCGGGCGGGCTGCCCTGGCGTCCTGTCCCGGACTCGGCCGCTGGACGGGGCGCTGAGTCGACCTTGAAGTCTCGGGCTGCCGTGGGGCCTGCTGCCGTGGGGCCTGCTGCCGCGGGGCCTGCTGCCGCGGGGCCTGCTGCCGCGGGGCCTGCTGCCGCGGGGCTTGCTGCCGCGGGGCCTGCTGCCGCGGGGCCTGCTGTCGCTCGTCGCGGTGCTGGCCATCGCGTTGTGAGGCCTCGTACGGCGGCTTTTGTCCCTGTTGCCCGCTCGGCCTCTGGGCCTGGGGATTCCGCGGCCCATCGGAACGTTCGTCCCGGCGTCGTGAGTCGGAGGGCCGCTCGGGCCTCCCGCCTTGTCTGCCGCCGCCTCGGTTCCCCCCTGTGGCTCCGCCCTTGACACCGACCCTCGAGCCGCCTCCGGAGCGGCCATAGCCGCGAGCGCCCTGCCGGGAGTCCCTGCTCCGGCCCTCGCCTCCGCGGTCCCTGGAAAAGCGGAGCCCAGCGCTCCTGTCCTCCAGGAGGAGTTTCTCGTCGAAGGGCATGACAGGAATCTTGTCGCCGAGGTACTTTTCTATGTAGTAGAGGCCGTAGACGAACTTCTCGCAGGCGAGGGTGATCGCCTTGCCGGCTTTGCCGGCGCGGGCCGTGCGGCCGATTCGATGCACGTATGACTCGGCGTCCTCAGGCACATCGTAATTGATGACCACGGCGAGTGCCTCGATATCGAGGCCTCGCGCGGCTACGTCCGTGGCGACGAGGAGTTTGATCTCGCCGGCCTTCAGCCTCTCGATCACCTCGAGGCGCTTGGCCTGAGGCAGGTCGCCCATGATGAACTCGCAGTCGAAGCCGTTGATCTTGAGCCGCCGCGCGAGTTCCTCGACCATAAATTTCTGGTTGCAGAAGATCAGGCAGCTCTCCGGCTTCTCCCGCTCGAGAATGCCGAGGAGGAGTGAAAGCTTCTCGTGGGAGCCGACGTGGTAAAGCTCCTGCTTCACGAGCTCGACCGTGACGTGCTCGGGCTCGATGGCGATTTCCTTGGGAGATCGCATGTACTCCCAGGCGAGGTCCTTGACCCTGAGGCCGAGGGTTGCGGAGAAGAGAAAGGTCTGGCGTTCCTCGGACTTAGGCAGGTAGCGCAGGAGCTTCCGCAGGTCGTCGATGAATCCCATGTCGAACATTCGATCCGCCTCGTCGATGACGAGGAAGCCGACGTCCTTGAGGAGCATCTTGCCCTGCTGCAGGAGATCGATGACGCGGCCCGGGGTTCCGACTATGATTTGCACGTCGGCGCGCAGCATGTCGTACTGAGGTCCGTAACTCACGCCTCCGTAGAAGGAGCCCGCCTTGATGTCGAGGTGCTTGCCGAGCTTCTCGCACTCGGCCTCGATCTGAACAGCGAGCTCGCGAGTGGGCGCGAGGATGAGGGCCTTCCGGGTCCGCATCTCGGGGTTGGCGACGATCCTCTGAAGGATGGAGATGAGGAAGGCGGCCGTCTTTCCGGTGCCTGTCTGGGACTGGGCGTAGATGTCCCCGCCCTTGAGGGAATGGGCGAAGACCATTTCCTGGACGGGCATGCAGGTGGTGAATCCCGCCTCGTCGATGCCCCTCTGAAGGTCCGGGTGAAGGTTAAGCTCTCGGAATTCCATGTATACTCGATCTAGGGAAGATTCTTCGAGTATAATCCATTCGCGTACGAGTAATAAGGGGTCCGCGTTTCGCGAGGAGGGGACCGCATGGCAAAGAAAGGGATTTTCTTCCTGGCTTTCGCCCTCTCTGCCTTCTTGGCCGCATCCCAGGACTCCCGCGGCGGCCTCATCGAGGGCGACGGCTGGGCGTTCCTCGTCTCCGCGCCCGAGGGCTGGGTTTGGGACGGCACCACCCTGCGCTTACACGGGATCCGGGGGCTCTTCTACAAGGCGGGGACTTCCTACTCCGCCTCTGCGTTGCATATCTACATCAGCCCCACCGTCAAGAAGCCGGGCGAGCCCGCGAGCCTGGCCCAATTCATAAGCGACGACGAGACTTCATTCATGAAAACCGCACCTGGGATATTCGAGAAGGATCTGCCGCCTTACCAGGCAGGACCGGGATACGAATACCTGCTCAAGGACTTCGACGACTCGAACGCGAATTTCTACCAAACCATCGGATACTACGAGGGAGAAGCGGCGTATTTTATATTCGTCCTCTCCTGCAGGAGTCCCGCCGAGCGCGAGGCCGAGCGCCCCGCCTTCCTGGAGCTCCTCGACAGCTTCACGTACGTGAAGAAGGAGAAGCCATGAAGATCGAGGCCGTGAGGCTCGAATGGAGCCAGGACTGCAACATCATCGTGGGCCAGTCCCACTTCATCAAGACCGTCGAGGATCTCGCCGAGATCCTATCCGCCTCGATCCCCCAGGCCAAGTGGGGCCTGGCTTTCAACGAGGCCTCGGGGCCCTGCCTGGTAAGGACCGAGGGCAACGATCCCGAGCTCGTGGCTGATGCCGTAGCCTGCGCCAGGGCGGCCGGCGCCGGCCACAGCTTTTTCATCGTGCTTGGGCCTGGAGCCTATCCGATCCAGGTCCTCGACCGAGTCAAGGCCTGCTCCGAGGTCTGCCGGATCTTCTGCGCCACTGCCAATCCTCTCGAACTCGTGGTTGCGCGCTCCGACCAGGGCGCCGCCATAGTCGGGGCGGTCGACGGCTTCTCTCCCAAGGGGCTCGAGGGCGACGCGGACAAGGCCGAGCGCAGAGCGATGCTGCGCCGATTCGGCTACAAGCACGGTTAGGCTGCAGCCATGGCCAGCGAGGAGAGGCTCCGCCTGATCGCGGAATTCGAGGGCGCCTACTCGAAAGTCGACGAACTCTTGAAAGGGCTTGGACCCGAGGAGCTCAGCTTCGCGCCCTCGATCCAAGACGCCTGGTCGATCAACGACTTCCTTGTCCACTTCCTCGACGCGGACTTAAGCTTGTGCTTCAGGCTGCGCTCGGCGGTGGCCGAGCCTGGACGGAAAGTGCCGGTCTGGGACGAGGTTGCATGGCAAGATCGATTGCGCTACGACGCCCAGGATGGCCGGGCCTGCCTGGCTCTTGCCAAGAGTCTCAGGTCCTTCGAGGGCTCCACCCTTCGCGCGATCGCTGACGACGACTGGTCAGGCTATCGCGTCGTGCATGAGGAGAGGGGCGAGCTTTCGCTGGAAAGCCTCCTGGAGCTCTATAGCCAGCACATCCTGTTCCACCTGCCCCTCATCCAGCGCAACTTGGAGGCCCTTCGGGCTCGCCGCGCCTAGCAAGGCGCTGAAATGCCCGGAGCTTTCCGCCGCCTTGCGAGGGGCGGTCCTGTGTCGAGGGACCCGCCCTCCTACTTGGCGGCCGGCGCGGAACTGTCGACCATAGCCTTGAGCTTAAGGTACTCGGTATTCAGCCTCGCCGTCCTCGCATTGAGCCGAGCGAGCCTCTGGGCTAGGAGGCGCGCCAAAAAAATGCCGTAATGGGGATTCTCCTTGATAAGGTTCACGAAGTCCTGCTTCGAGATTTTGATCAAGGAGCAGGGCCCCTTGGCGACCACGGTCGCTGAGCGCCGGTTGGACAGCAGGAAGGCCATCTCCCCCATGAAGATATCGTCCGGCGAGAGCGATGAGACGAATTTCCCCTTCGAGTACACGTAGAGGGTGCCCGAGACGATGTAGTAGAGGATGTCCGACTCCTCACCCTCGGAGCACACGTACTCCCCATCCTTGAAGGCCACTTCCTCCGAATTCTCGAATATCTTCGGGATGGCGTTGGACTCGGCCTTGCGGTGGTCAACTTCGAAGACGACTTCGTTTCCCTTGTCGTTGTAGGAAAGGTCGCGCACGTAGGCGTTGGCCATCTGCATGCCCATGCCGTGGAGGCCGGGCGTCTCGGGCGAGGCGGCCAGTCTCGAGCGCCAGTCGAAGCCGTCGCCCTCGTCGCGGATGGCGAAGCGCGAGTTCTCGGGCGTGATCGTGTACGAGAAGTAGATCTTGCGCGCCTTGACGGCCGAGTCCTTGTTCTTCTCGCGGATGAGCTCCATGATGTCCCCGTTGCTCTCCAGCCACAGCGACTTCTCGTCGTACCCGATCTTGCAGTTTCCGTGTTCGATCGCGTTGATAAGCAGCTCGAGGAGGGCGACATGGAGTTTTTCCTTCTCGTCCCGGCCGATGAGGTTGGAGTTGTAGAGATAGTTGGTCACGAGGTTCGCGTAGGTCGTGATGTCGAGGGGGTCGTTGTCGATCACGAAGGCGCCAGAGATGGTCTTGAGCAGGTGTTGCTGGATCCCGCGCTGAAAGAGAATCTGCTTGTTCTGGCGCACGATCTTCAGCAGCCGCGGCAGGTTGGCCATAAAGTCCGCCTTGCGCAGCACCGCGACGATATTGACGTCGCGCATCGCCTCGAGGAGCTTCCGGTCGTCTATATTGTCGTGTATTCCGATGATCCCGCCGTAGTGCAACCATGGGTCCTGCTGGATCTCCTTGAGGATGCCGAGGCAGTCGAGCTTCGTATCCGAGAAATAGAATATCTTCAGCTCGGGCAGCTCGTACTTGAGGAATTCGATCACTTCGATTTGATCCGAGAAGAAGACGGGAGTGAATTCCCCCTCAGAGCGAGCGCACTCGAGGCGAATGATCTCGTTGAGCCTGGGGTCGCTCGAGACTACTGGTATCTTGCGCATGGGACCTCCGGACCGTTGTGATACAACTATGTCTCTCGGTCAATTATATACTCCGATTGACTTTTTTCAGACCCTATGCCTTTATTATCCACCGCGTTGTCGCGGGCCCATAGCTCAGTTGGTTAGAGCTGCGGACTCATAATCCGTCGGTCCCTGGTTCAAGTCCAGGTGGGCCCATTACGTCTCGGGCCGCCCCCTAAGGAAACTCGAACATGCTCGAGCCGCGCAGGACCACTGCTTCCGATCCGAACTTCCGGGGCCTGGTCGCGGAGCTCGACCGAGACCTGTGGCGGCGCTACCCGACCACACAGCAGAATTATCTCTCGGGCAATGAGATAGCCCCAGACGCGAAGCCAGTCGTTGCCTATCTCGACGGGGAGTCGATAGGCTGCGCCTGTTTTAGGCCGGGTCCGAGGCCCGCTTCGGCGGAGCTCAAGCGCATGTACGTACGGCCACAGTGGCGCGGCGGCCCGGCCGCCTCCGCGATTCTCGGCTGCATCGAGGAATGGGCCCGGCAGGAGGGCTATTCATCCCTGGTCCTCGAGACAGGCGTAGCCCAGCCCGAGGCCCTTCGTTTCTACGCGAAACGGGGCTTCAGACAAACGCTCAAGTACGGCGACTACTATGGCAATCCGCAGAGCGTCTGCATGGCCAAGCGCATAGGGGGTTCGGCGGCGGGCCTGGAACTCGGCATGCCGACCCTCGCCGAGCTCGAAGGCCTTGGCCCGAACGCCGAGCTCTGCGGCGAGCTCGGCCTCGACTTCATCGAGCTAAACGCGAACCTACCGGCCTTCCAGCCGGATCGCGTGGACCGCGCCTTAGCGGGCCGCCTTAGGGCCGAAGGCCTGTCCCTGAGCTACCACCTGCCCGAGGACCTCGATTTCGCCCAGTTCAATGCGACGATCCGCGAAGCCCACCTGGCGGTCCTCCTGGATGCCGTGGATCTCTGCGCCGAGCTGGGAATCGGCAAGCTGAACATGCATATGGGCCCGGGTATCCACTTCACCTTGCCGGATTCGAAGCTCATGCTCTACGATAAGTACCAGGACGAGTATCTCGGCAATATAGAGCGCGGCCTCGCGCTCGTGGCTCCAAGGCTCGAGTCCTCCGGGGCAATGCTTCTTATCGAGAACACGGGCATCTACGACCGGCCCTACCTGCGCCGGGCCGTCGACCTCCTCCTCTCCAGCCCTTATCTCGGCCTCACCTGGGACCTAGGCCACGACCATTCGGCGGGCCGCGTCGACGGTCCCTTCATCAGGGAGCGTGCGGACCGAGTCCGCCACATGCACTTGCACGACGCCCGCGGCGCAAACAATCACCTCCCGCTCTACTCCGGCGAGATCGATATTGAGGCTGCCCTGGCCTTCGCTCGCGAGCGCGGCTGCTCTTGCGTCCTCGAGACCAAGACGAGACGGGGTCTCGCGAGTTCCGTGGAAAGCCTTCGCTAGGCCTATGCCGCTTTCGGCAGCGCGGTTGACGCCGCGGCTCCGGAGTCCGATGATGTCTTCTTGCGAGGGAGGTGGAAATGAAGAGCGAGGAGTCCGCCGGCTATTTCCGCAAGGGCTTCAATTGCGCACAGTCGGTCTTCGTGCCCTTTGCCAAGGAGCGGGGGCTGGCCGAGGAGGAGGCCCTCAGGATCGCCGCCGGCTTCGGCGCGGGCATGGTGAGGACCCAGGCAACCTGCGGCGCCGCGACCGGCGGTCTCATGGCCCTCGGTCTGGCCAAGGGATATGTCCGCTCGGACGACGCGGCGGGACGAGCGGCCATGCTCGCCGCCGGCAAGGCTCTTTTCGAGGGCTTCCTCGCGCGCTTCGGTCATCTGTCCTGCGCCGACTTGCTCGGCTGCGACCTCAACACGGAAGCCGGGCGCGCCAGGCATGAGGCAGAGGGCCAACGGGAAGGGATCTGCGTGAAGTGCGTGGAGTGGGCCTCGGGCGAGGCCGATCGGCTATCGGGCGTGGACAAATAATATGGGCGACCAAAGAGCCGAAACCCTGGCCGCGAGGGGCTTCCTTAAGGCCAACTTCGAGGACATCGACTTCGAGTCGACCGACCAGGCGTTGAAGGTCACTCGCCCGGCTCAGGAGAAGCCAGTCGATAGCGGCTCCAGGCTCATCCCTCTCGCCAAGCGAGAGGCCTGGGGAGTCGAGGGCCGCTCGCTCGTGGACGCAATGCTCGGAAGGCAGAGCCGGCGGAAATTCAGCGCGGATGCTCTCGGCTTTGCGCAACTCTCCTTCCTCCTCTTCGCTGCCCAAGGCGTCAGGATCAGGGGCGAGAAGAGCTCGTTCCGGAACGTCCCCTCTGGCGGGGCGAGGCACCCTTTCGAGACATACCTCTATATCGACCGCGTCGAGACGCTCGACAGAGGCCTTTATCGGTACTTGCCGCTCGAGGACGCTCTCTGCCTCGTCTCCCCGTACCGGGAAGGAATGGCCGAGGAGCTCGACGCGGCTACGGACGGCCAGCTAATGGTGGCCGCGGCCTACTTCATTTGGACGGCGATCCCGTACAGGTCGGAGTGGCGCTATTCCATCGCGGCCGCCAAGTTGGTCGCCCTCGACGCGGGACATCTCTGCCAGAACCTCTATCTCGCCTGCGAGGCCGCAGGCTGCGGGACCTGCGCGATAGGCGATTACAAGCAAAGCCTCATAGATCGCTTCCTCGGCGTCGACGGCGTCGAGGAATTCGCCGTCTACATGGCCCCCGTCGGCAGGGCTCCGCGAACGACGGATGACAATCGCTAGAAAATGATCTTGTCGAGGGTCTTGTCGTTCTTGCGCCAATTCGGATCGACTCGAACGGAAAGCTTGAGCCTGATCTCGTAGTCGAAGATCTCGGCCAGGCCCTTCTCGGCTTCCTCCCTGATGCGCTTTATCATCGAGCCGCCCTTGCCGATGATCATGCCCTTCTGGGACTCGCGCTCGACCACGAGATCGTAGCTCGCCTGAAGCGAACCATCCGCCATCCGGGCCGAGTCCACGTAGGACACGTAGACGGCATGCGGCAGCTCCTCGCGCATGCGGGCGAAGATTTCCTCGCGGATGATCTCGGCGATGCGGAATACGGGCTCCTGGTCCGTGTAGTATTCCTCGGGGTACCAGGCCGGGCCCTCCGGGGCAAGCGCGAAAAGGGCTGCTAGAAGCTCGCGAAGACCCGTGCCGCGGAGCGCCGAGATCTCAAGCGCGGGAGCCTTAGGGAATCTCTCTGCGACGAAGGCCCGCGCGGCCGAGGGGTCCGCGTCGGGCGAGTCGATCTTGTTGACAGCCGCCACGAGGCGCGCCGAAGCCGGCGCGAGGGCGGCTGCGACGGCTTCCTCCTCGGGCCCGCTTTTCCGCGTCGCGTCGATGAGGTAGAGCACGATGTCCGCGTCGGAGAAGGCCACGTCCGAGAGACCCTTGAGCCTAAGGTTGAGCTTCTTGCCGGAGACGTGGTATCCGGGCGTGTCGAGGAAGACCAGCTGGCCCTCGCTCTTGTTGACTATGCCACGCACCGTGTTGCGAGTCGTCTGCGGCACGGGGGAGACGATTGAGACCTTCTCTCCGCAGAGAGCGTTGACTAGGGTTGACTTGCCGGCTGAGGGTCGGCCGGCTATAGCTACGAAGGCCGATTTGGGCATGCTTGCTCCTATGCGAAGTAGATAGAGGGCGGCTCTCGCCCGGCCCAGAGGGAAAAGGTAGCTGCCGAGGCGTAGCGAACCGTCTTCCAGCCGTTCGTGACCTGGCAGCCGGCCGCCTGGGCCCGCTCCAGCAGGACGCTGCGCTCCGGTCTGTAGACGAGGTCGAACACGGCCTCGCGTCCGGAAAGGTCGTACCAGTCGAGGGCATCTTCCGTGCGTTCGCCTTCGCTTCCGGCGCTCGTCGCCTGGATGATGAGGTCCGAGTGGTCGGCCACGAGCTCGGTGGAGTGCTCTGTACAGGGGCCATAGGCGAAACCGTAGCGATGGGCGAGGACGCGCGCGCGCGCAACCGTCCTGTTGAGCACCACCGCGCTGGCACCGAGTCGCGCGAGGACGTGAGCGATCGATTTAGCTACTCCGCCCGCGCCGACCAGCGTCGCGCGCAAATCGCGCAGGTCCTCGCGACCGAGGAATTCGAGGAGCGCCTTCTGGAAGCCCTCGGCGTCCGTATTGTAGCCGGCCCAACCGCCCTCCTCGCGTACCAGGGTGTTGCAGGCCCCGATGTCGTCGACCTCGGGGGAGCGGCGGGAGAGAAAGGGCAGGATCGTCTCCTTGAGCGGCACGCCGATCATGGCACCCTTGGCTTTCGTGGCGTCGAGGGCCAGCAGCAGCGAGGGAGCGTCGGCCGAAGGGATAGGCAGGTAAACCGCGTTCATGCCCGAGGACCTGAAAGCCTCGTTATGGAGATGGGAGGTCTTGGAGGAGACCACGTTGGTTCCGCCCCCTAGGGCGTAGACGGACGTGTCGTCGTCGATCTCGCGGAAGCGGTAGGTCTCCTCGAGGCTGGCCGGGTCGAGGTGGCCGGGCGCGGCGCCGGGCAGGCCAGCCCTCAGGGCGCTCGTGTAGGCGATGCAGGAGCCGAGCCGTTGGGCGAGGACGCGGCTCGGCAGGCCGTATGCGCCCATGCCGATGACTATGCGCTCTCCGCGGGGCAGCGAGGATCCCCAGGAGAGGAGCCGCGCCAGGTCGGGCGCTCCGCGCGGCGTAACCGCGAACTTAGGGATCTCGTCCGGTCCCGCCCCGAGCTCCTGCCAGGCGAGGTCCAGGTTCGACGGCATGCCTCCGACGACGTGCATCGACCTGATGATCTTCGTGCCGAAGGTGTGGCAAGCTTCTTCGACCGAGGGAACGCGAAAGTCGCTTTCGAGGTCTACATAGGCGTAGTTGGCTCTTCGGTCGGTCCTCGCGTAGGCGATGGCCTTGGCGATCATCACGAGCCGCTGGCCCTCGCCGTCGAGGAAGGCGCCCCCGTCGCACTTGCGCCGTACGGCAAGGATGCAGGGCAGGCCAGCGATTATCGGGAAATCGCGGATGCCGAAGGCTTCCGACGGATCGAGCAGATCGGCCCTGAGTTCGGCGATATCGATGTCGTCCCGGTAGCGCTCGAGCACGGCGAGATTCTCGTCGATGGTCCTGGCCGTCAGCGACAGGCAGACGAGGGGCATTCTACCTCCTAAAAATCGGCCCTATAGAGATAGGCATCCGAGATGCGGCCGTCCTGGAGCGCGAGCCGCAGCCGGACCGGATAGGACTTATAGGGCATCCTGAAGACGAGGTAGTCCGCGCCACCCTCGTAGGGCTGGCCGAGCGAGGATAGGGCCTTGCCCGAGTCGTCCCCGATGAAAAGTCCGTAGATGGAGCCGGCATAGGGCTTGGAAAAGCGGATCTGCCAAAGGCGGTCGCCATATAGGAATATAGTGTAGCCCGCGGAGTAGACGAAGGCCACGTCGTCTTGCCAGGCCGCCTCGCCGCGGACCGCCCCGACCGAGCTGGGGGCCCCGAACCGCGCGAGCGAGTCGCCGAGGCTGAGGCCGAGCATGGGGGCCGGGTCGTCGTCGAGGATTGGGGCCTGGTCCGCCAGCAGGCTCGTTGCCGCGGCCAGGCAAAGCGCCAGCGCGAGGACGGCCCTCCGGAAGGATCGCGTGCTCATATCGATAGACTCTATCGGAAGGGGAGGGGCCTGTCCATGAGCGGCCCGCGAGGCGCCGATCCTGGCTTGCCGCGCCGGCTTCTTTCGTAGAGAATAGGGAAAACCCTCGTTAAGGAGTTATACGTGCCAAGCGATAACGCCGCGAACCGGCTGCCCCCCGATGCCCTCGACGCCTTCCTTGACGGCATCCTGGCTGAGCTTCGCGAGCCAGCGGACCCGTTCGCCCTCAATGAGATCAGGGCGGCCTTCCGGAAGAGGGTCCCTTTCCATCTTCGCTCCTATGCGGCCTCGGCCCTCATTCTCAGGGCGGCGGGCTTCTCGAGACCCCAGGGCCGCCAGCAGGGACCCAAGGACGCCTCCAAGGGCAAGAAGCCAGACAAGGGCCAGGATCGCCCTTCCAAGCTCAGGCAGGATGTCAAGGCCAAGGAAGAGCCGAAGGCCAAGGACGCGCCAAAGGCGGAGGCCGAGCGCCAGGCCGCAGCGCCTCGAGCGCGCTTCACGGGCGAGGGCTTCACCCTCTTCTTCTCGATGGGCAAGCGCCAGAGGCTCTATCCGCGCATTCTCATCGACCTCATCATCGACGTCGGCGGGCTGGGACCCGAGTCGATCGGCGACGTACGCGCCTTCGACAACTATTCTTTCGTCGATGTCGATCCCAAGAAGGTCGAGACCCTCGTCTCGGCCCTGGACGGCTACGAGTACCGAGGTAGGAAGCTCTCGGTGGGCCCGGCCAAGAAGCGGGACGGCCAGGCGGTGACAGACTAGGCGCCGATTTTCTCAATCGAGGAATCAAGGCCCGATAAGGCGCCAGATCTCGAAGGCCAGCGCGAAGTTGAGAGCCACGGAGAGGGCGAAGGATAGCCCGGAGGCGGCGACATAGAAGGCCGAGGCGCGCTCGGCCTTCAGCGCCCGGCTCTCGGGATCGCCTTCTATCACGAAGGAAGTGGCCGAGGGCTCGGCCGGGTCGTTCGTCGAGAAGACGGTCGGCGGCGTGTAATTCTCGCCCTCGGACCTGGGCAAGGTGAGCCAGGTCGCGCCCTCGGGCGGCTCCTCATTCATGGCGAGGGTCTTCCGATAGGTACAGCAAAGCAGGGGCATCCGCAGAAGGTCGCGCGAGGCGCGGGAGGATATTCCCAGCCTCCAGAACTTCCTATAGGCGAAGAACAGGGCCAGCCCTGGCGGCGCGAAGGGCAGGATGGGCGCGGCCCCCGCCAGGAAGACGAGGGCGCGAAGGCTCTGGAAGGGCAAGAGGTTCCCGGAGGACAGGAGGATGCCGCTTATCACCGCGACGCCGAGCGCGATCGAGGTTACTGTAATATAATTCCAGTACTCGTTTGGCGCTCGGCCGCCCGCTACAAGGCGCGGAAGGAGCTTGCCTCCCTCCTCGTCGTGGCAAACGGCGACGAGCGCCTGGTCCGGGGCCTCGACGAAGGTCGGTCTGCTTCCTTGCATCGAGATTACCCCGCCCACGAAGACCTTGGTCCCCTCCACGAGGGACGATATCGAGCCCCATCGGAGCCTCGAGATCGAACCGGCCTCGGCGGTGCCGGGCGCGGCCACGTACAAGGGAGATCGCGAGAGATCGACGAGGGCGCTGACCGATTCGCCCCTGACCCAGACCGCGTCGCTGCCTTCCATAGCCTCTATCGTGCCGAGGAGGCGGAAGGGCCCTGCCAGGGTGTTGCCCTGGTTGCGCGCGGCTGCGATGTCGGAGTACCGCAGCGGCGGGACCGCTGCAAGCTGGACCAGACGATCGCGGAAGCGGTGCCATTGGCCGCGCAGCCTAAAAGCCCCGGTTACGGGAAGGAGGAGATAGAAGACTATCGCCGCCGCCAGCGCGGCGTAGACGGGAAACAGCACCACCGCTTGCGGACCTCGGGCGCGCGAGAATAGAGTGAGACTACCATGCTGGAGAGGTTGAGTGTAGGACCCCTAGGCGTGAACGCCTACTTCCTCTCCGAGGGACACTCGTGCGTCCTCGTGGATCCGGGAGACGAGGCCGAGCGAATCCTCGCGTTTCTGGACCGACGCGGCTTCCAGCCCATCCTCGTCGTGGCTACTCACGGCCACCTCGACCACACCTCCGCCATCCCCCAGCTTTTCGCGGCCTGGCAAAAGCGCGGCCTCTCCGTTCCCCTCGCCGCCCATTCCGGCGACCTCGGCTATTTCGGCCCAGAGGGAAGGGAGACGAACCGTCGACTCTTCGCTTCCATCGGGGGCCTCGGCTTCTACGAGACATATTGGCGGCCGCTTCCTCTTCCGAGCCTCCTCCTCGCGGAAGGCGACGCCCTGCCTATCGGGAACTTCCGCGTAATCCACAGTCCGGGCCACTCGCCAGGCTCGATCTGTCTCTACGACGATGCAGCCTCCGTCCTCGTCTCGGGGGATACGCTCTTCAGGGACGGAGTCGGGCGCACGGATTTCCCCGATTCTGACGGCGAGGCGCTGGCAGCGAGCCTGCGGCGCCTCCTCAAGCTGCCGAACGCGACCGTGGTCCATCCGGGCCATGGCGCGGCGACCAGCATAGGCAGGGAATCGGGCCTCCGTTGATGCGGAAGATGGTTTCCGGCATACTTGACCGCGCGATGACGAAAACGCCGCCTCTCGTCTTTTTTTTCCTCGGCTTTTCGCTGGCCGCGGTCCTCGGGTCCTGCGCCCGCCCAGTCTCCCGGAGCCAGTTCGTGCTCGGCACGGCCTGCACGATCCGCGCGGAGGGCCTGCGCGACGAGCGCGTGCTCGACCAGGCCTTCGCCCGGCTCGCTCAGATCGAGAACGAGCTCAGCGTCAACAAGCCGGGCAGCCAGATCGACGCAGTCAACGCCTCGGCGGGCTTGGCGCCGGTCTCGGTCGGACCCGACGCGCTAGCGATCCTTCGCCGGGACCTCGAGCTCGCATCCTGGTCCGGCGGGGCCTTCGATCCGAGCGTGGGCCCCCTGGTCAAGCTTTGGGGTATCGGGTTCCAGAGGACGGGCACGGCGAGTCCCCCGCCCAGCGCCGACATAGCGGCCGCTAAGGCCCTCGTCGGCTGGAGGGACATCGAGCTCGACGAGGCGAAAGGCGAGGTCTACCTGCGGAGGAAGGGCATGGCCCTCGACCTCGGCTCCACCTCCAAGGGCTACGCTGCTGACGAGGTGGCCAAGATCCTGCGCTCGGGCGGTGTCACGAGCGCGGTCATCGACCTGGGCGGCAACGTCCTCGTCCTGGGCTCGAGGCCGGACGGTAAGCCCTGGCGCATCGCCCTTCAGAATCCCTTCTCGAGCGAACGCGGAGCCTACCTCGGCATAGCGAGCATCGCGGACGAGACAATGGTAACTTCCGGGGTCTATGAGCGCTTCTTCATCGACAAGGATACGGGGAAGCGCTACCACCACATCCTCGACACTTCGACCGGCTATCCCGTGGACAACGGCCTCATGTCGGTGACCATCGTGACGACCAAGTCCTTCGACGCCGATGGGTTCACGACGACGGTCTTCGCTTTGGGGCGAGAGAAGGGCATGGCCCTCGCGAAGGCCAAGGGCGTCGATGTGATAATCGTGGACAAGGACCGGAAGGTCTACATGAGCACGGGCGTCTCGACCTACTTCGAGATCACCGATCCCTCGTTCTCGCCCGCTGAGTGATCCTCCTCCGCGGAGGCGAGACCGAGCTTGAGGAAGAGCCAGGGCGCGCCAGCGGAGGCCCAGGCCCCGACGAGCACGTAGCGCAGGAAGTGAACGAGGGGCGGGCCCCCGGCCTCGATGCCCGCGAGGAGCAGCTTAGGCAGGGCGTAGACGATGGCCAGGGTGGCGAGGCCGAAGAGAAGGCGCGCGGTCCGCTTGCCCAGGCTCCCCGAGACCGAGAATCGCGCGTTGTGGCGTTCCCAGAGCGCGGCCCCGACGAAACCGAAGAAGGCGCCCGACATCGCGGTATCCTGGATGTAGACGAAGTTCATGGCGAGGGCCGCGGCCGCCGTCAAGGCCAGCGCCATCTTGTCGCGCAGGCCGAGGACGAAGCTCTCGATCCGGTCGCCGGCCAGGCGGTCCAGGCCGAGAATGACCGCGCCGATGGCCCAGCCCGCGAGTACGTCCGTGGGAAAGTGAACTCCGAGGTAGACGCGAGAGATCCCGACGAGGAGGGGCAAGGCTATCGCGAGGACGAGGCCCCAAGGCGCGCGGAAGAGCGGCGCCGCGCTGCCCCAGAGGACCACGGAGGTCTGCGCGTGGTCGGAGGGGAGCCCGAAGGTAACCTCTCTCGCCATCGCGACCGAAGCGTCGAGGTCGTAGGGCCGGGGTTGGGCGAAGACCAGCTTGAGCCGAAGGTTGATGACCGTCGAGAGGAAAACGAGGGTCCCGATGCGCAGGCCTCTGCGCTTGTCGACGCACCAATAAAAGAGCGGCAGCAGGACGAGGAAGCAGTACTCGGTCCCGGACAGGCTGAGGATGTTCATGGCGAGGGTCAGCGCCGGGCTGGCATGGACCTGAAGCGCCTTGACGAGGCTCAATCCCCAGGCGTAAGTCTCGGGCATAAAGGTGCCTCCCGCGTCATTCTACGGCGGCGCCGAGGCCGTTCGCAAGCGCGTCCTCGAACTCGTCCTGGGGCATGGGCGGCGCGAAGAGGTATCCCTGGTATTGGTCGCACGAGGCGGCCCCGAGCCAGGCGAACTGCAGTCGGTTCTCTACGCCTTCGGCCACTACCGAGAAGCTCAGCTTGTGCGCTAGGTCTATGACGGCGCCGGCGATCGCGGTGGCCCTCTCGTCGGTCGGCAGGGGAGTGACGAAGGACTGCGGCAGCTTGACCATGTC
>Ga0181529_10001901_pt1 | contig 26043 bp, 19 predicted proteins | sample PEATcosm2014_Bin_36_FD_119763 | JGI IMG/M metagenome (GOLD analysis project Ga0181529, IMG submission 119763) | Peatland microbial communities from MTU Mesocosm Facility, Houghton, MI, USA - PEATcosm2014_Bin10_30_metaG | ecosystem: Environmental > Terrestrial > Soil > Wetlands > Peat | place... | reverse complement strand
ACGTCGATAAGCTCGATATTGAAGACCAGCAGTACGTCCAGGAAATTATCCGCAGCAGGCTTATCGAGAAAAAGCGTTCGGCAATTGTACTCCGGGCAAAACAGGCAAAAACAGCTTGCAAAAAACACACGAGCCGGAGCGGAACGGCTAAAGATCTTCTGGCGGATCTGAATGGTTGAACTCGTCTGGGATGAGCGGTTTAAAAAAATCTACAAGAAGTGGTCCCGCCAGCATCCGGACTTAAAGGTGCAATTCGCCAAAAGAATTGTGCAGTTCGAAGAAGATCCTTTTCATCCCTCCTTAAAGACCCATTCCCTGAGCGGTGTCCTGAAAGGTCTCTGGTCATTCAGGATTAACCTTGCGAACACCGGCTTGTTTTCGATTTTGCTGATGAGAGCCGGACAAAAGTAATCCTGATCGATATCGGATCGCACGAAGAGGTCTATTAATAGTTTTATTGAAACACGCACAATTATTTTCCTTCCATCCCCAACAGAACCCTATGGCTGATCTGGATCCCTTCTTTTCCAAAATCAATTCCTGGTCCTTTACCCGGCACCGGGTCTGGAACCGGTGCCAGCGGCAGTACTATTACGAGTACATCGCGCCGTACGTGAAAACCGGGGCGGTCGTGGATCCGGAAAAAATACGGTGGCTCAAGAACTTCACCTCCAAATTTGTCGTCCAGGGCCAGCTCATCCACGATATCATCGACCAGCAGATCCAGTTCCACTGCGAGAACAAGCCGATGAACCTAGCCGGGGCACTGGCAGCGTTCTCGAAAAAAGTATCGCGCTACAAAGATATTGGCGGCGAGACCTTCACCGAATACCACAACGGCGAGAAGATCCCGGGTGCATTTTATGCTGCCATCGAGGAGAACGGGAAGACGTGCATGCACACATTCTTTGGCAAGTGGCCGGACTACATTACCCGGGAATGCCTGCGGCACGAGCAATACGATCATTTCAACATCGGGGATGTCGGAGTAACGGTCAAGGTGGATTTTGCCGGGAAAATGCCGGACGGCACGATTGTCATTACTGACTGGAAGACCGGCCGGGACGATGACGAGTACGAGACCGAACTCCAGATGGCGGCCTACGTGCTCTGGGCACACGAGTTTTACCAGAAGAGTGCCGATGAGATCAAAACCGAACTCGTGTTCCTGAAGACCGGCGCGACAAAGCCGTACTCGTTTTACCCGGAGCAGTTACGCGATGTGGAGGAAAAGATCCAACGGGAGTTCGCGGCGATGAATACCTCGTATGTGTATGGGGATTTTCCGGCCCGGCCTTCGCAGCGGGAGTGTATGAGTTGTAAGTTTGCGGAAGTGTGTCCGGAGGCAGATGCCGGGAGGAACTGATGAGGATTTTTCAAATTTTGATACGGCACGGATTTTTCACTTTCGAAAAATCTCTGTCAAATGTTGCGATCTTCGGGATGGCATGCTCGATACAGGTCGCGGCAATCAGTGCATCGTTGGGGAGGAGGGCATAGTCCCGGGCTGTCGTTTCGATAAGTATGAGGTTCGACGTATCCGGTACGATTACAAGCCCCGAAAAAATTTCGTTTAGGTTACGGATAAATTCGTCGGCAAACCCGTAGCCGTTTTCCCGGATATGTTTCTTGAGATCCGCGGTCCCGGTGATCCCGAATTCATCTTCTGCGATCAGCCTGAGCCCGACAAAGAAGGTTTCTTCATACACCGACATGCTTACAGCACAGGCGCCCGGGAACGATGAGAAAAAATCACGGGCTTTCTGTGTCGTATCGGTCTCGATAAGGAGCGGGATAATAAAAGAAGTGTCTAGGAAGAGGTCCATGACTCATCCCGGAGAGCACTGATGCGATCCGATGTAAGTTTCTTCTTTAACCGGATAGGTTCAAAACTGAGCTTCTTTTCGATGGTCACCCGGATCCGCTCACCTTCTTTGAGTTGGATCTTTCCCACCGGTTTGAGAACATTGTCCTCATAGATGCATTCAATTGCCCTGACCATGCCGGTTCACCCTTTTAGTATACGTGGATCTTGATCGCAGATTATTATAGAGTTTGTGTACGGGAACAGAAAAGTTTACGGGTACTGGCCAGCCCTTCCTATTATACTAACCCTATTCAATAATTCCCCGCCTCTTCAATTCAAAATAACATCTTGCACAGGCTTCCACATCGGCGCCGGCGTTATGGCTGCCGGTGAATTCTTCCTGGAACAACTGCAGGTGCAGCTCGTTTAAAGTCGGCCATTTGTATCCCCTGCCGGATTTTGAAGGAAGTTTACACCAGTCGATTATATCGGGTGTTTTCATGGTGCAGAAGTAGTGTTTGTCCGGGAGATCTGTTTCGAGCCCGCACCGCAAAAATTCAGTCGTGACGATCGGCAGGTCAAAATCGAGATTATGGGCAACGACCGTTTCCGCTTTCTCCACATCGGCATTGAACTGCGGGAGCACCTTAAAGAGCGACACGCCCTCACTTTTCGCCCGCTCGGTCGTGATCCCGTGAATCCGGGCAGAGTCCATCGGGATGGAAAAGTCCGTCGGGTAAATGATGAAACTGTTCCGGCTTTCGCGGTTCCCGTCGCTGTCGTATAAGGACCACGCGAGCTGGACGACCCGGGGCCATTTTTCGACCGGGTCGTTTGTTGCGGAATATCTGGGGAGGCCGGTGGTTTCGGTGTCGAGGAAGAGGAGCATCCGGGATAATTTTGGAGGGGATTGTATTTGGGGTTGGGGGTTTGGGAGTTCAAGGAGTATTCAGTACGGATAATTTTTGGGGATGATCTCCCGGGAATTTGCGGCGATGAACGCGAGTTACAAATACGAAGATTTTCCGGCTCGGTATTCTCAACGGGAGTGCATGAGTTTTAAGTTTGCGGTGGTTTGTTCGGAGTGAGGATATATAATTTAATCTTGTAAACCCATTCCTGGAATTTCTATAAATACATCATTTTAATATGAAAAATAACAGATAGAAAGTTTATGGGACGAAAACGAATTAGACAACGAGATGTTAATCTTATTGTCGCGCTTATCGTCCTTATATTGGGTGTTATTACTGCAATTGTCTTGGCAATTGTAAAAATATTTAGATCAACTGCCTCAAAACAGAAGGACACTGCAACAATACAATATCGGGCACCCCAGACGAAAGGAGAACTATCTGTTACGAATGATATCGGTCTGATCAATAGTGGAGCGAGCAGATATCAGATAAACGCAGGAGTCCAAGATTCCGAAGCAACTGATCAAAGTTCCTCTGATTATAGATCGATAAATGTTCATGGCTACTCAGTATACAATCCCCCGGCTCCATGGTCACGCGAAAAAGGATCCAAGATGAAATGGGCCGGAAGTGGGGAGATAATAAATATCCGGGGATTTTCGATTCATAAACCCTTGACCTATTGGTCAGAGAACGATAGTTCGGATGCATCCTGTATTAACAAATCACTGAAAATTGAAGACCCCAAAGGTAAAACTTTGCCTTCGTTACCTTATTGGCCGCAATACTCCTTACTCGCACCGGGCCAACGGGGGAAGTACCTTGAATGGCTCTCGCTGGGGAGAGATAACGATCTGGATGAAATCGGCTATGCATTCATCTTTTTCTATGGCCTTGAGCGACGAGCTATCTTCGATAAAAAAGATCATGAAGCGATAATCGATGAAGTCCGGCATCTGTTGTCGCGTTATCCAATATCGGGATCTTTCAATTCTTACTTGAATCAGTTTACATCATACGTAGTCGGGGCCCGGCTTGGCGATATAAAAAATACGGATATCAGGAAAATTTTCCCAGAGTTCGACAGCCTTGATGAGTGCCCTACAAAAGTTGTCTTGTCATGGCACTGGTCGAACAACTTACCTGTCCCGTGGGATTTATGCTATTCCCTCTCGAAAAGTTCTGCCGGATTCCAAAGAACAAACATCTCAAGAAAGGCACCCGGTCTGCTGAAACAACTTTTCAGAAAAAAATTCTCGGATCAATTCCCGGGGGGAATACCGTTCTCTTCAGAACACGATCAATTCCAACTGAATTATCGACCAGCCAGCCCGTCTCTCCTGCGATATGTAGGGTACTCTGGAAAGGCGGGCCTCATTGAACCACTGGTACTACCCATCCCCTCGATTAGTTCACCACCCTATGAAACACTCAAGAAGATCTGGACAGATTGTATCGAAGAACTCAAACCCGCCATGAACCGGCTGAATAAATCAGAGGGAACCATCACAAAGGATGTCTACGGTGTTCTTCCCGATGCACTGAAATCCGAAATTCCCCCTCCGGAACTGGAATTATGGCGTAATTTTATCTCTACCAAACCGCAGAGCGATGGATCAATTGTCCTCCCGATTTCAGACATAGCACACCAAATAGGAATCGATAAGCGGGATGTTCTTACAACGAGCCAGAGCAAAACGGTAACCTCAACGGTCCGGGATTTTGGCTGGTTCCTTGTTCCGGATCAAACAATATCCGGTACTTCGTATAAATGGAACGATACTGTCGCGATTATTCCCCTAGGTGGTAAAGAAAAACCCGTATCAGAAAACTTCCAGAGCACAGCATTAATTTTTGAGATTGCGTATGGAATTGCTGCATCTGATGAAAATCTATCTGATACCGAAAAGAATTATCTTCATAAATTTGTTTCAGAGAAATTCTCTTTGAATACTTTTGAGATTCAGTGCCTCAAAGGACTTCAGAAGGTACTTGAAGCCCAGCCTCCAGCCCTCTCAAAAATCGGCAAGCGGCTAAGCAAATATCTGAATCCGGAACAAAAACTGGCCCTCGCTAATTTCCTTGGGGAGATCGTCCTTCTTGAGGATAAATTCGTGAAAGAAGAACAGAAGGCACTCAAAACAGTTTTCAAAGCATTGGAGATAGACCCCATAGTTTCTGATGAACTCATCAAAAAATTCATGGTCGGACACGTTCCTGAAGAGCCCATAACCGTACTAAAAGCCGGAAAATCCCGAAAGGGAGAGGCCATCCCCCCGCAGGCAATTACACCGGAATTCAGCATAAACAAGGAAAAATTAAAACAGACCCTGGAGGATACCCGGGCAGTCCAGAATATTCTTGCATCCGTATTCGAACAGGAAGAGATTGTTATCAATCTTAAGACGGATGTAAAAATTCCGGAATCGCCCGTTAATGCAGAAACACGATCAAAAGAATTCGATCTTCCCTTTCCGCCGGAAACCATTCCCTCGCTGGACTTAAAATATCTCTCGATGTTACACGATATTATGAAGTCGAACGAGGTCAGTCAGGACGATTTCACCATTCTTGCCAAAAAGTATAACCTGATGCCAAGAGCCGCTTTTGATGATATCAATACGTGGGCAGATGAGGAACTGGGAGATTTCCTGCTGGAAGAAAGCGAAAACCGTATCGTAATCAATTACAAGAGATGAATCATTAACGGTGAGTGGGGCCGATTATGGGAAAACTTAAACAAAGAGAACGAGATGCAATTATCCAATCCCTGGGTGCAGGGGTTGTTCCAAGGATCGGCCTTGAGCATATTCAGGTTGGCAGGAAAAATGAAGTCAGCGCAATATTATCCGATCTGGACAGGATTCAGAATGACGGAGCAGCGATCCGCTTTATCATCGGGCGCTACGGTTCGGGCAAGAGTTTTTTCCTGAACCTCTGCCGGATAGTAGCACTTGAAAAGAAATTTGTGGTGGCGCAAGCGGACATCAGTCTTGAGAGAAGAATATATTCATCAGATAACCAGGCCCGGGCACTCTATACTGAACTGGTGCACAATTTTGCCGTACGGGCAAAACCTGATGGAGGTGCACTTTCAGGTCTTATTGAACGCTGGATATCCGATCTCGATCAGCGTCTCCGGAAGGAAGGGAAGAGTACCGAAGAAATCCTTCAGCAGATCCCTCAGGAATTAAAATGCCTTCAGGAATTTGTCAGCGGTTATGATTTTGCCACAGTTCTCTGTAAGTATTTTGAAGGATACCAGAAAGGTGACGATGCGCTTATGGCTTCGGCAATCCGGTGGCTTTCGGGGGAATATTCTACCAAGACCGAAGCCCGGCAGGATCTCGGGGTCAGAACAATCATTGAAGATGACAACATCTACGACTACCTGAAATTATGGGGCCGCTTTGTCAGGATGGCTGGGTATTCAGGCCTCCTTGTCAACCTTGATGAGATGGGTGTTCTCTCACACCGGCTGAATAATACGCAGGCACGCAATTCGAATTATGAAGCCATCCTACGGATCGTAAACGATTGTCTCCAAGGAAGTGTATCCGGCGTAGGTTTTGTCTTTGCCGGTACTGATGAATTTCTTAAAGACCAGCGGAGAGGACTGGCAAGTTATGAAGCACTTGCCCGGCGTCTGGTTGTAAGAAGTGATTTCAATGTTGCAGGGCTGAAAGATTTCAGCGGCCCGGTTATCGAACTGGAGAATTTGTCCAAGGAAGACACCTACGTCCTGCTCTACAATATTAGGAATGTCTTTGCCTATGAGGATCCTGCAAAATATCTTATTCCCGATGAGGGCATCGAAGGATATCTCCAGCACTGCCAGAAAATGCTGGGGGCGGATTTCTTCCAGACTCCCGGGGATATTGTCAAGAGTTTTGTCCGGATGCTTTCGGTTCTTGAACAAAATCCCGGAACCTCGTGGGAAGTCCTGCTGAATAACACACCGGTCCAGAAATCACAGGACACTATGGAAACCTGTGAAAAACCGGAAGAAAAAATCACGGAAAAACCCGCTGAACCGAAGACCACCGATGAGTTAGCATCATTTAAATTATAATTTTTTGGAACGCCCCATGGAAAAAACTGCTTTTTCATTTTTGCATCCGACCATCCAGGAAAAACTCTACAAGATGCGATGGACGGAGTTGCGCCCGATTCAGGAAGATTCCATCCGGGCTCTTTTCACCACAAATGACAACTTAATCATCTCTGCAAAAACTGCATCCGGAAAAACCGAAGCAGCCTTCCTCCCGATTCTTTCACAGATTGTTGAAAAGAAAGGTGATGGTATATCGGCCATCTATGTAGGTCCGCTAAAAGCACTCATCAACGATCAGTTCCAGCGTCTAGAAAAACTGTGCGAACTCGCAGAAATCCCGGTGTTCAAATGGCACGGGGATGTCGGGAGCAGCGGGAAGAAAAAATTCCTGAAAAATCCATCTGGCGTTCTTCTTATCACACCGGAATCGATCGAATCTCTTTTTATCAATCATTCAAACGAACTTTCACATCTTTTTGGCTCTCTCTCGTTTATCGTCATCGATGAAATGCATTCATTTATCGGAAATGAGCGGGGAGCACACCTGAAAAGCCTGTTGTCCCGTGTGATGCACAAGAGCCCCCCTAGTGTCCGGCTCATTGGTCTCTCTGCCACATTTGGCGATCCGGAACTGGCGAAAAAATGGCTGCTCCCTCGAAACCCGGAATCGATAAAAGTAATTTCAGATCCGACAGAACAAAAAGACGTTAAATACCAAATTCGCAGTTACGTTCTCGAAACGCCATCAACGGATAAATCTTCAAAAGAAAAAGAGAAGACCTCTTTGATCATAGACGATATCGTCCGTTATTTCTATGGGAAAACGGCCCTGATTTTTGTGAACAGCCGTGAACTCCTTGAATTTTATACGGATAGCACGAGAGCGTACCTTGAACGAAAGGGATTACCGGATTGTTTCAGGATTCATCATGGCTCCCTCTCGAAAAGTGAACGAGAAGATACCGAGGACGCCCTGAAATCGAACCGGCCCACGGCAACATTCTGTTCGAGTACGCTGGAAATGGGAATCGATGTCGGGAATGTTTCCTGCATTGGGCAGATCGGAGCTCCGTGGTCGGTGAATTCACTGACTCAGCGTCTCGGGAGGAGCGGGCGCAAAGAAGGAGAGCCGTCAATCCTGATCATGTTCATTGCGGAGAACCCCTCGAAAGACGATTCTATTGTAGATCGGCTGCACCCCGAACTTCTCCGGGCTGTGGCGATGTCTGAGTTGATGATCGAAAAATGGAACGAGCCACCACAGATTGGATTTTACCATTTTTCAACCTTAATCCAGCAAATTATGAGTGTCATTGCAGAACATGGAGGATCAACGGCCAGTGATCTTTTCAATACCCTCATACAAAACGGGGCTTTTCAGACGGTGAGCCGAGAGGATTTTCTCCAAATTTTACGAAGCATGGGAGCCACTGATCTGATTGAACAGGACGAGAGGGATGTACTGATCCTGGGTCTTGAGGGTGAGAAAATTGTCAGGAACTTTGAATTCTACTCTGCATTCACAACACCCCGGGAATTCAGTGTTATCCACAAGGGTGGAAAAATCGGCAGTATCCAATCCGCCCCGGATCTTGAAACCCGCAAGTTCCTGATTCTTGCCGGGCGTCGCTGGGAGATCCTTGAGATTGATTTCAAGAGAAGCGAGATTCTTGTCGAGCCCTCGAAAGGCGGGAAAGTTCCGAAATACTTTGGCGGGGGCGGCGCAGAGATTCACCCCAAAATCCGGGAGAAGATGCGCGAGATCGTCACTTCCGATTACATTCCAACGTATCTCAATCAACAGGCACAGGCCATGATCAGAGAAGCACAGCATGCTGCCCGGGAAGCCGGACTCTCCAATAATCCGTTTGTTGTTGACGGGAATTTCACGTACTGGTTTACCTGGACCGGTTCGGCAAAACACCGGACACTTTTCACCTTGGGAAAAGAATTTGCCGGACTGCATGTAGAGGATGAGGAGATTGCCTTGAAATTCAAAGGTGTGGCGCCTTCACAGATTCTGGAAAGATACAATACGATACTTGCATCCTGTCCATCTCCAGAGAAGATTGCTGAAAAGTTCCAAGGCCGCACGAGTGAGAAATACGATCAATTCGTACCGGAGAATCTTCAGATAGCGGAGTATGCGAAGAGGTATATTGATAATAACATATCAGTATCGGATAATGGGAAATTAATCGAGTAATTCGGATGACCCTGCAACGGTATTTGTATTTTAAAAATTTAGTGCCTTAAAAACAGTATATTTGTTGAGAGGGATGCGATATACGAGAATAAGATTGGGGGAACTTTGCAATGTCTCTTTAAAAGATTCTCGGGAGGATTATCTTAACTCCTAGAATCGAAATCATTTCGTTGTAATGCTTTTCATCTTCGATTTTCATTAACTCTAAAATATCCTGCAGTACTTGGGGAGTCTCATCGAGATAGGATAAATCGCCTTCCGTGTCTATACGGATATGATCACTGTGGGAATTTGCATCAGTGTATCTAAGAATCCGAGTTTTTTTCTCTCTACTAATTTTTGATCTTTCAAATTGATTTCCGAAGTTTCCGACTTGAGTTGGATATCTAAAAGCAAAAAATGACTCTAAAAGTCTACGTGAAATATTGGGAAGGAGGTAATAATTTTTCAGGTTCTGTTTTGGTGAATTTGCATACCCATACACAAGGCTGAATAAATAATGATATTCTGAGGTATATTTTTTTAGAAGATCATCAAGGGGATAAAGTTCAGCAATTCTACAATCATTGACAAATGTATTTTTTATCATATACATGCTGGATTTTTCAGATCTTGTTTTATTTGTCAACAACCAATTTTTCACTTCCTTAAAAAATGAATAGTTGTGAGTAAGAACAATTAATTGTTGAGCCCCTTCAGTCCGATTTTTAAGATAACTAAAAGCATTATATAAAGAATTTGAATCAAGACTTGAAATGGGATCGTCGATTACAATTGTACTATTGGCAAAATCGAAATCTTTGTCGCGCAGAGTTTTTAGGAAGTATATGAAAGAAACAGCCGTTTTCTCCCCTTCACTTAATGCTTCAGCAATCACACCGTTTCGCAATATCTGATAGCCTTCGCCTTCAAGGTCTAATTTAATCTCTTCGTGCCCCAGGTAACTCCGTAAATCTGCATTAATTTCTTCAGCTGGAGTACGATGTTCGATAATTCTCTTTTCTAACTCTACAATTTGATCAGTAATTGTATCGTATTTCACTCGATTTTTTCTAATATTATCTTCAGTACTCGCAAGAGTTGTTTCCTTTTCCAAATAATCCTCTAGACTTCCTGCAACAAGGTGTTCTTCTAGGGTAAGCCGAGCATTCTCAATTGCAATTGTGAAATGTTCAGTTTTGGAATTATGCAATGTGATAATCGAATTAATTTTGTCGAGAGTGGTTGAAATTGATATTTTAGGGAGAGGATACTGCACATCTATTTTAACGAAAGGATTCTTTCGTTTTTCATTAAGATCATTGACCAATAAATCAAGAAACAGAGAATATTCTGATAGTTCTTGTAACAATATTTGTTTATATTTTTCAAAATCTGGAATTAGTTCATCATAAAAATCAGACTTTCCTGGCAGTAATATTATCGATTTCTTCTTTGTTAAGGCTAATTTGGCAATTAGTTGATCGAGGTCTATGAGGAATTTTTTGTATTCGTCGTTGAAATGCCCATCCAATTGTTCAATTAGATTGGGGGGCAATTGCGTTTCACAAAAAGGACAAATTTTGAGGTTCTGATCTTTAATTATCGACAAACCCTGAGCAACCCAAATATTCAATTTGCTATCACGATTCAATCTTTCAATGACCTTGGCAGTTACCGTTGTTGTTAAAAACTGTTTGGTCTCAACTTCAAGATCGGATATGTGAGGGAGATCCAAAATTATCGATGAGATATTATCCTTGGCTTTAGAGTTTGTAACCAATTTCAGTTCATCCGTTTTTTCTTGAGTCAAAATTTTTTTTGTGAAACCCTCTTTTAACAAAAGCTTACATCGTGCCTTGAAGTAGCTTTTATCGTAATTATTGTACTTGTTTTCTCCAGCAGAATGAAGATAATCTTTAATTTCTTTTGCTTTTGCCGAACAAAACTTGTCCACTCCTTTTGCCTGCGTATTAAGTGCAGTCTCCTTCCTCTCAATATCTTCAAAAATTGTCTTTTGTTGATTTTTCAACGTTTCAAGAGATTTTTTTGTAACTATATCTTCACGACCAAGATAAAAAATTGGGGTAATTTCTCCAGTTTCCGTAAAAATATTTTCTTTTACAAAATCTTGATTGAACACCTTTAGACTCAATGCCGATTCAGAAATATTCTTGTTTGTTATGGCTCCATTTTCAGTAATAATATTGAAATCTTCACAATCAGGAGATATTTCGCATAGTTCTATCTGACGTAAAAAATTTGAAAGTGTTGTTTTTCCAGATCCATTCCAACCATAAATTAAATTGTATTTGTTGAAGTCTTCCAGATTTTTATTCCATACGAAATTCTTAAAAATATGAAAACTTCGGATGGATTTTATCTTTTTAATCATATATGTCCCCAGTAATTCGATACAATTGGCCTATACTCTTCAATACGGCTTAACTCTTTTTAATTTAAATTAGGGTCAATATAATTTCATCAAATCCAATGGGATAAACTCAAGAGCAGATCTCCCCGCGACGGCCGGATCTGCTCCTCAAAAAACAATCCCCCCAAACTCTTTGATCACAGTCGCCGCATCCTGGCCCGGCAAATCGCGGAGCCAATAGCGCCCTTTTTGCCCCCTGCCACATACAATACCCCTCCGGAAAACCGTGGCCCGTACAGGCCCGCTATATTGCAGGTTCGAGTGGCCCTCTTTTTGCCCGGTTTTTGAAAACACTCCCAAAATGCCGTTTCTTCCGTGGGCGTGGACATCGTTTCCTGTGGAACCGGAAAATGGGATCGCCGGATTGCCAATCCAGGGCTGAATCGGGCTTGTTTGGGTTACGGTCTGCCGGTCATTGCCAAAAGAGGGCTTTACAAAGGAACTTTACAAAGGAAGATCCCGATAGGGGGAGTGCAAAGGGTTGTGTTGAATTCCGACGTCACAAAGAAGAATTTCGATCCAGATCCCGGATGATTGCGGAAATCTTTGGTTCGAGAACCGGGAGCTCAATGGTGATCAGATCCCACACGATCTGCCAGTTGATATCAAAATACCGGTGGATAATCCGATCACGCGTCTGGGACATCCTTTTCCATTCTATGGCGGGGTATTGTTCTCGTACCGCGGGGGAGATATTTTTCGACGCCTCACCGATCACTTCAATCGCACTTCTTACGGCATGAGAAAAATAGTCGTCATGGACCAGATCGTCCAGGGTCCGGCCTTTTGCAATTCGCTGGAGAAACACCATCTCGTTTTTAATGTGGATGAGGAGAACCCTGTCAGATTTCAATCCAGATCACATCCTGGCTGATGAAGGGCTTCAGGAGCGGGGATACCCATTTTTCCGAGAGGATGTCCACCTTCCTGCCGCAGAGATCCTCTAAGAAGTCAGCGAGGTTCATGAAATTGGTGTACGTTTCTTTTCCCGGCTGGAAATCGATGAGAACGTCAATATCACTTTTCCGAGTCTGTTCGCCACGGGCAAAGGAGCCAAAGATGCCGATACGCTTCACCCCGAATTTTGTGCGGATGGCTGGTGCTGCGGTTTCCAGCTTTTTTATGATGAGACTTTTCCGCTTCCGGGAGATTACCTGTTCGGGCATCTGGATCACCATAGTCCTTGTATGGAATTAAGTGATTCCTTGAAAATAAGAGTTTGGTCAGATCAGCGACCGGGACTCCACATATGACCGATCGTTTGGGAATGCCTTTGTCATTTACCGGACCAGCGGCGGGCATATTGATCTGGTTGAGGTCCAATCCAACCGAAATTGTGTGTGCAGTTAGCTAACCGGGAAATGTACCTGCGCTTTTGTAAACGGGCCGGCCAGGGAGGGTGTTTGCAGGGGGCTGAACTGTCTTTGAACAGGAGCCGGGCGATTCTGTTACAATAAGGATAGGGTTGGGGAAAAATTCGTCTGTTAATCCCATCCAATTCGACGGGTTTAGAAAAAAAGATCCAAATCGTTTCAGGACTTCATCGGCAAAAATTCCCCGGTCTCTGTGAAGTACAAATAAGCGGCAACCTCCTTCCCCGACACCAGCCGCTTCGCCGCCTCTCTATAAACAGCCATCGAGACCCGGTACTCCTCCGCAACCAAAGCATACTCTTCCGGAGAAACCGGCTCGCTCTTGTAATCGATCACGGCCCACGAGCCATCGTCGAGTTCACAGAGTCGGTCAATCTCCCCCGTCACCGGCTGTCCCTCCCACGCGATCACAAACGGCACTTCACAATACGACCGTTTCACCCGCTTCATCAGATCCGAAGAGAAAAACGCAGCGCGGATCTCCTCGCACTGCCGGAGATGCTCCTCCGAAAATTCCCGGTACTCTTTGAGCACGGTCGCCGCATCCCGGCCCCGCAGCACTTCGTGGATGATCGTGCCCTTGACTGTCCCTTCAACGCCCGGCAGGTAATTCGATGCACCGGGCTCCCGGGCCGGCACCGGTCCCTCTGCTGTTCCCCGCTCCAGCTCCGAAACGGAAACAACCTTCACCCGCCCCCGCCCGGCATCGTACACCGGTTCCGCCCGGGTCCCGGACTTCCCCGCACATTCCTCCGGTACAATGATAAGAGAAGGCTCGACCCGCCCGGTCTCGGCCGGGATCGCTGCCGGGTCCGAAACAATCGCAAGCCTGGGACCGTCCGGCAGCGCGAGGCCGCCGGCAGCAATCGCATCCCCGGTCACGCCAAGGGCCAGAACGATCCACTCGATCCGGGACCGGGCGAGATCGAACGAGAGCCCGGGATCCTCCGGGGCCGTCCCGCTCATGAAGAGATGATCGCGGGCCCGGGTCAGGGCCACGTAGAGCAGCCGTTTCCTCTCGGCCCGCTCCTTCTGGCGCTGCTGCTCGCGCAGGGTAAGGAGCACGGCGCTCTCTGTCAATGCAAAATTGTCCGCAGGGTTTGGGACCTTTACCCCCACCACCAGCGGGTTCTCGCCGATCATGATCGGGGGATAGGTCTCGCGGAAGGACGCGCCCATGTCAGGCACGAAAACCACCGGGAACTCTAATCCCTTTGCCGCATGCACGGTCATGATGTTGACCGCGTTTTTAGCAAGCGCATCGAGCTGCGCCTCGCCCTCCCGCTCGTCCTCGTCCATCGCCTGTCGGAGATCGGCGGTGAAATCGGCGAGTGCATACGGCCCGGCCTCCTCGCGGTTCCGGGCCATGGCAACAAGCTTCTCGATGTTTGCGAGGACCTGTTCCCCGGCCGGGAGCGCGGCATACACGGTGCAGACACCGGACTCGTACAGGATCCGGCGGAGCAGTGCGACGAGCCCCACATGGCCGGCGTACTGCTGCCACGAAGCGAGAAGGTCGCGTGCGTGCGCTGCCGGCCCATCCTGTTCCGCGTACTTCCCGAGTTTGTCCCAGAGCGTATTCCCGCGTTCCTGCACAATACGGAAGAGTTCCGTATCCGGGAGGCCGAAGTACGGCGACCGCAGGATCCCGGCAAGACTCACGCTGTCGTGCCGGTGTTCGAGGAACGAGAGGATGTTTGCGAGATCGTACACTTCCTGCCGGTGGTAGAACCCGGTTCCGCCGTGGACATAGAACGGGATCCCGTACTCGCCGAGAGCCGCAAGGTAATACGAAAGATTGGTCCGCGCTTCGAGCAGGATCGCGATATCGCCGTACCGGGCCGGGCGGGAGATAAACGAATGGTCCGGTAGTTCTTCGTACACGGAAAGCGGCTGCGCATTTGTGATGCTGTGGATCCGCCGGGCCACCATGCCGGCCTCGCTCCGTTTTGTCCCGGCCGCATCGCACCCTTTGGGCGGGAGAAGCAGTTCCACCGAACCGGAATGACCGGCCCGGTTATCGGCAATCCCGACCGGCTCGTATCCGAACTCCCACGGCTTCTCTGCGGAGGCAAGCAGTCGGGAGAAGATAATGTTTGCAAGGCCGATCACTTCCTTTGTGCTCCGGAAGCTGGTGTCGAGCGTCACCTTCCGGCCCCTGCACGCAGCCGTGATAATCTCCTGCGCCTCCTTAAAGCGCGTCACGTCCGCATCGCGGAAGAGATAGATCGACTGCTTGGGGTCGCCGACAATAAAGAGGCAGTCTGTTTCAGGCGAGGGTGTCCCGACAATCGCCCGGATGATATCGGCCTGCGACGGGTCCGTGTCCTGGAACTCATCGACAAGGATGTACCGGAACCGGGGCATGAAGTGCGTGGCAACGAGGTCGCCCTGTTCGAGGAATAATGTTCGGGCATGGAGGATCAGGTCGGCAAAGTCAAGACCGCCAAGTGCCGCCTTCCCGCTGCCGACAATCTCTGCATACCGGGAGAAGACAAGCGACAGCGCTCTGAGGAACTGCACCGAGCCGAAAATGACCGGATCGGATGCGTCAAAGGTCATCAGGAAGAGGGAGTGCTTCCGGTTCAGGATCCCGGCAAGATCTTTCCAGCAGCCTTTGAACTCCGCAAGATCGTCCGGCTTCCAGACTTTTTTGCTCCCGACATTGCCCGGTCTCTTTTGTGCAAGTACAAGTGCAGCCCGGCAGAATTCCTCCGGGTCACCGGCATTTTCAAGCACGGAAAGCAGCGGCCGGATCTCATGGAGGAAGAATGCCGCCTTGTCATCCACGCCATCGTACGCGGCAGCAAGGGTAAGCAGCGTACGGACCCGGGAGGAGAACGAGGGATCCTTTCGCAGCGCACTAATCTCCTCATCGCGGAATGTACTGACCTCGGTCTTCCAGACTGCAAGCACATGGCTCTCGTCCTTACTAAGGGCCGCGAAGAACCGGGCATAGCGCTCCCGTTTCGCGTACAGTACAGAAAGTATCGTCTTTAGGTTGTACTGCTCGGTGATGGCGAGTACCTGGACGATTGCAGCATTCACCGGCTCCTCCTGCCGGGTATGGATCAGGTCCTCGTATGCGGTGCTGTGGATGCGGGAGACCTGCTGCTCGTCAAGAACAGAAAAGCCGGGTTCGAGACCGGCCTCGATCGGGAACTCCCGGAGCACCTGCGCACAGAAGGAATGGAAGGTCTGGACCGGTGCAATCATGAAATCTTCCGCCGCCTTCTCCCACTGCGGGCCTTCCTCCCGGAGGATCTCCTTACGGATCCTGTCCTTCATCTCGGCCGCGGCTTTGTCGGTAAACGTCAGGGCGAGGATCTGCGGCACGCTCACGCCTTTTGTTTTCAGGAGGTCGATATATTTCTGGACGAGCACGTACGTCTTCCCGGTCCCGGCACCTGCAGTGACCACCATGCTCTTGTCGTGTAAGGTGATCGCCTCTCCCTGCCGAGGTGTCGCTGTCATATCAGGTCTCCTCCCCGGTCTCCAGAATCCGGTACGGATCGAAGCGGCAGATGCGCCTGAAGTCGCAATATGTATTCGGGCATTCCTCTTCCGGGGGAAGCGGGAACCGCCCGTTCCGTATCCCTTCAATGTAGGCAAAGGCACAGTCGCAGGAGTGCCGGATCGTACCGGCAAAATCCGGTGACGGTTTGAACCGGGTGATCAGCAGGTCTCTTACTGATGCATCTGCAAGGACAATGTTTCGCTCCACCTCGCGCCGGATAGTATAGTATCCCCCGCCGATCCCGTGCGAGCCGGTGATCTGTGCGAATGCCAAGAGATAGAGCGGCAGCTGCAGGGCAGTTCCCGCCTCGATATCCTTTGCCTTTGGATGCGTGGAGCCGGATTTGTAATCATAGATGAGGAACTCTCCCGAAGGTGTGATATCGATCCGGTCGATCCGGCCCCGGATCCGCAGGTTCTTTGCACCATCCGGGGACACAAGTTCAACCGGTTCCGGTGACGATGCGGGATCGTCAGACGCTTCGGTTCCCATGCCAAAGGAGAACTCAAAGCGCGATGGAACGAGCGGTGAACTCTCTTCCTGCGTTTCGCTTGCAAGGAACCGTTCGAAACACCCGGGACCGGTCCGGGGATCGCCAAGCATCTGGATCTTTGTCGCATCCCAGAGCGGGCTCTGGAATGAAAACGTGTCCAGTTCGGCCTTTGCGATCCGGAGGATCATCTCCGTTGCATCCGCGAGCGTGGAGAGGCTGACCCTTTTGCCGCAGGCCAGCCACTGCCGGTAAAAGGTGTTCAGGACATGGTGGATGGCAGTCCCGCGATCGCTTGCCGAGAGGTTCGGCTCCACCTCAGGCAGGGCATCGAGCCCGATCACGCGGCTGAGGAAATAGGCAAACGGGCAGGTGGCATAGGTCTCAAGGCTTGTCGGGGAATAAACATGATCCGGACCGTACTGCCCGGCAAGAACTGCACTAATCGCATCGTCCCCGTAGAGGATCCCGTCATACGGCGAATCGCATCCGCCCCTACGGTAATACCGTTCCATGTTGATGCGCCGGGTAAGATCGCTGATGTCCTGCGAACCCGGGATGAGGCCAAGAACTCCGCAGGCGTTTTCCTCGCGGATCCCGTTCCCTGCCACAATCGCTGCCGTCCGCCGGGATACACATGGATTTTGTGGGGACGCAGGCCACGGGCATTCCCCGGTTCGCATCCTGACCCGCTCGAAAAATGCCGAGGTGAGCAGGGTTTTCTCCCCATCGGCAAGCGGGGCGCTCAGGTATACGGTCTGATCTGCGGCGAGCAGGGCCGCGATGAAATAATATTGTTCTTCACGGAGAACCTCGGCAAGCGTACGGGTTCCCATCCGGGTGTTCTCTAAGGAGTTTGTGAACGGAAGCCGGGTCGTCAGCCGGGGAACAACACCTTCGGTGAGTCCGCCGATAAAGACCACGCCAAACTTCAGGTGCTGGCATTCGTGGAGACCGAGAACTGCAACACCATCGGCATCCTGCCGGAGGGCACCGTCCCGCTCTTCTGCAACCGTGGAGACAAGCCGGAAAAACTCCGACGCGGTGATGGGGGTATCGGCCGGCATCCATGCAATCCGGGCGAGAGCTTCGATACGGGACCGGAATGTCGTAGCGATCCGGATCTCATGAGCCTTCAGATCCTCCTCCGGTGCGCCGAAGAGGTATGGGATATTCCACAGATCCAAAAATTCCCTGAGTCCGGCGATATGATCCCTGAGCCGTTTCTTTTTTGAGAGATAATCGAGGCCGGCAAGAAGGATCCCCATTCCTTCCTGGACACGTACAACGGACTGAACCGTGATCCCGGGGAAGTTCTTTGCCTTTTCTGCGTCCTGCATCTCGTTATGGAGCCAAGCCAGTTGTTTTTTCCAGGGTGGGTGGGGGCCGTCGATCCCGGCATACCGGGACACAAGATCGACTTCGGCCGCATCCAGGTACCCCGACCCGCCGGGAACCGGCCCCTTCCGGAAGAATGGGCTTGCAATCAGCCGGACAATATTTTCTCGGGTATACCCGGTGGCGGCAAGACCCGCGATATCCAGGAAGAACCGGACCACTGGTGCCTGTGAGAGCCGGGGCCCGACTGCCGCGTTCCACGGGATCCCGGAATCGGCAAATACCTCTTCGATGAGTCCGAGATTCTCGCGGATCTCCGGGAACACAACCGCAATATCGGAAAGCGGCATTGTGCGGTTCAGCCGGCCGATCTCTGCAGCGATGCCGGCTACTTCTGCATACCGCGTGGGAACTGTACGTACCCGGAAACGCTCCCCGGCCTGAAGGGCATCGGTTTTTAAAAAAAGACCGGTGATCGTTGATTGCAGGGAGGGCACAACCGGTGCGGGCGGGTCTCCCGCTTTACGCCGGTTCCTGAAAATTGTCGGATCAATGCCATCGGGAACGGAGAAATGGACTTTTTCTGCACGCTCCCGTATGGCCCCGAAGAGATCCTCTTCAAGGGGCAGGGTATCGTGGAACCCGTAGGCAAAGACCGTCCCGAGCGGGGCAGTGCCGGAACGGTACAGGTGATCGATCGTCCATTCGAGGATCGTACTGCTGTCGACAAGGTCCAGTTCCCTAAGCCGGTTCCGGTATGCGGTGATGATCGTGTCAAGCTGATCGCTCTTCTCGCTCTCAAGTGTCAGAAGACATTCCGGGAACGGGACTTTCCGTGTCAGGATGACATTCATGAAGGTCATAAGATCATCGATCGTGCCGGATGTCGGATGATCGCGTGCTGCAAAGAGCGGGACATTCGCTGCCAGGTTCTCAAGAATCTGCGCGAGCAACAGCTTCGCTTCGCCCTTTGACAGGAACCGGTCGATGGTCCGGTTCTCTTCAAACAGGATTTTACAGAATCCTTCGAGCGTACAGATGCGGGAAGAGACAATCGGGATCTTATTCTCCGTCAGGGACCGGGTGACATGAAGGACCAGCCTCTCCGTGGGGAGAAGGAGCCAGCTCGTGAAAGGATCTTCCTTTGCTGCAGATACAAAACCGCTGATGACGTTATCCAGCTGTTCCCCGGGGAGCGCATAATCGTATACGACCGCCCCTTCACATGACTCAGGGGAAGACTGTGCTGGCATGATATGTGGTTATTCTGCGGGAAGAAAAAGGCAGGGATTTATTCCAGGTACTTATCGAGCGGGATCGTCTCGATCTTCTCTTTTGTCACCGCAGTTACATCGATCTCGTAGGCTTCCGCTTTCTTTGTAATGCTTTTAACCTCATGTTCAAGATCTTTTGTCGGGATCAATTTCTTGCGCTTCTCCATCGGGGGATTCATCTTTTCTGCCTTCTCGAATTCCACAACCTTTTTCAGGATATCTTCAGGAAGTGACTCGCAGGACCGGAGCAGGCCTAAAAATTCGTTGAAGAAGTACGTGTCAATCTGCATCCTTCGTTTGGTCGCATGCGCGAATTTGCCGATCACGTTACAGATGTTTTCGCGATCCTCCGGGCTTAACTGATCAACGAACTGGTAGTCCTCGATCTTTCTTAAGGCGAGGATGATTGGTTCAAGGCTGTCATAGGTGACGACATAGACCTGGTAATCGGCCATGTCCAGGTGGAATTCATCGAGGTATTCAACCGTGTTTGCCGGGACGACAAGGAAGATTTCCTTCTTGACATTCTCTTCTTTTGCATACTTTTTCGCTGCCTCGGCCTGGTTTCGGATATATAACGGGAAATTGGAGAGATCTTCGGAATTCTTCGGGCTTTTCGCATCGAAGATCACGTACTGGTCGCAGATCAGGATCGCATTATCCGGTTTCTTCCCGGCCACCGGGAACTTTTCCTTGTCGCAGTATTCCAGCGTGTGGCGCTGGCAGATGGACCGGAGTGACTGCTCGACGACTTCCTCGTGTTTCCTCCAGGTCTGCTCCATAGCCTCGTACTGCCGGTGGATCTCGGCGTCCCGCTCAGCCTGCACCCGGAGCCGGTCATCGTCCAGCTGTTTTTTGAGTGCGTTGATTTCGGTAACCCGGGCATCATATATACGAGTGCGTTCCTCCTCGTTTTCGCTGAACTTTGCTATCGTTTCCTTGGCTTCAGTGAATTGTCGGTTGAGCTGATCGATCTTTGTCGTAAGCGACGCAATTTCTTCTTTCTTATTTTGAATATTTTCACTGTTTTTTCTTTCAGATTCTCTGAGCCCGCCAACCTCGTTCTCCCGTTCCCCAATCCTTCGTGTCAGATCCTCATTTTTCGATTTGAGATCGATCAGTTCTCCCTTGAGCCTGAGGATCGTCTCGTCCGTTTTGGTGATCGTTTCGGAGAGTCTTGTTTCGAGTTTTGCCCGCTCGCTTTCTTTCTCCCCCACCTTATCGCTGAGCGATTGCACACGGCCCTGTTCTCTTGCCAGATCGGTCTGTGCCTGCCCGAAGTTCTGCTTCTGTATTTCAAGATCCTTTGAGAGATCCCGTATTTTTCCTGTCAGATCTGAAATATCCTGATCCGTTTTCCTTAAGGTATCCTGGACTTTCTGGTAGTCCCCGTAGGCGTCGTAACTGAGGGAGACGATCGTTCTCCAAGAGAAAAGCCGCTCGAAAAATCCTACATTTTTTATTCGTTCCAGAAATCTGCCGAGATGTTCGAAAAGGGGAGAATCCATTGAGGTGCACCTGGAGGAACTACTGTTCATCTAATCGATGAGGAGTTCTCGCGAATAAATCTTATTAATATACCGGGCAGATGGTGAAAATGAAAAGGTCGAGGTCTATTTTCTGTATGTTCGCAGTGAAAAACAACCAGTTCGAGGTGTATATCTCCCACCTGAACAAAGAAAAAAAGACCGGTATCAGGGACGGCCTCTCGACCGGCTTTTCCTGACATGTTTCTCTAACGGGTACCTGGTGACCGTCTAGGCCATTTAAAACCCCTCTCGTTTTCCGGGGGTATTGATCCTCACGGGACAGTCTCCCCATGAGTTTTGGTCTGTTTGGGAATAACAAACACAAACTTCGTACCCCAGGTGCGATCGATCGCGACCGTCCCGTGGAGCTGGCCGGTAAGTGATTTTACGAGCCGGAGTCCCAGTGACGACGTCTGGTTCTCCAGCGTGATGTCCTCCGGCATTCCGACACCATCGTCTGCAACGATAATTGTGAGTGCCTGGAGATCTTCAGTAGCAGTAATGGAGATGTTCCCCACTTTCCTGCCTTTAAATCCATACTTTAAGCTGTTGGTGATCAGTTCGTTGATGATGAGACCAAGGGGAATTGCGGTATTGATATCTACATAAATCTCAGGGATGTTCAGGTCGAACCGGACAATTTCGTTTGCGGTTCCGTACGACTGCAGGAGCTCCATTCCCAGCGAATGGATATAATTTTTCAGGTCAATATGGGAGAAGTCTTTGCTCTTGTAAAGGTGTTCGTGGACGAGCGCCATGGACAGCACCCGGGCCTGGCCGTCTTTTAAGACTTCAATGGTCCTCTTATCGTCTATTTTACGGATCTGCAGGTTGAGGAGACTCGATATAATCTGGAGGTTGTTCTTGACCCGGTGGTGAATCTCCCGGAGCAGGGTCTCTTTCTCGGCAAGCGACGCTTCGACCAGATCGGTCATCTTCTTCCGGTCGGTAATGTCCCGGATATTGCACTGGATAACCTTTTTGTTATTCACCTCATAGACGTTACTGACAAACTCCACGTTTATATGCCGTCCATCGGCTGTTTCAAGGGGCATATCTTCGTACCGGATATATTCTTTCCGTTGCAGTAATTCGAAATTGTCTTTGTTGGCAACGATGTCCTTAAAGAGCCCGATCTCCCAGATTTTTTTACCCAGGAACTCTTCGCGGGTGAATCCCAGCATGGTAATCAAAAAGGGATTAACATCGTCGATCTGGCCGGTCTCGTCGTCAAGGATGAGGATGCCATCCTGGGCCGTCTCAAAAAGCCGGCGGTACCGCATCTCTGAAGCAATTTTCGCCTCTTTTGCACGTTTGCTGTCGGTGATATCACTGCAGGAACCCACCACCCTGTGTGCTCTTCCTTTTTCATCCCGCATTGCAGTGCCCTTATCGGTCCAGGAGCGGATCTCCCCGTCTTTCCGTACCACCCGGTACTCTGCAGTATAGGGAGTCTGCATCATTACATGCCGGTCCCGTATCGATAGTACCCGGTCCCGGTCATCGGGGAAAATGATCTTCTCCCATGCATCCAGTGTCCGGGGAAATTCACCCGGGGCGTAGCCCAGTATCTCATCAATACGGCCATACCAGTCCACCCTGCCATCAGGAATATTCCAGTCCCAGATGACATCGCTGACACTCTGTGCACTGATGCGGAACCGCTCCTCGCTCTCACCAAGCAGCCTGTCCCGCTCTGCCAGTCCATCAAACTGCATATGCAGTTCTTCCTTGGCATTTTTCAGTTCTGTGTTGGCCTTCTGGAGTTCGCTCGTCCGTTCCTCTACACGTTTCTCAAGGCCCTCACCGAATGCTTTGAGTGAGAGGGCTTTGTCGTCCAGTTCCGCATACAGTGCCACAACACCCCGGTTGGTGCTGTCGAGTTCATCGTTGGCATTGATCAGGTCCACCTGCTTTACGTGCAGTTCCTCCAGAATACGGATGAGGTTCTGGTTCCGGTCCCGGATCTCTTCGAAAGGGTTCTGGAGGGCAGTCTTTACCAGCACATCGGCGATCCGGGCGATAAGTTCCGGGGTCACCTGCAGGGTGGCAGGTGAAAAGTTCTTCCCCATGAAAACCGTGCTGCCGGTTGGATACGCATCGATGTGGAAATGGTCCACCAGGCCTTTCGCGCCGTTTATGCCCTCCATCATCCCGGTTTCTGATGTAACCCCGCCCCCGGGTACTTCAATCAGGGGGCCCTCGTTCCCGTGGTCACGGACGGTGATGCCAAAGACATGGGGTTCCACGTCAGTATCGATGAAAAATTCTATCTCCCCCCCGCCGGTATACTCAAACGCGGTCCTCGCAATCTCTGATACTGCGGTACTGATACGGGTCTGGTCGTCCTTATCAAATCCGAGTTGTTCTGCAATGATGCATGTCCGGAACCCGGCTGAGACAATGTCCTGAACATTTTGCAACGCAACTTTCGTGATCACGGGGTTCATACATTCATCTCAACCTGTTTTACGGCAAGAACCGTCACATCGTCTCCTCCCCGCCTGTGATCCCGGAACAGGACACCTGCGATGAGAGCCGGGTGCTTTCGCTGAAGTCCCGGGTAGTTTTCCAGGTCCCATTGCATGGTAAGCCCGTCGGAGTGCAGGATTAACAGGGACTCTGATTCCCAGGAGTGTGAGTCCTCCAGAAACTTCCGGATCTCGATACCCGCCGTCCCGTTTAACGATACCATGCCCCGTGAGTCAGGACCGGTGATGATCCGTCCTGATATATTGCCAGCGCCTGCGAACGTGACCATGCCTTTTGTTTCATCGATCACGGCAACCGCTACCGCTCCCCCACGGGTGCCCGTGAGTGCGGCATGCAGGATCCTGAGAATTTCTACCGGTTCACGGGCCGGGTTCTTCCGGAAGATCCTGATCGCTTCTTCCTGAACCTTCGATGCTTCAAGCCCGTGTCCCAGCCCGTCGACCACAAGGATGACGGTCCTGCCCGGTAACCGGATTATCTCCCACCCGTCGCCGCAGGGCTCACCCGGCTGGAGAGGAAGGCAAACCACACCATTCTCGATACGGGAGGTATACCGTGGATGCTGTGGATCGGATTCGTGTGCAGACGGTTCTTTAGCGATCCGCGAGAGGACTGCAGTGCCCTTCTCCGGCTGGGAGTAGAGATCAAAAAAAGAAGAGAGCCGCCGGACTGAGGTAAGGCCGTTTCCTTGCCCCGTCCCGGCAGGATCTGCGTCCTTGAGGCTCCTGCCGATATCCTTTATTCCCTTACCCCGGTCAAGCGCGAGGCATTCGATCCCGGAAACCTCTGCATCCGTGTAGAGACGAAGGAGGATGTCTCCCTCCCCGGCATGATTCACGAGGTTTGTTGCAAGTTCAGTCACGATGGCGGCAATGTTCCCGGATTGAGTCCCGGTGAACCCATGTGCCTCGCAGATAGTCATCGCTTTCTGCCGGGCTTCCACGACGTCGCTCATTTCCCTGATGTGGATGCACGCCCTTTCGTTCATCGCCATCGCGTCACAGTTATCTGTGTACCCTTGCCCGGTTCTGACCTGATATCAAACTCGTTTACCAGCCGCTTTGAACCGCCCAGCCCAAGCCCAAGCCCGGAACCGGTAGTGAAACCGTCTTTTAACGCCTGCTGGATGTCCGGGATACCCGGGCCGTGGTCGAGAAAAATGAGCCGGATTCCGATCCGTTCCCCGTTTACAAGGTGTTCGATGCGCATGGTCCCCCCTTTGCCATAGTCAATGGTGTTTCGTGCCAGTTCGCTTGCGGCAGTCACCATCTTCGTCTGGTCAATGAGGGTGAATCCCGACTCAATCATACCGGTGCGGACTTTTTTTCGGGCACTAACGATATCTTCACCTGTTTTGATCTCAACGGTTTCGGGCTCCGGTTGATTCATCTTTGGAACCCTTTATCAGATTCATCCATGGCGCTCTTGAGTTTCCTGACACCCCTCTCGACATTTAAAGCGGTCTGGATATTCTCCATGGGGAGTCCGAGCTCCACGATCGTAATCGCCACTGCCGGACGCATACCAACGACAACCGTCTGTGCCCCCAACGCCTGGCTCATCGCAGCGATGTTCCCCAGCATCCTCCCGATAAACGAGTCGACCATCTCGAGCGATGAGATGTCGATGAGTACGCCCTTGGCATGATCCTTGACAATACGGGCCGTGAGGTCATCCTGGAGAGAAATGGCGAGCTGGTCGTGCATGTCAACCTGAATCGTGATCAACAGGATGTCGCCTATTTTCAGTACGGGTATCTTATCCATCCTCGCCCTCGCCTGGTTATACCTATCCGGTAACGGTTATACCGGACTGCTGGAATGCATATTTCAGGGCATCGGCGAGGGATGACTTCGTGACTACGTCTCCAAACGCCACTCCAAGATGTACCATCGTCTGCGCGATCTGCGGGCGGATGCCGGAAATAATGCAGTGCGCTCCCATGAGCCGTGCAGCAGAGACCGTTTTTATCAGGTTCTGGGCAACGAGCGTGTCAACAGCCGGTACCCCGGTGATATCGATGATGGCAATGGCACTGTTCGTTTCGACGATGCTCTGGAGAAGGTTCTCCATGACGACCTGCGTCCGGGAATCGTCCAGCGTGCCGATGAGCGGGAGGACAAGAATACCCTCCCAGATCTTGATGACCGGTGTCGAGAGTTCCAGGAGTTCCAGCTGCTGGCGCCGGATGATATCCTCCCTGCTCTTCTGGTAGGTTTCGGCGGTAAAGAGTCCCAGTTTGTCCAAAAGGACCGTTGCGATCCAGATCTCTTCTGCCAGTGCCGAAGCATTGGTCCCCAGTTCTGACTTCATGCGCGCAAAGACCGGCTGCTTTAAGGAGAAGATAAATGTCGCCGTCTCCTGGGTGGTAAAGCCCTGCGCAGCCCGGGTCTTTGAAGTGGCCGCAAGAAAATCAAGCACCGGTTTCCATTCAAGCGTGGTGATGTCGGTGACATTCCCGCTGCGGGTCGCGGCGATGATCAGACCCATCAGTTCTGCGGACTGCGTACGGAGTTCGGCCTCGGTGAGAAGGTCTTTTCGGTAGGTAATCGAAACGATCTGTTCACGCATCCAGTCCTCAAGGATCTCCTGTTCGTTATTCGTGAAGATATCAATCAGTTTGCTTTTTTGT
>Ga0181529_10001898_pt1 | contig 26076 bp, 26 predicted proteins | sample PEATcosm2014_Bin_36_FD_119763 | JGI IMG/M metagenome (GOLD analysis project Ga0181529, IMG submission 119763) | Peatland microbial communities from MTU Mesocosm Facility, Houghton, MI, USA - PEATcosm2014_Bin10_30_metaG | ecosystem: Environmental > Terrestrial > Soil > Wetlands > Peat | place... | reverse complement strand
GTAATCCCTGCCGCGTCCCAGCCTTCCACAACGATGATGACCGGGATCTTTTTTTCGCGGAAGGTCCGCTGGAGCACCCCGAGGCGCTCCTGGAGCGGGGCAATCTTTTTGTTGAATGTTTCCACCCCGGTAATTTTTTTCGGGCTGATGACGTTTTTCAGCATTTTCTCGTTGCCTCTCTCCCCTTTTACGCACCTGTTTTTGCTGAACTGAAATGGGAGACTGCGGTTAATAATCTTATCCGGGAAAGGTGTTTGTTTATCAGGCCACGACCCGGTTCATTGTGTGACAAAAAAGGTGGACGCTGACGTGGAAAGGGCAGTGTCCGGCTGCCCGGGAAAATGTGCCGGCGCCTTATGGTTTAACTGCAAGCCCGTTCTCTCGTGCCACCGCCATAAACGCATCGGCCAGGTACCGGGCCTGCTTTCCGGTCATCCCATAGGTATTGAACTTCCAGACCCGGGTCGCGCCCGGGATGATCCCGAAGATCCCCTTTTCGTTTAACGCTGAGGAGAAGTAGAATCCCTTCTTCTTGTGCGTCTCTGCAACCTTGTCAAACGAGCCGGTTGTATCAACCCTCGTTAACGTGTGCTTCCGCGGGTACTCTGATAGGATCTTTGTGCCTTCGATCGAGAGCAGCGCTTCCATGACGACCCGGTTGTTTCCGAGTTCCTTATCAAAGTGCTTCACCCGCTCTTTTACGTGGGGAAACGAGGCCATCATGCCGACAAGTGTTGCGCCCATGAGCGTGCAGCCCATCAGCTCCGGTTCCTTGACACCGAACCGGCGCTTTGTCACGTCACCTTCGATTGCAGTCGTGCGGAAGACCTCTTTTGCCCGCTCGGCTGTTGCGGCGAGAACCCCGGAGGGTGCGGGTGCCGCCATGCTCTTATGGCCGGAGCCAACCACAAAGTCCGCACCCAGCGCTTTCCCATCAACCGGCATCGTGCCCACTGTGTATGCGCCATTGCAGAGCACCGGGACATCCTCCTGGTGCGCCACCTTTGCGATGGCGGCGACATCGTGCAGGTTCCCGAACTGGTAATCCACGTGATCGATGAAGGCAAGGACCGGGACTTTCCCGAACTTCTGTTTTACTTCCGCGATCTTTGCCGCTGCGGCATCGGGCGTAACGATATGCCCGGCATCGGCCGGGATCTCGCAGGCGACCCCCCCGGCCTCCTCGACCGCGAGAAATTCCGTGTAATGCGAGAGCGAGGTTAAGAGCACCGGGTCGCCTTTCTGCACGTACGTATGGGCGACTGCCTGGAACCCCCGCCGGGCGCCGGGCATCATCCGGGCCGTATCCATGTTGAGCCACGTCGCGACATCCTTGTGGAACTCCGCGATCGGCGGTTTTGAGATGCAGTCGAGCCGGTTGGGCTTACGGCAGTTATCACAGACCGAGTACCCGTCGCCATATGCGATGATCGCTTTTATCGCGTCGCCGGTGAGCCGGCCCCCGGCCTGGATCGGGTCGACATTGATGAAGAGCTCGTTGACCTGCCTCGCCTCGATCCCCGCCCCGCACTTCATTTAGAGCATCTCCTGTTTGAGCGAACCGACCTGCCGTTCGAGGTTTTCGAGCAGGCGTGTGGCCTCTGCTTTCTGCTTTTCGTCCAGTTCGTGCGTCGGCGCGGTCTCGCGCAGGATCATGCGGAGATCGGTGAGGAGATAGGTCGCGGAAAAGATCAGGTCAACTGCCCGTTTTGACATAAGATCACCTGAATGTATGGTGGGGTGCGTAAAAAGAATAAATATCCGCTCTTCTTTTTGAGGCTAAAAACCAAAAATTCCCTCATTCTTATATAACGTAAAAGCGCGTAAAATACACACTGGACAAAAAAGAAAAAAATAAAAACCCGGGAGGGTTAGGATGGACTTTAAAAACAAAGTACTCATTATTGGTTATGGTGCCGTGTCCAAGTGCACGCTCCCCATCCTGCTTCGGCATGTCAATATACCTCTTGAGAATATCACAATCGTCGATTTTAAAGATAAATCCCAGGATCTCAAAGCGTATACGACCCGGGGTCTCCGGTTTTTGAAACGGAAGATCACCCCCGAAAATATCACTACTATCCTGTCCGAGAACCTTGCTGACGGAGGACTCCTGGTCGATCTTGCCTGGAATATTGACTGCGGCGAGATCATCCAGTGGTGCCACGACCATAACGTGCTGTACGTGAACACGTCGGTCGAAGCGTGGGACCCGCTCGGCGAGCGGTATACCGCAAGCCCGTACGAGAAATCCTTGTATTACCGGCAGATGAAACTGCGCGAACTGACCCGTGACTGGAAGGATTCCACCACCTGCGTGGTCGACCACGGGGCAAACCCGGGCCTTATCTCTCACATGACAAAACAGGGTCTTGTGGATATCGCCCAGAAGATGATCGAAGACGGGATTGCGCAGGACCCGGCCCGGTTCAAACGCCTTATCGCGGAGCAGAAGTTCAACGAACTCGCGATGGAGGTCGGGATCAAGGTCATCCACTGCTCCGAGCGCGACACCCAAATCTCCCGGTCGCCAAAGAAGGTGGACGAGTTTGTCGGGACGTGGTGTATCGAGGGTCTGCTCGAAGAGGGCACTGCTCCTGCCGAGATCGGCTGGGGCACCCACGAGAAGGAACTGCCCGATCATGCCCACGTGCCCCCGGCAGGCCCCAAGAACGCGATAATGCTCCCCCACATGGGAATCAATACGTGGGTACGGTCATGGGTGCCCAGACAGGAGATCGTCGGGATGGTGATCCGGCACGGTGAAGCGTTCGGGATCTCCGACCGGTGGACGGTCTGGAAGGATGGGAAGGCAGTCTACCGGCCGACCGTGAACTACGCGTACATGCCCTGCGACGCGACGATCGCATCGCTCCACGAGCTGCGGGGCCGGAATTACGAGCTCCAGCCGAAACTCCGGATCATGAACGACCGTGAGATCTCGAGCGGTTCCGATATCCTTGGCGCGCTCCTGATGGGCCACCCGTACAACTCGTGGTGGACGGGAAGCATCCTTCCTATCGAGGATGCGCGGAAACTTGCGCCGGGTCAGAACGCAACCACGATCCAGGTCGCGCTCGGTGTCGTTGCCGCGGTGATGTGGATGATCGAGAACCCGAAAAAGGGATTCTGCCTGCCTGACGATCTGCCCCATGAGTTTGTCTTAAGTATTGCAAAACCCTACCTTGGGGAATTCTGGTCCGGGCCTTCCGACTGGACGCCCTTAAAAGACCGGACCGTCTACTTCCGGGAGAACCCGGAGAACGAGTACGACCGGACCGATGTCTGGCAATTCAAAAACTTCTTATTTGTGCGATGAATCACTCATGTACCAACAAAGAGGAACGGACGTGAACACTACGGTAACATCATGCGGGCAGAATGATTCGGTTTCCCACACTGACCGGGGAAGTCGTCAGATGCTCGAAGGACTGGCACGCAGGGAAGGGACACCGATCTTTATCATCGACCATGAGAAGATCCGGGAGAACTACCGCGAGTTCAAGAAGTACATGCCGAAGATCCAGGCCTATTTTGCGGTCAAGGCAAACTCGAACCCGGAAATTGTAAAGACGCTTCTTGATATGGGTGCAAGTTTTGACGTGGCCTCGATGCCAGAGTTCATGATCGTCCATGAGTTCATCAAGGATATGCCGGCAAAGGAGCGGCAGGACTGGATCTGGGACCGGATCATCTACGCGAACACGATAAAGCCCATCGAGACGTTAGAGGAACTCAACCAGTACAAGCCTCTTGTCACGTTCGATAATATCGAGGAGCTCAAGAAGATCCGGGCTCACGCCCCGCAGGCCGGGCTCGTGCTCCGGCTCCGTGTCCCGAACACCGGTTCGATGGTCGAACTCTCCTCGAAGTTCGGGGCCGACCCGGGCGAAGCGGTGGATCTTATCGCCGCGGCATTTGATCTCGGTCTTGTGGTGGAGGGCCTGAGTTTCCACGTGGGCAGCCAGTGCACCAATTTCGATAACTATGTCGTGGCGCTCCAGATCTCTGCTGATATTATTGCGGAGTGCGAGAGCCGGCTCGGGAAAAAGATCCGGATCCTCGATATCGGCGGCGGCTTCCCGGTGAAGTACAACCCCGAAGTACGATCGATCGAAGAACTGGCAGTGAAGCTCAACGCGGAGATCGCCCGGCTCTTCCCTGACGACATGGAGATCCTTGCAGAGCCCGGGCGGTTCCTCGTAGCGAACGCCTGCACGCTTGTTTCAAAAGTCGTGGGGAAGGCCTACAGGGACGGCAAACCCTGCTACTACATCAACGACGGCGTCTACCACACGTACTCGGGGCAGGTCTTTGACCACTGCACCTACCCGGTGCTGGCCCTGACAAAAGAGGGGCCAAAGCAGATTTCGGCCGTGTTCGGGCCGACCTGCGATGCGTTTGATACGATCACGCTCTCGGCCGAACTTCCCGAACTTGAGATCGGCGACCTAGTCTATTCGATAAATATCGGGGCATACTCCCATGCCTCATCCACGCACTTCAACGGGTTCCCCCCGGCAAAAGTCGTGCACATCAACAAGTAATTTTTTTTTTAGAGAGAGATTCTTCTTTTTACGATCGCTCCCTGAGTACGCGCCCGATTGCCGCCGGGGTTCTTGTACGCAGAAATAAAAAGAAGGCCTGTTTCGAGGGCCGATCATTCACCCGTCTGAATAATCATTTCCTGTATTGAATGCTCAAAAACCGTATCCCAAATACGTCAGATACGGCCCCGGATTGGCAATCCGGGGATCCCGTTTTCCGGTTCCACAGGAAACGATGTCCACGCCCACGGAACAAATCGCATTGCGGGATTATTTTTTAAAACCGGGCAAAATGAAGGCCACTTGAACCTGCATTACAGCGGGCCTGTACGATCCCCTGTTTTTGGGAAGTGTTAGAATACGTGGCAGATGGCCGGAAGGCCGCTATAAGGCTTTTCCCGGAGGAAGGTATGGGAAGGGTTCTGGTGCGTTACCGTGCTTTTAAAGAAAATGACGGCGTCGGAATCGATACAGGTCAGGTATTTAAAAAGTTACGACAATGCACCAGAACCGTGGTACTCTCCATCCCGGTGCTAAAACAGCCTGTTACCCTTTACAATACAATCTTTACGTGACCGACTACATAGGTGATTGCCTGAAAATCAAAAATTGAAACAGTTTTTGAAATAAAAAGCGAGATTTATCCCTCCCTCCGCTCAATACGGGGCAACTCATAAGAATTTCGAATAACCGGAAAAACTGATAAACACCTCTCTGTTCAGGATGGAAAAATTTTATCCTTTACCCCGGTCCGGAAGGTTTTCGAAATCCTTGGGTATAATCTGCTTTACGATCACTGGAGGTAAAACGAATGCGAATACTCAGATGCGAACTCTGCGAGAAGCCCTGCATGTTAACGACACGTGATAATGATAATATTCAATTCTGCCCTGTTGACAGGGAATCGGCTGCATGGAAACAGATCAATAAGAATGCGAATACCCCCGTTTAATCCCGTCAGAATGTCCTGCGAGGGTTCCCCATGGCGATCATTGACACACTCCTGAAAGATATGGATCATGAGTCCATATTTCTCAAGGGTAAGAAATCTGTCATCTGGGACATTATAGCGATGCAATTGAGGTCCTTGACAAAGTGATAGCCGGAGAGCCCGGCCATGCACACGCTTTAGAGTTCAAAGGCGTCGCTCTTTACCAGCTCGGATCATTTAATGAAGCGCTCCGGTTTTTTGATCAGGCGCTCGGGATCGATCCCGATCTTCCTGATGCCCTGGTCTTCAAGGGTCTTATTTATTCAAAGTATGATAAGCACACCGAGGCACTGGCACTGTACGACCGTGCACTCGTGATTAATCCCGGATTCATACAGGCATGGTATGCTCAATGCCTCACCCTTGCAATACAGCAAAAGTATGCGGAATCAATCCTCGCGTACGAGAAAATTTTGCACCTGGATCCAAAACTTGTGGACGCTTTAATCGGGATCAATGTTCCAACGAAGAAGCGGGAGAACAACTGTCAGGAAAAATTTCCGCCAATACCCCCGGCACGGGTAAATTTTCACGATGCCTTCGATCGTGGTGCCATTTTATCCACAACTATTCCACCGGTTCAATTGCCTGGATCAGGGGTCATGAACACGTCCCCCCCCACGCCAAACGACCGTTATCAAATCCCGGGATGCTGCGCCAGGGTTTACCGGAATCAGGGATGAAGTGAAGAGGACCGGACTGATCACCACGGATCCTGATAATAACCTCCCGATCAAACCAGCTCAGGAGGAACACGTTGTCCCCACCATGTATGCCCGGAAAAATACGGGTAAGAACATACCGAAATCTGCATCGGCCCCTTTACCCGCCATCCCGCGATGTAGTCTGTACAATGAGATGATCCTGGATATGGAGAATGACGCGGACACGGTTACCGATGCAGATTACTGGCGTACACTTGGCGACTTCTACATGAAAACCGGGAGATACCGGGATGCAATCAGGACTTTTGAACGAATTCTTGCAATCGAACATGATGATGCAGATGCATGGCGATCACTTGGTAATGCACGGAAAAAATCCGGAATTTATGATGAAGCACTGTCTGCATACGACCGGTCGCTCGAGATCGATCCCGGAAATCATCGAGCCTGGGTATATCGTGCAAAAGTTCTTGTCATGGTCAGACGCCCTGAGGATGCCATCGTCTCGTGCGATCAGGCAATTGCGCTCGATGAGGCATCAATTGAGGCCTGGCTGTACAAATGGTTTATTCTCAAAAAAATCCGGCGGAATACTGATGCGATAAGGATATATGATCGGATCCTTGCACTCAAATCGGGACATCATCGGACTGGCCGGGCAGCTGCGGGAAACCCGTAAATTCCCTGCCTTGCCCGATCTTTGCCCCGGGATTCATGACCCTGTTCGATGCAGGGGACTGGTGACCGGATGTCCGGACTTATTCCGATATATCCGATACCGGGATAAAAGAGTGTATTGATATTGATCGGGCCGGTCGCTGACAGCCTTCTTTTTGATGCTCCTCCTGTTGCCGGCTGTCGTATCCGATCTCGCAGTACCGGCTCTGATTTCCGGAAGTTCCCGGAATTTTATCAGCGGATTTATAATCGTTGACGTTTACAATAACAGATTGCTAAAAAAAGAATCCCAAATGACGCATTTTGATATACTGTTGTTTCATTTCCGGAACAACAGCAGGAACAAATACTACCCAGCTAACGCCCGGAAAACAGGGAGACTCTGATGGCACCGGATTTTGAACCGGGAAAAAAATCCTCCAAGACCCCGTGCGGCATTAACCGTGAAAACAAAGAACCGGATCCGGGAACTGGTCGGTAAATGCGAGTATTGTGACCATGAAACATCCCCGGACCAGCTCAACATTTACCAGTTAAGTCCGCTTGCACAACCCGAGTACAGGAAAGAGAGTGCCCCGGCGAATGCGGTTATCGTCCGGTGTGAGGTGCATTATAATCAGGTTTTGGGAGGACAGATCTTAAAGTCCTCGTTAAAGGCAAAGATAGCACAACGTCCTGATAAAAAGAAAAAAGAATTGCGGTCCGTTTTACAGAAACAAGAGAGAACCTCTCTTGAGTTCGATATAACAAAATCACGCGATCCGGCTCTTTTTACGGTTTTCCCGCCAGACAAACCTGTCAGACCCCGGCAACCTGATTACTAGTGCCCGGTACCCGGCCGGACCCGGTCGGCCGGGGAACTCTGACTCCGTATTACCGGATTCTTTATTTGTCATTTAATCAGCGACCCTGTTTTTGTTTCCTTTCCGGTCTCATAACGAAACTTTGCGGAACAGGTATGCCCCGAGCACCGTCATCGCGACCGCAAACCCGGCAATCACCGCAGCGCTGATGACGGGGTTGATCTGCGAAACCCCGGTCAGGCCGTACCGGATGCCTTCCACGCCGTACGTGAGCGGATCGAGCAGGGTGACCGGCTCAAGCCACCCGGGAAGGGAGCTGATGGGAAAAAGTGCGCCCGAGAGCCCGAAGAGCGGGAAGACGACAAAGTTCATGATCAGCTGGAATCCGGTCATGTCCTCCATTCTCGAGGCAATTGCAATCCCGAATGCCGTAAACGAGATCCCGACGAGGATCATGAAGCCGAGCGCGATAAAAAATCCGGACAGGTTGTTGATCCGGAGACCGAGCAGCACGGCAAGGACCATGAGGATGATCCCCTGTATCATTGCTGTCGTCGCTCCCCCGACCGTCTGGCCAAACATGATCTCAAGCCTCGATACCGGTGCGATAAGGGTCTCTTTTAAGAACCCGAACTGCTTGTCCCAGATGATCTGGATGCCGGAGAAGACCGAGGTAAAGAGCACGCTCATCGCGACCATGCCCGGCACAAGAAACATGACGTACTGCTGCCCGAGCGATGTTGTGCTGACCACTGAGTTGAGGCCAAAGCCCAGGAACACGAGCAGGAAGAGGGGCATCGCGATACTCCCGACAATCCTGCTCTTTGACCGTACGTAGCGTTTCATGCTCCGCAGCCAGATGGTGTAGACGATATCCATGGTTTAGTGCCTCATCATTCTGAAGTGCATTCGCATCGAATCCCTTCTGGACATGTCCTGCTCACGGATGGTTTTTCCGGTAAACGAGAGGAAGACATCTTCAAGGGTCGGCTTATGGATCGAGATGGAGGTGATGGGGATCTTCTCATCATTTAATCGTGTCACGATCGTGCTGAGGTGCTGCTCGGCATTTTTAAGGCTGAGGATCACCTCGCTGTCGTGCGTTTCCATCCGGTTGATCCAGGGTGCAGCAAGAACGGTTGTGATCCGTGCAGTATCCGGTGACTGGATGGTCACCACATCGCCGCCGATCGAGTCTTTGAGCCGGGCGGGCGTGTCAAGCGCGATGATCTTTCCGTGGTCGATGATCGCGATCCGGTTGCAGAGCCGGTCCGCCTCTTCCATGTAGTGAGTCGTGAGGATGATCGTGATGTTTTTTTCCCGGGCCAGGGTCTCGATGTACTCCCAGAGGTGGTTTCTCGTCTGCGGGTCGAGGCCGAGCGTGGGCTCGTCAAGGAATAGGACGGACGGGTGGTGCAGGAGTCCCCGTGCGATCTCGAGGCGCCGGCGCATCCCCCCGGAAAAGGTCTTGACGATATCGTTCCTGCGGTCAAAGAGTTCGACAAGATTAAGGAGTTCGTCGATCCGCTGCACCCGGATCTCCTTTGGTATCCGGTAGAGCCGGCCATGGAAGTCCATGTTCTCCCACGCGGTCAGTTCCTCGTCGAGGCTCTGGTCCTGGAAGACGATCCCGATGGCCTTTCGGACACCATCCTGATCCTTTGAAATATCGATACCCATGACTGTAGCGGTGCCGGATGTAGGTTCGAGCGTGGTCGAGAGCATCGAGAGTGTGGTGGTCTTCCCGGCGCCATTCGGACCAAGGAGTCCGAAGATCTCGCCCTGCTCTATATCGAAACTGATCTGGTCCACGGCCACGAGGTCGCCGAAGCGCCTGGTCAGGTCTTTTACGTGTATTGCGACAGTCATATCAGATCACATTTTTGAGGTCATCGCGGCAGTGCCGGAGGATCCTTACCATTTCCGGTTCCTTTTCTTTGGGCATGCCGTCTACAAGGGATTTTATTTCAAAGAGGACATCCATTCCCGGGCTCCTGAATTCCCCGAAGATCGCGGAGATGAGATGCCGGTAATGATCCATTTTTTTGTGGTGCTCTTTGCTGTGGGCCCTGATTTTTTTGAGCGTGTCCCGCCCGGTACGGGTAAGCATAAACCCGGTACGGGCCCGGGCGCTTTCTCTTTTTAGGGCGGGAACAATAAGTCCTTCAGTTTCAAGCTGGCGGAGCAGGGGATAGAGCGTTCCCTTGCTCGGGACCCAAGCACTGCTCGTGAGTTTTTCGATCTCCCTCATGATGTCATACCCGGATTTCTCACCATTATCAAGCGAGTGGAGCACAAAGAGTGCAAGCAGGCTGCGTGCCCTCCCGCTCTTCGTTGCAAACTGTAAGAGGCTGGTCATGGGTATAGTCCGGATCCGATATAGTTCGGTTTCGTACTATTCCTGTTGGGCAAAGCCAGATATAAATATTGGGGATCTGCCGGATCGGGTGCAGTGTCATGCCTGTACCTTATGAACCTGTGCAGGCAAATGATAAAGAAGAACCCGCCGCTCTAAAAGGCAGGATGATGCTTTTGAACCAGATCTACTGCTTCGGCCACCGCCAGCCCGACACGGACAGCATCGCGAGCGCAATCGGGTACGCGGATTTCAAAAACCGGTCCGAGCCGGGCCGGTATGTCCCGGCCCGGTGCGGGGACCTCAATGGCGAGTCCCGGTTCATGCTCGAACGGTTCGGTATCGCAGAGCCGGTCTTTGTGCCATCGGTCGAGCCCCGTCTCTCCGATATCGCGTACAAGCCGGTCTTTGCGCTGCCACAGGACGTCCCGACCGTGGATGTCGCCGTCCTCATGGCACACGAAGGGATCAGGAACGTCGTCATCACGGATCCTGCCGGAAAACCGGTCGGGATGATCGGCGAGCACGCGCTTGCAAATGCGTATATCGGGACCCTTCACCTTGCCGAGCTCGCGGTGATACCGGTCCCGATCGGGACGCTTGCCCGCGTTCTGAACGCGGAGATCCTTGTTTCAGCTCATACCATCCTTGAAGGACGGGTCTACATTGCGATAGACGCGCTGCACGTCACGCTCGCAAAGATGACCGCAAAAGATATCGCGGTCGTTGGCGACAACGAGCCGGCCCAGCTTGCGCTCGTCTCGGCCGGGATTGCAGCCCTCATCATCGCGGAAGGGGCACCGGTTGGCGACCGGGTCATTGCCGCTGCAAAGCAGCGCGGGGTCTCCGTGCTCTCCACAAAACTGGATGCATTCGGGGTTGGGAAGATGATCAATCTTTCGCTTCCCGCCCGCGAGCTCATGGAGACCAATGTCCCGGTCCTTACGTTCTCTGACACCCTCGCCCACGCCCGGCAGGTCGTTGCCGGTTCGAAGTTCCGGGCCGCATGCGTTGTCACGGCAGACGGGACACTTGCCGGCATACTCACGAGAACGACACTGCTTGACGATGTCCGGCGTTCTGTCGTCCTGCTCGATCACAACGAAGCCTCGCAGGCAGTCGCCGGGATCGAGGAAGCAGACGTGGTTGAGATCATCGACCACCACCGGCTCGGGGCGATCACGACCTTAAAGCCGATCCGGTTCTTCAACGATCCGGTGGGGGCGACCTCGACGATTATTGCGATGAAATTCATGGAGTCCGGCCTCTCTCCCACGAAAGGGGTAGCCGGTGTCCTCCTCTGCGGGATCCTCTCTGATACTCTTTCCTTACGGATGTCGACGACGACCCACCTGGACAAGCAGGCAGTAAAGTACCTCGCCCCCCTCACAGGTGAAGACCCGGAGAAACTCGGCATCGCGCTTCTTGAACGGGGCATGGATCTCTCGGGCATGTCGCTTGATGCACTCCTTTCCCGGGACACCAAGATGTTTACCCTCTCGGAAAAAACGGTGCAGATCGCGCAGGTGATGGTGCCTTCGTTTGCCTGGAACCGGGAGCGGGACGCTGCAATCGAGGCAGGACTTGAAAAAAGCCGGGTCGGCTCCAGCGCCGATCTCTCGCTTGCGCTTTTCACGAATGTTCTTGAAAATGCAAGCGACCTCTACGGGGCCGGTGACGCGGCGCTCCTCGTTGATCTCTTCGGCCAGGATCTCCCGGCCCGGCTCCCCGGCGTTATGTCAAGAAAAAAGGATTTCCTCCCATGGCTTGGGGAGAAACTCCGGAAACAGGGCCGGGTGTGAACCGTCGCATCCCGTTTTCAGATGATCTGATCTGTTTATGATGACCGGGGGCCGAGCATTTCCTGCATCAGCCTGATGAAATCCGCATCAACCGGTTTTTTCCCGGCCGATACTTCTGCCAAGGGAACAGTAACGATGGAATTTTTCTGCAGCGCCACCATCGACCCGGGCTCTCCGGAAAGTACCTGTCCGACCGCTGCCACGCCAAATCTCGTTCCTAGCACCCGGTCGAATGCCGTGGGAGTCCCTCCTCTTTGGACATACCCGGGAACGGTCACCCGGGTCTCGATGCCGGTACGGCGTTCGAGTTCCTTTCCGAGCAGGTTTCCGACCCCGACGAACTTTTCGTGCCCGCATTCGTCCCGGTCGCAGGCAGCAACCGGCATGTGCACAATGTCCTCATGGTGCACACCTTCGGCGACAACGACAATGGAAAATCTTTTTCCTGCATCATACCGGGCTTTGAGGTTCCGGCAGACTGCGTCCATCGTGAACGGTGTTTCGGGGATCAGGATCTCATCTGCCCCTCCTGCGATCCCGGCAAACGCAGCGATCCATCCGGTGCGGCGTCCCATTACTTCAACGACCATGATCCGGTGATGGGATTCGGCGGTCGTCCGCAGCCGGTCGATCGCTTCCGTGACCGTAGAGACCGCAGTATCGAATCCGATGGCATACTCTGTACCAAAAACATCGTTATCGATGGTCTTTGGTATGCCGGTAAGAGGGATCCCTTCATGGTATAATTCACTGGCCGCCCGGAGGGTTCCGTCGCCACCAATGACGATGAGACCTGTCATCTCATTTTTTTCAAGTGTATCCCGGATTTTATTGAGATGATCCGGCTGGTGCACCGGGTCTGTGCGCGATGTCCCGAGCATTGTTCCCCCGCGTTCGATCATGCCGGAGACCGTATCAGGAGAAAGCGGCAGGGTATCGTTTTCCATGAGGCCCTGCCAGCCGTTCCGTATTCCGAGAACCCGTGCCCCTCTGCCGGTCCCTGCCCGGGCCACTGCCCTGATTGCCGCATTCAGCCCCGGACAGTCTCCTCCACCGGTGAGGACCCCGATGGTTGTTTTCATAGCTGACTCCGATACATGGCCATCTCGTCACGCTCCTGGTTCCGCATCCGGATATCGGGCCTGATACATAATGAGGTTTGCACCGGGACGGGTCTGGATATTCCCATGTCCCTGAATGAGGGTTTTCGTTTGACTCCCGGTATTTCTCTTCACCGGAACACCGCAAAAATATTTTCACTCAACACAAGCCCTTTTGTGTCCCGGCAGTAATCCGTCTCGACGCAGAGTGCATACATGCTCCCACCGGCTTCACTCCCTGATCCGCTTCAGGCAATGGGTGAATGCCCGCTTGCGATCTATATCATCCATTCGGTCATCATCGCGTGGTGCATCCAGCCCCTCGATCTCCTGCTCCCGCTCCCTTAGTTCCTCCTGTGCGTCATTGCGTTCATCGGAGAGATGTGCGTGTTTGCGTATCTCCTCCGGCATCTCCGCCCGGCCGTGGTGGGACGATCGTTGGTCGTCCGGTTTCTCCTAGGGGATGAGCGGGCCTGGTGCGGGAATACGTATAACTCTCCGGAAAAGGGTACGCCCCTGAAACATGTGACCGGAGTGCTTCTCTCCGGCATGGTACTGTATTTTTTGCAAAGTACGGGTCTTCCCCAAATTCCTTCATTACGGATCATATTTACAATGTTTATTTAGCCAGATCTTCCATCAGTTCCATCTGAATCGTCTGGATCTCCAGGAGTCTCTCCCCCTGGTTAATGAGGAGGTGATCAATTTTCCTGTGCAACTGGTGAATTTCCATTTCGGCATTGAGGTTCACTTCGTAATCATGCTCGGCATTCATACGGTCCCGTTCTTCCTGCCGGTTCTGGCTCATGATAATGACCGGAGCCTGGATTGCTGCAAGGGCTGAAAGGACGAGGTTGAGCAGGATGAAAGGATATGGATCGTATGGCCTGAACACAAGGACAATTGTGTTCATAGCAATCCAGACGAAAAAGACACAGGTAAACAGGGTAATAAATGTCCAGCTCCCGGCAAAGTTAGCAAGATTGTCGGAAACACGGTCCCCAAAGCTCAGTTGCCGGTCAAATTCGACATTGATATTTTTTGCCGTGAGTTTATGGTCTTTCATGCTTTGTTGGATATTCTCTTCAAGCGAGGAGAGCTCACCTTTCTCCGCCTCAAGAATTTCCCTGACATAATGAGCCCTGAAGCGATTCAGGTCAGCATTACAGATATAACCGCCAGATGACCATGCAGGATATTCTTTCCGGATTATGTCGGCGATTGGTTCACGGATCATTTCGGCAGGCACGATCTCGTTTGGTCTCTTTTGTTTCCCGCAAATCTGGCAAGGAAATGTTTCCTGATCAGCCATCCATTTTCCTCTACTCATCACTATGGCTCTTGGATCAATATATAAGGAAAGGAATGTTCAGGCTGATTTAAGTTCACGTATATGCCCGGAAAAACACCCGGAAAATCGCATATTGGGACTCATGTCGCCACACATAAGACAGGAGTTACGATGCCCATGAACCGGCGCCACCGCAGTGGATCAGTAACCTGAACCAATAGGGGGAAAAAACTGCATTGCCGTACCCCGGATCCGACCCGAAAAAAATGGTCGGAGAACACATTTCAGTGCAGGAAAATGTACCTTATCCGATCTTTTTTAACGCAGCCTCTACAGCGTAACTGACACCGGTATCCGGGTGGTGGAGCAGTTTCATGAGCGGCGTTGCGGCCCTGCTGCTCCCGATCTCGCCCAGCGCCCAGATCGCTGCATCGCGGACGACCGGTGAACGGTCGAGGAGAAGGATAAGTGCATCGATCGCATCCGGTGTCCGCAGGGTCCCGAGGATAAGTGCGACACGCCATGCGATCCCATCTGAAGTATCGTGCAACGCGTCAATGAGAACGGGTGCCGGACCGATCCCGGGATCGGACAGGGCATCAAACGCTGCGCTTCGCACCGCCCAGTCATCGTTCTCCAGTGCGTCAATGAGAAGCCGGAGGTTTCCCGTATCCGGGGCGCCTGCAAGGTTTGTAATGATCCCGAGCCGGACTGAGCGGGGAGCATGCCAAATGTCGGCCGCCCACTGCTCCCGGAGCGCCGGGTTTGTGGGCGTCGTATGCTGGGCTGCCGGTTCCGGGGCGGCTGGCTTTTGTGGCGTCGCTGCGGGCGAGGCAGGATCGGCAAGACCGAGGGCTTCCACCCAGCTTATGACCGCCCAGCGTGCCACCTCGCCCGAAAATCCAAGTTCGTCCTCCAGCCTTTTCGCAAGAAATCCTTCGGTGAGGGTGAGAGGAAGCGTGTGACGCGGGGCGAGAAGATCGTCGGTCACATGCTGCCGCACAGCATGTACGAGGACAAAGATCTCGCGGGAGCATTGTGGGCAGGTGTCCCTGAGCAGCCCCTCGCACCGGTTCGGGTCATGGGCGACCGAGACCCCGTACCGTGAGATGAGTGATGAGAGCGTGGCGCGGACAGAATCGTTCATGGCTGCTCCCGGGAAGGCGGCATGATGGTACAGGGTACGCCGTCAATCGTTATGGAGGTTTTCGGGTTGAGTGGGACGGCTCTTCCCGGTGACACGTCCGTTGTCGTGCCGTCAGGAAAGACGGCCTGCCAGGTGCCGTCCGAGAGGTTCCGCAATCCTGCTGCGCCGGGAATTGACGGGTGCGGGACGACGCGGCCTATCGCATGAGACCCGTCATCCATGCCGGCACCCGGTGTTATATGACGAGCCCGGAGAGTGGTACCAGGTGTGAGTACCAGGCATGAGTTCCCGCCCGGCCGGCAGATATGCAGAAACGGGGATGAGGCGATCCTGCGGTGACAGTGCCAGCAGGGGATGTCCGGGCGTGTTGTGTCCGCAAAGTTCTCTGCATGACAGGAGGGGCAGGGCACCAGCCGGTCTTTCAGAAAAAGAAAGAGACTCTGCCACTCCCCTTCGGTGACCCGTCGGCCCGGGTTCCTGATCCCCTCGGTAAACGCCCGGATAAACATTGCCTTGAGTTCGGGCGGGCAGAGTTCCCAGCGCTCACGGGCGACAGCGTAATCCGGGTCTTTGGGCAGCCGGTTTGCCGGGTTATCCGGGTCGAAGACAAAAACCGGTGTGATCCCGTAGACCTGTTTTTTTGACGGGATGTCCCAGCAGTGGTACTGGTATTCCATTGCACCGTGGAACGGGTGGTGCCAGACCCAGACATAGAAAAGGAGGACCGCAAGCGCGTGGAGATCGGTTTCGGTTGAGGGGTCACTCTCCCCCCGGATCAGTTCCGGGGCCATGTACTCCATCGTACCCCAGACCTGGCACCGGGACTGCCGGTTGACACCGACGTTGTCGTTGTCACAGATTAAAACGTCGCCGGTTTTCGGGTCGAACATCAGGTTGCCTGCCGAGATGTCCCGGTAACAGTGGCCCGAGAGGTGGAGCGCCCGGTAACTGTTGGCGAGCTGGTAGGAGATTTCCGAGAGCGCTTCAAGGCCCGGGACCGGTTTTAAATGCGCCCAGACTTCGCCGAGCTCGGCAAACCGCTGTGTATCGATCCGGGTCATCAGGTACCCGAACTGCTGTAGTCCTTCCGCGGTGACAAGGTCAAGCGGCCAGATGAACCGTTTCCCTGCGGCTCCGTATGGAGGGCCGGTCCGGACAAGATAGGAGATAGCAGTCCGCTGGTCCGGGGTTGCCTGCTCGGGTTTGTACCATTTTACGGTCTGAAATCCCTGCGAACCATCGACAAGGTAGACCTCGCCCTGCGTACCCTCCCCGATCTTTTTTATCACGTGCAGGGTTGTTCCAAGCAGTTCTGCACGAATCTTTTGGCCGACTGCAAGCGGCATGGCTACCAGCCCTCCCATGCAGAAACCGGCGTATCTTTTTCAGGCCCGGGCTTGCATTGCTGTGACACTTCCGGATGTATACAGGCCCAGACGAGCGTCATGTCGTCACCGCTGGCAACTGATGAGTAGCGGTCGAGCCAGCCGGCCATCGCAGCGGCTACGGCTTCCATCCCGTACGTGCGGATCCTGTCGACAAGGCTGTGGACAAAAACCGAAAATTCTTCACTGTCAGCCCCGTTAAACGAATCTGAGATCCCATCGGTGGCAGCAAGAAGGATGCCCCCTTCACCCCGGTCAAGTGTTGCAGTTCTCCAGAGCAGGTGGGCGTCAGGAGACGAGAGAGAATGGGTTTCGTTCCCGGCAGGAACAGGATCCCGGAGTAGAGGGAATTCGATGCTGCCGTCAGGCCTGACAAGCAGGATGTCGCCATCACCGATCTGGCCGACAAGGATGCTGCCGTGTCCGACAAGTGCAGAAATAAGCGTCGTCCCGTACCGGGAATAATGCTGGTCTGGCCCGAGAGCGAGCGGAACCGGGGGTGGGGGAAGCGTCCGCCGGCCTGTATCCTGCACGACCAGCTCCCGCCAGCGCCGGGTGACCCTGCGGGGAAGATCTGTTTTGAAACCGGCCCGGAACTGCTGGAGGGGGATGTCCCCCTCAGCGTACGAACGGAAAAATGCAACCAGTTCGCCGATTGCAGCATCGACTGCGAGGGCAGAACCGGTCCGGCTCTGGTCGTGACGGGGATCGCCGTGGCCGTCAGCGACAGCAAACGCAATGCAGGGCTGTGCGCCCGAAGACCCGCTCCAGAGTGCATAGGCATCCTCACAAGGCCTGCCTGCCCGTAGATGCGAAGCCCCGGTCCGGCTGCACCCGAATACCCAGCCAAGGCCGGTATCGCAGGTACAGGAGAACTCTTCCGGCGACGGCATGATTGTTCTAGAATAGATCGGTATTGGACGTGATCATCTGCGGCGGGGATTCGAGAGAAACATTTGAGGTTTCCTCTGCTGCCGGTGTCCCCCGGCTCCGGCCACGGGACGATGCCACCGATGCGCTGACCGAAGCCCACTTGATGTACGCAACCAGTTCCTCGGGAGAATGCGCCTTGAGGAGACCCACCGATTCCTGGTTTGCGAACTTGAGCAGTTCGGGCGCGTTGTAATCAGATTCGTCGCCTATGGCAATCGCGAGCCTGACCGCCTTGATACCCCAGGGAATCTTCCCGAGTTCGGCAATGGCGTTATCGTATTCTTCGCGGGGATCGGTACAGAAACCGTCGGAGATGAGGATACAAACCGGCGGAAGTCCCCTGCGGGGCATGCGCTCAATCGTGAGTTCGCCGGCGAGGAGCCGGAGCGCTTTTGCCGTCGCGGTGAGGCCGCTTGTTTCCAGTTCGGGCCAGACAAATTCGTCAAGGGGGACCGGGTCAGGTCCGACATGCCAGGCCGCATCATCGGAGAATTTTATTGCCCGCATCCTGATATCGACCTGCGGGTATGCGGCAACGGCTTTCTGGATCTCAGGGATTGACTCGCGGATGGCCTGGTTGAGTGTTGCGATCTTCTTTCCCCGCATCGAATCGGAGCAGTCAGCAAGCCAGAAAAAATGCAGTTGTTTGCGTGCTACCTGACCGTCAGGAATCGGTATGGTATCTTCGATGATAGTTCCCCCTTTTTGCACTAATTACACAATCTATCCGGTAACAATATAAGGTCACCGGTTGACCAGACGTTCCGGAGAAACAGACTCTTGAAAACCTGCACATTTTTTGTGCAAAAATAAAAAAATGAATTCTTCTTATGATGATGGTGTGGTGGGTCCGGAGCTGCCGGCCGGGATGGCGCTCTTGATCATTGCCTTGACCGGTTCCGGCAGGTTCATCCCGTCAAGAACTGAGGGGAGGATACTCATGATAACCTGCTGGCCCTGAGAGGTTGCGGCAAAATTCTTGAGTAATGACATCCCGTCCGGGGTTGCAAGGAAATTCTTTACTGCAGTCTGCCCTTCCGGTGTGGCGATGAAACCGGCAACAGAGCCACCGATCCCACCCAGATTTCCAAAGTCCATATTACTTCACTCCATGTACTGTTTTCTATACAGATGCGTGATATTTGTTCTTAAACGTGTGGGATGTGTCGTGGCGGGAGGGTGCGAGACCGAAGGAACAGGTGGTCTTGTGCTGATGATGGAAGTGACCCCCTTCCACAAAAAAAGAAGGGGGGGTAGGGCCTGCCTCATGTCCGTAAGGCCACGGGGGTACCCCCACCCATTCGTACGATCGGCCACCCCCTCCTCCCTCAGAGTACGGAGGGGGTACCCTCCCCCCGGATCTTTTTTGTGAAGGGCCGGGTCTTGAGCCGATCTTTTATGAGAATCCTCAGCTCGTGACCAGCTCTTTTTTTGCAAGCCCCAGGAACCTGACCGAACTTTTTTTCAAAAATAGAATATTTGACCGTGATATAGAAGTATTGATAAAGAGATTTCTATGCTGTCTCCAGATTTGAATTTAAACAAATTTGTTAATGCAGCAGAATAAAAAAAAGTATTTTCCCAAAAGGAGGATAAAACCTTACAACTTCTTAAGCGCCTGCACAAGTTTCCCGACGGTTTCCTGCGCATCACCGTAGAGCATCCGCGTATTGTCCCGGTAGAACAGGTCGTTTTCTATTCCCGCAAAACCCTTCCCTTGGCCCCGCTTGAGGACGACGACGTTCTTTGCCTGGTCGACATCGAGGATAGGCATGCCAAAGAGCGGGCTTCCCTGCCGGTGCGATGCCGGGTTGACGGTGTCGTTTGCCCCGATGACAAGGACGACATCGGTGCTCGGGAACTCCGGGTTGATCTCGTCCCGGTCGAAGAGGTGGTCGTAAGAGACCCCTGCCTCGGCGAGGAGGACGTTCATGTGCCCGGGCATCCGCCCCGCGACCGGGTGGATCGCGAACTTCACCTGGATGTCTTTTGATTCGAGCAGGTCGGCGAGCTCCTTGACCTTCTGCTGGGCCTGGGCGACTGCCATGCCGTAGCCGGGAGCAATGATCACCTTGTCTGCGTAGGCGAGCAGGACCGCGACATCATCGGCCTCGATCGATTTCATGCTGCCCTGGATCTGCACGTCTTTCTCCTCGGTCGCGCCAAACGCACCGAAGAAGACGTTCGTGATCGACCGGTTCATCGCCCGTGCCATGTTAAGTGTCAGGAGCGAACCCGCGGCGCCGACAATGATACCGGCAATGACCATCGCATAGTTGGGGGTCGCAAACGAGAAACCGTCTAGCGCAACGGCAAGACCGGTGAACGCGTTGTACATCGAGATGACAACAGGCATGTCGGCCCCGCCGATGGGCAGCGTCATGAGGAGCCCGAAGCCGAGCGCGAGGATGAAGAACAGCGGGAGATACAGGGCGACGCTGAGCGGTACCCATGACGGCTGTAAAACGACGAGCACACCCGCGATGATGGTAAGGGCAAGGACCGCCATGTTGAGGATCTTCTGGCCCAAAAAGGTGATCGGCCGGGGCCGCATCCAACCCTGGAGTTTCAAAAACGCGATGATGCTCCCGGCAAACGAGATTCCCCCGATAAGACCCCCGACAACTGCGAGGGCACTGGTGGCGGGATTTGTGGTACTGATGAGTGCGACTGCCGAGATCCCGGCCGCCGCACCGCCACCCATGCCGTTGTAGAGCGCTATCATCTGGGGCATATCGGTCATCGCGACGCGCTTTGCCGCGAAGTACCCAAAGCCCCCGCCAATGACAATCGCTATTGCCATCAGGGCGAAGTTGGTGAGGTTCGGGGTCAGGAACGTGACGAGCGTCGCAATCACCATCGCGGCGCCGGCCCAGACAATCCCGCTCCTTGCCGTGAGCGGGTGGCTCATCCGCTGGAGGCCGACGATGAAAAAGAAGATCGTCGCGATATAGATAGGGTCGATCACCCAGGAAAGGTCGATCATCCTTTACGCCTCCTTCTTTGGCTTCTTCCCGCTGCGGTCAAACATCTGGAGGATCCGTTCCGTGACCACGTAGCCGCCGGTGACGTTTGCCGCGCCAAGGACAACGGCGATAAATCCGATGATCTGCTCTATGGGCGTGGTCGCGAGGCCGAGTGCGACCATGGCGCCGACAAGCACGATCCCGTGGATGAAGTTCGAGCCGCTCATGAGCGGCGTGTGGAGAATGACCGGGACCCGGCTGATGACGACATAGCCGGTAAATGCGGCGAGCATCACGATGTAGACCGCAGTCCAGAGCAGGTTAGAGTCTATCATGGCTTTCCTCCGTTCAGGAGATCGTTTGTCGGCTTATGGACGACCTTTCCTGCGTGGACCAAGAGGCTCGCGGTCAGGATCTCGTCGGTGAATTCCGTCACCAGCGTCCCCTCTTTGGTGATGAGGAGGGCAAGGAACGACTGGAGGTTCTTTGCGTACATCTGGCTGGAGTGGAACGGTACCCGGGCCGGGAGGTTCTGCGGGCCGATGATCATGACGCCATGCTCCCGGATGGTCTTTCCGACTTGTGTCAGTTCGCAGTTGCCGCCCGATTCGGCCGCCATATCGATGATGACGGCACCCGGCCGCATCGTTGCGACGGTCTCCTTCGTGACAAGGACCGGGGCTTTGCGACCCGGGATGGCGGCTGTCGTGATGACGATGTCAGCCCGTGCGACTGCGGCAGAGACCATCTGCTGCTCCTGTGCCTTCTCTTCGGGAGTGAGCTCGCGGGCATAACCGCCCTGGCCTTCGGCGTTGATCTCGAGTTCGAGGAACTTTGCGCCGAGACTTCTGACCTGCTCGCCCGCGGCGCGCCGGACATCGTAGGCTTCGACAATGGCGCCGAGCCTCTTTGCCGTTGCGATCGCCATGAGGCCGGCGACACCGGCACCCAGGATGAGTACCGTTGCCGGCCGGATCGTGCCGGCGGCAGTCGTCAGCATCGGGAGAAACTTCGGGCAGTTGTCCGCACCAAGGACGGCTGCCACGTACCCTCCGGCCGTTGCCTGCGAACTGAGCGCGTCCATGCTCTGGGCGCGGGTGATCCGCGGGACAAACTCAAGGGCAAAGGCAGTGACCTTCCGGTCGCGCATCCGTGCGATCGCTTCGAGGTTGCGGGTCGGGTTCATGAACCCGATGACAATGGTGCCTTCGGAAAGCATCTCGACATCGGCAACAGTCGGGGGCTGGACACACAACACGACCTTTGCCCCGGAAAACAGTTCAGCCCGGCCGGAAACGATCGTTGCACCGGCGGCTGTAAAGAGATTATCGGGATAATACGCGCCCATCCCCGCGTCATGCTCGATCCGGACCACGTGGCCCGCCTTCGTGAGTTTCTGGACGACCTCCGGCACCGTCGCCACCCGCTGTTCGCCTACAGTCTGCTCCTTTGGAACAGCAACAATAACCGGATATATCCCTTTTGTCTCCTGTGCACTGGCGGGAGCGCTCAAAACTTCCACCCGCCCTGTTCGGCTTCTGTACTACGGAACAACGTTTTCACTCCATGGATGATCTGCACTTGTATCGTATGCGTTAGATGGCAAGCTTCTTTATTTTACGCACCCGCACGGCAACGCCGCGTTTGGAATTTTTCATTTCAGCCGCCGACATCGCGGCCCGGCCGGTCGCCATCGCCTTTGGCCCGACCACGAGCACTTCGTCGCCGTCCCGGATCGCGGGATCGGCATCGACCACGCCCGGCACGAGCACATCGCCCTCGGGTAAAAAGTCACTGATCGTCACGCGGTAGCCCTGCGGGATCAGTTCCCAGCCTTCAAAGGTCGGGCGCAGCAGTCCGTTCCCGGTGTCGATAGAAAAGCGCTGTATGTTAGCTTTGGAATAGAACAGCTCCGGGAAATGGCCCCGGGAGAGCATGCTTTTCGTGTCGACATCGCTGCCGAACTGGTACGAGAGCATCCCGTGGAGCCGGTCGTCTTTTACCCGGCGCTCGCTGTCAAGCGCCCGGCTGAGTTGTGAGAGGGCTTCATCTCCGGTCGGGTGCTCGCGGCAGGAATATTCGAGCGTGATCCCGCAGGTTTTTGCCGCTATCTCCGCGACCTTGAGCGCCCCTCCTTCGAGATGGGCGATCACCCGCTCGTACTTGTGCAGGGCAAGGTAGCGGGCGACAATATCCGATATGTACGCGCACTCCTCCGCGTCCCAGTAGCCGGTGACCGGGACATCGTAGTGCATTGCAGGGTACACGCATTCGAGTTCCCGGGGGACAAGGCCGAGCGGCGAGGTAATGATAAGCTCGTGGGCCCGGCCGGCAATCGCCATCTGGAACCGGCGGTGGCTCTGCGAGAGCGAGTAGGGTTTCTTTGCCGAGCAGGGCAGGAGGACGGCGACCGTTGCCTTCGGAGGTTTGTACCGGGTGAGGAGCCGTTCGGCAAACCTCCTGACCTCGACCCGCTGCATCGATTCCCCGGAGTTTGCCCGCATCACGCCGCTCCGTGCGACCGGGGCATACGGTTCGGTCCCGGTATAATCCACGTCAAGGTGGCGCATGATGGCGACGTGGTTTGCGTTCATCCGGCACCGGGCTTCGACAAGTTCCCGGAGTCTTGACTGCCCGATGAAATACCGGACAAGCGCGACCTCGCCTTCAAGGGCGAGCCGGTTGTGCAGTTTCAGGTCGCCGTTCCGGCAGCCTTCGCACGCGCAGATGCCGGCCTTCTGTGCATCGGCAGGGAACTCTCCTTCGGGAGTGCAGAACAACCCCTGCGCGGATTTGAGATCGGCTGCGATGTAATCAAAGAGGCCGAATCCCGAGTAACAGAGGATGTGGACGTTTGACGGGAGGGCGGTGCCCGGTGCATACCAGAGCGTGTCGGCCGGTGTCTTTTCCCGGATATTTTTGAGCCACTCGGCATACCGCCGGGGATTTGAGAGGGCTGTATGCCAGTTGGCCACCATCACGACATCGCCACTCGCGGCCGGGTTCTCAAGTGCCGGGTGGATCGTGACCGGCTGGTCCGGGCCCCGGGGAATGTAGGTCTTTACAAATTCCGCAGGTGCAGACAGCGGGACACTGGTGCCGCCGCGTGCCGAAAGCGAGGGAAAGACGGTTTCTGTTTCAAGCACCGCGGGAAACGGCACCTGCGGGAAGGGCCCGCCCTCGCAGGTAAGGATACCGGACCGGGCAAGACCGTCGCGCTTCCTGATATCGATCCGGATCATTCGATCAGCTCCGCAGCGTCCGCGAGTTCTTCGGTAAAGATGTTTTTCCATTCGGCGTGAAGGCCGCAGACCCGGATCCTGCATTCCTTGTGGCTGTCTGCAAGCATGCGGATCCCCCTGCATCCCTGCCTGACCATCGCCGCATCCCATTCGGGGATCTCGCTCTGGCCGATGGGATAGGTCTCCTTTAATTCCGGGGGATATGGTCCGAACGGCGGCTTGAAGTACAGTACGGTGTCGTATCCCTCGCGGACGCCGTTGTCGCACGCGACAAGGACATTTTCCCCGAGGCGCAGCCGGGCAAACATGCGCTGGTACCGCAGCACTTCGGTCCGGACGCAGCTCTCGTCGCCCCGGTAGAAGAACCGGCGCTTGTGGGTCCGGTCAAACTGTTCGAGTTCCGCGTTGTGCTGGAGCAGCCTCCGGTACCCTGACAGGAGCTGCGGGTGGTTCCGGCACCGCTCGTCCACGAGTTCCCAGAGCGTGCCATCCGTGATCGCCTGCCGGATCCTCGCAATCTCGGCAAGGGTGACGGCGAGGTTGTGGAGCGCGAGGAGCCGTGTCCTGTCCTTTGCAGTGCGGAGCTGTTCGGCGGTGTGGCTCCGGCATACGGCACACGAGCAGGGGAGATCGGCGAGTTCGTCGATCTTGAAGCTCCCGTGCGTGGTAAGGTACCGCCCTTCTTTTGCGTAGAGCGCATAGGCGGCAGAATCAAAAAGGTCGCAGCCCATCGCGGCGGCAAGCGCAAACATCACGGGGTGGCCGGCGCCAAAAAGGTGGATGCATGAAGAACGCGGGAGCGTGCGTTTTGCCGCAAGGACGACATCCACGAGATCCCGGTACCGGTAGGATTCCATGAGCGGCACGACCGCACCTATCGGGCAGAACGAAAAGCCGAGATCCCCGACTTCTTTACCCGCCCGTTCGCGGAGATCCGGGTAGAGACTTCCCTGAACCGGCCCGGCAATCGGTGCATCGTTCCCGAAGAATTCCTTTGCCTCGCGGAGCCGTTCCATCGTAATGGCAAGTTCCCGTTCCGCGGTCTCGCGATCCGCGTCGGGGGAGGTGGGGATATCGAGAGGTACCCAGATGTCGCTCCCGATGTCGCGCTGGTAGGTGAGCGTCTGCTCATTGGTGATTGAGACCTGCCCGTAGACCGAGAGCTGGAACGATCCGGAGTCGGTCATGATAACGCCGTTAAAATCGAGCAGATTGTGGAGTCCTTCCTCCCTGACCCTTTCGCTGTACTGCTTGCTCTGCGAAAAAATGTAGGCGTTTGTTATGAGCGCCTCGACGCCCATGCCCTGTAGTTCCTTTGGGGTGACCAGCATCAGGTGGGGATTGATGACCGGAAGCAGCGCCGGCGTCCTGATTACTTTTTTCCCGGCAACGAGCTTGCCGGTCCGTCCTGCAATATCGCTGTCCAGGCTCTCGAATGAAATCGCCATGCCGCGGGGGTACTCCTCTTGCCTCTATGATATGCTCCGCTTTTTGTTAAACAGATCCCTTAAAAGAGCCGGTAAATATCTGGCCCTCGAAGGTGAGGATCTCGATAACGGACTGCTGCCAGCAGTGGGGGGGGAGTCCCGCTTTCTGGCAGGTCAGGTCGAGGAATGTTTTTGCATCCCAGTGATACTCGGTTGCTACCTGTGGGAGCAAAAGGCCGCTTGTGCCATAGCCCCGGGCGATAAGACCGTGGCGTCCGACCTCCACATGGGCCGGGCGGTCGGCCGGGTCACAGTCGAGCGGGACGGGAATCGTAAGGACCGTCACTTCAAAATCAAGGGAGGCCAGTTCATCTTTTTTCACTCCCGGGAACCGGGGGTCTTGTGTCGCGGCAGCGACAGCGGCATCTTCGATTGCATCGCCAAGCGGCATAACCGGGTAAGGAAAACCGATACAGCCCCGGAGCTGACCTTTTTGGGTCAGGGTTACAAAGACTCCGCGTTTCCCGCCAAAGACCGGCGTCAGCGTGATCATCGGTTTTGGTTTTCGTGCAATCGTATATTCAATGGCCCCCCGGGCAAGCCGGACGGCGAGTAATCCTTCATCTGGAGTCAGCAGTTCCATGGCACAGATCTTCCGTTTCTGTGACACTTTCTGTATGTCCTGTTTAATTAGTTATCTCCTGGAAAGATTACCGGAAATCGTTCTCAGACCCAGTCACCTG
>Ga0181529_10001897_pt1 | contig 26079 bp, 27 predicted proteins | sample PEATcosm2014_Bin_36_FD_119763 | JGI IMG/M metagenome (GOLD analysis project Ga0181529, IMG submission 119763) | Peatland microbial communities from MTU Mesocosm Facility, Houghton, MI, USA - PEATcosm2014_Bin10_30_metaG | ecosystem: Environmental > Terrestrial > Soil > Wetlands > Peat | place... | reverse complement strand
TTGGCGGCAAACTCGGCGTGGGCGAAACTTGGCTGATGCGTCATGCCGCGAAGTTTATGCCACCCGCGCCCCAGCGTCGCTACGAAACCAATACAAATGGATTAATTCAGCGTTTCCCTAATTCGATTGAAGGGTTTTGGTCACAATTAAAACGCTCCATCAATGCTGCAACTTTCGGCGGCAACCAATTTCACTTACCTCGTGCAAAGTTCCACGAATCTCGTGGATTGGACTCCGACGGCATTGTTGTTGAACACAAACAGCACGGTGCAGTTCACCGATTACGCCGTGACGAATTCTGGAGCGAGATTTTATCGGGCATTGATGCCATAAGTTTCTTCACGTCCCGGCGTTAAACTCCTTGCGCGGGAACAGCGGCGCGGGTTCCCCAATCCGTGTTTATCCGTGTGAATCCGTGGTCAATGATTTCTTGGCCCGACTTCAAGCTGGACGCGCGGGGGGATTTCTTTTACCTTTATCGCGTGGCAAACCAATCGAAAAGCGCGGGCCAGCATAATCCCGCCAAAACCCCGCCGTTTGAGGAGGCGTTGAAAAAACTCGAAGGTGTCGTCGAGGCGATGGAGTCCGACGATTTGCCGCTGGAAACCCTCCTGGCGAAATACGAGGAGGGCGCGAAGCTTGTGAAGATTTGCCAGGAAAAGCTGGCGGAAGCGGAATTGAAGATCCAACAGTTGGAAAAGACCGCGTCTGGCGAAATAAAATTGAAGCCGCTGAATTTGTCCGAAGAATAATTTAACCACGGATAAACACGAATGGACACGGATCAAAGATCAGATTTGCGTCGTGGCGGCGGATCCAAGCTCCTATTGAAAACGGAGACGGAAAAGGTCATTGGTTTTGCCTTTGAAGTTTTGAATGAGATTGGTCATGGGCTGAATGAGAAGATTTATGAAAACTCGCTGACGGTTCTGTTCAAGCAGAACAACATTGCGTTTGACCAGCAACGGAGGTTTTCCGTTGTCTTTCGCGGTGTCCAGGTCGGCGAGTTCATTCCAGACCTGATTGCATTTGGTTCGGTGATTGTGGACACGAAGGTCATTGACCGCATTACCGACCATGAGCGCGGCCAGATGCTGAATTATCTACGCATCACAAAACTGAGGGTCGGATTGATTTTGAATTTCAAAAACGCCCGGCTGGAGTTTGATCGCATTGTTTTATGATTTTTATCCGTGTATATCTGTGTTTATCCGTGGTGAAAAAATAAATTTATGAGCCGATACCTCGACATGATTGACGGGCCGGAGCACGTCAAAAAACTCACGCTGCCGCAATTGCAGGAACTCGCCGGGGAAATCCGCACCGAGCTGATCGAAGGCCTCGCCAAGGGCGGCGGCCATCTCGGCCCGAACCTCGGCGTGGTCGAGCTGACCATCGCGCTGCACAGCGTGTTCAACACGCCCAAGGACAAGTTCGTCTGGGACGTAAGCCACCAGGTTTATGTCCACAAGATTCTGACCGGGCGCAAAAACCGTTTCCGCACCATCCGCCAGACAGATGGCCTGAACGGCTTCGCGTTGCGCACCGAGAGCGAGCACGATTGCTTCGGCGCAGGCCACGCGGGCACGGCTCTGTCCGCCGCGCTTGGCATGGCGGCGGCGCGCGACAAAAAAGGCACGGACGAAAATGTCGTGTGCATCTTCGGCGACGCGGCGCTGACGAACGGTATTTCCTTCGAGGCGATGAACAACGTCGCGCACACGACAAAAAAATTCATCGGCATCCTCAACGACAACGAATGGAGCATCGCCAAAAACGTCGGCGCGATTTCCGCCTACCTGAACAAGCTCATCACCAATCCGCGTTACAACAAGCTGGCGAAGGATTTTGAAAATTTCGTGCGCAAGCTGCCCAAGGGCGAACTCGCGCTCAAGCTCGCGCACAAGGCCGAGGGCGGTTTCAAGGGCGCGCTCACCGGCGTCGGCCTGCAACAGGCCGGCAGCCTGGTTGATCAGGACGGGCGCGGCGGCTACGGCAGCCCGGTTTTCTTCGAAGAAATGGGGATGCGCTATCTCGGCCCCATTGACGGGCATAATTTGCCGCTGCTCATCAGCACTTTGGAATTTGCCAAGACCTGCGACCACCCGATTGTCATCCACATTTTGACGCAGAAGGGCAAGGGCTTTGAAGCCGCGCTGAAATATCCGGAAAAATTCCACGGCCTCGGGCCTTACAACGCCCAGACCGGCGAGACGCCCGCCGCCAAGCCGAACACGCCGCCGATGTATCAGGACGTGATGGGCCAGACGATGGTGAAGCTCTGCCAGAAAAATAATTCCATCGTCGGCATCACCGCCGCCATGCCCAGCGGCACCGGCATGAAGCATTTGGAAAAAGCCATGCCTGACCGTTATATTGACGTGGGCATCGCCGAGGAACACGGCGTCATCTTCGCTGCGGGCATGGCGACGATGGGATTTCATCCGGTTGTGGCGATTTACTCCACTTTTCTCCAGCGCGCCTACGACTGCATTCATCACGACGTTTGTTTGCAGAATTTGCCGGTGATTTTCTGCATGGATCGCGCCGGGCTTTCCGCCAACGACGGCCCCACGCATCACGGCCTGTTCGACATCGCCTATCTGCGCTGCCTGCCGAACCTCATCGCCATGGCTCCCGCGAACGAGGACGAACTCGCGGACATGATGTTCACCGCCACGCACCAGAATCATCCGGTGTTCATCCGCTATCCGCGCGGCACGGCGGAAGGCGTGCCGGTCAAGGACCAGCCGCAACTGCTCGAAATCGGCAAGGCGCAGGTCGTCCAGAATTTTTCGAGCAACGGAAAAAAGAAAGTCGCGCTGTTCGGCCTCGGCCCGATGAACACCATCGCGCAAAAGGCGGCAGCGCAACTGGCGGACGAAGGCTTCGATGTCGCCGTCATAAATCCGCGCTTCACCAAGCCGGTTGACGCGGGCACGACGGAATTCTTCGGGCGCGCGGCGGATGTCGTCGTGACGCTGGAAGACCATGTGCTGATGGGCGGCTACGGCTCGGCGATGCTGGAACTGTTCAGCGAAAAAAATGTGACGACGCCCGTCGTGCGCATCGGCTGGCCGGACCAGTTCATCGAGCACGCCACGACGCAGGACGAACTCCGCAAGAAATACGGCCTGTCCGTCGAGAACACCGTCGCCAAGGTGAAGGCGCAATTCAGCGAATCGCCGGCGAAGGTGACGAGGCTGGTTGAGGTGGCTTGAAAACTAAACTTCAAATGTGAAACCAAAGGAAAATGAAGAGCTTGCTCCTGCTGCTTTATTCTTACTGAAGTTGAAGGGCAAAATAAAATTGCTGTTCCATTCATTATTTAAGAATCAATGGACGTGGAGATTGTTTTTTGTTCTTCAGGCTGCTGGGATTATCGGCATCATTTATGTCGCAACGAACAATTCCGATTGGCATTTGTTTCCACACGATTACCCCGACGATTACCATACTGATGGTCCTTTTTGGGATTATCTAAATTCAAGATATTGGACAGACGATCATGAAAATTGGTTCGTCACGGCTTTTCTGTTTGGCCCTTTTTTACTGACAAAGGCACTGGACTGGATTTTTGAAGCCAAAAAGAAAAGCCCGCCGCGTGGTAATTGGAAAAATAATTAAAATCCATGAATCAGCGCGACAAAATGAAAGAGTTGTTTCAGAGATTTGGAAAAAATCACGATTTGATTGTTGAAAATTATGCAGATGCCGAACAGCGCGGCCATGTAATCCGAAAAAGAAATTCGCACCGACTAACAGCGCATAATTACGCAGTCAGATTGCTTGCTGACGGAATTAAAAAGAAATGGATTTATAAATGAATGCGTGATTGCTCCGACTATAGCTGCGGAGCAGCGCACGATAGTAGCCCACAGCGCAAGCTGTGGGTTTAAGGTTCACAACGGAACAAGCTCCGGCAGGAGCGGCAGAAAAATCACACCGCGCAAAACATTTCTTCCGCCCCGTCCGGGGCTTTATTCGTTTGACGATTTATCCCACGGTTGCACCGTGGGCTACTATCTTTCGCCACTCCGTGGCTCGGCAAAGCCAACGTGGTCTTTTGCGACGGCCACGTTGAATCGCCGACGCTGCCATTTCTTTTCACCGACACCAGCGACGCCGCCTTGAGCCGCTGGAACCGTGACCACCTGCCCCATCGCGAACGCCTGGCTCCGTGATTTCGATAATAGCCCAGCCATTTATGGCTGGGTTCACCATGCGGAAGCACCACAAGTCCCGTAGTAGGGACGAAAGAAAACGCCTGCCGTCCCTGTCGGGACTGGGTAATTTCAGGAACATTTTACCCAGCCTTGAAAGGCTGGGCTATTATCGGCGACAACTTGGGACGGCCACGTTGAATCGCCGACGCTGCCATTTCTTTTCACCGACACCAGCGACGCCGCCTTGAGTGCCTGGAACCGTGACCAAGCCACCTGCATCGGCAACCTGACCGACCCGCTTCATTTTTCGCGCGGAACAAGCGGCTTCATTTGGACATGCTCCCGGTTTATCTGGTGCCTGGCAGTTATGCGGCGCTGATGCGGCTTTGGTTGAAGCCGCAGACAATCGAATCCATAAAAATGTCCTGCTTCTTTTGCAAGGAACACATTGAATTTCCGAGCCACGCCACCGGACAAAAAATCCCCTGCCCGCATTGCGCAAAAACAATCACGCTGTTAAATCCCGTTTTTAAACCCGAATGAATCGGCGCTGGTGCTGATAGCAAATCAGTTCGACAAAAAATCGCCGGACATATAACATTTGGCGCGATGAAAGTCCTTTTCCTCAACGGCCCGAATCTGAATTTGCTGGGTCAGCGCGAGCCTGAAGTTTATGGCCGCGCAACGCTGGCCGACATCGAGGCAAAAGTCCGCGAACGTGCCAAGGAATTGAAGGTCGAAATTGGTTTCCGACAATCCAACCAGGAGGGCGAACTGGTCGGCTGGATTCAGGAAGCGAAAGGAAAATTCGACGTGATTGTCATCAACGCCGCCGCCTACACGCACACAAGCATCGCGCTTCGCGACGCGATTGCAGCCGTGGGCGTGCCGACGATTGAGATACATCTGTCAAACGTCCACGCGCGGGAAGAGTTCAGGCATAAATCATTGATTGCTCCGGTCTGTTGCGGGCAGATCAGCGGCTTTGGCCAAAAATCTTACATTTTGGCTCTTGAAGCATCAGTTGACGTTAAAGAAAGTCTAAAATGATGATTTTTAGGCGAATTTTAGAGCTGTTCTAAAAATTAATAACTTTTTGTTTTGCAGCTTGACCTTGGACTCAAAAACAAATAGATTCACCTCAAATTAACTTTGATTGAAATCTGGGTCGTGATTTTTGATTAAGAGCCGCTAAATTCTAAAATTTGAAACTACTTTAACGAAAACGCATCGTGGAACTAAAAGATATCAAGGCCATCATTGATTTGATGAAGAAAAACTCCATCACGGAGTTTGAACTGGAGCAGCAGGATTCCAAAATTCGCCTGAAGCGCGGGCTGAACGGCGGTGCTTCGACCGTTCAACAGGATGATTCGGTTTCCGCCATTTCTGTTCCGCTGCCTGCGCCGCTTTCCGCCACGGTTATGCAACCGACGGCTTCGCAACCTGCGGTAACGGGTGAGATTGAAATCAAGTCGCCCATGATCGGCACATTTTATCGTGCGCCGTCGCCGGAATCGGCGAATTATGCCGACGTCGGGACCGAGGTGAACCCAGATTCGGTTGTTTCCATCATCGAGGCGATGAAGGTGATGAACGAAATCAAGGCGGAGGTCAAAGGCACAATCACTCAAGTATTGGTCGAGAATGGCAAGCCCGTGGAATTCGGCCAGCCTTTGTTCAAAGTGCGTCCGTCCTGATCGGCGGCCGGTTCCATCCGTTTTCCAAAGCCCATGTTTGAAAAAATTTTGGTTGCCAATCGCGGCGAAATCGCCGTCCGCATCATCCGCGCGTGCAAGGAATTGAACGTCCGCACCGTGGCGGTTTATTCCGAGGTGGACTCGAACTCCATGCACGTCCAGCTCGCGGACGAGGCCATTTGCATCGGCCCGGCCCCGGCGTCGGAAAGCTACCTGCGGATTGACCGCATCATCAGCGCGGCGGAAATCACGGACGTGGACGCCATCCACCCGGGCTACGGTTTTCTTTCCGAGAACGCCCACTTCGCCGAGGTCTGCGAAAGCTGCAACATCCGATTCATCGGGCCGAGTCCGCGCGCGATGAGTTCGCTCGAAGACAAAGCCGTCAGCCGCGCGCTTGCAAAAAAGGCGGGCGTGGACATTCCGCCCGGCTCCGACGGCGTCGTTGAAAATGAAAAGGACGCGCGTGAAATCGCCAAGCGCATCGGCTATCCGGTGATGATCAAGGCCGTGGCGGGCGGCGGCGGACGCGGGATGCGCGTGGCGCACAACGATCCCTCGCTCGTCAAGGCGTATCACACCGCGCGCACCGAGGCGGAAAAGGCTTTTGGAAATTCCGGCGTCTATGTTGAAAAATTCATCGAGAATCCGCACCACATCGAAATCCAGATTCTCGGCGACAACAAAGGCCGCATCATTCATCTCGGCGAACGCGACTGTTCCATCCAGCGCCGCAACCAGAAATTGATCGAGGAGGCGCCCTCGCCGCTGCTCGACAATAAATTTAGAAAATTGCGCGACAAAATCGGCCGCGCCGCCGTGAAAATCGCCGAGGCAGCTCGCTATACCAACGCCGGCACGGTGGAATTCATCGTGGACAACGCCGGCAATTATTATTTCCTCGAAGTCAACAAGCGCATCCAGGTCGAGCATCCCGTCACCGAGGAAGTCACCGGCATTGACCTTGTCCGCTACCAGATTTTGCTGGCGATGGGCGAGCCGCTGCAGCATTCGCAGGGCGACATTGTCATCAAGGGCCACGCCATCGAATGCCGCATCAACGCCGAGGATCCGTTTGACGAGTTCCGGCCCAGCCCCGGCCGCATCGAGATGTATTACCAGCCCGGCGGCCGCGGTGTGCGCGTGGACACGCACGCCTACGCCGGCTACACCATTCCGCCGACCTACGACTCGATGATCAGCAAGCTCATCACGACCGGCAAGGACCGCCGCGACGCGCTTGACCGCATGAACCGTGCGCTATCCGAATACATGGTTACGGGCGTCAAGACAACCATTTCATTCCAGCAGGCCATCATGCAGGATCCGAATTTCCGGCGCGGTGTTTATTCCACCAGCTTTGTCGAACAGTTGCTCGGCGGCGCGCGGCGTGAATTGATCGAGGAGAAAACCTGATCCCTTCGCTTGCTGGAGGGGGAAGGCGGGCGACTCGCCGCGCCAGAGAAGCGGAGACAGAAGACGGGATGAGGGTTGCGGTTAGGCCGACAAACTGCCGACCGGCTTGCGTCCGGCTTTCCTTTAGTTGTTTGTTATAAGCTAAATAATTTTACTTCACAACCGCACCGGAATGTTCTTTTGCTTCAAAAACCGTTTCACGTCACCGACGGTGTAGGTGCCGAAATGGAAAATGCTTGCGGCAAGGACGGCGTCGGCTTTGCCGGCCAGCAGCACGTCGGCCATGTGTTCCAGCGTGCCCGCGCCACCGCTGGCCACCACCGGCACGCCCACGGCTTCGCTCACGCGCCGTGTGATGACGAGATCAAACCCGGCCTTGGTGCCGTCGGCGTCAATCGAGTTCAACACAATCTCGCCCGCGCCGAGCGCCACGGCGCGCCTGGCCCATTCGAACGCGTCCAGGCCGGTGTCCTTGCGGCCGCCGTGCGAAAACACGCCCCACTTGTCCGGCGCGATTTTCTTCGCGTCTATCGAGACGACAATGCACTGGCTGCCGAATTTTTCCGCGCCTTCGCGGATGAGTTCAGGCCGGGCGAGCGCGCTGGAGTTGATGGAAATTTTGTCCGCCCCGGCGCGCAGCATGGTGAACATGTCGTCAAGGGATTTGATGCCGCCGCCGACAGTGAGCGGCATGAAACATTGGTCGGCGGCGCGCTCGATGACCTCGACCATCGTGCCACGACCGTGCGCGGTGGCGGTAATGTCAAAGAAAACCATTTCGTCCGCGCCCTGCTCGTTGTAGCGGAGAGCCAACTCGACGGGGTCGCCGACGTTGCGCAGGCCGCCCTTCTCGGCCACGCCGAACTGGACGCCACGCGTAACCTGGCCGTCGTGGACGTCGAGGCAGGGAATGACACGTTTTGCAATCATGCGGACAATTAAAGGCGGAGTTGAAGCCCAAGGCAAAAAGATTCGCGCGACTGGTCCGCCTCGTGCGCGGCTGAAAATGTCCGGTCGCCGTCATCCGCCGGCTCCGTAGAGGAGAAAAATTCACTGATTTGTAACCTTGGCTTGAAGCTAGTTGGCATAAACTCGGCAGGATGGTTGTCTGTGGATCGGAGAATCAATCTGTCCATTGATGAGGTTAAGCAGCCAAATTGGCGGCATTCATCCATTGAAAACCGAAGAAATAAAACCAAGCTAAAACAACAATTAAAATTATGACCATTCAACCGATATTTGCCAACGCGGCAGTTTTTGCGATCAAAAACGCGACGCCTGAAGGCAAGATCACGGTGATCGTGCTGCTGATCCTGTCGTTGTTCAGCTGGACGATCATCTTGAGCAAGTTCAGGCAGTTGATCATCGCGCGCAAGGCGACCAAAAATTTCTTCGAGGCATACGCGTCCACGCGCGACCCGCTGGACATCCAGCGCAAGGGCCAGGAGTTTGACGGTGCGCCAGCGTATCATCTTTACATCCGGGGCGCGGACGAACTGGCCTATCAGTTGAAGAACCATCCGGTGCAGACCATGGCCGTGCCGAAATTCAATTCGACAGGCGAAGGCAACACGGATCATTTCGCACGCTCGGTCCAAACGAAGATCAGCCTGCCATCCTTCGAGGCGGTCAAGGTGATTCTGGAAGAAGCGGCCGGCGCGCAGGCAATGGCGTTGGAAAAGGGAATGATCGTCCTGTCCACGGCGGTGGCGGGCGGACCGTTCATCGGTTTGCTCGGAACGGTCTGGGGCGTCATGTCCACGTTCGCGGGCATAGCAGAAAAAAATTCCGCCAGCCTCACGACCATGGCACCGGGCGTGGCGGCGGCGCTCGTGGCAACCGTGACAGGGCTGCTCGTGGCGATTCCGGCCATGTTCGGTTACAACTTCATGGTCACGACCATTCGCGCTCTCACGCAGGAGCTTGACGGGTTTGCCAGCCGCTACGCGAATCAAATCGAGCACGTCTATGTGGACCATCGCCCGCTCTCCGAGGAGATCCGTGAAGCGAATGAAGTGCTGGCCACGCGCATCACAGATGCGTTGAAAGGCGAATCCCAGGTGACGCTTTGAGCGATGAAAAAGTGTTCGCATACGGCGCACCATTCGCTGACGGAACTGAACATCACGCCGCTGCTGGACCTGGCGTTCGTGCTGCTCGTAATCTTCATCATCACGACGATTCCGCCCGTGACTGAGGAGGATTTGAAGCTGCCGGCGGCCGTCCGGCAGATGAAAGACCCGCCGCCCAAGGCCAATTACATTTCCGTGCTGGCCGACGGCACGCTGTTCCTGGACAAGGACAAGATTGCCAGCGCGTCGGACATGTTGCAAACCCTCATCAACCGGCGCGTGGACAATCCCGACCTGAACGTCATCGTGCGCGGCGACGGCAAGACGAAATACAGCCAGATTCGCGCAGTGCTGGACGTGTGCCAGCAGGCCAACGTGCCCAAGGTTGATCTGGCGACCGAGCCGCTGACGAAATGATACCGAACTCAAAACCGCGCGAGGTCAAGAATTCGTCGAAGGTGAACCTGCTCATCTCGTTCATCTTCCATGCCGTGCTCGTGCTGGCGCTCCTGTATTTCGCTGCGCGCGAAGGGTTGCTGGGCAAGAAACTCGAAAAAATCTCCGTGCAGATGGTCAAGGAAAAGCCGCCGGAAAAACCCAAGGAGCCGCCCAAGATCGAACCGCCTAAAATCGAAACTCCCAAGATTGAACCGCCGAAAATTGTTGAAACCCGACCTGCCGCACCGCCCACCGTTGCGCCGCCAACGGTTACGCCGCCGGTGGCGGAATTGCCGTTGTTTGATTTTAGCGGCGGCAAGGAAGTCGTCAGCAGCTCCGACCCCGTGCAGATTTACAAGGGCTACATGGAATACGTCCTGCGCTCCAAATGGGACAAGCCGGATGACATGGCCGACGACAATTACGTCGTCGAGATGTCCATGACCGTGGGCAAGGACGGACAACTGGGCGCACCCGTGGTGCAGAAAAGTTCCGGCAACGAGAAGTGGGACGATTCAGTCAGGCAGGTTTTTAACGTGGTAAAAAGTTTTAACCGCCCGCCGCCCACGAACTTTCCGCCGGTCGTCACCATCCGGTTCGACGTGCAACTGGAAGATGTTGAATCCGTCTTGCAATGAGCCTGAAAAAGACATCCAAACGCGGCCACGGCACGATGAGCGAGTTGAACATCACTCCGCTGCTCGACCTAGTGTTCGTGCTGCTGGTCATCTTCATCATCACCACGCCGCAGATGATGAACAACCTGGAAATGAACCTGCCCTCCGGCAAGCCGCCACCGCCGCAAAAGGAGAAGCCCAAGATCAACCAGATCGCCGTGGACGCCAAGGGTCAGGCTTTTCTCAACGACCAGCCCGTCACGCTGACGGTGCTCAAGGACGACTTGCAGCAGCTCAAATCGGACAACCCGGATCTGAGCGTCGTCGTCAAGGGCGACGACAATGTGGACTACCAGAAAATGATCAGCGTTCTGGACATCCTCCGCCAGTTGGACATCACCAAGGTGGGCTTGGCCACGGAAGCTGCGGGACCATAATTGAGGTGTTGAATTTTCCGTGAATCGGACGGGCAAACTCCGTTAAAATCTCAACGTCATGTCCACTTGCAATATGCTGAAATGTTGCACTGGATTGATCTGCGGGATGTCACCGCTGCTGCCGCCGGTTCCAATCTGGCTGTCTATGCGGTTCGCAAAACCGTAGCGGATGGTTCCGATGACGTTGGCGGAAAAACCGTAGGCCAAAGCCGTATAAATGCCCTGCATATTTTCGAGGCCGTTGAAAAAGTCGGTGTCCAGGAGATTAGGATCCAGCGAATATTGCTCGATGTGCTGCCAGTAAGCCCTCAACTCCCAGGCGTTCTTCGCGGAGCCGGTGCCATAAACGAGTCCCTGTGTCTGGCCGTAGAGCACATTGGTGCTGCCGATGCCGAAGCCGATTTGATATGCCTTTACCTGGGATGTTTGCGGGTTGAATCCGCTGATCGTTGCTCCCGGCGGAAGAAGGCTTGCCAGATAAGCCGAGTAGCCCGCCGCCGCCGCATTTGCCCGCTGACCCCCTTGGAAGTTATAGGCAAAATCGCCAAATGTGCGCAACATCACGCGGTTCAATTTATAATTCACTTCAAAGGGAATCTCCAACACCAGCAGATCGTTGAGGCCGACCTGATTGTTGGGGTAGCCCACGCTTGAATAACCCGGGAGCGTGCTGCCCGCGCTGCCGGCACCGTTGACAGGGATGCCGTAATAGCTTGCGCCATACAGGGGGTTGGCGGAACCGGGACCGGAATAGCCGGACTCACCCACATAAGCATCGCCGTAATAGGGCGAAGTCGAAGATCCCGAAGTGGCGCTGCTTGGTTGCAGGCCGGTGTAAGAATAAATCGTGCCGGCGACCTTGGCGGTGAGCTTGTCCGTAATGTGATAGGTCACGCCAGCCTGCCACGCGATCTGGTAGATGTTGGGGATTGTCTGTCCCAAGATGCCGTTAACCCCCAGGTTTGGAGAGGAAAAATTCGGATTGAAATTCTGATAGACGAACTGGCCGAACGTGGCGAAGAAATCCGCATCGCCCACGGAATACATGAATTTCTCGGCGGCACCTTCGGGATTGATGTTTCCGCTCCAAACCATCGTCGAGGTATAAAGTGGATTTGGCATCTTGCCCAAGGTGATGTCCAGCCATTTTCCAGCGCGCCAGCCGATGTATGCCTGGCCAATGTTGAGGCCCGCCGCAGATTTTCCATACGGCCCCGGTGAAGAGCCGCCCGCCGTAACCCAAGGAGAACGCGGGCTGGAACCGGTTTCGAGCCTCAAGCCATAATAGAAATCATCGAACAGGCTGCCCCGCAGCCCCACGCGGACCGCATAGCGCTCGCGATTCATTTCAATGCGGTCGTCGTTCATGTCCTTTGCCCCACGGTCTTCATAGCGCGCCCGGATATCCCCGAACAATTCCATTTTGACGATGCCATCGCCGGTCTTCCATTTGGAAAGCGAGTCTTGCGGAAACGGCTGGTTGTTGGTCTGTTCAGCCTCCGCCTCGGCCTTGACATGATCCACCTCGTCCTGCGTCACAAAACCTTTTTTTACGAACAAATCCAGCAGCGGCCCCATGGCGGCGGGGCTGATGGCATTGGTGGACACGGCATTGGGGCTTTGCGTGCCGGCCGTTTGGGCATTGGAATCAGCGGCAAACCCCGTCAGCAACAGGAAAAGTCCAGCCAGGCAAAAATCCCTCCGGCGGGTAATTTTTATCATTCGCACAGGCATCATGCTGCAAGGACAAAGCGACATATTTATGTCAGCTTGGTTACAAACGTGTGACAACCGTTGTCATTTGTCTGGCAACTGGCCAGCACATTGACACGGGGAAAGTCAGCGAACTTTCAATTTTTAATCAGGTTCCGCCGCCGCCACTCGCTGGGCGTCATGCCAAAACGCTTTTTGAACGTGGCGTTGAAAAGGGTGAGGCTGTTGTAACCGCTTTCAGAGGCGATGCTGGCAATATAAATCCTCGAATCCGCCAGCAGGCGGCAGGCACGCTGGAGTCGCAAATCTACTTGATGGCTGCGAAACGACACACCAAATTTCTCACAGTAGAGTTGTCCCAGATGACGTTCGCTGCAGTGGAGTTGCCGGGCGAGTTCGGCTAATGAAAACTCCAACAGTTCTGCTTCCGGCAACTGCTCCATCAATTGGAGGAAGCGTTCGCGCAGTTTTTTTCCGCTGGAACCGTTCAATGCCGGCTTGCCAAATAGACCGGCAATTCCATTCGCCCAAAATTGAAGCAGCGCGCAACGCATTGCCAGTTTCTCATTGCCTGGTTTTTCCACCAGCCTAGTAAATTCCTGACCGTCCAATTCTTTGGCCCTGAAATGAAAAATACACGAAGAATTGCTGGAAAGTGTTTTGAGTTGCTGGCACTCGGCAACCGTCAACAGTCCCACCAATAATTCGGGTCGAATTCGAAAATATTGCAGACGCAGCGCCCCTAGCTGGCTGGCGCGGACGGTGACACCGGTGACTTGAGGCACCATGAATCCATCACCGGGCTTTAACTCGCAGGTCTTTTTTGTGCATAGGCAGTAGCCGAAGCCTTTCGCAATCCTGACCACCATCCATCCAACGAATTGGGGCGACCATTCGCTTGATGGAGACAAGGTCAAATCCTTTATTATGAGCGGAAATTCAACTAGCATGGTTTTTGACCCCGAAGCCTAAATTTCACCATACCGTTTCACAGTTGAACTACTTCCATCCCAAGGCTTCTCCATTTGGAAGATAAACAAGTTCGTTTGTGGAAATATTTGCTGACGGCCTCCAATCCCTGTCCAGATGAACGACTGTTGACCTGCCTTCCTGAATCACAACCGGCACAGTGACTTGCCCGTAGGCCGAGGACTCGGCTACAATATTGTAATGACCCGAAGGAATGGTCACTATGCTTGGGGACTCATCCATGTCGCCGATATGATTGGGAACAAATTGCACAACTTTGCCGTATTCGTCGTGAATGCTATAACCCGTATGTGGATAGTAGGGGGGACCGTCACCATCCTGAATGGTATCTGTGTCACTAAACACCTGCAAATAGCCTTTTGGAATAAAGGCTTCGGGCTTGATTGGTTCAGGCCCAACGGAATTGAGCGTGACCGGTGTTGAAACGCAGCCAGCCACAAGCGGAATGATTAGTGCGCCAATGAGAGCAATTCTTTTTATTTTCATAATGATACAAATCTATTCGATCTCCATTAAGGCGTCTTGAATGACAAATTAAAATTCGTTCAGAGAATTGTAACAAAAAAAGGACGGTCTTAATGCAGCGCGCCGGTCTGGTAATCCAGATTGGCCTGTTGGATGAGAACGTCGTAACGCGCATTGGTGTTCGCGATCTGAGCCGATGTCAGGCTCAACTGCGCCTGGCTCAATTCCACGATGGAACTGCTGCCGATTTTGTAACGCGCCTCGGCCAGATCGTAAGCATCAGCGGCGTTGCGAACCAGCTCTTGCGTGGTTTGAAGCTGCTCCAGCGCGTTGTTCACATTCAACCAAGCCAGATGCACGTCGCGCACAATGTTGTCTTCCAAGGCGCGCACGAGTTCGTTTTCCGATTGCGCTTTCAATTCCGCTTCGTGCTGACGTGCCGTGTAAAATCCGCCCGCGAACAAAGGCATACTTAATTCAAGTCCACCCACTGCGTAATTGTCCGGCAAATGACTGTCATGCGTCGGCGCATCACCAGCAACACCAACGGCGGAAATGGTTGGCAACCGCGAATCGCGTTCCGATTTAGCAAACCGCAGCGCGGCGTCGTGTTGATTGCGTAGGCTCAATAATTCTGGTCGTTCTGACAAAGCCGTTTCGACCAATAGTGAAACTTCGTTCGTATTGAAAAAAGTGGATTGCGATGACTCGACGAGTTGAAAAGATTGCGGCTCGCGATAGCCCAGCGCAGTTGAAAGTGAAGTCGTCGCGTCGTCCAAGTTGTTTTGTGCCTTTTGCAATAGTAATTTACCTTCCTGAACGGCGACGCGCGCAAAACTCACGTCTAATTCCGACCGAAGTTTATTGGATGCGAGCAAGCTCACCTGATTGAGCAGTAATTCCCGCGTGTCCAAAGTTTGCTGCGCGACGTGTAGGACGGCCTGTGCCTCCAGCGCACCGAAATAACTGACGTTGACTTGTAACAAAACCTGTTCGCGCGTGGCATTGGCATTTTGATTTTCCGCCTGTGCCTGAAATTTGGAACTGGCCGTTAGGTTGGCCGTGCGGCCAAAATCGGTGATGAGCTGGCTGACGGCCAAACCTCCGGCTCCGCGATCATAAACGCTCGGATTATTCAAGCCGCCCGCCATGATGCGCGTGCCTTCGTCGTTTGCTCCAACAGCGTCCGCATAAAGGTCTGCCTTCGGAAGATATCCGGCATGCGTTTCTTTCACTACTTCCTGTGCGGCCAGCGCACGATAATTAGCAGAGGCGATTTGCGGATGATTTTGCAACGCCATTTTGGTCGCGTCTGCCAAAGTCAGAACTACCGGCGCGTTGGTTGTTCCGTCCGCAAAAATGTTGCCAGCAAAACAGGCGCAAACAGATAGGGCTAAAATGATTCGTTTCATTTGGAAATATTTAGTGCGAAATTGCTGGCGTTGCGTCAGGAGAATTTTTCACCCCGGTTTCTTTCCGGCGATAAAGGATGAAATATGCCGTCGGCACAATGAATACGGTCAACACGACGGAAACGGCGAGTCCGCCGATGATGGCGCGGGCGAGCGGCGCATAGGCTTCGCTGCCTGTGCCGAGTTTCAGTGCCATCGGAATCAATCCCATGAGCGTGGCCAACGAAGTCATCAAGACCGGACGCAAACGCACACGGCAGGCGAGCGAAACGGCTTCGCGCAATGGACGGCCTTCCTCGCGCAGCCGGTTCGTGAATTCGACGATAAGAATACTGTTCGAGACGACGATGCCAACCATCATCACAATGCCCATCAATGACATGACGTTGAGGGTTGTGCCGGTCGCGAAAAGAATTATTAAAACGCCGGTCAAGCCTGTCGGCACGGCGAGGAAAATCAGCAACGGATCAAGAAACGATTTGAACTGCGCGACGAGAATCAAATAAACCAGCACGGTCGCGAGAATCAAACCGAGACCAAAACTGCGAAATGAAACTTGCATCGCGTGCGCCGAGCCGCGCACAACGATACGGACATTTGACGGCAGTTTCAGGTCGGCAACAATGTTTTGGACACCCTTCAAAACTTTGCCGAGGTCTTCACCCGTCGGCGAAACATAAACGTCCATTTCGCGGCGCAGTTGATAATGGTCAACTTCGGTCGGCGAAGTGCGGTGGCTGATGGCGCTTAAAGTATCGAGCCGCGTCGGATGCGCGGAATTTGCGCCGCGCACAGGAATGGATGACAGGTCGGCGAAATTTTTTATGAAGCCTTCCGGGTATTGAACCGTGAGGAAATAATCGTTGCCGCTTTTCGGGTCAACCCAATAGCTCGGCGCAATCATCTGGTCGGAAGTCAGCGCGGTGATGACGTCGCCGACGACTTCTTTTTCATTCAGGCCAAGCTCGGCGGTGCGCAGCCGGTCAATGTCCAGTTGCAACGCCGGATAATCCACGTCCTGCGGCACCAGCACGTCGCTGACGCCCGGCAACGCCCGGGCTTTTTGCGCGATGTCCGCCGCAATTTTGTGCGTGGCATCCATGTCATTGCCGGTAACTTGAATGTCCAGCGGCGCGGGCATTCCGAGATTCAGAATCGCGTCCACGAGTCCGCCGGTCTGGAAATAAGCGGCCACTTGCGGCAAATCTTTCTTCAGCCGCGCGCGAACCAAATCCATATATTGAAAGCTGCTTAAATGATGACCGGCATTGAGTCCGACCTGCACAAAAGCGGTGTGCGGACCGGAATTGGGCGTGTAAATCGAGGAGAAGCCGGGCGTGACGCCGATGTTTGAGACGATGATTTTCAAATCATTTGTGGACACGGTTTCGCGGACAATTTGTTCCACCTGTTGCACCAGTTGGTCGGTGAGTTCAATGCGCGTGCCGGTCGCCGCCTTGAGATTGATGACGAACTGGCTTGGATCGGTGCGCGGAAAATACGCCTCGCCGATGAACGGATACAGCGCGAGGCTCAAAATAAAAATGCCCGTGATGCCGAGCACCGTCGCCAGCGGACGCAGCAACGCGTGATTCAGCCAGCCTTCGTAGCGGTCGAGCCATTGATGAAACTTGCGGTTGAACCAGGTGTTAAATTGGCGGCCCCAGCCCTTTCTGATTTCGATTTCCCCGGCTTCGTGGCCGTGATGGGACTTGATGAGTTTGGCGCAAAACAACGGCACGACCGTCATCGCGACCAGATACGAGGCGAACAATGAAAGAATCACCGCCAGCGCGAGCGCCATGAAAAGAAATTTGCTGACGCCGTAAAGAAATATCACCGGAAAAAAGACGACGACCGTTGCCAGCGTCGCCGCGAGCACCGGCAGCGCGACTTCACGACCGCCGCGTTCGGCGGCAATTTCGGGTGGCTCGCCCATTTCAATGTGGCGGAAAATATTTTCGAGGACGACCACGGAATTATCAATCAGCCGCGAAAACGCCAGCGCCAGGCCGCCGAGAATCATCGCGTTGATGGTGCTGTCGCCCATGGACAACGCGATGAACGCCGCGAGCGCCGAAAGCGGAATCGAAAGAAACACCGCGAGCGTGGCCCGCACGCTGCCGAGAAAAATCAAAATCATCACGCCGGTCAGCACGAGGCCGATCAAGCCTTCGTGGATCAAGTTTTCAATGGCGTTGCGCACGAAAACGGACTGGTCGAAGACAACTTTTGTCACGAGTTGCTTGGGCATGTCAAACAAATGAGCAACCGCTTCTTTGATGCCGTCCACGACGGCGATGGTGTTCGCATCGCCGCCCTGTTTCATCACAGGCAGATAAACCGAAGGCTGGCCGTCCACCCGCACCACGTTATATTGGATTTCCGAACCGTCCACCGCGTGACCGACATCGCCGACAAGCACGGAAGCGTTGCCAATCGTTTTCAACGGCACTTGGTTGATGTCCTTCATGTCGTTGATCTGGCTGTTGACGTAAAGGTTGTAATCGTAAGGGCCGATTTTTACGTCACCTGCGGGCAGGATTAAATTCGCCTCGTTCACGGTGCGAACAACGTCCATGACGCTCAATTGGTGCGATTCCAATTTCAGCGGGTCCACATAAACCATGATTTGCCGGTAGCGTCCGCCGAACGGCTGCGGCACGGACGCGCCCGGCACGCTGGCGACTTGATTACGCACATCAAACTGGCCGAGGTCGCGAAGCTTGGACTCGCTCAAACCTTCGCCTTTCAATGTGATTAAACAAACCGGCAAGCTGGAGGCATCGAATTGTAAAACGACCGGCGGCAAAGTGCCGGGCGGCAGTTTCCGCAAGTCAGCCATCGCCAGATTTGCAATGCTCGTGACGGCGGAATCAGCGTTGAAGCCAGGCTGAAAATAAATTTTGATCAAGCTTACGCCCGGCAGCGAGCGCGATTCGATGTGATCCACGCCGCTGGCGAGCGTAAAAAATCTTTCAAAGCGCCCGGTGATGTCCGTTTCGATTTGTTCCGGTGGCATTCCGTTAAAGAACGTCGCCACCACCACGACTGGAATTTTGATCGGCGGAAACAGATCCACCGGCATTCGAATCAGGCTCGTCACGCCGACCACGCAGGTGATGAGGCAGATGACGATGATGAGATAAGGCAGGCGGATTGCGAAGCGTGACATGCGGATGAAATGAGTTCAGGTTTTCGAAGACAACGGGGATTTTATTCGCGAAATGTCCCTTTTTATTTTTCATCGCTCATGGCAATCGCGAGCAGCTTGGGTTCGACTTTCTGGCCGGCCTGAAATCCCGCGCGGTTGCCGACGAGCACCAGGTCGCCCTCGTTCAAACCGGAGAGGATTTCGAATTTGTCCGACGTTTCCAAACCGAGTTTGACCGTGCGTTCTTCTATTTGATTGTCGTGATTGACGACATAAACCGCTGGTGTTTTTTCACCAGAAACCGCTTCGGTGGGAACGGCCAGCGCCTGAAGATGTTTTTCAACCTTCAAAACCACCGTGGCATACATCCCCGGCACCAGTTCCAGATTTGGATTCGGCACTTCGATTTCCGTCATCATCGTGCGGGTGTTGTCATATACGTCATGAGTAAAACGGGAAATTTTTCCGGTGAAAGTTTTGCCATTGAGAGAATCCACGCGCACTTCAACGGAATCGCCAAGTTGAACATCTTTCACATAATCCACCGTGACGGGAAAATCGAGCCGCAGCCGGTAATTGTCCGAAACGCGCACGAGCGGCAACGCTTGCGTGTCCGAAGAAGTGCCGGCCTGAATCAGCGTGCCGGGATCGGCGTAACGGTGCGTGACCACGCCGTCAAAGGGTGCGGTAATCTGCGTGTAACTGACCATCGTCTGAAATTTTTCAAAGTTGGCTTTCGCGGCGGCAATGGCGGCAGCAGCCGTCAAATCATTTGCCTGGGCCGTGTCCAGGTCTTGTTGGGCAACGAGATTGGGATGGTCTTTATTGACTGACAACAACCGCGTGCAAATCAAATGCGCGTTGGTGTAATCCGCCCCGGCTTTCTGCTCGGCGGCCTGGGCGTTCTCCAATTCAGCCTGCAATTCCGGCACTTCGAGCGTGGCCAGAAGTTGCCCGGCCTTGACCGTGTCGCCGAAATCCACGTTCATTTTGCCCACATAGCCGGAAACTTTGGCGTGCAGTTCCACTTCTTCATAGGGACGAAACTCCGCCGCCATCGTCACTTGTTTGAACAAATCTTCGCGTGTCACTTTCGCCACGCCCGCCGTTGGCGCGAAGTTCAAGCCGGCACTCGCGGGAGCTTGCGCGCGCGCGCGATGCGCCGCCCACAACACTCCGAGGATGATGACGATGGCCGCCGCCAAAATTTTGAAAAAACTTCCGAAACGGGATTTTGCAATTTTGAAATTCATGGGCGGCAGAATTTTTTAGTTTTTAGACAGGGGTAATTTGACGCGGAAACAACTGCCGCTGCCGACCGTGCTTTGCACCTCCACTTCCGCGCCGTGTGCGGTGCAAATGGATTTGACGATGGAAAGTCCAAGCCCCGCGCTTTCGGAATCGGCGGAACGAGCCTTATCCACACGAAAAAAACGCTCGAAAATATGCGGCAGCGCGTCCGGCGGAATGCCGATGCCGTTGTCTTTCACTTCCAGCACGGCATGGCCATTGACGCCATGAACGCGCAGTTGAATCGCGCCATTTTCCGGCGTGTATTTGATGGCGTTGTCGAGCAGGTTCACAACGACTTGCTTCAGCCGGACATGGTTGCCTTTTACAAACATCGGCTGGCTGGCGTCGCAGGAAATGGAAATGCCTTTGTCCTCGGCCAGCAGGTTCATTTGCCCGACGGTGGTTTGGGCGAGTTCGGTCAGATCGAAACGAGTCCATTCGGTTTGCGCTTCGCCGTCATCGAGGCGGGAAAGCGTGAACAATTGCTCCACGATTTTTCCCAAATGCACGACTTCTTCGAGCAGGCTGGCCGCGCGTTCGCGCAATTCCGAATCAAGTCGGGCGTCACAAGCGAAATTTTCCAGTTCACCGCGCAGGATCGTGAGCGGCGTGCGCAAGTCATGCGAGGCGTCGGCGACAAACCGCTTTGAATTTTGAAAGGCGTCGTCCAGCCGCGTGATCATGCGGTTGAGCGAAACGGACAGCCGTTCCAGTTCATCGCCGGTGCTGGAGACCGGCAGACGCTCGCTCAAATTGTGCTGTGTGATCCGTTCGGCGGCCTGTGTGATTTGTTCGACCGGCGTTAATGCGCGTCGCACCAGCAGATACCCTCCTCCGGCGATGATGAAGATTGCCAGTGGCAAACCCCAGGCGAGCTGCAAAAACAAACGGTCAAGCATTGTTTCGACCGGATCAAGCAGTTCGCCGAATTCTACCAGATAATCTGGATTGCCGGAGGATTTGAAATTCAACGCGGCGATGAGCAAGGTTTTGCCGCCCGACAATTTCAACTTGCGATAAGATTCCGTTTCCGACGACGGCGAGAAAACAGGAACTTCCGCCGGATCAAAACTGCCGTCATCAGGCGTGCCGGAGACATAAACCTGCGTGCCATCGGTGCGCGTGATGCGGATGAAACGGTCGTTGATTTCCGGCTTATACCAGTCCTTTGTCTGGCTGGCGACGTAGCTCTCGCCGGTTTGTTTGACGTGAACCAGAAGCGTATTCGCAATCTGGCGCGTGCGGCGGGACTGCGATTCCGCCAGGTCTTTTTCCAAAAAATGCCGCAGGTCGAGATACAACACCGCGCACAGCAACAAAAAAATTCCGGCGAGCAAGCCGGCATACCATGCGACCAGTCGGAAGCTGATGGAGCGTGTGTTCATGTCTGCGACCCGTCGTTCAGGCTGTAGCCGACGCCGCGCACTGTGCGCAGCAGTTTGACGGGAGATGCGTCGTCCACTTTTTCCCGCAAATGCCGCACATAGACATCCACGATGTTGGTCAATCCTTGGAAGCTTTGATCCCAGACGTGCTCAATGATCATCGTGCGAGAAAAGACGCGGCCCGGATTTGTCGCCAGATATTCGAGCAGTGAGTATTCCTTGGCGGTGAGTTCAATTTTTTTTCCGGCGCGTTTCACATTTTGGGAAAGCCGGTCAATTTCCAGGTCGCCCACGCGCAGCACACTGTCACGGTTGACCGGGCCGCGCCGCAACAATGCCTTCACCCGCAGAAGCAGTTCGGCAAAGGCAAAGGGCTTGGTGAGGTAATCATCCGCGCCCATTTCAAAATTTTTTATCTTGTCGGCCATGCCGTCGTGGGCCGTGAGTATGAGGATGGGAACGTGATGGTTTTTGCGCCGGACCCTTTCAAGGATTTCCGTGCCGGTCAGTCCGGGCAGCATCAAATCCAGGATGATGAGGTCGTAATCGTAGGTGCTGGCGGCTTCCCACGCGCTTTGGCCGTGGTGATGGGCATCCACGGCATAGCGCTCCGCCTTGAGGCCGCGCACGATGATGCCGGCCACTTTCTTTTCGTCTTCCGCAAGCAGGATTCGCATAAACGATGTTGTTTCGACAATGGAATAGACCAAACGTTTATTAAAATGGTGTAAAGACTTGATTAAAAATCATTCAGAAACCACGCCGCCCCGCCCTAATCGCATTTTAATCAGTCATTCATATGATTTTAATTTTCCAATGGTAAATCAGCTTGAAAGGTCATTAAATTTTGTGCCGAATAAATGGGATTACATAGCCCGTCTTGAAGCGGAGATAATGCAACTGCATGGTTGCGGCGCGATTTGGCATAAGACCGTGCATGTCCATGAAGTGTTGCGCGATCAAACCGTCTGGAAAGGCGAGGTTGAAGTTTTTAATCTGAAGGGACACCCCAAGGCAAAACGCTGTTATGGCTGGTCGCATCGTAACGGCAAAAACGACATAGGCGGACGGTTTGTGACCGTGCTGGAAATCCCGCCGGTTAAATCCGCCATGACCGCCGTGCGAACTTGCATTATAGCGGGCGACGGGAAACGGCGAAATGCGATGAATGCACTGCTCCAAGCTGAACAAGAAGTGCTGGCACAGAAAAAAGTCCCCTAAACTTGGGCTTGCAGGATCATTACAGGAAGGTTTGGATCACCACAAAACCGCCAGATAAACAGCCACGGCCAATCCGGCGATTACGAGAAATCCCGCGACTAAAAAGGTGAAAGCCAGCCCGTATGCCTGCCTGAACTGGCCACGATCCAGGGCTTTGACATAACGATGATGCCGGATGGCGGCAAAGAGGTTGACCAATACGCCGGCTACAATCAGGGCAATGCCGACGGGAAGTGAAATGCCGTTGACGGGCTGCGCCACCGCCATTTTGTTGTTCAGCGCCAACTCCCGCAAAAAAAGCCCGAAACGGGCAACCACAAAACCGAAGGCCATGAACGCGATGCCGGTTCTGATCCAGGCAAGAAAGGTCCGTTCGGCGGCCATGTAAATGCGCGGATCCGCGGGGGAATCGTGATTCTCATTCATGGTAATGCACAATCCGAAAATAGCACCAGTCGGACGGATTTCCATTTTATTATGAAAATCGTGCGGGCATCACACATACCGCCCCTGCCGGCAGGATGGCACAAGCGGAACTCCGGCTGATCCGGTCGCCATTTTGCTCGCATGGGTTTGGATTACTGTGTCAATTCTCACCGTTGTCGTGTTACGACAGGGTTATATCCGACACGGACTGGGTTAATTCGATGACGGTGAGGGTTAACATCTTCATGGTGTTAATTAACACGATGATCGTGGAGGTTAACACCGACGCTGTGTTAGTTCAAAACGACCGTCACCCGGCAGAAAATGCATGGCTTAAGGACGGGAAAAGGGATGAAAACGCGGGATTCCCCGTTCACGGAACCCGGCCTTCCGTTGCACGAATATGTGCAACGAGATGGGCGAATGAGGAAGGGGGCGGTGCATGTTAAAATAAACCGAATGGCGGATTAAAATTCATTCAGAAACTTACAATCCGGACAAAACTGTGGGAAAATTGAAACTATGAAATATATTTGCACTTTGATGTTAATTACGGCAGCCGCATTTTTGTCAGGCTGCGTCACCGGAAGGAACAGTCTTGTTCTCGACACAGTGGGGCCGGCATGGTCCCAGCCCGTGGAGGCAAGTTCAACTTTGACCAATGGCACGCTGGTGGTTTATTCCGCCTTCAGGATAAGCGCTGATTTTGACGAAAGCGATCCCCGTAGACCGGAGTATTCCGACTATAAGATTTTCTCCACCGATGGAAATCTGCTGCAGAAAGTCCATAATAAATCGGGAACCATTCTTCAAGATGTAGTTCCAGTGGAACTTCCGCCCGGAAATTATAATGTTGTTGCGCGCGCCAACGGCTATGGATATGTGACCGTTCCGGTAATGATTGCGGCGCAACAAAAGACCGTCCTGCACCTTGAAGGTGACAATTCGTGGTCGGAACAATCCGTGTTCAACCAGACCAATGCCGTGCGTTTGCCGGATGGACGAATCGTTGGCTGGAAAGCTGCGACCAATTTTTGATCTCACGGTTCCCTCCTTTACGGAATTACTTTTCTATTCGCATGCGCCGTATGCTGCAAAGTCAAAGAGACATGTTCATGTCAGCTTGGTTACAAACGTGTGACAACCGTTGGACGGCCGCGCGATATTGGCGGGTCGTGGATTCTACACAACCGTTTCGCCTTTGCAGGCATCCCGGCTAAATCACCCGACATTCCTAACCGTCCTGGAAACGCAGCGTGCCAATGGTCAGCAACGCTTCACGGCCATAATGGTCAGCAAAACAATGAAGACTCCGGCGAATTCGCCAAGCCTCAAGTTTTCTGACGCTGTTTGTTCCGGAGTATTGGGGCCGGCCGGGGCTGGTGGCGTGGCGGCCACAGCATTGGTGTCGGTCGTGGATGCGGCTGGCTCGGTGGATGCGGTGGATGTGCCTGTTTTGGTGCTCATCGTGGCGGATTTGCATCCCACGATCAGTGTCACGGCTACGAATATGATTGGAATGATTTTGCGCATGGTATGCATGGTGTTTCAGACATGTATAATTGGATTGTTTAACCGTCCTTTCTCCCGCGCCGCATATAATCAAACCTGTGAATTTCAATCAAGCGTTTTTTGTTTTCCCTGAAAACGGGGCTTTGTGGGAAAGCATTTGCCGAGAGTGACGAGCCGAGGATGACGATGAGGACGAGGATGAGAGGGCAATTGTTAGCCAGAATTGAAATGCCATTTGCGGCGCGTGTTGTTGCCGCGCAGAACGCTGCAAACAATGGATTCATTTTTCCCACGAACCAAGTGTGGATGGACTGGCGGGTTTGACCCTTGAACTGCGGGCGCTGACGATGCGGAGCGTCAGGTAAGTGTCCTTGTCCCCCGCCTTTTCAGCCAGCAGGCCGACCACACCGCCGCACACCAGCAGCGGTGAACGCGGCGCGGTGACAACGAGTGTGATGTTGAATGCGTCGTCGTTGTTCAGTTCGAGCCGCATGGGAAAATAATAGGCGGGTGCATGGGACGGCAGTCCCCAGATTGCAGGGTCAGCCGGCGCAACGCGATCCGACTGGACCTCCATGCTGGCCTGCACACCAACGTTCCAAACCACGGACCAGACGGAGGGTATGTTCACGATCCTCAAAAAAATATCATTCAAACCTCCGGTCTGCTGGGCGATGTCGGAATAAGACAACAGCGCCGGAATCATGCCGCTGAGAGCGCGTTCTTCGCCGGAAGTCAGATGGACAGTCCGTGCCAGAATCCGGCTTTCGCGGGTTTCTGCCTCGTTGAACGGTGTGTCGCGAAACTTGAACCCGCCCTGCGTGCCTGTTTGAACCATCCGGTAGAGGGCGGCGGCGGCGCGATCAAGGCCGATTCCAAGGGTGCCTTGATCCACGGTGAAACGGGCGGATTTGTCCTGTTGCACCGATGCGCGGCCGCCCTGCCCCGGTTCAATGAACGGACCGATGGATCGCATGCTGACAAAAACTGGCGAGGATGCGAATTCAAATTTATTGCCGCAGGAAGAATATAAAATCACCGGAGCACCTGAGCCTGCCGGTTTTTCATTCGGGCCGGGTTTGACCGCCTGAAGGTAAAGCAGCCATTGTGTGCGGCGTGCGCCCTTCTGGGACAGCGTCACCAGCGCGGTGACCGAGTCGCCGGGATTGACCTTGCCGCCTGTCGCGGCGGGAGGATCAAATGTTTGAAGCGGGATATGATTTGCCTTCGCCACGACCGCCACCGCCGGAAATGGTGAGACCGGCCCAAGCTTGGGGAACGGGCCGGGCACCGTGCCGGCTCCGAAGATCGCGGTCCCAAACAAAATAAAGGCAACGCAGAAGAGCCGCATCATAAAGGCAGGACAGATTTTTTTTGACTGATGCAGCTTGGAAATTTGAAGCGGGCCAATTCCATGTTCAACGGGTTTCATCGGAAACAGCAGATTTCAAAAATTCCTCTTTCGCGGATTTTGCCTGCCATGACAGGCCGGCAAATGAAAAGGCCGCGTTTGTCTTTTGCAAGCGTGTTAAAAGATAATTCACATCTGACTCATTGTTTTAAGGGTTGAAGAAAAAAGGTTGGCTTGCGGGTTTGCGCCCTGCCACAAGGTAGGGCATGAAAAATCAAACTCGAAACAAGCCGACCCCCGGCAAGTTCTCC